>WNGB01012870.1_pt1 | contig 21272 bp, 20 predicted proteins | sample 5400681 | NCBI WGS metagenome assembly WNGB01 (sample SAMN13153367, study PRJNA577476) | soil metagenome | isolation source: 115 cm soil or saprolite under grassland replicate 2 | place: USA:California | collected 2016-06-15
ACGCGCCCGTCACGATCGCGGTTTTGCCGTCAAGCCGTCCCATATCTCTACCTCCTCATGTAAGTTCTGAGTTCTGAGTTTTGAGTTTTGAGTTGTGGCGCAATCAACTCAGCACTCAAAACTCAAAACTCAAAACTACTGATTTACATTCGCTCGAAGATCGCCGCGATGCCCTGCCCGCCGCCGATACACATCGTCACCAGCCCGTAGCGCCCGCCGCTGCGCTGGAGCTCGTAGAGCGCCTTGACCGTCAGGATACAGCCGGTCGCGCCGATCGGGTGGCCCAGCGAGATGCCGCTGCCGTTCGGGTTGACCTTGTCCGGCGGCAGCTCCAGGTCGCGCGCCACCGCCAGCGCCTGGGCCGCGAAGGCCTCGTTGACCTCGAACACGTCGATGTCCTTGATCGTCAGGCCGGTTTTCTCCAGCAGCTTGCGCACCGCCGGCACCGGGCCGATGCCCATGTACTTCGGCTCGACGCCCGCGTGGGCATAGCCGACCAGCCGGCCGAGCGGCTTCAGCCCGCGCTGCGCGGCCACGCCGCGCTCCATCAGCACCACGGCTGCCGCGGCGTCGTTGATGCTCGATGCGTTGCCGGCCGTCACACTGCCGCTCTTGTCGAACACGGGCTTGAGCTTGGCCATCTTCTCCAGCGACGCGTCGCGGCGCACCGTCTCGTCGGTGTCGAACGGCGCGGTGCCACCTTTGACCTTGATCTCGATCGGCAGGATCTGGTCCTTGAAGCGGCCGGCGTCGATCGCCGCGCCCGCCCGCTTGTGGCTCTCGACCGCCAGTGCGTCCTGGTCCTCGCGGCTGATCTCCCAGCGCTTGGCGACGTTCTCGGCGGTGAGGCCCATGTGGCAGTCGTCGAACGGGTCGCTCAGCGCGCCGACCATCACGTCGACCAGCTTGGCGTCGTTCATGCGCGCGCCCCAGCGCATCGCCGGTGCCATGTAGGGGCTGCGGGTCATGTTCTCGGCGCCGCCGGCCACCGCCGCGTCGGTGTCGCCCAGGATGATCGCCTGCGACGCGGAGACGATCGCCTGCAGGCCGCTGCCGCACAGCCGGTTGAGCGTCAGCGCCGGGGTCTCGACCGGCAGGCCGCCCTTGACGCCGGCCACACGCGCCAGGTAGTGATCGTGGACATCGGTGTGGATGACGTTGCCGAAGACTACGTGCCCAACATCGCCCGGCTCGATGCCGGCGCGGCTGACCGCCTCGCGCACCATGGTGGCGGCCAGCTCGCTCGGCGGCTGATCTTTCAGGCTGCCGCCGTAACCGCCAATCGCCGTCCGGACACCACTCAGCACGACGACTTCGCGTCCATTGCCCATCACGTTTCTCCTTTGGTAGAGGTCGTCGGCGACCATGTGCAGTACACTGTTAGGCGCCGCCGACGGCCTGCACGACACGGCCTGTACCGCCGCAGTTGGCGCACTCACGGCCCTCGCAGCGGCCGGTGCCGCCACATTCCGGGCACAGGTTTTCGCCGGTTCCCGGCGTGCCGGGCGGTGCCGCATCGCCAGGATTCATCGGCTTTGTTCCCGGCATTTCAGCAGGTGCCCGATCGCCTAGGGTCGGCTCGTCTTGTTTTGTCCGCTTTTCGTTGATTGCTCATCGTTACCCTCCTCTTCCATACGATGATCAGTTGCTCGCCCGCAGGCTTTAAGCCAACTGCAGCAAGCCACGTTCCACACGTTCGCCCGCGCCTGTTCGCTTGTGCCACGAAAAGCGCGCGACGAATGACGGAAGAGCGAGGATACGCGTCGTCCGATCAGCGCCAATAAGCGCTCCGACAATGGATCGCAGGGGCGTCAGCTGACGCCTCCGCAACGGCCGCGCGGACATAGACGGAAGGGTGTGGGAGTGCGCGGGACAATTATGCCCCAGAAGGGATGCGCTGCGCGTTGTGGATTCACAACGCACAGCGCATAACCCATAACTAACTCACGCCTCCAGCGTGCTGGTGTCGCCCTCGGGCAGGCCGAGCGCGCGCGCCTTGAGCACGCGCCGCATGATCTTGCCCGAGCGCGTCTTGGGCAGGCCGGCGACGAAGTTGATCGCCTCGGGGCGCGCGATCGGCCCCATCTCCTTGCCGACATGCGCCCGCAGCTCGTCGGCCAGCGCGTCGCTTGGCTGGAAGCCCTGCCGCAGGATGACGAAGGTGTGGATCGCGCTGCCCTTGAGTTCGTGCGGCAGGCCGATCGCCGCCGCCTCGGCCACGGCCGGGTGCGAGACCAGCGCCGACTCGACCTCGGCGGTGCCGAGCCGGTAGCCCGAGACCTTGATCACGTCGTCGATCCGGCCGATCACCCAGAAGTAGCCGTCCTCGTCCTTGCGCGCCGCGTCGCCGGCGGTGTAGTAGCCGGGCAGCCGCGTCCAGTACTGCTGGACGTAGCGCTGCGGGTCGCCGTAGATCGTGCGCAGCATGCCCGGCCAGGGCGTCTTGATCACCAGCAGCCCGTCGTCCTCGCCGCTGGCCGGCTGGCCCTCCTCGGTCAGCACGTCGGCCTCGATCCCCAGGAACGGCCGGGTGGCCGAGCCGGGCTTGAGCGGCGTGGTCGGGTTGGGGGTGATCATAAAGCCCCCGCTCTCGGTCTGCCACCAGGTGTCCATGATCGGGCGCTGGTTCTTGCCGATCACCCGGTGGTACCAGCGCCAGGCCTCCGGGTTGATCGGCTCGCCGACCGTGCCGAGCAGCCGCAGCTTGCTCAGGTCGTACTTGCTCGGCCAGTCGTCGCCGAAGCGCATCAGGCCGCGGATCGCCGTCGGCGCGGTGTAGAGAATCGTCACGCCGTACTTCTCGGCCACCTGCCACCAGCGGCCGGGGTTCGGGTAGCTCGGCGCGCCCTCGTAGATCACCTCGGTTGCGCCGAGGATCAGCGGCGCGTAGACGATGTAGGAGTGGCCGGTGATCCAGCCGGGGTCGGCCGCGCACCACCAGACGTCGTCGGGCTTGATGTCGAAGACGAAGCTGAGCGTCGCGGCGATATACACCTGGTAGCCGCCGCAGGTGTGGACCAGGCCCTTGGGTGCGCCAGTGGTGCCCGAGGTGTAGAGCATGAACATCGGGTCTTCGGCGTCCATCGGCTCGGTCGGGCAGGGATCGTCCATGCCCGGCTGAGCCGCCAGCTCGTGCCACCAGAAGTCGCGGCCCTCCTGCATGTGGATGTCGTGGCCGGTGCGCTTGAGCACGATCACGCGCTTGACGATCTCGTGGGCGCGGTCGACCGCCGCGTCGGTGATCTGCTTGAGCTCGACGATCTTGTTGTTCATCCAGCCGCCGTCGCCAGTGATCAGCACCTTCGACTGCGCGTCTTCGATGCGCGAGTGCAGCGCCTCGGTCGAGAAGCCGCCGTAGACCACCGAGTGCATCGCGCCGATCTTGACCACCGCCAGCATGGCGATCAGCAGCTCGGGCACGCGCGACATGTAGATCGTCACACGGTCGCCCTTCTGGACGCCCTGCGACTTCAGCACGTTGGCGAAGCGGTTGACCTCGGCGGCGAGCTGGGCGTAGGTGTAGGTCCTGGTCTCGCCCTGCTCCGACTCCCAGATGATCGCGACCTTGTCGCGATTCGGCCCGCTGAGGTGGCGGTCGAGCGCGTTGTAGACCACGTTGGTCTTGGCGCCGGTGAACCACTTGAAGAACGGCGTCTGGCTGTCGTCGAGCACCTTGTCCCAGGGCTGGTACCAGTCGAGGAAGCGCGTTGCCATCTCGCTCCAGAACTGCTCCGGGTTCTGGATGCTCCAGTTGTACAGGTCGTCGAAGCTGGCGAAGCCCTTCTCGTGCGCGTAGGCCAGGACGTTCGAGTTCTGGGCCAGCTGCTCGGGTGGGTTGTAGAACTTCTGATGGTCGCCCTCGGCCGCCGAGAGCTGTGAGACATGCGTGGGATTCTGATTGCTGACGGTCATAGAAGCTCCTTTACTCCTTTGCACTTCTTCTGTGCCTTGTCGCCAGTAGCCAGGAGTCAGGAGTCAGAATGCACGATTATTCTGATTTCTGACTCCTGACCCCTGACTCCTTCGCTCACTCCTCGATCGTGCGCAGATCGCCGAGCGGCTGCCCTAGCGCCTGCGCGCGCAGCACGCGCCGCATAATCTTGCCCGAGCGGGTCTTGGGGAGCCGCGGGACGACGCCGATCGCCTCGGGCTTGGCGATCGGTCCCATGGTCTTGCCGACGTGCGCCTTCAGCTCGCTGATCAGCGCATCGCCGGTGTCCTCGACGCCCTGCCGCAGGATGACGAAGGCGTGGATGGCGTTGCCCTTGACTGGGTGCGGCAGGCCGATCACGGCGTCCATCGCCTCGGTCGGGCAAGGCCCGTCCATCGCCGGGTCGGCCATCAGCGCATGCCAGTCGCGGTCGCGCTGGTTGATTGTGATCGGGTTGCCGACGAACCATTTGTAAAATGGGGCGGCGCTGTCGTCGAGCACCTGCGTGAACGGCGCGTGCCAGTCGATGCCGGCGGCGGCCGCGCGCCAGAAACTGTCGGGATCGTTCAGCGAGCGGTGGTGGAGTGCTGGGTAGTCGCCAACGTGCGACTGGGCGGCGAGATCGGGGTTGGGTGGCGGGACAGTCAGATCACTGCCATAGACCTCAGTGGACAGGAGCGAATCGGCGGCTGGTCTCCGGCGCGCCGAAGCCGCCCGGCTCTGCCTGCTATAGACCTCAGTGGACAGGAGCGAATCGGCGTGCGTCATTGAGCTTCCCCTTATACAGACTTCCTCGAACGATGGGCAGGCGCGTAGGATGGACTGGAGTTCATGGGTTTCGATCTGGCTGCGGGAGATAGTTGCTGGATACAGCTCTACTATATGATGCGAGTATCAAATCCGATCAAGGTTTATGTGAATTTTGTGTAAACATAGCCGGGCGCCCGTGAAGAACAGCGCCTGCACTCAACGCATCAGAGACGGCAGTACTATATTATATGTAAAAATTGTGTAATAGCAATACCCAATTTCTTCTCCGCCGCCGGAGCAGCCCACGCATCGTGGCACGAATCTCGCTGGTATGTTAGGGTTTCAAAACACCACTCTTTATTTTACAGTCGATCTTAAGGAGACAAGCGCGATGGAAGCGATGTTGGCTCGCAACTGGTGGGTGCTGGTGCTGCGCGGCGTGCTGGCGGTGCTCTTCGGCCTGGCGGCTTTCTTCTGGCCCGGCCTGACCGCGCTGGTGCTGGTGTCGCTGTTCGGCGCCTACGCCAAGCAGGAGCGCTGGTGGGCGGTGTTGCTGGAGGGCATCGTGGGCATTCTGATCGGCCTGCTGACGTTCTTTTGGCCGGGCGTCACCGCGCTGGGCCTGCTCTACTTCATCGCGGCCTGGGCACTGGTGACGGGCGTGTTCGAGATCGTCGCGGCCATCCGGCTGCGCAGGGAGATCGAGGGCGAGTGGCTGCTGGGGCTCTCCGGCGTCGCCTCGGTGCTGTTCGGCCTGCTGCTGGTGATCTTTCCCAGCGCGGGGGTGCTCTCGGTGATCTGGATCATCGGCGCGTACGCGCTGCTCTTCGGCGTGATCATGATCATCCTCGGCCTGCGGATGCGCGGCCGCGGCGGCACGGTCGATCGAACTGCGTCGGGAACGGTGTAGTCGCCCGATGTCGCACGGCGCCACGTCATGCTCCTTGGGCGGCCGCGGCGAGCGCGAGCCCGGCGGCGGGCTCAACGGCGGCATGCGCAGCGGCATGGGCTCCGACGTCAGCGGCGCCATGGGCGACAGCGACGACGAGGCCGTCGCGGGCGACCAGCAGCGCAGCCCGCGGCGGCGCAAGAAGCCCGACGCGTAAGACAAGGTTCTTGAGCATGTTCCACTGTTTGCGTTACAGGTCGCAGGTCACAGGTCGCAGGTGGCATCATCGTACGACCTGCGCCATGCGACATGCGGTTACAGCTGAAATGCTTGACGCGAAACCTTGTCTAATCTCAGAGGGAGAGGATGCATGGCCACCCACACGATCGAGCCCGATTCGCGCACGCTCCACGGCTTCTTCTCCCCCGACCTGGCGCCGATTCTGACGATCGAGTCGGGCGATACGGTGCGCTTCCGTACGCTTGACGCCGATTGGGGGCTGGGTCCGCTCACCGAGTTCGTGCCACCTGGGCCGCCCAAGCGGCGCCGGGCCACCACCACGGTCGCGGGTCCGATGGGTCACGCCCTGTGTGGCCCGGTCGCTATTCGCGGCGCCGAGCCGGGGATGGCCCTCGCGATGGGGTTGATCTGCGGGTCACGCAGATCGTCAACCAGGTGCGCGGAATCCATGCGCTACTGCCTGGCTGGCGGGTCCGGCGGGCCTGCATGCTCCCGCACGCCTGTCGGCACGTCCGTCATCTCACGCCGGGCTTCGGCGGTCTCGTTCCAGGGCAGGGTCAGGGTGAACCGGCTGCCCTCGCCCACGATGCTGCTGACCGTGATGCTGCCGCCGAGCAGATTAACCATGCGTGCGACCAGCGCCAGCCCCAGCCCTGTCCCCGCGTATTGCCGTGAGAGGCGACCGTCGATCTGCACGAAGGGCTGAAAGATCTGCGCCTGGTCGGCCTGGGCAATCCCAATGCCGGTATCCCAGACGGTGCAGTGGACCACGCGCCTGGCCGCGTCGCCGACGATGTCCAGGCCAACCGCGCCGCCGACCGGCGTAAACTTCACCGCATTGGAGAGCAGGTTGACCAGGATCTGCTTGAGGCAGCGCGTGTCGGTGTAGAGCACGCTCACGCTGCTGTCGATCGACGAGACGACGTGGAGCTTCTTCTTGCGGGCCATCTGGCTGGTCAGGCGCAGGCTCGCCTGCACGATCGCGGCGAGCTCGACCGGCTCAAAGGTCAGCTCCAGCTTGCCCGCGCCGATTTTCGCCAGGTCGAGGATGTCGTTGATCATCCCTAGCAAGTGCTTGCCGCTCTCGGTAATGGCCTGCAATGCCTCGCGCTGTTTGACTGTCAGATCGCCGTAGATCTCTTCGACCAGCGCCTCGGAGAAACCCAGGACTGCCGTCAGCGGGGTGCGCAGCTCGTGGCTCGTGCTCGCCAGAAACTCGTCTTTGAGGCGCGCCGCGCGGGCCAGGTCGGTGTTGGCGGCGCTCAGGTCGGCGGTGCGCTCCGCGACCCGGCGCTCCAGGTCGGCATTCAGCTGTCTGATGGCCGCCTCGGCCTTCTGCCGCTCGACCAGGCTAGCCTGAAGCTCGTGATTGCGCTGCTCGAGCTTGCTCGTCAGCGACTGGAGCTCCGCGAGCGTATGCTCCAGCTCCGCCGTGCGCTCGGCGATCCGCTGTTCGAGTCCCGCTTGCATCTCCTGCAGCTGGCCGGTCATCTGGTTGAATACGGTCGCGAGGATGCCGATCTCATTGCGCTGGTCGACCCTGGCCCGCTGATCGAGCCGCCCGCGGCCGATCTCGGTCGCCACCTCGGTCAGCGCCACGATCGGGTGGGATAGGCGCGCGGCCTGATAGAAGCCCAGCAGCGCGGCCAGCAGCGTCACGATCGCCGTCAGGGCGATGCTGGTATTGCGCGTGTCGTGGGCCGGAGCGAGCGCCTCTGCGATATCGACCTCGGCCACCAGGGCGGCTTGCAGCTCCGGCATCCAGCGATAGACCCCCAGCACCAGCACGGGCGGGCTGCGGTAATCGCTATAGGTCCCGGCGCCATTCTCGCCGGGCAGGGCGCGATCGATCCCCACACTATGGTACGCTTGCATCGGCGGGTACCCCGCAAAACGACTGGGCGTCAGCAGATAGTTATTTTCGCCGCTGACCAGATAGGTCTCCCCGCTCTCGCCCAACCCGTTGCGCTCGATCATAATCGTGCCGAGGGTTTGCAGATCCAGCTCGCCGGCCACGACGCCGACGGTACGGCCTGTGCGACTCACCAGGGGATGCGTGATCACCATCGTCAGCGCTCCGCTCCCCACGGCATAGTAGGGCGGCTGGATCTACTGCCCGGCCAGACTTGCCGCAAAAAAGGGCTGCAGCGTGACGACACGGCCGATCCAGGCTTCGTCGGAGGCCGCGACGATCTGACCTTCTGCGGTGTAGAGGAAGACCCTTCGGAAGTGGTGATCGCCGTCCAGGGTAGCCGTATGGTCGATCACCGCATCCTTCAGAATCTGGTTCACCGGCGGCTGATCGGCGGCCTGCGCCGCCGGGGCGCCCACGAACGTCGCCAGCCGACTCGCGGTCGGCCCGGTCACGAGCAGGTCGAGACCTTCGGCGGTGTCGTCGAGCCAGCGCAGGATCTGGTGCTGCTTGAGCTGGGCGACGGAATCAAGCTGGCGAAACACCTGCTGTTGCGCCTGGTCGTCCATCTTCACGAGTATCACGACGTCGACCAGGACGGTCAGGATGATCGACAGGGCGACAAAGGCCAGGAGCAGTTTCCAGCGCAGCTGTCGCCAGAATGGCAGCGTGGCCAGCGGCGGGGCTTCGCATTGGCGCATAGGCGCATTCCTATTTCGCATAGATCTTCTCGAGAAATGCCAGCGTGTAGGCCTTTGTGACGTCGAGCGGCTGCCTCACGACCCCCTGGTCGTGCAAAATCCGCTGCGTGCTCTCCCAGGTTCGGCCGGTCATCATGCCGGGGCGGCTGCCTGGCGGGTGGAGAAAGGGCAGCGCCTGGAAGGTCGCCTCGCTCAGCTGCGCCGGGTCGAGGGTCGGGTCGGACTGCTTTGCCAGCAGGGGCACGCGCTTCGGGTTGTCGATCATGCCCTGCATGCCGCGCAGCGTGGCGCGCAGGAAGCGCTCGATCAGATCGGGGCGATCGGCGATCATCTTCTCGGTCGTAAAGATCACGTTCGGATACTCTTCGATGCCGTAGTCGATTGGCAGGATTGTGTCGATGGCGTGACCTGCCTGTCTGAGTGTGACGACCTCGTGGGTGACCCATGCGTCGATCACATCCGCCTCGCCCTTTGTGAGCGGCGCAATGGTGACGTCCGTGCGCTCCACCGTCTTGACCCGCGCGGGATCGATCCCCTGCTCAGCCAGCAGCGCCTGAAAGAGCGGCATGCTCCCCGGGGAGATCTGCGCTGTCTTGCCGACCAGGTCCTGTGGTCTGATGATCCGCTTTTCGGCCAGCGAGGTGAACGCCAGCGGGTGGCGCTGGTAGATCGTGGCGACGGCGACCAGCGGGGCGCCGCGCGCCCTGGCCTGGAGCAGGTCGGAGCCGGTGGTGATGCCGAAGTCGGCGCGGCCCTCCAGCACTGCTGTGAGCGGGTCGATATAGCGCCCCTGAGCATCGTCGCGGCCGACCAGCAGCGTCAGGGCCAGGCCCTGGCCGGCGTAGTCGCCGTCGGCGTCGGCAATGTAGAAGGCGCCCCAATCGACGACATGGGCCCAATTGAGCTGGACGCGTACAGGGATGGGGTGCAGGGGCGCGCTCGACGCCGGGGCGATGGAGCCGCAGCCGGCGAGCGCGAGCGTGCTCGCCAGCAATAGGGCCGCGATCAGACCGATCGGCCGCCAGCGCCAGCGCACGGTATGCTGCAACGTAAGTGTCCTCTATCCCGCGGTCAAGTCCGAACGTCGTACGTCGCTCCACACCCCCATCCCGCCACGGATCGACTGTAGCGCAAAGACAGCTTATCCGAAGCCTTGTTAAGTATAATACATCTCCACAGAGCGGCGGATGGCGTACGTTTTGTTTCAGATTGTGTACGGATTCGACCCACTCTCTTGCGCGCCGCTCCACGAAGGAGCTCGCGGGCGGTACTGGCCGGCGCTGTGGGTGCTGAGCGCATACCAGGCGGCTGCGCCGGCGACCACGAAGAGCAGCTCCATGGCTCAGAGCTCGAAGGCGCGGACGAGCAGACCCAGGCCCGCGCTCAGATCGCGATTCTTGACGTAGAAGGGCTCCCCGACGGTGAAGATCCGCGCGGCGTGGAACGGGATCAATCCCAGCACCACCGGTCGCGCAGCCAGTCCAGGTAGTGCTGGCGCGGGGCGATGGACGTGCTGGCCGGTGTACGTGGCGCCATCGCAGCCTCCTTGCCGCGCGGCGGACGGTGCCTTGCCCGAGCACTGCGAGCGTGCTTTCTCGCAAGGCGCCGCAAAAACAAACATACGTTACAGAGTGCGCAACGCCTGGCGGGCCATTTGTCCCTTTCCTCACAATTGCCGCTTTACAGGTGCGCGGCCACGTGGCATACTACGCGTGGATGATGCGCAGGGCGGCTGGCGGATCATGACCGGGCCGCCGAGGAGGAGTGTGATGCATAAGGCGGCGGTACGTGATTGGATGACCCCCGATCCTGTCACCATCACGGTTGAGACCTCGTTGATCCACGCCTACGAAGTCATGCAGGAGCGCACGATTCGCCGGCTTCCGGTCGTCGACTCGGCGGGCGCGCTGCGCGGTATCATCACCCGTAGCGACATCCAGTCGCTGGTGCCGTTCGGCCACAGCGCCGAGGAGCGCGCGGACGCGCTGTTTGCGCTGGCCGGTCAGACTGTCGTGGATCACATGACTTCCTGGCCGGTGACGGTCGCGCCCGACGAGCCGATCTCCCACGCGGCTCAGCAGATGCAGACCCATAAGATCAGCGGGGTGCCGGTGGTGGAGGATGGCCGGCCAGTGGGCATCATCACCGAGTCGGACATCTTTCGCTTCGTGGCGTCGCGCTGGGCGGCCGAGGAAGAGTAGCCGGCGCCGCTGCGATGCGGCCGCGGCTGCGCGGGAAGCCGGCGACCGCGGCGCGTCCGTGCGCCAGTCGTGCCGCGCTCGTTCGAGCGGGTGTGGAGAGGCAGCCCGCGCCGCTATATGATGCGCCGCAGCGCCTGGTAGGCCGCCACTGTCGCGAGGCCGAACACCAGGTGCTGCGCGATCGGCGCAGCTACCTGTTCCGCCGCCTGCTCCTGGACTGGCGGCAGCAACCCTGACGCCGGCAGCCAGCCGAGGTAGCCGATCGCCCAGGTCGCGAGCCCAAGCAGCGCACCGTCGAGCAGCAGATTCCCGAAACGCGGACGGAGCGCCGCGTAGATCGCGCCGGCCGTGGCGCCGTAGCCCAGCCCCAGCGAGGTGGCCGCGGCCTTGCTGCAAACCGCATGCCACGACGGCGCCCGCCGAGCAGCCCCGCCCCACATCCCCACTCCTCGCCCAGATTGTAGCGGTACCGAGAGCCTTGTCTTTGAGCCGAAGGTCGTGCGATCCAGGGCACGGTTAGTGCTGCCTGCCTTGACGAGATGGCCGGCGCCCGGGCCGGCTGAAAGGCGCCGGCTCGCGCGACGAGACCCACCGCCGGGGCCGGGATGCGTGGGTCAAAGAATGCAAGTATGAATCCAAAAGAGCGTGCCATGACACGACGATTTCGCGATCGCGCCGACGCGGGGCGGCAGCTCGCCGCGCTGCTGTCGGAGTACGCCGGCAGGCCGGACGTGCTGGTGCTTGGGCTGCCGCGCGGTGGCGTGCCGGTCGCGTTCGAGGTCGCTCGATCGCTCGGCGCGCCGCTGGACGTTTTTCTGGTGCGCAAGCTCGGCGTGCCGGGGCACGAGGAGCTGGCAATGGGTGCGATCGCGTCGGGCGGCATCTACGTGCTCAACGACGGCGTGGTCGGCCCACTGCATATCCCCGAGCGGATCATCAGCCAGGTCGCGGCCGAAGAGCAGCGCGAGCTGGAGCGCCGCGAGCGCGCCTATCGCGGCCACCTGCCGCCGGTGGACGTGCGCGGGCGCATCGTGATTCTGGTGGACGACGGCCTGGCCACCGGCTCCACGATGCGCGCCGCGGCGGCGGCGCTACGCCGGCTGCAGCCGGCCCGCGTTGTCGTGGCCGTCCCGACCGCCGCGCCCGAGATCTGCGACGAGTTTCGGAGCGAGGTCGACCAGATCGTCTGCGCGATCACGCCGGAGCCATTCTACGCGGTCGGCCTGTGGTACGAAGATTTCGAGCAGATCGGCGACGCGGAGGTGTGCGACCTGCTCGCCCAGAGCGCGCCCCGCAAGGCCGAGCTGCCGGCCGCGCCCGGCGCGGCCGGATGCAGCCGCTGATCGGGCGACCCGATCGGATTGTGACATGCGAACTGCGACAAGTCGATCTGTGGTGGGCTGGGGTGGGGGGTGGAGACAGGGCTATGCCCCGCCTCCACCCCCCACCCCAGCCCAGGTTGTCTAGTTCCGGAGCAATGTGTCTAAGGAGTGCAACAGGCATATGGCAAGCTCATCAGATTCAAGCGGCAGAGCCTGGGAAGTGCAGGTCGACGCCGGCTCCGCCAGACTCGTGGGCGACCTGGAGGTGCCGGCCGGCGCGGCGGGAGTGGTGGTGTTCGCGCACGGCAGCGGCAGCGGCCGGCACAGCCCGCGCAATCGCTTTGTGGCCGAGCAGCTGCGCGCCGGCGGTCTGGCGACTCTGCTGTTCGACCTGCTGACGGCCGAGGAGCAGGCGGTCGATGTCGAGACCGGGCAGCTGCGCTTCGACGTCGAGATGCTGGCCGGGCGGCTGGTCGCCGCCACCGAGTGGCTGGTGGTGCATCCGGCCGCGCGCGGCCTGCAGATCGGCTACTTTGGGGCCAGCACCGGCGCCACGGCTGCCTTGATCGCGGCGGCCGAGCGCCCCGACCTCGTCGGCGCGGTGGTCTCGCGCGGCGGCCGCCCCGACCTGGCCGGGCTGGCGCTGCCGCGCGTCCGCGCGCCCACCCTGCTGATCGTCGGCGGCAGCGACTACCCGGTGATCAGCTGGAATCGCGATGCGCTCTCCTTTATGAGCTGCGAGCGCAGCCTGGAGGTCGTGCCGGGCGCCACGCATCTGTTCGAGGAGACCGGCGCGCTCGACACCGTCGCGCGCCTGGCGCGCGACTGGTTCACGCGCTACCTCGGCTCGGGCGATCAGCGCACGATCGGCTCATCCGCCTGATCCTCCGTGTAGGGTAGGCGTGCGCGCCCCGCGCGCCTACTCTCGCCGCATCTCCCACCTCGCCAAGCTTCCCAATACTTCTCGCTACCCCTGGGTCGAATCCGGATGCCTTACACCCTTTTCGCTTAAGGCGTCTCTTTCGGGGGCGGGGTGCAGGGGAGGCGAAGCCTCCCCGAGCAGATAGAGCACATTTAACCGCAAGTGGTATTACTGCTGCCTATCGTATTGCTCCTCATGCCGGCGGCGATTGTGCAATGGCACAATCGCCGTCGCGAAGAAAATCTGTTCTTTGTGCAATTGCCCAATGCGGCTGCGGCGCAGACAGAGTAGTATGGGTGCAGAGAGAGGAGCGTGGGCGGTAGCCGCGGCAGTTCGGCGACAGCCCTATCGGAATTTCGGAAGGAGAGCCACACGATGCACCAGCGCGCACTGTTTCTCGACCGCGACGGCACGCTCGTCCACCCGCGCCACTACCCCTCGCGCCCCGCAGATCTGCGCCTCTATCGCGACATCGGCCCCGAGCTGCGCCGGCTGCAGGGCGCGGGTTTCCGCCTGATCGTGATCACCAACCAGTCGGGGATCGCGCGCGGCTATTTCGGAGAGGCCGATCTGCGGCGCATGCACGATCACCTTGCGGATGAGCTGGCTCGCCTGGGCGCCCATCTCGACGGCGTCTACTACTGCCCGCACCACCCCGAGGGCGCGATCCCCGAGCTGGCGATCGAGTGCGACTGCCGCAAGCCGCGGCCCGGCATGCTGCGCCGTGCGGCCGCCGATCTGCAGATCGACCTGCGCCGGTCCTGGTTCGTCGGCGACATCCTCGACGACGTCGAGGCGGGCAACCGCGCCGGCTGCCGCACCGTCCTGGTCGATCTCGGCACCGAGGCGCCGCCGCCCGTGCCGGTGCGCTCGCCCGACTTCGTCGCGCGCGATACGCGCCACGCCCTGCGGATCATCGGCGCGGCCGACGGGCTTGGCGCGAGGGCCGATCTGGCGTACCGGCCGGCATCCTGGCGTGCCAAAGGCAAAGAGACAAGGAGACAAGGAGAAGCAGAGATTCTCCCGGTCTCCCGGTCTCCCCGTCTGCTTGTTTCCGAGAGGAGCAAGCGGTGACGACGGTCCAACGTATTCCAGCAGAGTGGCAGGCCGCAAAGCGCGTGCTGGCGGTTCGGCTCGACAACCTGGGCGACGTGCTGGTCACCACGCCGGCGATCCACGCGATCAAGCAGTCGCTGCCCGGCGCCGCGGTGACGCTGCTGGCCAGCCCGGTCGGGGCGCAGGTCGGCCGGCTGAACCCCGACCTCGCCGACGTGATCGTCTACCAGTCGCCCCAGATGGATCCGTGGAACGAGCTGCCGCACGACAGCGCCCGCGAGCAGCGGACGATCGCGCTGATCAAGCAGCGCCGGTTCGACGGCGCGATCATCTTCACGTCGTTCCGCCAGAGTGCGCTGCCGGCGGCCTACCTGTGCTACCTGGCCGACATCCCGCTGCGCGTCGCCGCCTCGATCGACGGCTCCGGCTCGCTGCTCACAACTCGACATAAACATCCCGAGGGCATGATGCACGAGGTCGAGCGCGGCCTCGATCTGGTAGGGGCGATTGGCCTGGGGACGGATGAACTGGACTTAGTGTTGGACGTGCCGGCTGAAGCTCGCTCCACACTACAAGACATTCTGTCGCAGGTCGCAGGCCACAAATCGCAGCTCACAGCGACAATGCAAGCTACGACTTGCGACTTGCGACTTGCGACTTGCGATTTGCGCCGGCCGCTGGTCGTGGTTCACCCCGGCTGCTCGATGCCCGCTCGCACCTACCCGTGGGAGCTGTACGCCGAGGTCGTCGATCTGTTGGTCGAGCGGCTGGGAGCCACGGTGGCGCTGACCGGCGCGGCGAGCGAGCGCGATCTGGTCGAGCGGATATTCCGGCGCGTCCGGCCAGCCAGCCGGCGGGCCGTGCTGCCGCTGGCGGGCGATCTGGAGTTCGGGCAGCTCTGCGTGCTGATCGAGGCCGCCGACCTGACGATCACCAACAACACCGGCCCGATGCACATCTCCGCGGCGGTCAAGACGCCGGTCGTGGCGCTGTTCGCGCTGACCAACCCGCCCGAGCAGTGGGGGCCATGGCGCGTGCCGCACCGGCTGCTGAATCACGACGTGCCCTGCCGGATCTGCTACAGCCGGGCCTGCCCATATAGCCACGAGTGCCTGCGCCTGGTCACGCCGGCAATGGTGGTTGATGCGGCGGCCGACCTTTTGGAGCATAGACAAGGAGACAAGGAGACAAGGAGATCGAAGTCTGGCACCTCAGTCTCCTTGTCTCCCGGTCTCCTTGTCTCCCCGTCTGAGGCAGGAGCGCCCACATGAGTGCGTGGCTGGAAGCAAAAAACATTCTGGCGGTGCGCCTGGACAACATCGGCGACGTGGTGATGCTCGGCCCGGCGCTGCGGGCGGTCAAGCAGACCTCGCCGCAGGCCCGCGTGACGCTGCTCGGCACACCCGGCGGCGTGACGGCCGCGCCGCTGCTGCCGTGGATCGACGACGCGCTGACCTGGCGGCCGATCTGGCAGGACCTCGGCCACCTGCCGTTCGACCCGGCCCGCGAGCGCGAGCTGATCGACATGCTCGCCGAGCGCGCGTTCGACGCGGCGCTGATCTTCTCCTCGTTCAGCCAGACGCCGCACGCGGCCGGCTACGTCTGCTACCTGGCCGGCATCCCGCTGCGCGCCGGCGAGTCGAAAGAGTTCGGCGGCCGCTGCCTGACCACCGAGCTCAGGGGCGCGCCCGACGAGCTGCACCAGGTCGAGCGCAACCTGCGGCTGGTCGAGTCGCTCGGCTTCGTCGCGCGCGATCGGAGACTGGAGGTGGCCATCCCCGATCTGGCGCACGCCGTGGCCCGTAACCTGCTCTTGGGCCTGGGGATCGATCCTTGCGAACCATATGTGCTGATCCATCCGGGGGCGAGCGCGCAGGCGCGCCGCTACCCGCCCGAACGATCGGGGGACGTGGCCCGGCTGCTGGGCGAGCGCGGCTGGCAGGTGCTGGTGACCGGCGTCGAGCGCGAGCGCGCGCTGATCGAGACGGTGATGCAGCGGGCGCCCGCCGCGCGCTGCCTGCTAGATGGGACGACCCTGCCCGAGTATGCGGGGCTGGTCGAGCGCGCGGCGCTGGTGATCTGCGGCAACACCCTGCCGCTGCACCTGGCCGACGCGCTGGGGACGCCGATGCTCGGCCTGTACTCCGGTACCGACTACGAGGAGCAATGGCGCCCGCGCTACACCCGCGCGCGGCTGCTGCGCCGGCCTACCCCGTGCCACCCATGCTACCTGTTCCAATGCCCGATCGGCCAGCCCTGCCTCGACATCCCTCCGGAGGAGGTCGTCGCGCAGGCCGAGACGCTGCTGGGGCAGCGAGTTCAAAGTTTAGAGTTAAGAGTTCTGAGTTGAGGTGCATCAATGATTGAGGGTGAGCCGATGAATACGATTCTCGCTACGAAAAACTCAAAACTCAAAACTCAAAACTCAAAACTTTCGATCCGCCGGATCGCAGTGTTCCGCGCGCTGTTCCTGGGCGATCTGCTGTGCGCGACGCCGGCGCTCCGCGAGCTGCGGCGGCGCTTCCCGGACGCCGAGATCACGCTGATCGGCCTGCCCTGGGCGGCCGAGTTGGTCGGGCGGCTGGCCTACGTCCACGGCGACGGCAGAGTCAGCAACGGCTTTGTGGCCGATCTTGGCGCTGGCATCTCGCTCGGCTATCGCCGCGGCCCCGACGATCGCCTGGCGCTGAGCCTGCCCTACGCCGAGGGCGAGCATGAAGTGCTGCGCTGGCTCAGGCTGATCGAGGCAATAGGCGATGGGCAATCGGCAATTGGAGACAAAGTCGAAGGCTCATCCCCTATCGCCTATCGCCTATCGCCCATCACCTCGTTCGACTTCCCAATCACTGCCGTGGAGCACCACCGCGCGGCGGATCTGCTCGCTCGCTCCCGCGGCGCCCCGCTGATTGGCCTGCACGCCGGCGCGAAGGATGCGGCGCGGCGCTGGCCGCCCGAGCGCTTCGCGGCGCTGGCCGACGCGCTGATCGAGCGCTACGGCGTAGTGGTGGCGCTGACGGGCGCGGCGCAGGAGCGCCACCTCACCGCCGCGGTGCGCCGGGCCATGCGCCACCCCGCGCTGGACCTGGCCGGCGAGACCGACCTCGGCACCTTCGCGGCGGCGATCGCCCGGCTCGACCTGCTGGTGACCAATGACACCGGCGCGTCGCACATCGCAGCGGCGATCGGCACACCCAGCGTGGTCCTGTTCGGTCCAAGCCGGCCCGAGCAGTGGGCGCCGCTCGACCGCGCGCGCCACCGCGTCGTGGACGCACTCGCGCTGGCCGGCCATGGCGTCGACCGCGCCACGGCTCTGGGGCGGCTGGCGGTCGAGCCGGTGCTGAATCTGTGTATCGAGACGCTTGATCGGGAGCGGTTGTCAGTCGTCAGTAGCTCGACTGACAACTGACAACTGATGACTCAAGGAAGTGATTGTGCGACGACTGAACATATTGATCTGGCACATCCACGGCAGCTACCTGAACACGCTGGCCCGGATCGACCACGACTGGTACCTGCCGGTCAAGCCCGGCCGCCCCGCGGGCTATGGCGGTCGCGGATCGACCTTCGATCTGCCGGCGTACGTTCGCGAGGTGCCGGCCGAGCGCGTGCGCGACCTGGACCTGGACCTGGTGATCTTCCAGACGCCCAGGAACTACTTCGAGGATCAGAACGAGATTCTGAGCGAGGAGCAGCGGCGGCGGCCGCGAATCTACCTGGAGCACAACACGCCGAAGCCCCACCCGGCCGACTCGCGCCACCCGGTCGACGACCCGAATGTGCTGCTGGTCCACGTGACCCACTACAACCGGCTGATGTGGGACAGCGGCAGCACGCCGACCACGGTGATCGAGCACAGCGTCGCGATCGACCCGGCGGTTCAGTACCGCGGCGCGATCGAGCAGGGCATCGTCGTGGTCAACGGCATGCAGCGGCGGCCGCGGATCGCCGGCTACGACCTGTTCCTGCAGGCCCGCGAGCGCGTGCCGCTGACCTGCGCCGGGATGCAGACCGAGGAGCTGGGCGGCCTGGGCGACGTTCCGTATCGCGAGCTGCATCGGCGCGTCGCCGACTATCGCTTCCTGTTCAGCCCGATGCGCTACACCAGCCTGCCGCTGGCGGTGGTCGAGGCGATGACGATCGGCATGCCGGTGGTCGCGCTGGCGACCACCGAGCTGCCGACGGTGATCGAGCACGGCGTGAGCGGCTATGTCTCGTGTGACGTCGACGAGCTGGTCGAACAGATGCGGACGCTGCTCGACGACGCCGGCACAGCGCGACGGATCGGGGCCAACGCCCGCGCGCTCGCGCGCGAGCGCTTCGGGCTGGACCGCTTTATTAGAGACTGGAATGAGGTATTTCGGTCAGTGGCCCAATGAATTCAGGAGTCGGAATTCGGAAGTCGGAAGACAGAGAACGGATTTTCTTTCCTATCGAGGGAATTGTTTCGCCCGCAGGGCGAAACAATTCCCTCGATAGGAGCTTTGCCAATCCGTTCCGCGTGACATCTGACGCAACCGCGCAGGTCCTGAAACCTGACTCGTACGAGGGATAGAAATGGATCGCCGAACAAGAATCGCATTTTTGAGCGAGCACGCCAGCCCGGTCGCGCTGCTGGGCGGGCAGGATGCGGGCGGGCAGAACATCTACGTGGACGAGGTGAGTCGCTATCTCGGTCGCCTGGGCTACGCCGTGGACGTCTTCACGCGCCGCGACGCCCCCGACGCGCCCGAGGTGATCGAGTGGGCGCCGGGCGTGCGCGTGATCAACCTGGCCGCCGGGCCGCCGGAGTTCGTGCCGAAGGATCAGCTCTGGCTGCTGATGCCGGCGTTTCTCGACGCCTTCCTGGGCTTCGCCAGCCGCTCCGGCCAGCGCTACGACCTGATCCACAGCAACTTCTGGATGTCGGGCTGGGTTGCGCTGCAGCTCAAGCGCCGCCTGGGCATCCCGGTCGTGCAGATCTTCCACGCCATGGGCAAGACCAAGCAGCGCCACCAGGGCGCCGCCGACACCAGCCCGCTGGGCCGGATCGCGGTCGAGCTGGACGTGGTTCGCGAGGTCGACCGGCTGATCGCCCAGTGCCCGAGCGAGCGCGACGAGCTGGTCGTGGACTACGGGGCCGATCCGCGCAAGGTCGCGCTGATTCCATCGGCGGTCGACATCCAGCGCTTTCATCCTGTCCCGCACGCCGAGGCGCGCAGCCGGATCGGCATGGCCCGCGACGAGTTCGTGGTCGTCTACGTCGGCCGGATGCTGCCGCGCAAGGACGTTCGCAATGTCGTGCGGGCGTTTGCCCTGCTCGCCAGGGGTCAGGGGTCAGGGATCAGGGGTCAGGGATCGACGGCGGAGAACCTGGCCCCTGACCCCCGACCCCCGACCCCTGTGGCACGGCTACTGCTCGTCGGCGGCGAGACGGTCGACCCCGACCCGGTCGCCACGCCCGAGATCGGCGAGCTGCGGCGGCTCGCTGCCGAGCTTGGCGTGCTCGACCGCGTGACCTTTGTCGGGAAGCGGCAGCCGGACGAGCTGCGCTACTACTACGGCGCCGGCGATGTGGTGGTGACGACGCCGTGGTACGAGCCGTTCGGGCTGACACCGCTGGAGGGCATGGCTTGCGGCCGGCCGCTGATCGGCTCGGCGGTGGGCGGCATCGCGTTCACCGTTCAGGATGGCGGCACCGGCTTCCTGGTGCCGCCGCGCGATCCCCAGGCGCTGGCGGAGCGGCTGTACGAGCTGCTGATCAATCCGGATGTCCGCGCCAAGATGGGGCGCGCGGCGCGCGAGCGGGTGGAGCACCAATTCACCTGGGTCACCGTCGCCCAGCGCACCGCCGCGCTCTACCAGGCTGTCCTGGCGGGCGTCGAAAGCGACGGGGCGATGGGGCGATGGGGCGACGGGACCATGGGGCAGCGTTTACTCACCCACTCGCCCACTCGCCCCGGCGGTCGTCGGTCGCCGGTCGTCGGCCATTGAATGAAATAGAGGAGTAAAAGCACTATGGACGATACATTGAACGGGCGGGTCGTGCTGGTCACCGGCGCGGGGAGCGGGCTGGGCGAGGCGACCGTGCGCGCCTTCGCGCGCGCCGGCTGCCGGGTCGCCTGCCTCGACCTGAACCAGGCGGCGGCCGAGCGGGTCGGCCAGGATCTGCAGGCGCACGACGTCGAGAGCATGGCGCTGGCCTGCGATGTGAGCGACACCAGGTCGGTCTTCGGCGCGGTTGGGGCGGCGGTGGAGCGGTTCGGGCGGCTGGACGTCGCCGTCAACTGCGCAGCGGTCGACTATGTCTGCCCGGTCGACGAGCTGACGGTCGAGCAGTGGGACCGCGTGGTGGGCGTGAACCTGCGCGGCCCGTTTCTCGTCGTCAAGGCCGCGCTGCCGGCGATGCGCCGGCAGCGCTACGGCCATATCGTCAACGTCGCGTCGACCGCGGCGGTGCGCGCGTGGGGCAATGCGTCGGCCTACCACGCCACCAAGTGGGGCCTGATCGGATTCAGCCGCGGCCTCGGCGTCGAGGGCCGCCCGGACGGCGTGCGCGTCACCACGGTCATTCCCGGCGGCATGCGCACCCACTGGTTTGACCAATTCCCCGAGCAGGGCATCCCGCTGCCCGACGAGCGCAACCTGCAGGACCCGGCCAATGTCGCCGAGGCGATCGTCTTCGCGGTGCGGATGCCGGAGCAGTCCGTCGTTCAGGAGATCATGGTCACGCCGCTCACCGAGACGAGCTGGCCGTAGCCAGGAGTCAGGTGTCAGAATTCAGGAGTCAGAATAGCTGTGTATTCAGCGAAGACATTGATCGCACTGCTTGCTTCTGACTCCTGACTCCTGACTCCTGAATTCTGGAGGAGGATATTATGATCATCGCACGCGCGCCAGCGCGCATCAGCTTCGGGGGCGGCGGGACCGACCTGGAGTCCTACTACGCCGCCCATGGCGGGCTGGTCGTCAGCGCGGCGATCGCGCGCTACTGCTACGTGCGCGCCACCGAGCCGCCTGACCGGCGCATCCGCCTGTTCTCGGCCGACTACGGCGTCGCGCAGACATTTGAGCCGGGCATGATCCCTGCCCCCGAGCAGCCGCTGTCGCTGCCCAAGGCGGCGATCGGGTGCTTCGCCGGCCGCGGCCTATGCGAGCGCGGGGTTGATCTGGTGCTCTCGTCCGATCTTCCGCCCGGCACCGGCCTCGGGTCGTCGAGCGCGATGGCGGTCGCGCTGGTGCGCGCCCTGGCGGCCTACACCGGCACGGCGATCGACGCGGCCGGCGCCGCCGCGCTGGCCTGCGCGATCGAGATCGATCGGCTCGGCATGCCGATCGGCCGGCAGGACCAGTATGCCAGCGCCTTTGGCGG
>WNGB01004488.1_pt1 | contig 21259 bp, 18 predicted proteins | sample 5400681 | NCBI WGS metagenome assembly WNGB01 (sample SAMN13153367, study PRJNA577476) | soil metagenome | isolation source: 115 cm soil or saprolite under grassland replicate 2 | place: USA:California | collected 2016-06-15
ACGTCACGACGCCCGAGAGTCCGTCGCGTTGCCGGACCCCCGGGCTGCTTCCGAGACTAGTCGGCCTGACGCCTCAAGAAGGCCGGGACGTCGAGATCTTCCTCGGCAGGTGCCTCCGCTTCGGCGCGCACGTCGGCCACGCGGCGGCGCCACTCCTTGGCGGGCGCCGGTCCCCGCGGCCCTTTCGGCATTTCCACGACCTTGCTGGCTCCCGGTGCGCTCGCTTCGCGTCGGTCCGCGAATCCCGTGGCGATCACCGTGATGCGCACCTCGTCCTGCAGCTTGTCGTCGATCACCGCGCCGAAGATGATGTTGGCCTCTTCGTGGGCGGCTTCCTGGACGATGCGGGCCGCTTCCTCGACTTCGTGAATGGACAGGTCGGCGCCGCCGGTGAAGTTGATGAGGATGCCGCGGGCCCCCTCGATGGACGTCTCATCGAGCAGCGGACTGGCCACGGCCTTCTGGGCGGCATCCAGCGCGCGGTGCTCGCCCTTGCCCACGCCCGCCCCCATGAGCGCCATGCCCATGCCCGACATAATGGTGCGCACGTCGGCGAAGTCGAGATTGATGAGGCCGGGCACCAGGATGAGATCGGAGATCCCCTGCACCGCCTGCAGCAGAACCGTATCGGCGACCTTGAATGCCTCCAGCAGCGGCGTGCCGCGGTCGACGACGGCCAGCAGCCGCTGGTTCGGGATGATGATGAGCGTGTCCACCACGCTGCGCAGCTCGGCCAGACCCGCCTCGGCCTGCTGGGCACGCTTGCGCCCCTCGAAGGCAAAGGGCTTGGTCACGACGGCCACCGTGAGGATGCCGAGCTCCTTGGCCACCGAGGCGACCACCGGCGCCGAGCCCGTCCCCGTGCCGCCCCCCAGGCCCGCGGTGACGAACACCATGTCGGCGCCCTCGAGCACCTTCTTGATCTGCTCGCGATCCTCCAGGGCCGCGTTCTTGCCGACCTGGGGATCTGAGCCGGCGCCGAGGCCCCCTGTCAGCCGGGCGCCCAGCTGGACCTTGACGGGGGCGGGCGAGGCCCGCAGCGCTTGAAGATCCGTATTGGCGACGATGAACTCCACGCCGGTGAAGCGCGCGGCCATCATGCGGTTGATCGCGTTGGAGCCGCCGCCGCCGAGGCCGATGACCTTGATCTTCGCCGCTTCCCGCTCGTCTTCCAGCTCGAACACCGGGCGCCGCCCCTGAGTGTGCTCCATCGGCTCCTCCTTGGCCCGCGTACGTGTGCGTGAGTATCGCTGTCGCGCCGGCGGAAGATTCAGGAAGAGCTCCGCCTGCCCGGCGCTTCCAGACCGCTTCCGCGCCCCAGCCCTCCTAGAAGAGCTCCGCAAACCAGTCCCTCATGCGCCGGCCCGCGCGCTCCACCAGCGAGCCGTCGGCGAGGTCGGTCGCCGCGCCGCCGGCGTGGCCGCGGGCACCGTAGAGCGCCAGGCCCACGGCGGTGGCGTGGATCGGGCTCTGCACGACGTCGGCCAGGCCGGACAGCCCGGTGGGCGCGCCGCGCCGCACCGGGGCGTCGAAGACCTGCTCCGCCAGATCCGGCACGCCGTGCATGATGCAGGTGCCCCCCGTCACGACCACGCCGGCCGCCGCCACGTCGGCGAGCCCGGCGCGGGCCAGATCCCGCGCGATAAGGGTGAAGATCTCCTCGACGCGGGGCTGGATGATCTCGGAGAGGATCTGGCGAGACAGCTGGCGCGGCTTGCGCCCGCCCACGGAGGGAACGTCGATGACCTCGTCCTCGCGCACCAGCGCGGTGAGGGCGCAGCCGTGACGCTTCTTCAGCTCCTCGGCATCCGCCGTCGGCGTGCGCAGTCCCACGGCGATGTCGTTGGAGATGTGGTCGCCGCCCAGCGGCAGGATCCCCGTGTACCAGAGGGCACCGTCGCGGAAGAGTGCGACATCGGTGGTCCCGCCCCCCAAGTCGATGAGCAGGATCCCCAGCTCCTTCTCCTCGGCCGAAACCACCGCTTCCGCGGAGGCCAGCGGCTCGAGGACCAGATCCTGGACCTGCAGCCCGGCCCGGTTGACGCTGCGGACCAGGTTCTTCACCGAGGTCGTCGCGCCGGTGACCAGATGGACCTCCACCTCGAGGCGCACCCCGGACATCCCCAGCGGCTCCTTGACGCCGTCCTGGTCGTCCACGAGGAAGGTCTGCGGCAGGACATGGATGATCTCGCGGTCCTGGGGCAGGTTGATGGCCCGCGCCGCGTCCAGGGCGCGCTCGATGTCGGCCGGGCTCACCTCGCGGTGCTTGCCCGACACCGCGACGACGCCGCGGCTATTGATGCCGCGGATATGCCCGCCCGCCACCCCGGTGATGACCGAGGCGATCTCCACGCCGGCCATCTCTTCGGCTTCCCCAACCGCCTGCTTGATGGACTCCACGGTGGAATCGATGTTGACCACGACGCCCTTGCGCAGGCCGCGGGACGGGCTCACGCCCACGCCGATGATGTCCAGGTTGCCCACGGGCGACCATTCGGCGATCACGCAGCAGATCTTCGTGGTCCCGACGTCGAGCCCCGCGATTACCTGGCGTCCCTTGGCTCTGGCCATGTCTCCCTCACCTCGTCGCGGTTTTGAGCACGACCTGGTCGCGGAAGCGCAGGTCGATGGACGTCACCGTTTCGCCAGCGGAGCGGAGCTGGCCCAGCACGCCCAGCAGACGGCCCAGCCGCGCCTCCCAGTCATCCGCGCCAAGGCGCACCTCGACGCCGTCCACGGTATAGAGCACCGGTCCGTCGGGCCGGCTCACGTCGATCTCAGAGATCTGTCCCAGCAGGGCGCTGCCCGAGCGCAGCAGGATGCGGAGCAGGGAGACTCCGGCGGTGATCCCGGGCGAGCGGCCAGCGCCGACCGACAGTTCCGCGGCGCCGAGGCCGGTGATCACGGGCGCGGCGGGCGTGACGGCCCGGCGCTCGGGCCCCAGGTCCACGCCCTGCTCGTCGATCCAGCGCAGCCCTCCCGCGTGCACGAGGGTGAAGGGGCGGCGCTCCTCGATGAGCACCGTCACTCGGTGCGGGAAGGCTCGGATCACCTGGGCGCGGCGGACGAGCGGAAGCGATTCCAGCCGTGCCTCGATGGCGCCGGGATCGAGCCGGAAGAAGTTCATCCCTGCGGCCAAGCCGGAGGCGGCGATGGCCTCACGGCTCAGCCCGTGCGCACCCCGAACCTCAATATCGGTGACGGCGAAGCGCGGCGAGGTCAGCGCCCAGCGCAGGCCGAGTCCGCCGCCGGCAACGGCCACGGCGGCGCCGACCAGCAGGGCGAGCCGGATGGCCATGACGCGCGCCCGCCGGACGAGCCGCCGGCGCAGGCGGATCCGGGAGACTCGCTGGCCGGCGATGAGCCGCCCCCTCTCCGCCAGGTCTTCCAGCTCCCGCGGAGCGCCCCGCGGGGACAGCACAGCCGTGCGGCCGCTCACGAGATCAAAACTCGCCCATCACGCGGATCTCGGGCTCCAGCGTGATCCCGAACTGGTTCTGAACACGCTCCCGCGCCATGTCCATCAGGGCGCGGATGTCGGCGGCCGAGGCGCCGCCTCGATTGACGATGAAGTTGGCGTGCTTGGCCGAGATCTCGGCGCCGTTGAGCCGCTTGCCTTTGAGTCCCACCTTCTCGACCAGGCGCCCGGCCGCGTCGCCCGCCGGGTTCTTCCACACGCAGCCGGCCGAGGCCAAGGCGAGCGGCTGGGTGGCCTTCTTCTGCTTGAGCCGCTGCTTGATATCCTTCTGGATCTCGGCCATGGGCCGCCGGTGCAGCTGCAGACGCGCCCCGATGAGCACTGCGCCTTCGGGCGCGTTGAACATCCGGTAGCTGAACGAGCCCGCGCCCGGCTTGAATTCGCCCATGGTGCCGTCGGCGTGGAGGAAGTAGACGGCCGAGATGAAGTCGCCGATCGAGCCGTCCGGCGTGCCCGCGTTCATGGCCACGGCGCCGCCGATGGTGGCCGGGACGCCAACGAGCGCCTCGATCCCGCCCAGATTGAGGGCCGCCGCCTCGCGGATGAGCGCTGACAGGCTCACCCCGGCGCCCGCGACGGCTTCCTCGCCGTTGAACTCGGCGCGCCCGAGGCAGCCCTCCAGCTTGAGCACGACGCCGCGCACGCCGCGATCGCTGATCAAGAGGTTGTTGCCGCCGCCGATGACTTCGACGGGCATCTGCTCGCGATCGGCGAAGGACAGCGCCAGGCGGATGTCCTCGACGTCCTGGGGGACGACAAAGATGTCCGCGGGCCCACCGATTCGCAAGGAGGTGTGGAAGCTTAGAGGTTCCTTGAAGCGCACCTCGCCCCGGATCTCTCCTAGCATTCGTTACCTCCTGTTGGCCTGTTCGCTGCCGTCGCTGAGCCGCGCCATCAGATCGGCGCCCAGCTGTCCCACGTCTCCGGCTCCGAGGGTCAACACCAGATCGCCCGGCCTCGTGGACTCGCACAGGTACCGGACGATGCCGTCGCGGTCGCCGTTCATGTAGAGGACTTCGCGGTGGCCGTGAGCGGCGATGCCGTCGGCCAGGTCTCGGGCGTGAACGCCGGAGATCGGCGCCTCGCCCGCGGGGTAGATGTCCATGACGATCAGCACATCGCTCTGGTAGAACGCCGTCAGGAAGTCCTTGCGCAGATGCAGGGTCCGCGTGTAGCGGTGGGGCTGGAACACCGTGATCACGCGCCGGTCGAAGCCGGCCTTGGCGGCGGCCAGCGTGGCGCGAATCTCGGCCGGGTGATGCCCGTAGTCGTCGACGATCAGGACCCCCTGGGCCTCGCCCCGGACCTGGAAGCGGCGCTGGACGCCCGAGAAACCGGCCAGCGCCTGCTGGATGCGCTCAAACGGCACTTCGAGATCAAGCCCGACGGCAACGGCCGCCAGAGCATTGAGGACATTGTGACGGCCGGGCACCTGCAGCGAGCCCGGGCCCAGCAGCCGGCCGCGGTGCACGATCTCGAACTGCGAGCTCATCGCCGAGAACATGAGCCGGCGGGCGGTGAGGTCGGCGCCCGATTCGAGGCCGTACGTGATGACCCGCTTCTCGATCTGCGGGATCATCTGCTGGATGTTGGGCTCGTCGAGACAGAGCACGGCGGCGCCGTAGAACGGCACCTTGTTCACGAACTGGAGAAACGCCGCCTGGATCGCCTCCAGGTCGGCGTAGTGATCGAGGTGCTCGGCGTCCACCGTGGTCACCACCGCGATCGTGGGCGAGAGCTTGAGAAAGGAGCCGTCCGACTCGTCGGCTTCCGCCACGAGGAACTCCCCCTGGCCCAGGCGCGCGTTGGTGCCGAGGCCGTGCACCCGGCCGCCGACGACCACGGTCGGATCGAAGCCGCCCGCCGCCACCACGGCGGCTACCAGCGAGGTCGTGGTGGTCTTGCCGTGCGTGCCGGCAATGGCGATGCCGTACTTCAGGCGCATCAGCTCGGCCAGCATCTCGGCGCGCGGGATCGCGGGGATTCCGCGCTGGCGCGCGACCTGGACCTCGACATTGTCCCGGGCCACCGCCGAGGAGTAGACCACCACGTGCGCGCCTTCGACGTGCGCGGGCTGATGGCCGACGAAGATCTTGGCGCCGAGGCGCTCCAGGCGCTCGACCGTCTCGCCGCGCTTCAAATCCGATCCCGTGACGCGGTACCCCAGGTTGAGAAGGACCTCGGCGATGCCGCTCATGCCGACGCCGCCGATGCCCACGAAATGGATCTGCTGATATTTCTTGAACATCAGGCCGTCCCCGCATGCTGGGAGATATTGAGCAGCACACCCGCCGAGACCATCGTCATGAGCAGCGCTGAGCCGCCGAAGGAGATGAACGGCAGCGGCAGGCCTTTGGTGGGCAGGGCGCCCGTCACCACGCCGAGGTTCACCAGCGTCTGGGTCGCCAGCATGAGGCTCAGCCCCAGCGCCAGGTAGCTGCCGAATGGGTCGGGCGCGCGCAGGCCAATGCGGAGCCCGCGCCAGATCAGCACGGCGAAGAGCCCCAGGATGACGGCGGCGCCCACCAGTCCCAGCTCCTCGCCGATGATGGCGAAAATGAAGTCCGTGTACGGCTCGGGAAGATAGAAGAGCTTCTGCTTCGATTCGCCGAGCCCAAGCCCCAGCCAGCCGCCCGAGCCGAGCGCGAGGAACGACTGGATGATCTGGAAGCCCGAGCCCTGCGGATCGTCGTAGGGATTCATGAACGCGATCATCCGCCGCCAGCGATACGGCTTCATGATCACCAGCGTCGCGACCGCCGGCAGGGCCGCCGCGCATACGGCCAGCAGGTGGCCCACGCGCGCGCCGGCCAGGTACACCAGCGCCAGCGTCAGGAGCATCAGCGCCAGGCTATTGCCGAGGTCGGGCTGGAGGATCGTCAGCCCCGCCATCCCGCCGGCCACCAGGAAGACGGGAAGCAGTCCCTGGCTGAAGCTCGTGATCGCCTCCTGACGCCGCGTGAGAAAGGACGCCAGGTAGAGCACCAGCGCGAACTTGGCGAGCTCCACGGGCTGAAACGACAAGGGCCCCCCGCGGAACCAGCGCCGGGTGCCATTGATCTCCTGTCCGAAGGGGGGCACCAGCACCAGGACCAGCAGGACCAGCGAGACGGCGAGCAGGGGGATCACCAGACGCTCGAGCTTCCGGTAGTCCAGCATCATGGCGCCCCAGAGGCAGCCGAGGCCGAGCAGAGCCCAGAAGAGCTGCTTCTTGAGGAAGAACAGCGGGTCGTGGAAGCGGTCCGCCGCGACGATGGCGCTGGCGGAATACACCATCACGACGCCGATCGACACCAGCGCCACGACGACACCGAAGAGCCAGAGGTCGGGGGTCAGCTTGCGCGGCATCAACCAAGACTGGGGGGGAGCGACCGCCGCTCCTCCCCCAGACCCCCCCACCGGTTCCGACTCATCGGCTGCCAAGACTGGGGGAGCGACCGCCGCTCCTCCCCCAGACCCCCCCACCGGTTCCGACTCATCGGCTGCCAAGACTGGGGGAGCGACCGCCGCTCCTCCCCCAGATCCCCCCACCGGTTCCGATTCATCGGCTGAGCCGCAGCACGGCGGCCTTGAAGATGTCGCCGCGGTGCTCGAAGTTCTGGAACATGTCGAAGGACGCGCACGCCGGTGACAGCAGCACCACGTCGCCCACGCGCGCCACGTTCCGGGCGCGCCGCACCGCCTCCTCCATGGACTCGGCGTCGTCCAGCGGGATGCCGGCCTTCGCCAGCGGCCCGCGCAGCTTGTCGCGGTCCACCCCGATGAGAATGGCGTGGCGGACGCGGCCTCGGGCGGCGGCCGCCAGCGGAGCGAAGTCCTGTCCCTTGCCCTTGCCGCCGGCGATGAGGATCACCGGCTCCGTGAAGCTCTCCAGCGCCTTGATCGTCGACGCCACGTTGGTGCCCTTCGAATCGTTGTAGTAGACGACGCCGTCGTCGTCGTAGACGCGCTCGATGCGGTGGGCGACGCCCCGGAAGGCGGCGATCCCGCGCCGGATGGCCTCGGGCGCCATCCCGGTCCAGAGGGCGCAGGCGGCGGCCGCCAGGATGTTCTCCACGTTGTGATGGCCCCGCAGCGTGATGTCGCTCACGGGACAGATGGGCTCGACGTGCCCATTGAGCTTGGCGACAATCCACTCGTCGCGGAGGAAGACGCCGTGGGCGAGCGGCCGGAGCCGGCTGAACCAGAGCACCTGCCCCGGCGTCCTCGAGGCCAGCGCCGCCGTCGCCGGATCGTCGTGATTGAGCACGGCGCAGTCGGCATCGGTCTGATTGGCGAAGATCCGCGCCTTGGCCTCCACGTAGCGCTCGAAAGTGCCGTGCCGATCGAGGTGGTCCGGCGTGAGGTTGAGCACGGCGGCCACGCGGGGCCGGAACCGATCCGTGGTCTCAAGCTGGAAGCTCGACGTCTCGGCCACGATCAGCCCGTCCGGCGGAAAGTCCAGGGCGCGATCCGCCAGCGGCGTGCCGATATTGCCGCCGACGAGCACGGGGCGCACCTGTCCGCTCAGGAGCTCTCCGGTGAGCGCCGTCGTCGTGGTCTTGCCATTGGTCCCCGTGATCGCGATGAGATCGGCCTCCATCACGCGCCAGGCCAGCTCCAGCTCGCCGATGAGCGGCACGCCGCGGGCGCGCACGGTCGTGAGCGCCGGGATCTCGAGCGGCACGCCCGGGCTCACCACGACCAGCTCGGCGTTCTCGAAGGCGCGATCCGGATGACCCCCGGTCCAGACGGTGCAGCCCAGCTCTTCCAGCGCGCGCGCCTCGGCCGACAGCATCTCGGGCGCCCCGGCATCGGAGGCCAGGACGCGGCCGCCGAGCCGCCGGATCAGCCGCGCGGCGGCGATCCCGCTCTTGGCGAGGCCGACGACCGAGACCGTTCGCGCGGCCAGCCAGCGCCGGTACGCCTCCCCCCGCTCGGTAGTCCCGCTCATCGCGTCCTCGTCATCCTCCACCCGGCTCGCCAGTGTCGTGGGCATCGCAGGCTCACCCTAGCGGAGCTTGAGCGTGGTGAGCGCCAGCAGCGCCAGCAGGATGGATACGATCCAAAAGCGCACGATGATCTTGGGCTCGGCCCAGCCTTTCTTCTCGAAGTGGTGGTGCAGCGGCGCCATGAGGAACACGCGCTGGCCCGTCATCTTGAATGACGCGACCTGGATGATCACCGACGCGGCCTCCACGACGTAGATGCCGCCGATGAGCGGCAGCAGGAGCTCCGACTTCGTCAGGACGGCCAGCGTCCCGATGGCGCCGCCGAGCGCGAGCGAGCCGACGTCGCCCATGAAGACCTGCGCCGGATAGCTGTTGAACCAGAGAAAGCCCAGCGCCGCGCCCACCAGCGCGCCGCAGAAGATCGTGAGCTCGCCCGTGCCCTTGACGTTCAGGATCCTCAGGTACTCGGCGGCCTTGAAGTTGCCCGTCAGGTACGCGATGACGGCGAACGCCGCGCCCGCCGTCACGATGGGCCCGATCGCCAGGCCGTCCAGGCCGTCGGTGAGGTTCACCGCGTTCGAGGCGCCCACGATCACGAGCAGCGCGAACAGGATCCAGATCCAGCCGAGCTTGAGCAGCCAGCCTTTGAAGAACGGGATCGCCAGCTCGGTCGTGAATCCGTCGGGCGGCCAGATGAAGAGCCAGGCCAGCAGCGCGCCGATCAGGAGAATCTGCGCTCCGAATTTCGATTTGGCCGAGATCCCCTTCCGCGTCCTGAGCTTGGTGTAGTCGTCCTGGAAGCCGATCAGGCCAAGGCCAGTGGTGGCGAGAGCCAAAACCCACACGTACCGGTTGTGGAGATTGGTCCAGAGCAGCGTGGAGATGAGGATCGCCGCCAGGATGCCGATCCCGCCCATCGTCGGCGTACCCACCTTTGTCCGGTGCCGCTCCGGCGTGTCCTCGCGAACCGTGATGCGACCCGCCTGGAGCCGCCGGAGCCGATCGATCAGCCAGGGCATCAGCACGAAGGCGATCACCAGGGCGGTCACCGTCGCCATCGCGGTTCGGAACGTGATGTACCGGAAGACGTTGAAGACCGTATGGTACTTGGCCAGCGGGACGAGGAGATCGTAGAGCATCAGCCATCCTCCCCTCCGAACCGCGCCAGGAGTGCGTCCACGACGCGCTCCATGCGCATCCCGCGCGAGCCCTTGACCAGCAGCGCGTCGCCGGGCGCCAGCCGCTTGAGCAGCAGCGCCACGGTATCCTCGAAGGTCGCCGCGTGGTGGCTCTCGCCGAGCCCGGCCGCGCGCGCCGCCTCTACCGCCGCCAGCATCCGCCGCCCCACTCCCACGAATTCGGCCGCCCCGGACTCGGCGACGGCGCGCCCCGCGTCCCGATGCGCCGCGTCGCTGATCGCTCCGAGCTCGAGCATGTCGCCGAGGACGACGAGCCGCCGCCGGCAGTCGACCGCGGCGCCAAGCGTCTCCAGCGCCGCCCGCACCGAGACCGGATTGGCATTGTAGGTATCGTCGAGGATCCGGATGCTGCCCGCGCGGCGCCAGACGCAGCGCCCCTTGACGGGCCGCGCGGCGGCCAAGCCCCGGGCGATGATCTCCAGCGGCAGCCCGAGCGTCCGGCCCACGGCGGCCGCGGCCAGGGCGTTCATCACGTTGTGGCTACCGGCGAAGCGAAGCGTCACGGTGTGTCGGTCGCCGCCCGCTTCGAGCGTGAAGCGCATCCCCTCGGTGGTGTGCTCGGCGGGTCCCACGGCGCTCACGTCGGCGCCCGGCCGGCCGCTGAACGTAAGCACACGCGCGCGGCTCAGCGGGCGCATCGCGATGACCCGTGGATCGTCGGCATTGAGGACCACCGCGCCCTCGCGCGGAATGGCGAGGACCAGCGCGCTCTTCTCCGCCGCCACCCCATCGAGCGAGCCGAAGAATTCAGTGTGGGCGGTGGCGACCATGGTCACGACGCCGACCGTGGGCCGGCTGATCCCGGCCAGTGCCGCGATCTCCCCAGGCGTATTGGCTCCCAGCTCGAGGACCACCGCGCGGTGTTCGGGCGCGAGCCGCAGCAGCGTGAGCGGCAGCCCCCATTGGTTGTTGAAGCTGGACTCGGGCTTGAGCACGGGGCCGAGGGCGCCGAGCACCGCGGCCATCATCTCCTTCGTGGTGGTCTTGCCATTGGAGCCAGTCACGGCGGCCACGGGAACGGTGAACCGCGCCCGGTGATAGGAGGCCAGGCGCCCGAGGGCCTGCGTGGTGTCATCCACCAGGACGGCCGGCACCGAGGGCGGCAGGTCGTCGGGCAGGCTGTGGACGACCAGGCAGGCGGCGCCCCGCGCCGCGGCATCGCGCAGAAAGGTATGCCCGTCCAGATGGGGGCCGCGGATCGCGAAAAAGACCTCGCCGATGCCGAGCGTCCGCGTGTCGATGCTGACGCCCGTGACGGGCACGCCGAGATCGCCTCCGACGAGGGCGCCCTGGGTCCCGCGGACCACGTCTTCGACGGTCAATGCCGGCATCGAACCCCTATGTCCACCGCCCCGCCAGCACGTCGCGGGCGACGGCCCGGTCGTCGAAGGGGAGCACCTCGGAGCCGACAATCTGATAGGTCTCGTGGCCTTTCCCGGCGAGCACGATGACGTCGCCAGGGCGAGCCCATTCGAGGGCGCTGCGGATCGCGGCCTTCCTGTCGGGAATCGTAACATGCCGGTCGAGGTCGGCCCGGGGGATGCCCGTGACAACTTCGGCGATGATGGCCTCGGGCCGCTCGCTCCGCGGGTTGTCCGACGTCACCCAGACTCGGTCGGCCAGGCGCGCGGCGATGCCGCCCATCAGCGGCCGTTTGCCGCGGTCTCGGTCACCCCCGCAGCCGAATACCGCGCCGAGCCGACCGCCGGGCGTCACGAGCTTGCGCGCGGTGTCCAGCGTCCGCTCGAGGGCATCGGGAGTGTGGGCATAGTCCACCACGACCAGGAAGGGCTGTCCGGCCTCGATCCGCTCGAAGCGCCCCGGCACGATGTGGACCGCCGAGAGCGCCGCGCCGATCGCGTCCGGCTCCATCTCGAGCGCCAGGCCGACCCCGACGGCCCCGAGGAGATTCATGACGTTGTGCTCCCCGACGAGCGGCGAAGCGACGCGGACCACGCCGCGCGGGGATTCGGCTTCGAGCGTGATGCCCTCGATCCCGGACGTGAAGACCCGGGGCCTCACCCGCGCGCCCGCCCCCATGCCGAAGGTGAGGACCTCGACCGCCGCGGCGCCCAGGGCGTGGAGCATGTCCGTCCCGGCGGGATCGTCATGGTTGATCACCGCCGCGCGCCTCGGCTTACGGCTCTCCGCCAGGAGGCGGAACAGGCGCGCCTTGGCCCCGCGGTACTCGTCCAGGGTTCCGTGGAAGTCGAGATGGTCCTGAGTCAGATTCGTGAACACGGCCACGTCGAATTCGATGCCGTCCACGCGGTGCAGCGCCAGCGCGTGAGAGGAGACCTCCATCGCCACCGCCGTGACCCGCTCCGCCACCATGCGCGCCAGCAGGGCCTGCAGCTCCACGGCTTCGGGCGTGGTCTGGCCGGCCGGCTGAGCCTCGGCGCCGACCCGATACTGGATGGTGCCCAGCAGGCCTGTCTTCCGGCCGCCGGCCCGCAGGAGGGCCTCGACCAGGTACGAGGTCGTGGTCTTGCCATTCGTTCCGGTAATGCCGATCACGGCGAGCGCCCGGGAGGGATGGCCGTGGTAGGCGCCGGCCAGCCGCGCCAGCGCCTCCCGGCACGAGGGCACGCCGATCCTGGCCGTCGCCGTTCCCCCGAGCGGGTCAGTGCCTTCGAAGACCACGGCCGCGGCACCGCGGCCCAGCGCGTCGGCAATGAAGCGGCGGCCGTCCTGCTTGAGGCCGGGCACCGCGACGAAGAGCTCGCCAGGGCCCACCTTGCGCGAATCATAGGCCACTCCGCGCACGGTCTCCGGCAGCGTCCCCTGCACCGTCTTGTGCGGTAATGCCTCGAGCAAGGTGGTCATGGGCACGGGCGCTCCCGTCATGGACTCGCGACGGTCTTCGCGGCCGACGAGGCGAGGATGAGATGGCAGATCGCTCCCGGGAGCAGCGGGGTGCCAGGGGCCGGAGACTGGGCCACGACGCTCCCGCGGCCGGCGATCTCGAGCTGCACATCGAAGGGCGACAGGGCCGCCAGAGCCTGACGGAGCGAAAGGCCCTGGAGGCGCGGCATGAGGCGGTCGGCCTCATCGAGCCCGCCGAGGCTCGCGGGTCGCGCGTCGGCCGTTGCCGACGGCGCCGCGGCCGAAGCCGGGGAGGAGGAACCGGTCATCTCGCCCCTGACGATATGCACGGGAGAGGCATCGCGCGGCGGCACGTTGAGATACCGGAGGGCCTCGCGACCGATGGCCGCGAAGATCGGGGCCGCCGCCTCGCTGCCCCATCGCTCGTTCTTGGGCTCGTCCAGGAGCACCAGGATCACCAGCTTCGGATCGTCCGCCGGGACGAAGCCGATGAAGGAGAGCACGCCGGGAGCATGCGAGTAGCGCCGCGTGGCCGGGTCCATCTTCTGCGCCGTGCCGGTCTTCCCTGCGACATCGTAGCCCGGGATCGCCGCCGCGTGGCCCGTGCCGTCCCGCACCACGGCCGTCATGATCTCGGTGAGCGTTCGCGCCGTGTCGGGCGAGATGACCTGCCGCAGCGCCCGCGGCTCGAAGCTCCTCACCTCTCGTCCCTGGACGTCTAGCGCCGCGCGGATGATCTGCGGCTGCATGAGGCGGCCACCGTTGGCCACCGCCCCGACGGCCGTCACCATCTGGAGCGCCGTCACCGAGATCTCCTGGCCGATGGACATCGTGGCGAGCGAGAGCCCCGACCACTGCGCGGGCGGCCGAAGCTGACCGCGGCTCTCGCCGGGCAGCCCCACGCCTGTTAGCGCGCCGAAGCCGAAGCCCGTGATGTACTTGTAGTACCGCTCCCGCCCCAGGGCCATGCCGACCTTGATCGATCCCACGTTGGACGAGTTCTGCAATACCTCGGCGAAGGTGAGCCATCCATACCGCTTCCAGTCGTGGATCGTCGCATTCGCCACCGTAATGGCGCCGTTCTCGCCGAAGATCCGGTCGGTGGGACGGACGACCCCTTCCTCGAGCGCCGCCGCCGCCATGATCACCTTGAAGGTGGAGCCCGGCTCGAAGGGATCCGTGACCGCGCGGGCGCGGCGGTCGTCGTCCGTGGCCGAGGCGAAGCTGTTCGGATTGAAGGTGGGACGCACGGCGAGCGCCAAAATTTCCCCCGTCCGCGGATCCAAGGCGATGGCCATCGCCGACTTAGAGCGCGTGCGCCGCCACGCGGCCTCGATCTCCTTCTCGGTCAGATACTGGAGCGTGGCGTCGAGGGTCACCATGACGCCCTGCCCTGGCGTCGACGGCTTGAGCACCCGGGGCGCTCCCGTCACCTCGCGGCCGAGGGCGTCGCGCTCGACCAGTGCTTTGCCTTCAGAGCCGGCCAGGTAGCCGTCCCAGGCCTGCTCGATCCCGGCCAGCCCCTTGCCGTCCAGGCCCTCGAAGCCGACGACGTGGGCGGCCAGCTCGCGGTTCGGGTAGAGGCGCAGGCTCTCGTCCACGAATCCAAGCGCGGGCTCCTTGAGCTCGCGAATGGCCTGGGCGACGTCGGGCGGCAATCGCCGCTTGATCCAGACGAAGGGGCGCGAGACATCGAGCCGCCGCGCGATCTCGGGTGCGGACTCGCCCAGGATCGGCGACAGCCGCCCGGCCAGAGCGCCGGCATCGTCCACCCGGCCCGTCAGCGCAAAGAGGGATTCCGCCCTGGAGGAGACGGCGAGAATCTGGCCGGTGCGATCGACAATGGGCCCGCGTTTGGATTTGAGCGGGATGGTCTTGGCGTGCTGGCGCTCGGCCAACCTGGTGTAGGCGTCGTGCTTGAGAATCTGCAGATACGTCAGCCGGCCGAGAAGCCCGAGGAAGGCGCAGGCGACGAGCGCCGCCAGGATCAGCGTCCGGCTCCTCAGGGCCGCCGCCCGGGAGTCGATCATGAAGGAATGGCGCCCTCGATCTCGTTCACCCTAGCGGGTCCCTCCATCCCGGAGCGCCGGATGCTCCACCGAGGCCGTCCTCGGCGCTGCGGCGCTCAGGCCGCCGCCGCCGGGCACGAATTCGCGCGCCAGCCTCACCTGATTCCGGCCCGGGGGCATCATCCCGAGCTCGCCGCGGGCCTTGCCGTCGATGCGGGACAGAGACTTGAGCGTCGCCAGCTCCACGCGCAGGCGGCGGTTGGTTTCTTCGAGGTCCGCCCTCGTCGCGCGCAGCGCGTCCAGGCGATAGGACAGCCGCACCTGCTGGACGCGCATGGCGACCATGCCCAGGACCAGGGCCAGGAGGATTCCCACGCAGAGCAACGCTCCAGCCATAGACCGGAGCCGGCGACGGTCGCTCTCGCGATGAAAGCGGGCCACGTCCTGGTCGGCAGGCTCGACGCGGAAGCCGCGGCGCGGACTCATGCCGCCTCCAGGCGCTCGAGGACCCGGAGCCGCGCGCTGCGGGCGCGGGGATTGGCGTGGACCTCTTCGGCTCCCGCCTGCAGCGGCGAGGGCTCCAGCTCCGCGAAACCAGAAGCGGCAAAGCCGCGGAATGCGCGCTTCACGATGCGATCCTCCCCCGAATGAAAGGCGATGACCCCGAGGCGGCCGCCCCGGGCGAGTAGCCCTGCCGCCTGGGGCAGGACTTCTCTGAGAGCCTGGACCTCGTCATTGACGGCAATCCTCAAGGCCTGGAAGGTCTTGGTGGCGACGTGGATGCGCCGCGGCCAGGCCGCACGCGGCACGGAGTCCTTCACGGCGGCCACCAGATCGCCGGTGCGCGAGAAGGGCGAGCGGCGCCGGCGCTCGACGATCCGGCGGGCGATCCTCCTGGCGTGCCGCTCCTCGCCCAGCTCGAAGATGAGGCGAGCCAGCTCCTCCTGCGTCAGGCGGTTCAGCAGCTCCGCCGCCGTCACCCCGCGCGTCGGATCGAAGCGCATGTCCAGCGGCTCGTCGGCCTGGAAGGTGAAGCCGCGCCCGGAGTCGTCGAGCTGATACGAGGAAAGACCCAGATCCAGCACGATGGCCTGCGCCTCGGCGACACCGGCGGCCGCAGCGTGGACGCCGAGGTCGCGGAAGCTGCCATGGCGAAGTGTCACGCGCCCGCCAAAGCGCGCGAGGCGGCGCCGGGCGCGCTCCAGCGCTTCGGGATCGCCATCGATCCCCAGCAGGCGGGTCGTCGCGTCCCCCGCGTCCAACAGTCGCTCAGCATGTCCCCCCATTCCGATCGTCCCGTCCACCACCCAGCCCCCGCGTCGGGGGCGCAAGAGGAACGTCAGCTCGTCAACCAGCACCGGGAGGTGCGCGGCCTCCTCCCGATCGCTCACGTTACACGCCCAGCTCGCCCAGCTTCTGCCGCAGCTCGTCGAGCGGCGTGATGGTCTCGCGCTCGAAGCGCGTGTAGCGCTCTGCGTCCCACACCTCGAAGCTCTCCATCATGCCGATGATGACCACGTCTCGCTTCAGTCCCGCGCGCTCGCGATAATCCTGCGGGACCTGGATGCGCCCGTTGCGGTCGAGCTCCACGTCGAGCCCGCGGGAAACGTAGCTGTAAAGAAAATGGCGTCGGAGCGGGCTCTGCGACGGCAGCGCTTTCACGCGCGCCTCGAGATTCTTGAACTCGCTGAGGGGATGCACGTCGAGGGCATTGCCGGTCGGCACGACGACGAGCTCCGCGTCCTGGCTCTCCGTGAGCAGATCCCGGAATTTGGCCGGAATGCTGACGCGCCCCTTGGGGTCGATCGTGTGCCTGAAATGCCCTCGAAACACATTCCCTCTCTGAGGGGAAAATTGCCCCCTGAGTTAACGCTTGATGACACTTCATGGGATTTCATCCCACTTAGCGGGGTATCCTAGTGGGGTCAGCAGGGGGTGTCAAGGAAAAACTACAGGATTTTTAAGAGAAATCCGGCCGAACCCATCGCGATGGGTAGGGTCAAGAGCTTAGCCTACTACCTCAGGTTGGTGACAGGGCACGAAACGGACGATTCTTCGGACCCGGGGGGTGCGGCCGACAGCCTGGAGCCTTGTGGCTACCGTCCGGGCTTGTAGTGCTGAAGGGCCTCGGGCAGCCAAGCCTGGATTTGCTGGATCCTGGTGGCCTCGGAAGGATGAGTGGAGAGGAACTCCGGGGGCCGGCCGCTGCGCGCGTGGTCGGCCATCCGGCGCCACAGGTCTACAGCGGCGCGCGGGTCATAGCCGGCCTTGGCCATGAGGATCAAGCCCAGGTGATCGGCCTCGGATTCCTGGGCCCGGCTCCACGGCAGGAGCAGTCCCACGGCCGCCCCCGCGCCCAGCAGCGCCCCCACCTGCTGAACCGTGCTCGGATTGCCACCCGAGAGCGCCGCCATCGTGGCCTCGAGCCCGACGTTGACGAGGAGCTGCTGGCTGACCCGCTCGCCTCCGTGCCGGGCGACGACGTGGCCGATCTCGTGCCCCAGCACCACGGCCAGACCGGCCTCGTCACGGGTAATCGGCAGGATGCCGGTGTAGACGGCCACTTTTCCACCGGGGAGCGCGAAGGCATTGGCCTGCTTGTCATCCTGGATCAGGCGGTATTCCCACTTGTACTCGGGACGTCCGGTCACCGCGGCGATCCGACTGCCGACACGCGTGATCATGCCGGTGGCCGCCGTATCGGCGGAGGCATGCGACTGCCCGAGAATCTGCTGATAGGCCTGCACGCCCATCTCGCTCTCCTGCGATGGCGAGAGTAGCTGCAGCTGGGAGCGTCCCGTATAGGGCACCGTCTCGCATCCCGTGGCGAGCAGGGCCAGGGCCATGATCAGGCAGGCGGCTGGCCGAGGCCGGAGTCGATGGTGCATGACCGAATCTTAGCAGATCAGTTGAGGACGGCCCGCAGGGTCACGTGGCTCTGGACGATGACGGCGGGCCCGCTGAATCCGACCTCGAGCTCGATTCCGATGGCCGCGACCCGCGTGGGGTCCGTCGTGCTGGCTCCGGCGCGATCGTAATAGGCCAGCTCGAGCCGGCGCACGCCTTCGATGATCGGCTGAGCCCCGCCCCCGGCGTCCCGCCGGAGCACGGTCTCGCCGGGGCGAAGCAGATAGCTCACGCGCTCGTGAGTGGCGTCGATAACGCCATTGCCGTTGAGGTCGCGCTGAAAGACCACGCGCTGGGGCTCGGCCGTCAGGATGGGCGCGATGCCGGCGCCGGTGGGATCGTAGCCCGACTCGCGCAGCTCCTTGACCATGCGCTCGAGCGCAATGCGGGCGGACTGCTGGGCCTCGACCCGCGCGGTGCCGAAGGTGTAGGCGCCGAGCCCGGCCTGCAGCAGCGTGAGGACGCCCGCCATGACGAGGCCGACCACCGCGAGCGAGACGAGCAGCTCGGGGAGCGAGAAGCCGGATGCTCCACGCCACGGCGCCATGGCGTGGAGCGTGGGCTAGACGCCGGAATCCCACAATGTCCAATGTCCGCGGCGCCGCGGAGCCGATACGCGTATCCGGAGCGGCTCAGTCGAGAATGGGCGCGGGCGGATTCGTCGAGTAGTCGTAGAAGCCGCGTCCCGTCTTGCGCCCGAAGTCGCCGCGCTTGACGCGTTTTTCGAGCTCCCGGGGCGGTCGGTCCTTCTCGTCCTTGGTCAGATTGAAGGTCTCGAGCCGGGCGTTGTAGCCGATGTCGAGTCCCGAGAGATCGCCCAGCCTGAACGGACCCAAGGGGTGATTGAGTCCTAGCTCCACCGCCTTATCGATGTCGGCGAAGGAGGCGACGCCCTGCTCGAGGCAGTAGTAGGCCTCCGCCACGAGCGCGCGCAGGATCCGGTTGACGAGGAAACCCGGCAGCTCTTTGCGAAGGATGACAGGCTCGCGACCGGTGCGGCGAACGAACTCGGCGGCAACCTGCAGCGTCTCTTCGCTGGTCCATTGCCCTTTGACCACTTCCACCAGCTTCATCACGAGCGGCGGGTAGAAGTAGTGCATGTTCACGCACTGTTCGGGCCGCTTGGTGACCGGCGCCATCAGCGAGTTCCCCATGGTGGACGAGTTGGTGGCCAGGATGGCGTGGCGCGGGCAGAAGCGGTCCAGCTTGGCGAAGCACTCCTTCTTCGGCTCGAGCCGCTCGACGATGGCCTCGATCACCAGGTCGGCGTCGCGCGCGGCCTTCTCGAGATCGGGCTCGAGACGCACGCGGGCGATCGCCGCCTCCATCTGGTCCTTCGTCATCTGGCCCTTCCCGACCCGGCGCTCGAGTTGCTGGCGGTTGAGCGCCATGCCCTTCTGCAACAGGTCCATCGTGAGATCGTTCAGCGTCACCGCGTAGCCGTGCAGCGCCGACTGCATCGCGATCTGGGCGCCCATCTGTCCGGCGCCGACGACCAGCAGCCGCTTGACGTTGTCGATAGTCATGAGCCTGCGACCTCCGGAGGCTTGAGGTGGGACCACGGTTGGATGCGCTCGAAGGCGGCGGCGGCGCGCAGGACGCTGGCGTCGTCGAAGCGCCGGCCGACGATGTGCAGCCCGACGGGCAGCCCGTCCCGCGTGAAGCCGCACGGCACCGAGGCGGCCGGCTGCCCTGTGAGATTGAACGGGGGCGTGTAGGGCACCCAGCTATAGCGGCGCACGGGCTTGCCGGCGATCTCGGCAGGGTGATCGAGCCCGACCTCGAACGGCGGGCATCCGATGGTGGGGGTGAGCAGCAGATCGTAGGTCTCGAACAGCCGTCGCGGATGCTCGCCCCAGGCGAGCCGCTCGAACCAGGCCTGCACGTAGCGCGTGGGCCCCCATTGGCGCGTCTCGTCGACGATCGCCGCGAGGCCGGCGTCGATGTCCTGCCGCCGGTCGCCCAGATAGGGCTCGAGCCGGGCCGCGATCCCGCCGCAGAAGATGGCTTCCCAGGCCTCGAGCGGCGATGGCCAGCCGGGCTTGACTTCCTCGATTCGGCAGCCCGCCTCGCGGAATCGCCGCGCGGCCTGCTCGCACACGGTCCTGACCTCGGGATCGACGGCCTCTTCATAGCCGAGATCCGCCGACCAGGCAATGCGGAGGCCCTTGACGCCCTTTCGGAGCACGGCGACATAGTCCACCGGCTGCAGCGGCAGGGAGGACGGATCACGCTCATCCGGCCCCGCGCTTACCATCAGCATGAGGGCGGCGTCCTTCACCGTGCGGGTCATCGGGCCGACATGCGAGAGGCTCCACGCCGCGCTGAAGGGGTAGACCGGGATGCGGCCGAAGGAGGGCTTCAGACCGAAGATGCCCGTGCAGGCGGCCGGAATGCGAATGGAACCGCCGCCGTCGGTGCCGATGGCGAGGGGCCCGAGGCCGGCCGCCACCGCGGCGCTGGCTCCGCCGCTCGAGCCGCCGGGCGTCCGGTCGAGGTTCCACGGATTGCGTGTCGGCCCAAAGAGCAGGTTATGCGTGGCGCCGATCCAGCCGAGCATGGGCGTATTGGTTTTGCCGAGCTGGATGGCGCCGGCGGCCTTGAGGCGCGCCACCATGGGCGCGTCCTCCGTGGGCACATTGTCCGCGTAGAGCCGGGTCCCGAAGGTGGTCCGGATTCCCTTGGTGGCGACCAGATCCTTCGTCGAGAACGGCACGCCGTGAAGCGGGCCGAGTCGCGCTCCTCGCTTCATCACGGCGCGCTCGGCCGCCCGCGCGTCCCGCATCGCCTGCTCGGCCGTGAGTGTGACGAAGGCATTGAGCGCGGGGTTCACGCGCTCTATGCGCGCCAGCAGCGCGCGCACAACCTCGACCGGCGAGAGCGTCTTCTTTCGGATCGCCGCCGCCATGTCGGCGGCCGGCATCCAGCAGAGGTTATCCGTGGCCATGCCAGGTCTCCTTGCCGCAAGGACTGCGTGGTGGGCGTCGCGGCGGGCGGCCCCGTGCGTCCGGCTCCGTCACCCACTCGCCCGAATGCAGACTCAACTCAGCCCTCGCCTCGTGACGCTCGCGCCCGAGGCGCTCGGCCGTCCCTCGGCTCGAACTGCCTTGAGCTGCTGACGGGACTCGGGGGGCCCACTTCACTCGGCCTCCGGGACCGCCCGCGGCGCCACTCGCCGGTCCCCAGCCTCAACCTGCATGAGGGATCCCGGCTAGGCGCCGCGCAGCCGGGGGTCCAACGTATCCCTGAGCGCGTCGCCGAGCAAGTTGGAGCCGAATACCGCCAGGCTGATGGCGAGCCCCGGGAAGATGACGAGATGGGGCGCCTTCTGCGCGTACTCGGCGGCGGAGACGGAGAGCATGCGGCCCCACGAGGGATAGGGCTCGGGCACGCCCAGGCCGAGGAAGGAGAGCGCGGCCTCGACCAGGATCGCGCTGCCGAGCTGGGCCGTGCAGAGCACGATGAACGGGCCAATGGTATTCGGCAGGATGTGGCGGAAGGCGATGCGGGCGTGCTTGAGCCCCAGCGCCCGCGCCGCCTCGACATACTGCATCTCGCGGATCGACAGCACGCTCGAGCGGATGACGCGGGCGGCCCGCGGCACGATGGGGATCGAGATCGCGATGACCACGTTGTGGATCGACGGACCGAGCGCCGCGGACATGACGAGGGCCAGCACCAGCAGCGGCAGGCCCTGAAGGATGTCCATGATGCGCTGGGCGACGAGGTCGATCTTGCCGCCGATATAGCCGGACAGCAGCCCGATGATACCGCCCAGGACGGAACCCAGCAGGGTCGAGGCGACGCCGACGATGAGCGAGACGCGGGCGCCGTGAACGATGCGCGAGTAGATGTCGCGCCCCAGATGGTCGGTGCCGAGCCAATGCTCGTGGCCGGGGCGCGCCAGCG
>WNGB01018654.1_pt1 | contig 21259 bp, 14 predicted proteins | sample 5400681 | NCBI WGS metagenome assembly WNGB01 (sample SAMN13153367, study PRJNA577476) | soil metagenome | isolation source: 115 cm soil or saprolite under grassland replicate 2 | place: USA:California | collected 2016-06-15
GGATCGCCTGCTGCCCCCAAGAAATAACGCAATGAACGACGAACCGAAAATGCCAGCACGCCCAGGGCAGGGAATGGATTACGGCGAACAGGCCGACGTGCAACAGGTACACGCAGCCGTGCAGCGCGAAAAACGCGAACCGCGAGTAGGCGCCGAACCGCTGTCAATCTGGCTGATCGCGGTCTACGGACTGGCGATTTTCTTTGGCGGCGCGTACCTCGGCCGTTACTCGGGAAATTTCACCAGCGGCGGACTCGATCCGATGGGTTCGCCGCCCGCGCCGAAGAAAGCAGTGGCAGGAGGACCGGCCGGCGGCGAGCAAGCTGAACTTTCGCCGCGCGATCGAGGCAAAAAGATTTTTGCCGCTAATTGTCAGACCTGCCATCAGGCTAACGGCCTTGGCGTGGCGGGCCAATATCCACCGCTTGCTGGTTCAGAATTTACGATCGGCGGATCGCGACGGCCGGCGATGATTGTCCTCAAGGGCTTGCAAGGCCCGGTCAAGGTTAAGGGCCAACAATATGGCACTGCCGTCATGCAACCGTGGGACAAGACGTTGACCGACCAAAAAATTGCTGACGTTCTCACATACGAGCGCAGCGAGTGGGGCAACAACGCCAGTCCGGTCACAGCCGAGCAAATTGCTGCGCTTCGCAAAGAACTGGCTGGCCACGCTGAATCGTTCACCGAACACGATATATTGGCCGTTCCGGATGAAGATCTTCCCGGTGGTCCAACATCTGCAGGCGGCGCACCGCCGAAACCCGGTGAAGCCGCAAAACCCGCCGCTCCTCCAAAACCGTAGCGCTAGCTTTCCGTTACAAGGCTTCGGCGAGCAACTCGGCCATGTGTTTTGGCTGGAGATTCGTTAGGTCGGTAATTTGATGGCGGCAACTTGTGCCTGACGCGATTACTTCTGTCCCCTGGGGGTGATTGTCGATTTGATCGAGCAAGCGTTGCGCGACTTGAACTGAGAGGTCGTATTTTTCTGCGAGCGCGCCGAATGCGCCTGCCATTCCGCAGCACGCTGTGTCTAACATAGTGGCTTTTCTTCCCAAACGTTCGGCCAGCGTGGCCATGAACGCCGGATTGAGAATCGATTTGGCATGACAGTGCGGGTGGATGAGGATCCCGCGACTGCGGGACTCGTGCTTAAACCGAAGCGCCTCGGGTTCTTTCGCCAGTAAATCGGCTACGAATTTCTCGAACAGGAAACAGCGTCCCGCGATGTTTTCTGCGTTTTCGATTTTCAGCTCGCGGTAATCTTCGACGAACATCGACCAGCAGGAGGGTTCGAGGAATACGATTGGAGTATTGCCTCCTTCGCTGAGGCTACGACGGCCAAGGGAGTGTGGGAGTGATGATCCACCTTCGCCAAGGCTACGGCGGACGAGTAGTTGAGAGATGTTGTGTTGTGCGAGTTTTGCGGCGGCATCGAGGTTTCCCTGGCTAAATGCAGGTCGCCCGCAGCAGCGCCGATGTTTCACGAGCGACACTTCAAAGCCGAACGCTTCCAGGACTTTCACAGCTGCAATGCCGATGTGCGGTTCGTGATAACGCACAAATGTGTCGTCCCAAAGAATGACCTTGCCGCGCTTCTTCTGTAGAAGCGGCGCCTCGCCGCTTTGCTTTTCAAAAGCGCGACGAGGCGTCGCGTCCACCCTTCGTGCGAACCATTTGTCGAAGCATTCACTTGTGTAATGGGGCAGCGAACGTCGTGCGGAGATTCCAATTGTCTTCTCCATTGCGATGCGCGTCGCCTTGGCATCCAGAAGCCGATTCGTGAGCCGCGGCATGAGACAGCCGAGTTTGCCTAACAAATCGACATTGCTCAAAATACGTTCACGCAGCGGCAGCCCATCGCGGCGCCATCGCGCGTGAAGCATTTCCGCCTTAAGCAGCGCCAGGTTCACGTTCGACGGACATTCCGGCGTGCAACCTTTGCAGGAGAGACAGTTGCTCAGCGCCGCGTCGAGCTCGGCGGATTTCAGTCCCGCAGTCGCGGGATTTGTTCGCAGTTCGAGCGCGGCACGAATGATGTTGGCGCGGCCGCGCGTGGACATCACTTCATCATGTGTCGCGATGAACGTCGGACACATGATGCCGCTCTGTTTGAGGCAGCCGCCGCAGCCGTTGCATTGCTCGAGGTTGCCTGTGAACGATCGGTCTTTGAATGCAAACGCGAGCACTGGCTGAAATGGAAGCTCGAGCGGACGCGTAAAATTCTCTCGCAAATGATTGTCGATTTTGTGTTGATGCCCGTCCGGCTCGGACCCATCCGCGAAAATTTTTCCAGGGTTGAAAACATTTTTGGGATCGAACGCGCGTTTGATTTCGCGCATCACGTCCAGCAACTGATTGCCAAGTTGTTCGCGCATATATTCGGTCCGCGCGATGCCAACGCCGTGCTCGGCGGAGAGCGAACCTTTGAACTGACGTACCAGCGCGGAAGTTTCGTCCGCGACTTGCCGGAATTTTTTCAGATCGGCTGCACTGTGCATATCGAGCACCGGTCGCACATGCAAGAGTCCGCTGGCGGCATGCCCGTAATAGCTCGCCGTCAGCTCCAGCGGTTTCATGATTGATTGCAAACCGCGCACGTATTCGGGCAATTGCGCGGGACGAACAGCAGCGTCTTCGATGAACGCGACCGGCTTCGCCGGCCCGATGCATCCTGTCAAAAGCGACAGACCGGATTTGCGCACGGACCAGACCATGTTCATTTGCGCCGGGTCGGTGAGAATCTTTGTGCGCAGTCCGATTTTTTTGGATTGTAAAACCGACAAACGCTCCGCGACGTCTTCGTAGAACTCGACGATCAAAATCGATTCGCACGGTTTCGATTCCAATTCGAGCAGATCACGCGCGGCCTGAAAATGAAGTTGACCTTTGGTTTGATCGAGCAACGGCCGATCGATGTGTTCGATCGCGGCAGGCTTGAGATCGAGAAGCTCAACCGTCGCCTGCATTGCTTCTGCTACCGACGCGAAAAAGATCAGACCCAATCCTTTCTCGCGGGGAAGGGGAGAAATCTTGAGCTCAGCGGAGAAGATGGCCGCCAGCGTTCCTTCGCTACCGGCCAGAATATTGGTCAGATCATTTGACACGCGCAGGAATCGTTCGATGCCGTAACCGGGCCAGCGTTTGATCAAACCGGGCGGCCAGCGTTCGGCCATTTCGGTGCTCGCCGCGCGAACGAGCTTCTCAATCTTTGCCCGCTCGCAGCCTAACGACTCATGGCTTCCTCCGATTTTTTCAACGCGGCCGTCAGCCAACACGATTTCCAGTGAAATCACGTGATCGGCTGTTGTGCCGTAAATCGGGCAACGCGCGCCGGACGAATTGTTGGCGATCATTCCGCCGAGGGTGGCGCGCGAACTGGTTGCGACATCCGGTCCGAAACAAAAACCGTGCGGCTTCAGAAACTGGTTGAGTTGGTCCAGCACAACTCCGGCCCCGACGCGGACGCTGCGTTTTTCGAGATCAAAATCAGTGATCTGTCGGTTGTACCGCGAAAAGTCGACGATTAATCCATCGCCAATCGCATTGCCCACCAAACTTGTGCCGGCGCCGCGAGGCGTAATGGAAAGACCTGCATCCGCTGTTGCATGAATGACAAGACTCGCCTGCTGCGCGGTTTTCGGAAACGCCGCACCGACCGGGTGTATTTGGTAAATCGATGCGTCAGTCGAGTAGAGTTGACGCGTCAGGTTATCAAAGCGGACATCGCAGCCAGTTTGCCTGATTTTCCTTTCGTGCGCGGCAGTCATCCCATCTTTGGTAAACTAACGCGTCTAACGCGCCGAGCGAGCGACAGTTCCATTCCCGTTCGGCAACATCTGATTCGAAACCGGAGAACGAAAGGCGCACAACGCGCTCGCCTCACCAAACAAAGGCCTGCGCGCTTTAGTTTACTTTTGTCGCGGTGACTTGTTGTCAGCCACGCCCAGAACCTTTGCGACCAAACGCTCAAAGCGTGGATCGGCGCGCAACGGGTCCCAGATCGGATCGAGCCTAAGAAGGGATAGCGTGATCGGCGCTGGGCCGTTAGGGCCGTAAACCAAGCTATCCCCGGGCACTTGTAACAACTGGCTGAGAGTTGAGATCGCACGGCTATTCTCGCCGAAGGTCGTCTGAATTAGCGCCAGGTTCTCTTCCAGGGCAGGTCCCTGCACTGCATCATTGGCCCTCGGCAAAAGCACGATTGCACGCTCAGCTGCCTTGAGGGCCGAGTCCTTCTCCCAAATCGCGGCATAAGCTTGAGACAGGTATGCCGCAATGAGAGCGTTGTCTGGTTGATCTCTGTACAGCCGTTCAAGTGTATTGCGCGCCTGTTCAGCTGTAACCTTTGCACCGGCCGTATCGCCAGCAACGCGCTGCGCAAAAGCAAGTGCCACCTGGTCACAGCTCTTGTCGTACTGAGAAGCAAAATGGAATTGAGCCAGTCGGGCTTGCAGCAATCGAACGGCCTCAGCGTAATTTCGTTCAAGTCTCAGCTGAGTGATCTTGATTCTGAGGCTACCCTCAGAAGGAGTCTGCTCGTTTATTCCTGATAGGAACCTGGCAGCTTCTTGGAGGTTACCCTGGGCCTGATAAATGCTGGCCTTTACCGCCAGCACATCTGAGTCGTTTGGCGTAATGTCCAGCGCTCGATCGTAGAGCTTAAGGGCGGCCGAGAACTGTCGACGCAGGAGGTAAGTCCAGGCTGTGTCGCTAAGTAATTCCACATTACATGGATCCAGGGCGAGGGCTTGCTCGAAGTAGGCAATGCTTTGATCCCAGTGTCCCTCGCGTCGGGTAACCCGACCGAGGGCCGTCGGCACTTCGCTATTGCCCGGTAACGTTTTGATGACGCGACTAAACGTGGCCTTGGCTAGCCCGTAATCATACAGCACCAAGTATTGGTAATAACCCAAGGCGAGCAGGGTTTCAGGAGAATCAGGCTCCAGTTTCTGCGCGTTCTCCAAAGCACGTTTCGCTGCCTGGCCTCGAGCGCTAAGAGTGGCGTCGTCTCGGTTAAAGTAGAGAAAGGCGTCGGCGCGAGAAAGGCGCGCCCAAGCGATCGCGAACTTGGGGTCAAGCTGCACCGCCCGCTCATAAAAACCGATGGCTTTTCGTGCGAGGTCGCGGATGAGGACGGCGTGGCGGCTACGTGCTTCAAAAGCTAGCCCGCGCAGGTATGCGTCGTAAGCCTCAGGGTCGTTTGTTGGTGTAACTGCTAACGCCTGTTCCTCGCGACCGGTAAGCTTCGCGTGCAACGACTCCGTTATTCGTTTCGCGATCTCGCTCTCGACTCCGAAGATGTCAGTCAACTTTCGGTCGTAGGTCTCTGCCCAAAGGTGGGAATCGGTTTGCGCGTTGATCAACTGCACATTGACCCGCACCTGATCGGCCGCTTTTTGTACGCTGCCTTCAAGAATGTGGGCTACACCAAGCTGTTTTGCGATTTCGGAGAGATTGCCAACCTTGCTTTGAAACTGCTGCGTGGACGTGCGCGAAATCACTTTTAAGTCGGCGACCTTAGCCAAGCGTGTCAGGATTTCCTCTTGAATGCCGTCGCAAAAATATTCCTGATCGCGCGCTGGGCTAAGATCGGCAAATGGTAGAACGGCGATGGATTTTTCAGTAATCGGCGCCCCGCTATAACGACGCTGATGTGAAGGGCTGATCGTCCGAACCAAATCTTCGAAGCGCGGATCGCCGCGGAGCGGGTCCCAGAAGGGCAGCAACTTTAATGCGCCGTAGTTAAGCGCCTGCGATGGAGTTGGCGCGCGCGCTCCGAGTTCCAGTTGCTGCAAGGCAAGGTCTTTCTCGCCTGTCCACGCCGCGATGATCGCGAAATAGACCAGCATCCTAGTTCCATTGATGGAATCCTTCTCCACGGGAAGAAGCTCGATGGCGCGCCGTCCTTCCTCCAAGGCCGCCTCCTTGCGTCCCAAAGCGGCGTCGATCAAACCAAGCACGCAAAGCGCAGGTCCATAATCTGGCTGCGCTTGCACGATCTTCTCCTGCTCAGCGCGAGCTTTGCTGAAAGCGGCCCACGCCTTCGCTTCATCTTTCATTACCCGCGGCAGTAAGCCCTCACCAAAGCTGCGTCTCAGAATAACAGCGGCGTCGACCCACCATGGACTATCGCCCAGCGCCACTAGAGCCCGCTCCGCAGCGACGCGATCATGTTCAGCCAGCGCGCAAACAAACCAGCTATCAGCGACTTGGGAGATGGCGCCCGGGTCCCCGGCGAGGATTGAGTCGATCGCCTGGTGCAAGGGCTTGGTGTCAGCCTTCCAGTAAAAGTCGACCAGGGCGCGGTTAACTTTGGTGGCGGCGTCCTTCGGAACAATGGTCAGCGCGCGATCCAGAATGGCCGCCTCTTCTGGATAGCGGCGCAGGAATTGAAAGCTGAGCGCGATCTGTTGCATGATGAAGTAATTGCGCGGATCAAGTTCGAGTGCCTTTTCCAGATAGCGCAGACCTTCTTCCTGTTGGCCGCGGCGACGCAAAATGTAGCCGGTCAATTCGGAGAGGCGGGGATCATTAGGTAAACTTCGCCGCGCATTTTCCAATTCAGCCAGTGCGCCAGCGTAATCGCGGGGGCCGTAATAGAGGTAGTTAGCCCGTGCCAGATGTGTTTCTCCGGCATCGGGTCGCAGCCGAATCGCGGCTTGAAGTGCGGCTTCCGCGGAGGCCAATCGGCTACCAGTGTGATCTAAGCCCAGTGAATAAAGGCGTCCGTGAGCAAATGCCAGTTGGCAGTAAGCCTCGAAAAAGGCGGGGTCGCGTGCCGCTGCCTGGTTAAGAAACTCAACTGCCTGCCGCAGGTTTTGTTCACCAGTGGGAATGAAAGATGTCGTGAGAAGTAGAGTCTTGGCCCGGGTGTAGAGGTCGAAGGCCGCCAGGTCGGCGGTGGGGGCTTTTTCAATCGCCGCCTTCTCGTTAGGCGAGAGCCTCGCTTGCAGTTGATCGGCGATGGCTTTGGCAATCTCGCTTTGGATGGTAAAGACATCGGCCAGGTCGCGATCATAGGTCTGCGCCCAAAGATGCGCGTCGGTCCGCGCATCGATCAGCTTCGCGTTCACCCGCACCCGATTAGCTGCGCGCTGTACGCTGCCCTCTAATAAATGCGCGACGCCGAGTTGCTGGCCGATCTTGCGCAAATTCCGTGCGACTCCGCTCTTGTATTGCATCACCGAAGCGCGGCTGATCACTTTCAGATCGCCGACCCTGGCCAGATTGGTTAGAATTTCGTCCTGGACGCCATCGGCGAAAAAGGCGTTCTCTTCCTCCTTGCTCAGGTTGCTGAACGGAAGCACTGCAATGCTTTTCTCGGGAATCACCAAGGCAAGGGCGGATGCGTTCTCGGTCAAAGTGTTCGTTACCGTTCGCGTCGGACGCGGGTAGATGAACAAGCCCGCTATGGCAAGTGCCACCGCGACGATCGCCGCCAGGAATGCTGCGATTTTCTTCCGCCGCTTCCAGCCGCTCGTAATGGACTCGTTAACCTCTTTGACCTGCCGCAGGTCGGCGACCATTTCCTCTACTGACTGATAACGCTCCTCTTTATCTTTGCGCAGGGCCTTTCGAATAATCTGTTCGAGGCGCGCTGGGACTTGGCGCGCTTTCAATGCCACTAGCGGTGGCTCCCTCTTGAGCACCGCGGCGATGCACTCGCTCGGTGTTTTACCTTCAAAGGGGGGCCTTCCGGCCAGCATCTCAAAAAGGACGACCCCGAAACTCCAAATGTCAGTGCGCGCATCCACTGTCTGGCCCCGCGCCTGTTCCGGCGACATGTAGTGAGCGGTGCCAAAAATGAGGCCGCTTGCCGTTTGGAACCCCGCGTTTATCCGCGTTTCGGCCTTAGAGGGCGCCTCTTTTTGTTCGCTCAGCTTGGCGATTCCAAAATCGAGCACTTTCACGTACGCATCCGGCCGCAGCATGATGTTTTCGGGTTTAATGTCGCGATGCAAGACCCCGCTTTTGTGTGCGGCGGCCAACGCAGAGCCCACTTGGGTTGCGATGTTCAGCGCATCGCGCAGGTCTAATTTCCCGCGCGCAAGAACTGCTCGCAGCGTCTCGCCCTCGATGAACTCGGTCGCGATGAAGTGCCGTCTTCCGTCAACGCCGATCTCGTGGACGGTTAGAATGTTCGGATGATTCAAGGCGGACGCCGTGCGCGCCTCATGCTCGAGGCGATTCAGTTCTGCCTCGTTCGCGGTTAGACTCTGAGGGAGAAACTTGAGCGCGACTTTGCGCCCGAGTAGGTCGTCCCGCGCAAGATAGACCTCGCCCATTCCACCGACGCCGATGAGAGACTCGATCCGGTAATGACCGATTGATTCTCCGACTAATGCGCCACTCCTATCTTCGTTAGTCAGAAATTCGGGAGCGGCTTCGAAGGCCGGTGATTCGATAAAGGTCCCCGCCCGCTCGTAAGAAGCGATCAGAGACTCCACTTCGCGGCACAAGCCTTCGTCGCCGTGGCACGCTTCATCGAGAAATGCGGCCCGCTCCTCGGGCGCACGCTCGGTGGCTGACTGGAAGAGGTCGTTGATCTGTTGCCAACGCTCAGCTTTCATCCGGTTCTTCCCCACTTAGCGCCCGGTAAAGCCAAGCCTTAGCCATGTTCCATTCGCGCTCGATCGTCCGCTGAGACAGTTTCAGAAATTCAGCCACCTCTTCGACCGTTAACCCGCCGAAGTAGCGTAGTTCCACGATCTGGCTCTTACGCGGATCCTGCGCGGCCAACCTTTCCAGCGCGTCGTCGAGCGCGAGCAAGCCCTCCGACCGCGTTTCCGTCACTGCCGCAGCTTCATCCAGGGTTACTTTCAGGGCGCCAGCGCCGCGCTTGAGCGCGTGGCGTTCACGCGCATGGTCAACCATGATCCGCCGCATCAGCTGCGCGGCCGCAGCGACAAAGTGGGTCCGGTTCTGCCAGTCGCGTTTGTTATGATCGACCAGTAGTTCGGGCTGCACCAGCGGGATGAGCTTCTCGAGCGCCCTCTCGTCTCCGCCTTTCCACTCGCCAAGCAGTACGGTGACCTCTTTTTGTGAGGACAAGGGCGTCGTCATACAGCCTGCGCGACGTCGGAAATTCTAACACAGGAGACGGGTTTTTCAGCAAGACATAAAAAAATGAAACAACCGTGGCGGGTTGCGGGCGGGAATTCCGCTTTAGGAGATAGAAACACATCCATCCGGCGCGAAAAACAGACGAGCTGGACAGATGTCACCACCTGGAAAGGAAAATTATGAAAACGCAAACCACATCATCAATGAGCAACGCAGAGCAACGTGATTTGGCAAATAACCGTTCGCAGTCAGAAAGGAATCAAATCGTGAAATTCGCAGTCAGAAAGGAATCAAATCGTGAAACAGATGACTATGTTCGCCCAACGTGTTTGCTCCATTACGGGCAGGGCGTTCTTTGTAGGCGCGTTCGTCCTCACTCTCATAGCGACTGCGTCAGGCGTCTCCGCGTTCACCTTCACCACCATTGATGTCCCTGGCGCCACGGCTACATCAGCCGACAGGATCAATGCCCAGGGTCAAATCGTGGGATGGTACGACGACGCCGCTGGCGTGGGCCACGGTTTTCTTCTGGACGACAGCACGTTCATCACGATCGATGTCCCTGGCGCCACCAGCACCGGGGCTTTCGGGATTAACGCTGCCGGCCAGATCGTGGGTGATTATGGAGATGCCGCGGGGGACGCGCATGGCTTTCTGCTGGACAAGGGCGTATTCAGCACGATTGACGTTCCGGGTTCGACGTCCACGGAGGTCTTTGGTATCAATGCTCGCGGCCAGATCGTGGGCCGCTACACGGACGGCAGCGGCGTGGTACATGCCTTTCTGCTGGACAAAGGCACCTTCACCACGATCGACCCGCCGGGCTCCGGATATGCTCAAGCCATCGACATCAACGCCGCTGGGCAGATCGTGGGTGGCTTCGAACCGCCCGGGCACCACGGCTTCCTTTTGGACAAAGGGACGTTCACCACGATCGACTTTCCCGGTGCCTTCGGCACCGACCTGCTTGGGATCAACGCCGCCGGCCAAATCGTGGGCCGTTACCTGGACGCTGGCTACCTGTTGCATGGCTTCCTACTAGACAAGGGCACGTTCACCACAATCGACCCGCCAGGCTCCACATTCACCGAGGCTATCGGGATCAATGCCATGGGCCAGATCGTGGGTGATTACATGGATGCCAGCGGCACGCTCCACGGCTTTGTAGCGACACCATAGTCACCACGGCCCACAATAAAACGGAAGTTGAACCGCGGATAAGGCGGATGGCACGGATGGGTCAACGGAGTGGCTAAAGCGGTATTCGGTTCTAGCGCACCCCTTATCTTCCCTTATCCGTGTCATCTGCGAGCGGAGCTGCTGGGAGCAGCGACATAGAAGGTAAAGCCGCGAAGGGTAGCGGCGAGCGAGGCGGGAGCCGAGAGAGTTTCAAATCCCGGTTGCGAAGAAACTTGGTCACTGAAACGGATGGATCGGCGGCCTGCCGATTAGAAAAACTGCGTAGTCGTGGCGGGTTCCAGGCGGCAATTCCGCTTTAGCAGGTAGAACACAAAGTCGGGAACGCATCCCGCACACCAAATGAAAGGAACCATAAAATGAAACCACAAACCGAAGTCAAAAAGCTCCTGCCGTCGCTCGCGCTGGTCGCAATCTTCTCGCTCTGTGCAGCCGCTTCTGCTCAAGCCACCCCTGAACCGCATCTGAGAACCGGCATGTTCGGCGTCGCGAGAGGCCAGGTCGCCCGGATCAACGCGGTCAACATTGGCAATCCTGATACACGCCCAATCCAAGTCGAGATGGTGTTTCTCGACGAAACGGGCAACGTCGTTGGACGCGACATGAAGATTGTGATGCCGCGTCATGCCGTCTTCTTCGACGTCTCTTTCGACCCAGGCCGGGAAGAAAACCGCATTGAGATGCGCGCCGTCGTCGTCGCCCTTGGCGGTCCTGATACCAGGAACCTCAAGACGACCGTGGAGACCTTCGATGCCGAGACCGGCAGGAACACGATTTTTATCGACAATCCCGATATCTGACTGTCTTCCTTAGCTGCTTTTTGTTGAGCAACATGAGCCCTTGCACGCTTCGGCCCTGGGCCCAAGCATGGCACTCGCACGCCTCCCACAGGCAATGTTCTTCGGGGCGGCGGCTGTTTAAAAATATCTTGCGCAGTCGTGGCGGGTTCCAAGCGGGATTTCCGCTTTAGGAGATGGAAACATATCTGTTCACGAACAAGACGGACGGACCGGACGGATGTCACAACCTGGAAAAATAAAATTATGAAAACGCAAAGCACTTTATTAATGCTCATCGTCTCTCCTGCCGGCGTTTCTCTCGCTCGGCCTGACCAAGGCTCAAAACAGGATCTGGCAGGTCAAACCACAAGGTGAAAGGAAAACTGTTATGAAACATCCAGTTGAACTCATAAAAACAATTGCTCCGCTCAAGAACTCGCCTCACCGCTCGCTTCGGTGGCGCAGTTTTCTTCCTATCCCGCTTGCCCTCGTTCTGGCGTGCTTTGCCCTTTCGCAAAAAGCGCAAGGGGTTGTCCCGGCGCCGGACGGAGGCTACCCTAGACACAACACGGCAGAGGGGCAAGACGCTCTTTTTAGCCTCGCCAGCGGTACAAACAATACGGCAGTTGGCTGGTCTTCACTTAAGACACTTACCACTGGCCAGTACAACACGGCCATTGGGTCTGGAGCGCTCTCTGTTAACACGGCCGACTTCAACACCGCCACCGGTGCCGCGGCTCTTTGGCGCAACACCAGTGGTGCCGGTAACACTGCCAATGGCTTCGCAGCGCTTTTCAGCAACACCAGCGGCAACACCAACACGGCCGTCGGTTTTGAAGCGCTCCTTAGTAACACCGAAGGCGACTATAACACGGCCAGCGGTTATCTTGCGCTCTACAGCAACACCACCGGCGGCGGCAACACTGCCTATGGTTTTTCTGCGCTGCCGAACAACAGCACCGGCGACCACAACACTGCCGTGGGCATTAATGCTGGCAACCTCGTGTTCACGGCCAATAACGTCATTGCCATCGGCACTCCAGGTGGAAACGTGAGCGACAGCTGCTACATCGGTAACATTTGGAATCGACCCGGCGGATCGCAAGCCGTCTATGTGAATGCCGATGGCAAACTCGGGGCGCAAGTGTCTTCGCTGCGTTTTAAGGACCAGATCAAGCCCCTCGGTGAAGCCAGCGAAGTAATCTACGGACTGAGGCCAGTGAGTTTCCGCTACAAGCCAGAGATTGAGCCAACGCGTCCACTCAGCTTTGGACTCATTGCTGAGGAAGTAGACAAGATGAATCCGGACCTGGTGGTGCGCGACAACGAAGGAAAACCCTTCACCGTGCGCTACGAGCAGATCAACGCGATGTTGCTCAACGAATTCCTCAAAGAGCATAAAACAGTTCAGGAGCTGAAAGCGACGGTCGCGCAACAGAAGCAGCAAATTGACGCTCTTACTGCAGGTCTTCAGAAAGTGAACGCGCAGATCGAGATGAGTAAGGTCGCCGCATACGCCGCGCGCTCTAATCAGTAAAAACTGTTTCTGAAACGCAAAACAACGAAAGGAAACCAAATATGAAGAATCAAAACACCGTATTCACAATAATCTTGCTTGCTTCCTTCGGGTTGTTGCTCCGGGCGCAAGCAGTCGTTCCGCCGCCGGACGGAGGCTATCCCGGACGCAACACCGCAGAGGGAACTGACGCCCCTTTTGGCCTCACCAGCGGTACAAACAATACGGCAGTCGGCTGGTTTTCACTTAAGACCCTTACGACTGGCCAGTACAACACGGCCGTGGGGGCCGGGGCGCTCTCTGTTAACACGGCGAACCTCAACACGGCCACCGGCGCCGCGGCGCTTTGGCACAACACCAGTGGTCGCGAAAACACAGCAAAAGGCGCGCTAGCGCTTTTTAGTAACATCACCGGTAGCGAGAACACGGCAAATGGCGCGTTCGCGCTCTTTGGCAACACCGCAGGGTTCTTCAACGTGGCCAACGGGCATAGTGCGCTCTATTCGAATACGAGCGGCAGCTTCAACACGGCCAACGGTAATAGTACGCTCTATTCCAACACGGACGGCCACGGCAACACGGCAAACGGTAATAGTGGGCTCTATTCCAACACCACCGGCGACAACAACACGGCCAATGGTTTGCGAGCGCTCCTTCACAATACTACCGGCAGCATCAACACGGCCAATGGCGTTAACGCACTTCAGAACAACACCATCGGAGGCGCCAATACGGCAAGCGGTTATCAGGCGCTATTTAACAACACCGCCGGTAACTTCAACATCGCCCTAGGCTATTTCGCCGGTTCCAACGTTACGGGCGACAACAATATTGATGTTGGAAACAATGGATTGGCAGCCGACTCCGAGACCATTCGCATCGGCATACAAGGGCTTCATGGCGCCACATTTATTGCCGGCATCCGCGGGGCAACTGTTGCAAACGGTGCAACAGTTGTCGCAGGTACCGATGGTCATCTTGGCACGATGACGTCCTCCCGGCGTTTTAAAGAGGAGATCAAGCCGATGGACAAGGCGAGCGAAGCGGTCCTCGCACTCAAACCGGTCACATTCCGCTATAAAAGGCAGCTTGATCCCAACAGAATCCCGCAGTTCGGCCTCGTGGCTGAAGAAGTGGAAAAGGTGAACCCCGATCTCGTCGCTTGCGACGCCAAAGGCGAGGTTTCCACAGTGCGCTATGAAGCGGTGAACGCGATGCTACTCAACGAATTCCTTAAAGAGCATCGTAAGGTTGAAGGACAAGGCCGCAAGGTTCGGGAACAAGACGCAACGATCACACGGCTGACATCTAAAGCTGAAAAGCAGGAAGCGATCATTGGCGAGTTACGCAACGAGATGAAAACTCTCACCGCCCAATTCAAAGAGCAGACCGCTCAGATCCAGAAGGTGAGTGCCCAGGTGGAGATGAGCAAATTCGCAACAGGACGAATCCGCGGTGGCGGACCCCCGCGACAAGTGATGCTCAACAATCCGTGACATTATTTCTCTGCCAAAGAATGCCCAAAACACAATGAAAGGAAAATTCAGTTCATGAAAAATCGAAACACCATAATCATCTGTACAACGATTCTGTTAGTGTTCTCCTGCTTTGGACTCTTGCCAAAAGCGGAGGCAGTCGTTCCAGCGCCGGACGGGGGCTACCCTGGACACAACACGGCAGAGGGGCAAAACGCTCTTTTTAGCCTCACCATTGGCACAAACAATACGGCACTCGGTTGGCTTTCACTTAAGACCCTTACCACTGGCCACTACAACACGGCCATTGGGGCCGGGGCGCTCTCTGTTAATACGGCGGACTTTAATACGGCCACCGGCGCCGCGGCGCTTTGGAGCAACACTAGTGGCGCCGCTAACACGGCCAATGGCTTCGCAGCGCTTTTTAGCAACACCAGCGGCGACGCCAACACGGCCGTCGGTTTTGGAGCGCTCCAGAACAACAACGGCCTTGCCAACACAGCTATCGGGGTTAGCGCGCTCAGAAACAGCACCACCGGCTTGGGTAATGGTGCCGGCTTCAACGTCTCTACGGCCGATAACGTTATTGCTATCGGCGCCGGTGGCGAAAACGCGCCCAACAGTTGCTACATCGGCAACATTTTTGGCGTGACCTCTTCCGGAGCAACCGCCGTCTACGTCAACACATTCGGCAGGCTTGGCACGCTTGTCTCCTCCCGGCGGTTTAAACAGGAAGTTAAGCCCATGGACAAAGCGAGCGAAGCGATTCTCGCCCTCAAGCCGGTCACCTTCCGCTACAAGGAGGAGATTGATCCCGCGCGCAGCCCGCAGTTTGGACTTGTGGCTGAGGATGTGGAAAAGGTCAATCCCGATCTCGTGGTCCGTGACGCTGAACGCAAAGTCAACACGGTGCGCTACGACGCGGTGAACGCGATGCTGCTCAACGAATTCCTCAAAGAGCACAAGAAGGTGCAGGACCTGGAAGCCACCGTCGCACGGCAACAGAAAGCAATGGAAGTGCTCACAGTCCAGTTCAAAGAGCAGGCCGCGCAAATCCAAAAGCTGAGCGCAGAGATTGAGATCAGCAAATTCGCCACGGGACGAATCCGCCGTGGCGGAGTCTCTCCGAAGGTGGCGCGCAATAGTCCATAAAACGGTTTCTGAAAAGCAAAACAACGAAAGGAAAGTTAGTTTATGGAAAATCTGGACACGGTAACGCCAATCATAAACGTCTCTGCTTCTCCTTCCTTGGCTTGGGCGCATTGTGGCCGCGGCCGTGGGGGCATGGCGAGGCCTCAGAGACAGTCAAAAGAAAAGAAAGGAAATTACAGTTTATGAAAAATCGAGACACCATACTTACAGGGATTCTGCTGGCCTTTGCCTGGCTTGCGCTTTTGCCGCTGGCGCAGGCAGTCATCCCGGCCCCGGACGGCGGCTATCTCGGTGGCAACACTGCAGAAGGCCAAAACGCGCTTTTGAGCCTAAACGTCAACGCCGGGAGTCACAACACAGCTGTTGGTTGGTTTTCACTCAAGAGCAACGTAGAAGGAGGGTTCAACACGGCTGTCGGCTCCGGCACACTCTTCCGCAACACTGGGGACGCAAATACGGCCATTGGTGGGGCGGCGCTCTTTAGCAACACCAGCGCGTCCCACAACACGGCAGTCGGCTTTTTGGCCCTCTTTCATAATATAGACGGAGGCTCCAACACCGCGATCGGTGACAGTGCCCTCTTCAGCAACACGAATGGCGAATTCAATACTGCCACGGGTTATCAAGCACTCTATGCCAACACCTTCGGCATCGAGAATACGGCCAACGGTTTTCGAGCGCTCTATAACAATACCACCGGCAACGACAACACGGCGAATGGGGTTAGCGCGCTATATAACAACACCATCGGCGGCGGCAACACGGCTAATGGTCGAGACGCACTCTATCACAACATCACTGGGTCCGGCAACACTGCCAACGGGATTTTGGCGCTGTTTAGCAACACGGAAGGCAACGCCAACGCTGCCAACGGCTCTCAGGCGCTCGCATTCAACACTATCGGTGGCGGGAATACGGCAGATGGTTATCAAGCGCTCTATAGCAACACCACCGGCGGCAACAACACGGCCACTGGTCTCGAAGCGCTTTATAGCAACACCACCGGCGAGGGCAACACGGCCAACGGTCGCACCGCCCTCCGTAGCAACACGACGGGCGGGTTCAACACGGCCATCGGTCGAAGCGCGCTCGCTGACAACACCGGCGGCGAGAGTAATATCGCATTGGGCTATCTCTCCGGAGGCAATCTCACCACGGGCGATAACAATATTGATATAGGCAACCTTGGTTTTCCTGGCGAGTCGGGCACGATCCGCATCGGGTCGGATGGCACTCAGACAAGAACCTTCATCGCCGGGATCAGTGGGGCAACCGCCTCTGGCGGAGTGACGGTTTTTGTCAATGCATCCGGCCAGCTTGGCACGTTGACTTCCTCCAGACGTTTTAAGGACCAGATCAAGCCCATGGACAAAGCAAGCGAAGCGCTCTTCGCCCTCAACCCGGTCAGCTTCCGATACAAAAAGGAGATTGATCCTGAGGGCGTCCCGCAATTTGGCCTAGTGGCCGAGGAAGTGCACAAGGTAAATCCGGACCTGGTCATCCTTGATGAACAAGGCAAGCCGTTCACGGTTCGCTACGAGCAAATCAACGCGATGTTGCTAAACGAGTTCCTCAAAGAACATCGCAAAGTCGAGGCACAGAACCGCAGGCTTCAAGAACAAGGAATGACCATCGCAGAGCTAAAGTCGAGCATCGCGCAACAGGAGAAGGCAACGAAAGCTGTGATTGCACAGCTCAAAGAACAGGCCACGCGAATCCAGAAAGTGAGCGCGCAGATTCAGATTAGCAAGTTCGCCACAGGACGAATCCGCCGTGGCGGACCCGCACCACAAGTGGTTCTCAACAATCCGTAAAATTATTTCTCCGCCGAAGAATGCCAAAACAATGAAAGGAAATGAAATCATGAAAAATCGAAACAGGATATTTGCCGCGATTCTGGCCGTGCCGGCCTGCCTTACGTTTTTGCCGGTAGCGCACGCAGTGGTCCCAGCGCCAGACGGCGGCTACCCCGGGCAAAACACGGCGGAGGGCCAAAGTGCTCTTTTGCATCTCGCTGGCGGCACTTACAACACGGCCCTTGGCTGGGCTTCACTCGGTTTCAACGTCACCGCCAACTACAACACTGGCGTCGGCGCAGCCGCGCTTCTTAAGAACACCGCTGACGGAAATACGGCCGTTGGCGCTGGAGCGCTTCTGAACAACACCACCGGATTCAACAACACGGCCAACGGTGCTTTTGCGCTCTTTAACAACGCCACCGGCAGCAACAATACGGCCACCGGTGAGAGAGCGCTCGCTGGCAACACCACCGGCTTCAACAACACGGCCAATGGTGCTTTTGCGCTCGATGAAAACACGACCGGCAGCGAGAACACGGCCACCGGCAACCACGCCCTCGGTGTGAATACCGAGGGCGCGGACAACACGGCCATCGGCAGTGCGGCGCTCGGCTTTAACAGCATTGGCGACAGCAACACGGCCGTCGGCAGGGGGGCGCTGTTCAGCAACAACACCGGTAACAACAACACGGCCGTCGGCCGGTCCGCATTGGCACTAAATCAAGAGGGCGGCTCAAACACAGCCGTCGGTTATCATGCGCTCTTGCACAGCAACAGCACCGGGCTTTTGGGCGGCGGTAACACGGCTGTCGGCAATAATGCGCTTGAAGCCAGCACCAGCGGTGTCCAGAACACCGCTGTCGGGAATACTGCGCTCTTTAACAACACTACCGGCACCTCCAACATCGCTGTGGGGTTGCTGGCTGGCAACAATGTCACCACAGCCAACAACGTGATCTGTATCGGCGCTCCCGGTCAAAACGTCGCCAACAGCTGCTATATCGGCAACATTTTCGGCGAACCGGGCGGAGCGCAAGCCGTGTTTGTTAATTCAGAAGGCAAACTCGGGGCCCAGGTATCTTCACGGCGCTTCAAGGACGAGATCAAACCGGTCGACCAAGTCAGCGAAGCGATCTATGGCCTGAGGCCGGTAAGCTTCCGCTACAAGTCTGAGATCGAACCGGCGCGTCCACTCGCCTTTGGTCTCATTGCTGAGGAAGTACAAAAGATAAACCCCGATCTGGTGACTCGCGACAAAGACGGCAAGCCATTGAGCGTGCGTTACGACCAAGTAAACGCGATGTTGCTCAATGAGTTCCTCAAAGAGCATCGCACAGTGCAAGAACTAAAGTGTGCTGCCGCAAAGCAGGAAAAAACGATGGCGCGCCAGCAGAAGCAAATTGAAGGACTGGCATCGGATCTTCGCAAAGTGGGCGCACAGCTGGACCTGCAAAAGCCAAGAGCCCGGATGATTGTCAAATATTAGATGATTTGTAGGGCGTCCGCCGCGGCGGACGCCGGCAGAAAAAACAATGAAAGGAAACCAAATCATGAAAAATCGGCACACCATATTGACAATAATTCTGCTCGCCTGCTTTGGGTTATTGCCCCGAGCTCTAGCCGTTGTTCCAGCGCCGGATGGTGGCTATCCCGGGCAGAACACGGCGGAGGGCCAAAGTGCTCTTTTGCATCTCGCTGGCGGCACTTACAACACGGGCCTTGGCTGGGCTTCACTCGGTTTCAACGTCACCGGCAACTACAACACTGGCGTCGGCGCAGCGGCGCTTCTATTGAACACCGGAAGCCAAAATACGGCCGTTGGCGCGGCGGCGCTTTTATCCAATACCAGCGGCTTCGCCAACACCGCTGTTGGTGTTGACGCGCTTTTACGCAACACCGGCGGCGGCTTGTTCGGGGGCAGCTTCAATACCGCTGTCGGTGCCCATTCGCTCGAAAGCAATACCACCGGCTTCGACAACACGGCCATCGGTGGCAGCGCGCTCCTTCACAACACCGAAGGCAGCGGCAATACGGCCGCCGGTCGTGGCACGCTTATTAACAACACCACCGGCAACTACAACACGGCCTACGGAACGTTGGCGCTCAGCGAGAATACCGAAGGCGAGAGGAACACGGCCGTGGGAATCAATGCGCTCTTTTCCAACATGGCGAGCTTCAACATCGCCTTCGGTGAATCTGCGCTCGAGGACAACACCGGCGGGGGCTGGAACACGGCCATCGGTAATTTTGCGCTCGGGAACAACACGATCGGAAACTTGAACACGGCCGTCGGTTTTGCAGCCGGATTCAACATTACTGGCACCGGCAATATCTGCATCGGCGCGGGCATCGATGGGGCGTCTGGGGTAAACGACACCACATGGATCGACAATGTTTATGCTTCTGTTGCCAATACTCGGGCGGTTTACGTCAATGTCGACAACAAGATCGGGACGCTTTCCTCCTCGCGGCGTTACAAGGATGAGATCAGGCCGATGGCGAAGGCCAGCGAGGCGATCCTCGCGCTCAGGCCGGTCAGTTTTCGCTACAAGAAAGAGGTTGATCCGGCGCGCTCGCTTTCGTTTGGCCTGATCGCCGAGGAAGTGGCCCAAGTCGATCCCGACCTTGTGACCCCAGACCAGGATGGCAGACCTGAAACGGTGCGCTACGAAGCCATCAACGCGATGTTGCTCAATGAATTCCTCAAAGAGCATCGCAAGAACGAGGAACAGGCAGAGACCATCGCAGATTTAAAATCGGCGATGGCGCAACAGCGAGAGGATTTCGAGGCAACAAAAGCGCAGCAACAAAAGCAAATCGAAGCCCTCACTGCGGGGCTGCACAAAGTGAGCGCGCAGAATCAGATGAGCAAAGTCGCCGCACACGTCGCGCGCGATAATCAGTAAAACCATTTCTGCGACGCAAAACCATGAAAGGAAATTAAATTATGAAAGCTCGAAACACGATATTCGGAGCAATTCTATGCATGCTGGCTGGCCTTGCACTTTTGCCAAGAGCGCAAGCCGTGGTGCCGGCGCCGGACGGATTTTATCCCGGTTTCAACACGGCCGAAGGGCAAAACGCCCTTTTTAGTCTCGATATCAACAATGGGTTTGCGAACACAGCAGTCGGTTGGTCGGCGCTGCGGAGCAACGTAGTGGGCGATTTCAACACTGCTAACGGCGCAGGATCGCTGCTTTTTAACACCGGAGAGAATAATACGGCGTTTGGCGCGGCGGCGCTTTTATTCAACACGACCGGCGCTGCGAACACAGCCGTTGGAGCCGCCGCCCTTTTAAACAACACAGATGGCGTCGATAACAACGCCGTCGGTGTTAACGCACTTTCCGCCAATACGATTGGTGACTTCAACAACGCCCATGGCAATAACGCGCTTTTGAATAATGTAAACGGTAACGCAAATAATGCGTTCGGTGATTTGGCTCTCGTCAGCACCGTGTCAGGCTCCGCTAACACAGCCATCGGTGACAACGCGCTCCTTAGCTGCACGGGTGATTCTAACGTGGCTGTGGGTCACGGAGCTGGGAGTGTCATTACCACCGGCAACAACATTATTGCAATTGGTGCTGGCGTGTCTGGTGTCTCCACTCAGTTTGGCGAGGTGGATGACAGCTGCTATATCGGCAACATTTACGGCGCGGTGATTTCGGATAACGCCGCCTTTGTGTTCGTCGATGCCGATGGAAAGGTAGGCACCGGGGCCGTCGATGCCAAGGGAAACAAGGTGACTCTACCGAGTCCCCAAGCCATGCTTAATGAATTCTTCAAAGGACAAAAGAGGGTCGCGGAATTGGAAGCCACCGTAGCGCAGCAAGCGAAAGCGATGGAGGTCCTCATGGGCCGACTCAACGAGCAGGCCGCGCAAATTCAAAAAGTGACCGCCCAAGTTGAGATGAACAACTCAGCGCCGCACTTGGTCCTAAAGTGATCAGTAGAGGCTTGCGATGATGTCCGGTGAAGCAGCGGTTTCCTTAGAGCAAATCCATTTGAGCGTTTTCCGGCGTTGGCTCAGCGAAACGGACGCCGACGCCGATCAGGCGCACGGGTTTGCCAGTTCGCCCGAATGCTTCCTCTAATAGCGAGCGAAACCCTTCCAGCGTCGGCGCAACTCCCGTGCGCTCGGCTGTGGTGCGCGTGAAATCGTTGAACTTCAATTTCACGAAAATCTTTGTGATCTCACGCGTTGATTCTTTTTGCGCCAGATCAGCCATCACATCCTGGAAGAGTTCTTCGAGTTTTTCTTCGCATTGCTCC
>WNGB01004489.1_pt1 | contig 21256 bp, 17 predicted proteins | sample 5400681 | NCBI WGS metagenome assembly WNGB01 (sample SAMN13153367, study PRJNA577476) | soil metagenome | isolation source: 115 cm soil or saprolite under grassland replicate 2 | place: USA:California | collected 2016-06-15
CTCGTCCTCGCGGAAGGACTCCTGATCGCGCTGCTCGCGTGGCTCGTCGCGACGCCGCTCACGATCCCGCTCAGCAAGGTGCTGAGCAAGGAGGTCGGCAACCTCTTCATCGGGACGCCGCTCGTCTACTCGTTCCCCGCGGTCATTCCCTTCGTGTGGCTCGCGATCGTCCTCGCGATCGCGCTCGTCGCGGGGAGCGCCCCGGCGTACCGCGCGGCGCACATGACGGTCCGCGACGCACTTTCGTACGAATGAAAGTCGTGTTGGCTCTGCTCGCCGTCCTGCTGTTCCTTCCGGCGGCGCAGTCGCACGCGATCGATTCGAATCCACCGCTCATCGGCGTCGCCTACGCACGCTGGGGTGTCGACGGTTGCGACACCACCGGCATGGGAATCGTCGCGACCTACGATCAGCCCGGGATCCGCCGGAAGGTCCGGCTGCAACTCGCGGCCATGCACGCGGCAGGACTCGACTCGCTGCGCGTGATGATCTGGCACAGCGTCCAGGCCGATCCGTTCGGAATGGTGTCGTCGCAGACCGGGAGGCTCGAGCAACCGTACCGCACGAACCTCAGCCGGTACCTGACGGACATCCGCGACGCCGGGTTCGACTCGTTGACCGTCGACTTCGGGCCGATCGGGCCCAACGATCCGATCGGGTTCGACCCACACCACGACGTCTATGAGCCGTCGTTGTTCGAGCAGAACTGGAGCTTCATCAAGGACGTCCGGCCGCTCGTCAAGACGTACGGCCCGTCGCTGACGCGCATCGATCTCTTGAGCGAAGGCGCGCCGAGCGATTACTGGCCCTACAAGGATCGGATGAAGGCGTACATCACGGAGATGTACCGCAGGTACGCCGATACCTTCGGGACGGACGATGTCGTCGTCTCCGCGATCGCTCCTCCGGATCCCTATGCCGACGTCACGCAACCGGAAGGCGGGCATCGGCTGCAGAACCTCATCGACGCGTTGCGGGCGAGCGGTCGAACGCTGCCGAAGGCCTTCTCGGTCCACGTCTCCACGTGGTGGAGTCCGTCGGGCGCGTACACGCTGTACGGACTGCGCCAAGAGGACGCGACGCTGACGGCGAACGGACTCCCCCAGCCGCTCATCGTCTCCGAGACGGTCTACGACGATCGCGAAATCGCAGCCGCGATCGAGGAGTTTCGGCGCACCTCGTCTCGCCCGATCCTCGAGGTGCAGGAGTGGCCGCTCGAGCGCGGCAGTTCCTGCCGAGACTTCTCCGTTGCGCCGCCGTTTCGAGCCGACGCGTACATCGAGGCGCTGACGGGTCAGCCGCGGGACAAGACCGTCTCGGCGACGGTCAGCAGTGTGGGCGGCATCACGCTGGTCGCGCCCTATCGCCGGCCTGCGACGGCGCTCGTTGCCGATCGGTACGCCCTCACCGTTTCCGATCGCTCGCGCAAGCTCGGCTTCCGGCTCGTCGGGCCGCGCGTTCACCTCCAGACGGGCGCCCGCTCGACCGGAACCGTGAAGTGGTCCGTAAGACTGCGCCGAGGAACGTATGCCTACGGTGCGGGCGCGAAGCTGCGCTATCGGCTCGTCGTGCTCTAGCCCAAGGAAAACCCCGCCGGAGCGGGCTCCTACGCTCTAGTAGCCGCCTCCGCCACCTCCGCCACCGTCGCCGCCGGTGTAGACGACGATCAGGACGACTGCGACTGCGATCGCGACCACGAGGACTGTCAGCGCCACCCAACGGCCGCGATGGCTCGGCTGCTCGCGATACGTGGTCAAGGAATCACCTCCGTTCTCGGCGCGTATACCCGTCGGGAAGCGAAGCCGAACCAGGTCTCTACGGTCCGTACAACGCGTCCGCGGCGGCTCGATACCGTTCGCGCGCGTCCCGGTACGCGTCGTGGTCAGCCTCGCGAACCCGCGTCTCTGCTCCATGCACCATCGCTTGCACCGCCGCCGCGAAGTCGGCGTGCAGGCCGCGGGCGACCGCGAGCACGATCGCCGCGCCGAGATTGGAATCGCCATGCGTGTACGTCACGTCCTGTCCGAGCACGCCCGCCACGATCGAGCGCCAGAGCGCGCTGCGGGCGCCGCCGCCAGTCACCAGGAGCCGTTCGATCTCCCAGCCCGCCTCCGACAGGGCGTCCTGGATGTCGCTGAGCGCGAAGGCGACCCCTTCGAGCACGGCGCGCACGATCTCACCGCGTCCGTGGTCGATGCGAAGGCCGACAAACGCCGCGCCGGCGTCGGGATTCGGCGACGGCGTTCCGCGCCCGACGAGGTACGGGAGGAACGTGACGCCTCGGGCCCCCGCCGGAGACCCGGCAGCCTCGTCGAGGAGCTGTTCATACGGTGCGTCCGCGGCGAACGCCGACTCGAGGAGCCAGCGCAGCGAGTTGCCGCCCGAGAGCGCGAAGCCGCCGGTCACCCACAGGTCGTCGACGAACGGGTACCGGAACAATGCGTTGTCGAGGCAGACGGAGGCCGGCGGACGGTTGTCGCAAAGCACCCGCAGGACGCCATTCGTTCCGAGGCTCACCACGCCGTCTCCCGATCGGTGGCACCCGGCCCCGAGCGTGGCCGACGCGCCGTCGTTCAGCCCCATCACGACCGGCAGACCCACCGGGAGCCCGAAACGGCGTGCCCGCTCCGCGAGCAAGACGCCGCCCACGGAGGTGGCCGGCCGAACATCGGGGAGCTGCTCGGCATGCCACCCCGCGGCTTCGATCACGTCGACCGGCCATGCCTCGGCGTAGGGGCCGCTCGACCCCTCGGTCGCGATCGAGCCCGTCAGCCAGTGCAACACGAAGTCCTTCACGCCGAGCGCCCAAGCGGTTCGATCGACGAGGTCGGGCCACGCGTCGCGTGCCCACGCGAGCTTCGCCGGGAAGCCGCTCGTCGGCAGGCCGCCGCCGATCCAGTCGGCGCCGCATTCGCGAACGAGGCGCTCCCCGTACGGGACGCTGCGCGTGTCCTGCCACGTCGGCGACGCGGCGTTGAGCGCGTCCCCGTCGGCCGAGAGCAGGACGAGACCGGGTCCCCAGCCCGAGAGACCGAGGCCGACGAGCCGATCCGTCCGCCCCTGGAGCGCCGCGGCGAGCTCGGAGAGGACGCCGTCGACCGCGGCGAGCCAGTCGGCAGGCTTCTGCTCGTAGGCGCCGGGAGCGGGAGCGGACGTCGGATACGACCTCTCGGCGCGTGCGAGCTCGACGCCGCTCGTGTCGAAGGCGACGGCTTTGCAGTTCGTCGTGCCGAGGTCGAGGCTGAGGAGGACCGCTTCGGCCGTCACACGAGGAAGCGCCCGTTCTCGAACACCCGGCGGCCGTCGAGCTCGATGACGCCGTTCTCGCGCAGGTCCTTGACGATGTCCCAGTGCAGCGCCGACTCGTTGACGCCGCCGCAGTCGGCGTACGCGCGTCCGAGCGCCAGATGGATCGTGCCGCCGATCTTCTCGTCGAACAGCACCTCGTATGTCCAGCGCTGGATTCCCCAGTTGAGGCCGACGCCGAACTCGCCGAGCCGCCGTGCTCCGTCATCCATCTCGAGGATCCGCTCGAGAAAGTCGCCGTTCTCGTCGGCGGACGCCTCGACGACGCGCCCGGCCTCGAAGCGGAGGCGGATCCCGGGGATCTTGCGGTTTGCGTAGACGGCCGGCACCTCGAACCAGACTTCGCCGTTCGCGCTGTCGTCGACCGGCGCAGTGAATATCTCACCATCCGGCATGTTGAACTCCCCGTCGCCGGCGACGTAGCGGCGGCCGGCGGTCGAGAACGTCAGGTCGGTGTCCGTGCCGACGATGTGGACGCGCTCCGCGCTTTCGAAGACGTCAGCGAGCTCGCGATACCGTCGCCGCTCCGCCTCCCAGTCGCGCAGCGACGCGTCGAAGAAGAAGCGCATCGTCTCGTCGAGGCTCATGCCGGCCTGCTGCGCGAACTGCTCGTTCGGGACCTTGACGAGCACCCAGCGCGTGAGCTCGTTCCGCTTGCGCGAGATCTTTCCCATGGCGGAACGATGTGCGGCGAGCCGATCAGTTGAGATGTCGCCGAACTCGTACGGGTTGCGCGCGCCACGCAAGCCGATGTAGCAATCGGCCCAGTCCATCCCGTGGCTCTCCAGCTCGGGGACCCAGTCGACCTGCGCATCGGTGCCGCTCTTCATGAGTGCCCGCTTCAGGAAGTCCGACGAGTAGTACACCTCGGGGAGGCCGCCGGCGCGAACGACCTCGCCGTAGACGGCTTCGACGAGCGGCTGCGTCTCGGTCTCCATCATGTTGATCAGCACCCGTTCGCCCGGCTGCACCTTCGTCGAGTAGCGGACGAGGATCTCCGCCAGCCGTGCCCATCGCTCGTCGAGCATTCGTCGTCCCTTCGTCGTCGTGGTCTTCAGCGGAGTGAGACGCTCAGCGCGCCGCGCAGCTCGGCAACCGCCCCGGTCCAATCCTCGCTGCCGCAGATCCCTCTGCCGACCACGAGGTCGTCGGCGTCGGTGAAGCCGCCGATCGTCGTGCTGTCGACGCCACCGTCGACCTGCAGACGGATCTCGGCTGGGAGGTCGCGTCGTGCGCGTGCGACGCGCTCGACCATCCCCGGCAGGAGGTGCTCGCCCGCGAAATCCGGCTCGGTCGTCAGCAGGTTCACGAAGTCGATCGACAGCGCGAGCGTGTCGAGCGTCTCGAGCGGCGTCACCGGGTTCAACGCCGCGCCCACCTCGATGCCGAGCGACCGCGCGAGCGAGACGAGCCGCCACGGATACGCGACGGCTTCGACGTGGAAGGAGACACGGCTCGCGCCCGCATCGGCGACCGCCCGCAGATAGTCCTCGGGTCGCGCGACCATCAGATGGACGTCGAGGACGGCGTCGGTCCGAGCGCGCAGCGCGCGCACGGTTCGCACCCCGAATGTGAGGTCGGGGACGAACACGCCGTCGGCGAGATCGAGGTGAAGGCCGTCGACGCCCGCGGCGAGCAGGCGGTCGGCCGCCGCGCCGAGGTCTGCCTGGTCGGCCGAGACGACCGATGCGAAGATGCGGGCCGCCATTCGAGCGTCAGGAGCGGTTGTGGCCGGCCACCAGCGCGCCGATCCGCTCGTTCCACGGCACGGTTTCCATCGCGCCGGCGACCGCCCCCGGATGGAGGATCCCGAGCTCGGTGACGTATGCGGTGACGAGCGACGCGGGCACGACCTCGAAGACCGGATTTCGGACGGCGCCGAAGTCGGGCAGGTCGCCGGTGACGACGTCGCTCGCCGGCATCTCCCGGATCTTGATCGGCACGCCCCGGAGGCTCGAAGGATCGAACTTCGACGTGTCGCCTGCGATGTAGTACGGGATTCCGTAGTGCCGCGCGACGAGCGCGGTGGGATAACAGCCGACCTTCGCGAGGCAGTCGCCGGCCGACGTCACGTCGTCGCTCCCGACGTACACGGCCGTGCAATCCCGCATCAACGTCACCATCGCCGCGTCGATCCCAATCGTGACTTCGATTCCCCGTGGGCAAAGACGCTCGAGCGTGACGAGGCCTTCGTTGCCGGGACGCGACTCGGTCGTGACGACGGTGACGCGCTTGCCGCGCTCCACCGCGGCCTCGATCATCCGGTAGACGGTCGAGCTCATCGAGTAGAGGAAGAGGCGATCCCCGTCTCGGATGAGGTCGGCGCCGATCTCGGCGATCGCGTCAAGCGCTCCGTCGAGCCACTCGATGAAGCCCTCCGCTGCGTCGGCAACCGCGGCGCGTGGATCGGCAGGCTCGCTCTCGGCCGCGTTCGCCACCGCGTGCAGCACGCGCGTCACCGGCATGATCGAAGGGGTCACGGCGACGATCGCCTCGATCGCCGACTGCATTCGCGGCTCGAAGTCGCCGTGTTCGACCGTCTCGTCGTTCGCGAGCGCGCGGAAGGCGCGGGCGGTCTCGCGCGCCATTTCGGCGGCACCGCCGATCAGGTCGTCGCGGATCGCGACGACGAGATTCTCGACGTCGGGCGTGAGTACGGTCATCGATCTCCTCCTGAGGTGTCGGTGGATGGGTCGGGGACGGGCAACGCGAACACGTCGCGCGCGGTGCGCCAGAGGAACCACTCCGTCTCCTCACGGCCGAGGCCGACGGCCTGCGGCTTCGCGAGCTCGACGGGGACGTTGTATGGAAGGTCGCCCCCGTACATGACGCGCTCGGGGCCGAGCAGGCGGATCATCTTCGCGATGTCGCCCGCGAGGCACCACGACGGCTCGAGATAGATGTTGTCGCAGACTTCGGCCGCGATGATCGCCTCCTCCGTGTAGACGGCGAACCCCGCGTGCGCAAGGACGATCTTCAGTGCCGGGTACTCGCGGGCGCGGCGGATCAGCAGCGACGGCAGGGCGAACGGAGCGCCGGTCCCGGTGTGCACCATCACCGGAATTCCGAGCTCGGCCGCGGTTCGGAAGACGACGTCCGATACCGGCAGGACCGGCGACGTCGCGTGCGCCTGTGGATGGAGCTTGACCGCCTTGAAGCCGAGCGCCTGCACGCATCTGCGGAGCTCCCGGACGTAGAAGTCCTCGCCGAGCAGCGGCGAGATGCTCGCGATGCCGAAGATCCGGCCGCGCTCCCGCTCCGCGAGCTCCGCGATGGCATCGTGCGTGGGGACGGGATCTGCGCCCGCCGCCGGCATCACCATCGTCACGTCGATGGCGTTTGCCGTCATCGTCTCCAGCAGCAGCTCCTCCGTGATTCCGGCGGAGAAGATGTCGGACCAACCGAGATGGCTGTGCGCGTCGATGATCATGCGACGCCCTCCGCCGCAGGGTGGGCGACCGTTCCGGCCGGGGGCGCGGGCGTCGGCAGCGTCACCTCGCCGCCGGAGACGCGATGACACGCGACGCGGCGCGCAGGAGCGATCTCGACGAGGTCCTGTGGCCGCGAGAAGCACTCGGAGACCGCGTGGTGGCAACGCGGCGCGAGCGGGCAGCCGTCGGCGGTGCCCACCTCGCGGAGCTCGCTGCGGAGCCGGATGCGCGGGCGGCGCTCCTCGGGATCGGGGACCGCGGTCGCGGAGAGCAGCGCTTCGGTGTACGGATGCTGCGGACGTTCGAAGAGCGCGCGCGTCGGCGCCTCCTCCACGATCCGTCCCAGGTACATCACGAGCACGCGGTCGCAGAGGTAGCGGATGATGCTCAGGTCGTGCGAGATGACCAGGTAGGTCATTGCGAGGGACTCCTTCAGCTCCTGCAGCAACGCGATGATCTGCACCCGCGCCGACGCGTCGAGCGCAGACGTCGGCTCGTCGAGGACGAGGAAACGAGGTCGTGTCGCGAGAGCGCGCGCGATCGAGACGCGCTGCGCCTCGCCGCCGGACAGCTCGTGCCGGTAGCGGCGCAGAAAGCCTTCGTGCAATCCGACGCGCTCGAGCAACGTGCGTGCGACGGTCGGTATCTCCGACCGCGGGCAGATCCGGTGGACGATGAGGGGCTCGGCGAGTGCCTTCAGGACGGTGAAGCGTCCGTCGAGAGACGCGAACGGATCCTGGAAGACGATCTGCGCGTCGCGGCGAAACGCCTTGAGCTTCGACCCCCGAAGCTCGAGGACGCGATCGCCGTCGAAGCTGATCTCGCCCGACGTCGGCGCGATCAGGCGCAACAGCGTCCGCGCGACCGTCGTCTTGCCGCAGCCGCTCTCGCCGACGAGGCCGACTGACTCGCCGCGGCGGATCGCGAGATCAACGTGTGCGACCGCACGCAGGCTCACGGCTGCGTCGGGATTCCGCAGGCGCCGCAGCCGGGCCAGGCGGAACTCCTTCGCGAGTCCTTCGGCGACGACGAGCGTGTCGGAGGGAGCGCTAGTCATAGAGGCGGCAGAGGACGCGGTGTCCGGGCTCCGGCTCCACGACCGCGAAGTCGAGCGCGCACACAGGCATCCGGTGCGGGCAGCGATCGATGAAGCGACAGCCGCTGGCCGGCCAGCTGAAGAGCGACGGCGCCCGGCCGACGAGCGCGAGGCTCGGCGGCACGTCGCTGTCGAGCCGCGGGATCGAGGCGAGCAACCCGCGCGTGTACGGGTGCAGCGGACGCGTGAAGACCTGATCGACGTCTCCCTGCTCCACCAGGTGGCCGGCGTGCATCACCGCCGCCCGCTGGCAGTTCTCTGCCACGAGTGCGAGGTCGTGCGTGATCAGCAGGATCGCGATCCCGAGCTCCTCGCGGAGCTCGCGGAGCAGGTCGAAGATCTCCGCCTCCGTCGTCGCGTCCAGGCCGGTGGTCGGCTCGTCAGCGACCAAGAGCTTCGGCTTCGCGGCGAGCACGATCGCGATCAGCGCGCGCTGCGCCATCCCGCCGGAAAGCTCGTGGGGAAAGCTTCTCGCCACGCGTTGCGGATCGACGAGGCCGACGCTGCGCAGCAGCTCGAGGCAGACCGCTCGCGGCGACTTGCCGTTTGCATTCCTGTGCGCCCGGATCACGCGCTCGACCTGGTCGCCGATGCGCATCAACGGCGACAGCGCCGAGCGCGCCTGCTGGAAGATCATCCCGATCTCGCCGCCGCGAATCCGGCGGAGCCGCTCCTCCGACAGCGAAAGCACCGCACTCTCACCGACCCTGATCGAGCCGCCGGAGACGCGGGCGACGTGCGGCAGCAGACCGATGAGCGCGAGCGCGGTCATGCTCTTGCCCGAGCCGCTCTCGCCCACGAGCCCGAACGACTCCCCCGTGCGGATCTCGAATGAGACGCCTTCGACGACGTTGCCGACGCCGTCGGGAGTGGAAAGCGTGATCGTCAGGTCCTCGACCTCGAGGAACGAGCGACCCGCCTCGACCGTGAACGTCAACGTCTGCTCCTCGGGTCGAGCACGTCGCGCATTGCGTCGCCGATCGCGTTGAACGAGACGACGAGCAGGACGATGAAGATGCCCGGAAACGTCGCGATCCACCACTGGCCCGAGACGATGTACTGGACTCCGTCGGAGATCATCGCGCCGAGCTCGGGAGTCGGCGGCCGCACCCCCACGCCGATGAAGCTCATCGCAGCGGTGTCGAGGATCGCCCACGCGAGGAAGAGCGTCGCCTGCGCGGTCACGACCGAGAACGTGTTCGGGAACATATGCCAGAGAACGATCCGCCAGCCGGGCGTGCCGATCGCGCGCGACGTCTCCACCATCGGCAGCTCTCGCAGCGAGACGACCTGCGACCGCACGACGCGCGTCATCACGGGCGTGTAGGCGAGCGCGATCGCGAAGATCATCGTCCGCGCGTTGTTGCCGAGCACGATCGCCGTAATGAGCGCGAGGATGAAGGCCGGGAGAGCCATCGCGATGTCGACGACGCGCATGATCACGAGGTCGAGCAGTCCGCCGACGTAGCCCGCGACCAGTCCGACGAGGACGCCCGCGACCGTGCCGAGCGCGCAAATCGCGACGGCGAGCCCGAGGTCGAGTCGGATCGCCTTCAGCACGCGAACGAGGATGTCGCGCCCGACCGCATCCGTGCCGAACAGGTGCGAGGACGACGGACCGCTGAGGATCGCGTTCGTCGTGTCGGTCGCGCTCGACGGCGAGACGACGGGCCCGAGCAGCGCAGCGACGAAGAGCAGCGCGAGCAGGCCGAAGCCCGCGACGAGCGCGCGGTTCCGGCGCAGGCGCGGAAGGAGCCGCGGCGTGCGATCGGCGACGGCAACGATCTGGGCCGCGGACACCGGCTATACCCGAACCCGGGGGTCGATCACGCCGTAGAGAGCGTCGACGGCCCAGTTGATCGTGACGTACGTGATCGCGACGACGAGGACGAATCCCTGGATCGCCGTGAAGTCGTTGTTGACGAGCGCGTTGAACGCGTAGCCGCCGATCCCCGGCCATGCGAAGACTTGCTCGACGAGGACGCTTCCGGACACGAGGTACCCGAAGACGAGACCGGTGACCGTGAGGATTGCGACCAGCGAGTTCCGCAGGGCGTCGCGCATGACGACGACCCGTTCGGGCAGGCCGAGCGCCCGATCGCACGTGATGAACGGCTGCGTCAGCACCTCGAGCATCGTCGCGCGCGTGATCCGGACGAGCGGTGCGCTGACCGTGATCGCCAGCGTCGTCGCCGGCAGCACCACGTGGCCGAACGCGTCCCTGAACGCGGCCCAGTTGCCATGGATCAAGCTGTCGACCGTGAGAAATCCCGTCGTGCTCGGCGGCGGCACGGTGTCGACGTCCAACCGCCCGAGCGGCGCCGAGGCGACGCCGGCGCGATAGAAGAAGACGTAGATGAGCAGGATGCCGATCCAGAACGACGGCATCGACACCGCGAGCGAGCTTGCCGCCCGCGCGATCCGGTCGACGAGCTTGCCCTGGTGGACGGCTGCATAGACGCCGAGCGGGACGCTCACGAGCAAGGCCAGGAGCGTCGCGATGAGCGCGAGCTCGAGGCTCGCCGGCGCCCGGTCCTTCAGATCCTGAGTCACCGAGCGGCCCGAGACGCCGCTTTGGCCGAGGTCGCCGTGAACGAGTCCCTTGACGTAGTCGACGAACTGCGTCCCGAGCGGTCGGTCCAGGCCGAGTTGCGCCTCGATTCGCGAGATCGTGTCCGGCCCGGCGAGCGTCACCCGCGCGACGACGGGGTTGCCCGGCAGGACGTGCGTGATGAAGAAGATGAGACAGACGGCGCCGACGACGGCGACGAGCGACAGCGCGGTGCGGCGGCTGAGATAGAGCGCGAACTTCATGCGGTCGCGTCAGTAGAGCAGAGCCCGAGAGGAGCCCGGTCGGACCGGGCTCCTCTCAACGGCACTGCGTTGTGGGCCGAAGGCCTCACGGCGTTCGTTCCGCCTCCTAGTCCTTCCAGAGGGTGTAGTAGCGGGCGTTCAGGTCGGGGTACTGCATCCAGCCGTGCACGCTGCTCCGCATCGCCACGATCGAGTCCGGCTGGGCGAGCCCGATCGCGAATGCGTCGTTCGCCACCATCTTCTGGATCGTGCGGCTGATCGACGCGCGCTTCGTGCGATTCGGCTCGTACATTCCCTGCTGGATCAACTTGTCGACCGTGGCGTTCGAGTAGTTGGCGTAGTTCGTTCCCTGCCCGGTCTGCACGAGGAAGTTGAAGCCGTAGAAGGGATCGTTCGTGAACGAGATCCAGTTCCAGAAGAACATCGGCATGTCGCGATCGCCGAACTGCTTCGCCGCGTACGCCGCGGTCAGCAGCTTCTCGATCTGGACCTTGACGCCGATCTTCGCGAGCGAGGCCTGGATCAGCACCGCCGCCTGCTGGTCTTCCGGATCCTCCGCTCTCGTGTAGAGCGTGGTCGAGAAGCCGCTCGCGAGACTCGCCTGCGCGAGCAGCTGCTTTGCCTTCGTGAGGTCGGTCGTGTAGGGCCACGTGGTCGGCGCGGCGGTCGGCTGGCCGACCGGCACGATGCTCTTCAGCTGCGTCGCGTATCCGTGCCAGACCGTCTGCAGGATCTGCTGGTACGGGATCGCGTACGCGATCGCGCGGCGGACGCGAACGTCGTCGAACGGCTTCTGCTTGACGTTCAGCGCAATCTCCCGCATGTCCGTCGACTGGTAGCGGAGCACCTGGATTCCCTTGCTCTTCGACAGCGCGGCGATGTCCTTGTAGTCGAGGCTCCGCGCGACGTCGACACTGCCGCGCTTCAGCAACTCGAGCCGGTTCGACGCGTTCGGGATCACCTTGACGACGATGCCGCCGTTGCACGGCCACTGCCGCGCATTCCAGTAGTGCGTGTTCGGCGTGAAGTCGTACTCCACACCCGGCTGCGCCTTGCTGAGCACGTAGGGGCCCGTGCCGACGAGGTGGTTCTTCATCCAGTCGTTCGCCCACGGGTCCTTGCTCGTCGCGTGGGCCTTGACGGCCTTCTGGCTCGTCACCGCGGACGCCCAGATCGACATCAGGTCGTACGTGAATGGGTTGAACTTCTGCAGCTTGAAGACGACCGTGCGTGCGTTCGGCGTCGTGATCTGGCTCGTCTTCGAGATCGTCAGCATCTTCATCAGCGAGCCGAGATACGAAGCCGGGTCGAGCATCCCGCGCACGAACGAGAACTTGACGTCGGCGGCCGTCATCGGCGTCCCGTCGGAGAACTGCACGCCCGGGCGGAGGGTGAACGTCAGCGTCTTCTTCTTGCTGTCGAGCCTCCACGCGTTTGCCAGCCGGCCTTTGTACGACCCGGTGAGGCCGAACGTCGTCGTCGCGTACTTGCCCGCGACCGTCTTCCGGTCGAGCAACGTCTCGACGAGGTTCGCGCGCACGTCGTTGTCGCCGTCGGTGCCGAACTGCTGGAAGTCCTGAACGCTCGGCTCGGAGTAGTACGTGACGACGACCTTCTTGTCGTTGCAGCCGGCGCGGGCCTGAAGCGGGCCGGCGTTTCGGCCGACCGCGGCCGTCGCCCCTCCCACCGCGAGCGCCGCGATCGCCGCCGCGGCGGTCGCCAATGTCAGGGTCTTTCGAAACACGATGCTCCTCCTTCTCGTTGACCTGTCGTTGCCCGATCCGGAACTGCTTGGGCCGTGAGCCATAGGGCGCTCCTCTCGAGTGCATCCGTCGACCGTCGCGTCTAGACCACCGTCCGGCCTCCGTCGACCGGGAGTGCGACGCCTGTGATGTACGAGGACTCGTCCGACGCCAGGAACACGGCGGCGCCGACGAGATCCTCCGCTTGGGCGATTCTCTTCATCGGGATCTCGGAGGCGATCTCGCGCAGGTACGCCTCCGGATCGGGCCGGCTGCCGATGGAGCGCCGCCCCATCGGTGTGTCGACCATCGTCGGGCACAGGGCGTTCACCCGTACCCGAGGTGCGTACTCGGCTGCCAGCGCCCGCGTCAGCTGCAGCGCTGCGCCCTTCGACGCGCAGTAGGCCGAGAGCCCCGGCACGACGACGTAGCCGAGGTCGGAGACCGTGTTGACGATCGAGCCTCCCTCGCCGGCGAGCATCGCGCGCAACGCCTCGCGATTCGTGACGAACGTGCCGCCGGCGTTGACCTCCATCACCCGCCGCCACACCGATTCGTCGAGGTCGAGCGTGTCGGAGACGGCGTGGTCGAGGCCGGCGCTGTGGCTGAGGACGTCGAGCCGGCCGTACCGCGCAACCGTCTCCTCGACGGCGCCACGCACCTCGGCTGTGTTCGAGACGTCGACGCGGTGCGTCAGCACGTCGCGGTCGAGCTCTCCGGCCACCTGAGCGAGACCGTCGGCGTCGATGTCGACCAGCGTCAGCAAGGCCCCCTCCGCCGAGAACGCCGTGGCGATCGCCCGTCCGATCCCAGACGCGGCGCCGGTGACGATTGCGACCTTTCCCTCGAGACGCATCGCCTAGAACCCCTCGTTCGCGGTGGTCACGGGCGCACTGCGGAGCGCCGCGACACGCGGAAGCACGTCCTCCGCGAAGCGGTCGAGCTGCTTCGCCGGCTCTCCCGCCTGCGGGTGAAACATCACCGTGACGTTGTCGACGCCGAGCTCGATCGCAGCGGCCACGCGTGAGGCGACCTCGTCCGCGGTCCCCGCCCAGGTCAGGACGTCCACGAGGTCGTCGGGAACGAGATGCCCCGATTCCCACGCGCGTTGGAGATCCTTCGTGCGGCAGACCTCCTCGAGCTCCCCCGGCACCTCGACGCCGGCGCGCTCGACGAAATCGCGGTTCGGATAGGAAGCGGAGAGGACGCCGGCGACGAAGCCGCGGAGCGCGTCTCGCGCAGCCTTCGCGTCGTCTGCGACCGAGACGTCGACGCGGACGGACGTGGTGAGGTCGCTGCGCCGCCGTCCCGCCGCTGCCGCTCCCGCCTCGATGCTCGCGAGTGCCGCTTCGATGTCCTTCGCGGCCGCGACCGTGCCGATCATCGCGCCGTCGGCGACACGCCCCGCGAGCTCGAGCATCCGCGGTGCGCGCGAGGCGATCCAGATCGGGAGGTCGGATCGCGCCGGGAAGTGCAACTGCGCGTCGGCGGCGAAGTACGGACCTTCGCGCACGACGCGCTCTCCCCGCAGCAGCGAACGCACGACGTCGACGGCGGCCGCCACTGTCGCGACGGGTTGTCGTCGCTCGATCCCCAGCTCGCGCAGCCCCGAGCCGCCGGCGCCGAAGACGAGTACTGCGCGCCGCGCCGAATAGTGGTCGAGCGTCGCGATCATCGCGGCGATGAGCGCGGGATGAAGCGAATACGGATCCGCGATGAACGTGCCGATCCGCAGCCGTGTCGAGTGGAGCGCGGCGGCGGTCAGGCCGATCCACATATCCGGGTGCAGCTTCTCGTTGCCGTACCAGAGGTGGTCGAACCGGCGCAGCTCTGCCACCTCGACCATTCCAAGCAGGTCGTCGAGGACATGCGTCTGCCAGCAGCCGACACCCCAGGTTGGCGAGCGAGAGCCGCTCATCAAACGGTTGCGAGATCGCCCTCGTGCGTCGCGGCACCGCGGGCCGCGCGAACGCGCTCCATAAAGCGACGCGCCCTGCCCTCGTCGACGGGGTTCCAGGTGATCCCGTCGATCTTGAGACTCGTCCCGACCACAACGCCGTCCGCGATCGAGAGGGTGTCGACGACGGTCTGCTCGTTGACGCCGGTGTTCGCAAAGAGGGTCGCGCCGGGAACGGCGTCACGAACGGTACGCAACTGACTGGCGTCGATCGACTCTCCGGTCATCGGGCCCGACACGCAGATTCCGTCCGCGAGCGCGATGAGGTCGACGCCGCGCGCGACACGTTCGAGCGGCCGGTCGCCGAGCGGCGACGCGAACTCCGCATTGATGTTCGTGAGGATCCGGACGCCGGCGGCGCCGATCTGGCGCCTGTAGCGCAGCGCCTCGCCGGGTGACGTGTTCCAGATGCCGAACTCGGATCCGTACGCGCCGGTGAACACCTCTCGGACGAACGCCGCTCCGGTCGCGTGCGCGACCGCGAGCGCCGCCTTCGGATCCCACAACACGTCGACTCCGAATGGGACGGCCAGTCGCGGTCGTAGCTCCTCGACCACCGCCGTCATCGCCGCGACCGTCTCGTAGCCCGCGGTGAAGACATAGGGCCGGTCGTTCTCGTTGCAGAACATGAGCGCGTCGAATCCCGCTGCCTGGAGCGCGGCGACGTCGGCCGCCGTCCGCTCGCGAATGACTCGCATGCCGCCGCTCTCGTCGTAGAGGGGCGATCCGGGCAGCGCGGGGAGATGCACCATCGCGATCGCGACCTTCTCCTCGCCGAACACGTCCTTGATCCAGCTCATGGGCGAAGCCGCCCTCCCTTCGTCAGCGTCGGGGGAGCGGCGTTGCGCGACGGTCTGCCTGCCCCATTCTGCGCGCTTTTCCCGCTTCTGCTGCCTGTATTTGCGCATTTTGGTTCGGAACGGCGACTATATGAGGGCTCGTTCCGCGTGTCAAGCGAGAGGTTGCCGTCAATCGCGCAATTTGGTGTAAGGTGGACTGACGGTGCTCTCGGCCCAGCGAAAGGCGCGGATCGTCCAGCAGCTCCAGGAGCACGGCTTCGTCGAGATCTCGGAGCTGAGCGCGACGCTCGGCGTCGACCGCTCGACGGTCAGGCGCGACCTCCAGGAACTGGCGTCGCGGGGCCTCGTCCGCCGCACGCGCGGCGGTGCGCTCCCCGGCCCGGCGAGCGGGCTCGAGGACATTCCCTACGAAGTCAAACGCATCGAGCACACGCCCGAGAAGCAGGCGATCGGTCGCGCCGCCGCCGCGCGCGTCCAGAAGGGGGAAGCTGTCCTGCTCGATTCCGGCTCGACGACGTACCAGGTCGCACTCGCCCTGCGGCGCCACCAGGACATCTCCGTCGTCACGAACGACCTCAACGTCGCGATGTGCCTCGCCGAAGCGCCGGGGATTCGTCTCGTCGTCACCGGGGGCATCCTGCTCGAGTCCGTCTACACGCTCGTCGGACCGCGGACGGTGCAGGAGCTGCGCGAATTGAACGTCGACCGCGCATTCCTCGGCGCCGACGCGATCCACCACAAGTCCGGAATCACGAACGTCACGTTCGTCGAGGTCGAGGTGAAGCAGGCGATGATCGCCGCGGCGAGAGAGGTCGTCGTCACCGCGGACGCGAGCAAGTTCGAGCATCGCGCGCTGGCGAAGGTCTGCGACCTGGACGCGATCGACCTGATCCTGACGGACGACGGACTCGACGCGTCGGTCCAGGAACTGTACGGCGACCGCGTCGAGACGTGCGCTCCGCTGACGGACGTGCTGGGCACGCCGAGCACCGACGGCGACGGCCGTGTCGCGCTTTAGGCCGCGGCGAGCAGTTCGCGGATTTCCGGCAACCGCGCGATCGTCTCGGGGTCGTGCGGGCTCGGCAGGTCCGCGATCAGGTGCCGGAAGCCGAGCTCGACGAAGGGGCTCCACAACTCCGCGATCGCGCTCGGCGACCCGACCCACGGCTCGCCCGGCGCGGTCTCGAGGGTTTGCGCGTTGTGTGAGAGCCCGGCCTCGTACACGGCCAGTGCCTCGTCGCGTTCGTCGCGGATCACGACCGGATTGCCGATGCAGAGCTCGATCCCCGAGGGATCGCGGCCGATCTCGGCGCAGGCGGCCTCGAGACGGTCAAGCCGTCGGCGCAGGCTCGCCACACGCCCCCGCGTGTGCCAGAGGTCGGCGAACTGCGCGACCAGCCGGATAATCCCCGGGCTGCCGCCGCCGAGCATCAGCGGTATCGAACCAGGGCCGCGGAAGGGCAGGGGACGAACGACCGCGCGCGTCAGCGCGTAGCGGCGACCGGGCTCCGAGGTCACCTCCTCGCCACCGAGCAGCCTCTCGATCAGTCCCAGCGACTCCTCGAGCCACGCGATCCGCTCCTCGCGCGAATCGCCGAGGTCGATGCCGAACGCCTGGTGCTCTTCCTCCTGGTAGCCGGCGCCGACGCCGAGCACGAGGCGCCCTCGACTCACGTGGTCGACGGTGACAGCGGACTTCGCGAGAACGGCGGGATGGCGAAAGGTGTTCGAGGCGACGAGCGAACCGATCGTCGCCCGTTCGGTCCGAGACGCGATCGCGGACAAGGTCGTCCACGACTCGAACACCGCCTGCTCGCGGCCGGCGACGCCGTAGAGATGGTCCCAGATCCACAGCGAGTCGCAACCGCTGCGATCCGCAGCTTCGGCCGCGGCGAGCAAGTCGTCGATGGACGTCTGCTGCGGGTAGAGGTTCAGCCCGATCCGCACCAGCTCCGCCACCGGCGCGATCCTAACCCGCCGCGCTGCGGCGACCATCCGAACAACACGGCGTCCCAAGCGGTAGCGGCGGTCTAGAAATTCACGCTTCGAAGTCGTATTCTCGTCAGGCCGTTCGTTTCAGACGAGAAAGGACGCGGGTGTTCGGACGCGGGGGGCCCAAGGCGGCGATCGCCGCACTTGGCTTGACAGTTCTCGTACCGCTTGCGCTCGCGTCGAGCGTGACGGCTTCGACCGAGCGGTCGGGCGTCTCGTACGTCGCGCGAATCGTGCTCGACGACGTGCACCACGACGTCTCGCCGCCGCTCCGCACCATTCCACCGGCGCCGGGGCCGCCGCCGGGTCTGGAGATCGAGAAGGAGGTGAGGCAGCAGGGGCTCCCGGTTCCCGCGCAGAGCGACCTCGCAGATCCGGTCGTCCAGTCCGGCGTCGGCCGCGCGGCCGCGCCTGCGCTCGGCCTCGGCTTCGAAGGCGTCGGCCAGGGCTTCAGCGGGCCGTCCGGGACCTTCTCCGTCACGTCTGCGCCGCCGGACCCGAACGGCGCCGTCGGCCCGAATCACTTCGTCGAGGTCGTCAACCAAAGCTTCGCGATCTTCAACAAGTCGGGAACCGCGATCTACGGGCCGGTGCCGACGAACACGGTCTGGAGCGGCTTCGGCGGCGGCTGCCAGACGAACAACGACGGTGACGCAACGGTCGAGTACGACAAGCTCGCCGACCGGTGGATCATCAGCCAGTTCTCGGTCAGCACCACGCCCTACCTGCAGTGCGTGGCGGTGTCGACGAGCGGCGACCCGACCGGCTCGTACTTCCGCTACTCGTTCGGCGGCTTCGGCAACAACTTCCCGGATTACCCGAAGCTCGGCGTCTGGCCCGATGCCTACTACACCACCTTCAACCTGTTCGCGAGCGGCATCTTCTTCGCCGGTCCCGAGACGTGCGCGTACGACCGCGCGAAGATGCTGCAGGGTCAGGCCGCGACGCAGCAGTGCTTCACGCTGAGCGCGTCCTACGGCAGCCTCCTACCCTCCGATCTCGACGGCTTGACGGCCCCGCCGGGCGGCTCGCCGAACTACGTCCTGAGCTTCGGCACGAACGTCCTGCAGCTGTGGAGGTTCCACGTCGACTGGACGACCCCGGCGAGCTCGACCTTCACCGGCCCGACGACGATGCCCGTCGCCTCCTTCTCGCCCGCGTGCAGCGGCGGCGGCACCTGCATTCCGCAGTCCGGGACGAACCAGAAGCTCGACTCGCTCGCCGACCGGCTGATGTACCGGCTCGCCTACCGCAACTTCGGCGACCACGAATCGCTGGTCGTCGACCACAGCGTGACTGCCGGGAGCACGGTCGGCGTGCGCTGGTACGAGCTCCGCAACCCGGGCGGGGCGCCGACGGTCTACCAGCAGGGGACCTTTGCGCCGGACTCGATCTATCGCTGGATGGGCAGCATCGCGATGGACCACTCCGGCAACATCGCGCTCGGCTACAGCGTCTCGAGCGGATCGATCCATCCGGGCATCCGGTACACCGGCCGCCTCGCGGGCGATCCGCTCGGCAGCATGACGCAGGGAGAAGGAACGATCGTCGACGGCGGCGGCTCGCAGACTCGCAGGCTGAGCCGCTGGGGCGACTACACGAGCATGAGCGTCGATCCCTCCGACGACTGCACCTTCTGGTACACGAACGAGTACCTCGCGTCGAACGGGACGTTCAACTGGCATACGCGAATCGGCTCATTCAAGTTCGCGGGTTGCAGCACGACGCCGTCCGACTTCTCGATCAGCGCGGACCCGAGCAGCCTGGACGTTCCGCAGGGCGCGAGCGGCAGCTCGACGATCGGCACCGCCGTCACGAGCGGCTCGGCGCAGACGGTGAGCCTGAGCGCGAGCGGTCTGCCCGCCGGGACGACCGTCAGCTTCAGTCCGAGCTCGGTCACCGCCGGCAACTCCTCGACGATGACGGTGAACGTCGGAGCGGGCACAGCACCCGGGAGCTACCTGGTCACTGTCACCGGAACCGGAACGAGCGCGACGCACACGACGACCGTCAACCTGACCGTCACCGCGTCCGATTTCTCGATCGGCGCCAGTCCGAGCAGCCTCAGCATCCAGCAGGGCGGCAGCGACGTCTCCACGATCTCCACGTCGGTCACGAGCGGCGCGGCGCAGACGGTGAGCCTGAGCGCGAGCGGGCAGCCGGCCGGGACGAGCGTCGGCTTCAGCCCGAGCTCGGTCACCGCCGGCGGCTCGTCGACGATGACGGTGGACGTCGGCGCGGACACGGCGACCGGCGACTACACGATCACCGTCACCGGCACCGGCGCTACCGGCGCGATCCACACGACCTCGGTCGCCTTGACCGTCATCGCGGCGCCGCCGTCCGACTTCTCGATCAGCGCGAGCCCGGACAGCCTCAGCATCCAGCAGGGCTCGAGCGCCACGTCGACGATCTCGACGGCGGTCACGCTCGGCATTGCGCAGACGATCGTCTTGAGCGCGAGCGGCCAGCCGTCGGGCGTCACGGTCTCGTTCAGCCCGAGCTCCGTCACGGCCGGCGGCTCCTCGACGATGACCGTCGGTGTCGACGCGCTGACGACGCCCGGCGACTACACGGTCACCGTGACGGGTACGAGCGCGAGCGCCACGCACACGACGTCGGTCGCGTTGACCGTCACAGCCGCGCCGCCGTTCGACTTCGCGCTGACCGCAACGCCGGCCAGCCTGAGCGTTCAGCAGGGCGGCAGCGGCACGTCGACGATCGGCACGGCGGTCCTCTCCGGCACCGCCCAGACGGTGAGCTTCAGCGCCTCCGGCCAACCGTCCGGAACGACCGTCAGCTTCAACCCGCCCTCGGTCACCGCCGGCGGCTCGTCGACGATGACCGTCGCCGTCGGTGCGACGACTGCGCCGGGCGCCTACACGATCACCGTGACCGGCACGGCCACGAGCGCCGCGCACACGGTCGGCGTCAGCCTCACCGTCACCGCGCCTCCTGAAGGCGTCGTCAACGGCGGCTTCGAGACGGGGAACCTGAGCGGCTGGACGGCGAGCGGCGCCTTCACGCCCGTGATCAGCACGACTGCGCACAGCGGCAGCTACTCGGCGCGAATCGGCTCGACCAGCGCGTTCAACGGGAACAGCACGCTCACGCAGACCGTCGCGATTCCGAGCGGCAGCTCGCGGCTCACGTTCTGGTACCAGCCGCACTGCACGGACTCGATCACCTACGACCAGATCCAGGCGCAGCTCCGTAGCACGGGCGGCGCGACGCTGGCCACCGTCCTCAACGTCTGCTCCAACTCGGGCACGTGGACGAGCGTGGCGTTCGACACGAGCGCCTACGCCGGACAGACCGTCGTCCTCTGGTTCAACGACCACGACGACGGCTACCCGACCGACCCGACCTACTTCCTGCTCGACGACGTCGCGGTCTCGAACTACACGCCGGCTCCGACCGCCGTCCAGAACGGCGGCTTCGAGACCGGCGACCTGAGCGGCTGGACGCCGAGCGGCGCGTTCATCCCGGTGATCAGCACGACCGCCCACACCGGCAGCTACTCGGCGCGGCTGGGCTCCACGAGCGCGGTCAACGGCAACAGCACGCTGACGCAGAACGTCGTCGTGCCGGCCGGCTCGCCGACGTTGTCGTTCTGGTACCAGCCGCACTGCACGGACACGCTCACCTATGACCAGATCCAGATGCAGGTCCGCAACACATCCGGCGCGACGCTGGCGACCGTCCTCAACGTCTGCTCGAACTCCGGAGCCTGGACGCAGGTGAGCTTCAGCATGACGCCCTACGCAGGTCAGACGGTCGTGCTGTGGTTCAACGACCACGACGACGGCTACGTGGGCGACCCGACCTACTTCCTGCTCGACGACGTCTCGCTCAGCTGACCGCGGCAGCGGAGCAACTCGCCGCGCGGCTCGATCACCCGGCGGCGAACCCGGTGATGATTGCGCCGAGCGCGTCGCGCCAGACTCGTTCTTCCTGCTTCGCGTGGAGGAGACCGCGCAGCTCCAAGGCTGCGAGTCCTTCGCAGAGGGCGTGGAACTGGCAGACGGCGTCGCGGATCGTGCGATCACCGAGCAGACCGGCGGCAGCAAGCCGTTCGACTCGTGCCTCGAGTCCGGCGAGGGCGTCTGCCGCGGCCG
>WNGB01011923.1_pt1 | contig 21256 bp, 15 predicted proteins | sample 5400681 | NCBI WGS metagenome assembly WNGB01 (sample SAMN13153367, study PRJNA577476) | soil metagenome | isolation source: 115 cm soil or saprolite under grassland replicate 2 | place: USA:California | collected 2016-06-15
CCCGCTCGGCCGCGGCCGCCAGCCTGCGGTCCGCGTTGGCCTGGGCGTTGGCGGCCAGGTGACCCAGGTCGTGGGAGACCACACAGGTCGTCGTCTGCCGTGCCGAGTTGCTGGCCAAATCGGTCACGCCGGCATCCAGGGTGTACGTCCGGCCGTCGCCGGTTCCGAGCCGTTCTGCTCGTAGCCGGACCGTCCCGCCGTCGATGACCACATCGGGAGCCTGCAGGGTCTCCTGGGGTTCGTCGCTGCTGCCGGTGACAGCGAAGGAGCCCACGCCCGACAGCGCGTCCGACGCTTCGACCGACGCCACCTGGACGAGCGCTCCGTCCGGCGGCCACAGCGAGCAGGAGTCGGCCGGCATGCCGGACAGCACCGGGTCGGTCTTGTCGATGTTCGCCGTGTAGGTGGCCGTCGTACTGTTGCCCGCCTTGTCCGCGAAGGTGGCCTGGGCCACCTGTCCTGCTCCTTCCGCGGTCAGCGTCACGGACCGGGGCGTGGCCGTCGTCAGGCCGGAGCCGCTGTCGGTCGCCGAGAACGCGACGGTGACGTCCGTGTTGTTCCACCCCGCCGCGTTGGGCGGGGGCGTCGCCGAGGTGTCGATGGTCGGCGCCGTCTTGTCGATCCGGATCGTCAGGCTGCGTTTCACACTCACGTTGTTCGCCTTGTCGACAGCCCACAACGAGACCGTCGTGATGCCCTCGTTGGAGACCGCGAACTTCGCGAAGTCGCCGTCCACCCGCGTGACGGGCGTCGTCGTGGCGCCGGACAGCTGGTACTCGAGATACGCGACGCCGGTCCCGTTGGGAGCCTCGCCGCCGCCCATCGTGACGGTGACGTCGGAGTTGACCCAGCCCGCGGCGTTCGCCCGCGGCCAGAAGCGGCCGTCGGCGTTCGGCAGGGTGCGGTCGGGCAGGACGATGTTCGGGCGGAACACGGCGCGCGCCTTGAGGATCTCGAACCACGCGTTCAACCCGTTGACGACTCCCTGGTCGTTCACCTCGATGAACTGGTCGTCGAGGGCGTAGTTCCCCAGGAAGTTCAGCTCCGCGGATCCCATGTACGCGCGCTTGATCCGTTCGCCGGACTTCGTGGTCGCGTCGATCCAGTGCGCCTTGGCGATGATCCCCACCGGTACGCCACTGGCGGTCTTCTGGTCGCTGACGCGGATGAAGTTGACGCCCGCGCCGATCAGCCACGACTGGACGTTCGCGTCCCAGGTGCCCGCGGTGTACTCGACCGTGCATCCCGACTGCGCGTACTCGATGAGCTTGTTCGCCAGCGCGAGTCGCTGCTGGGCCGCTACGTTGTGGCCGAACCGCACCAGTCCCTTCCCGTCGGGCGCCCCGCCGGGAGCGTTGCAGTCCAGGTCCGGCAGGATCTCGGCGACGGGATCGGGGAGCGCCCGCCGGCGGGGGAGGAAGTAGACGTTGCCGTTGGCAATGGGTTCGCTGCGGTAGTAGCTGTCGGTGCGAACCTGGGCCTTCAGGTCTGCCCAGTAGCGGTTGTAGGCGTCGAACAGGCCCGGGTCGTTCCGGACCACCACGAGGTCGTTGTGATTACGGACGTAGTCGTTGTTGAACTGGCCGGCCGAGGTCGTCGAGACGAACGTCGACCCGTCCGTCATCTCGGAGATCGTCCAGAAACGGTTGTGCATCCCGTAGACCGTGCCGACGGGTGTGACGATGCACGAGTCCACGCCGATGGTCTCGCCACAGGCTGTCACACTGCCGGCCGGCAGGCCGGCGCGGATCAACTGCGTGGCCGGCTCGTTGTTGGACGCCCGGTGCAGGACGATCTGGATGTCGACGCCCCGGTTGTAGGCGGCGACGATCGCCTGCGCGATGCGCATGCGCGAGATCACCGTCTGGGCGATCAGGACCCGGGCGCCCGCCGGGGTCATGCTCAGCTGCTGGATGAAGTGGTCCTCCAGCGTGAGGTCTTCCCCTCCTTCAGCAGGAGGCACTGTGAATTGCAGCTCGTAGCTCGGGGCACTGGTCTGCTGGGCGACGTCGTCGGACACCTGCCCGTTCGCCGTTCCCGACGCCGCGGCCGGGATCAGGCCCACCAGGAGGGCGATTACGACCCTCCGCGATACCTTCGTGAACATCCTCGCTCCTTCGCGACACTGCCCTGCTGTCGGCGGGAATCGGCCTGTCGTGGGGCGACCGCGCCGGAAGATTCAGCTGAGAAGGCAATAGGATTGCTGTTGAGGAGCGACCGAGGCCTCGACTGCCGCACGGTTCCCCCTGACCTCGGCGACGGCCCACTCGCTCGCGGGAGCTGGCTGTCGCTGCGTGGGCCGCCTGGTGGGCGGCCTGAGGCTGTCCGCCGTTGCGGATACGGCGCTGGTGACGCCGGCGATCGGGCGGTTCCCCCCTTTGCAGATGCTCCGCCGGGCCGCGGCCACCGTCAAGGTCGAGACCTGCCCGGTGCGAAGCACGACAGCAACGCTGGCCGCTGCGGCGGCCTGGCGGTGCGGCGGTTCTAGGCAGCGCCGGTGGGGTTGCGGGCGGGCTCGTGCAGCGCGGGGAAGTTGTCGACCGCCGGGTGGGTGCGACCCGCGGGACCGGCGGCGTACGCGGTCAGTAGCCGGGCCATGACGGCCTGGACGAACCGGGTCGCCGCGGTGTTGATGCCGAACTTCCGGCATCGGCCGGCCAGTGCGCAGGTCCAGCGCATGGTGCCGGTGGCGAACACAGCGGCCCCGGACCGGGCGACGTAGTACGTCGAGTCGGAGTACGACCGGGCGCCCTCGCAGCGCACCGGGGAGTGCGCGACGACCTCGAGCGGGCGAGGACTGCCGGGTCTGGGGTAGGCCCGGTCGTACTCCGGCCCGACCATGCCGGGGAAGCGGGTCCCCTTGCGGACCGCGGTGCCGGAGAACAGCCAGAAGTCCGGCTGCTCGACGACGTACGCGTCGTCGGCGCCGAAGCACTCGTACAGCATGCCGACCAGGTCGTTCTGCGGCTGCGGCGCCGGCTCGTCGGGGAAGTTCGCCGTCACGTGGACGTCGTCGTGTCCGTACAGCGGGTCCTCCCGACCGGCCTTGTAGCAGACGATGACGCGGTTCGCGCCGTACCCGAGGGTGGACGGCTCGAACCGGATGCGGCGGTAGACGGCGTTGGCGCCGAGGAAGGCGAGATTGGCGCCGCGGTCCCGGGCCGCGGTGACAGCCCGCTTGAGCTCGGGGGTCCAGTACTCGTCATGACCCAGCGACAGCACGGCACGCGCGCCGTCGAGCAGGTGCGGGTTCGCCGCGACGTCGGTGACGGCCAGATACGCCAGCGACGCGTGCTGCCGTTCGGCGAAGGCGACCACGCCCTGCTCGTAGTTGAGGAACAGGTTCGCGCCGTCGCGGTCGTACGGCCGGTCGAAGCTGACCGCCCGCGAGCGGCCCGCATAGTCGGTGCGCCCGCCGGCGCCGTGGTAGAGGCTGTAGCCGCCCCAGGCGTTGTACGCCTGCCAGGTGGTGACCGCGTTGAGGATCACGATCCGCCCGGCCGTCGAGACCGATCGCACGACCAGCGGCACGAAATGCGCCCCGGCCCCTCCGGCGTCCAGGCGCAACAGGTAGTCACCGTCGGGCCACCCGGCCGTGGACACGGTCAGCGAGGGATGCCAGGCAGCGGTGACGGTACGAAGCGGGGCGGCGCTGACCACCGCGGCACGCTGCTGCTCGCCGCGCTGGCGGCCCGAGTGCCACACCGCGCGCGCCTGCGCGCCGCCGTACCAGCCCATGCGCAACGCCGTCACGGTGTACGTCGTGGCGCGCGACGAAACGAACAGCCGCACCGGCTGGCCTGGCAGCACACTGGTCCGGTCGGCGTACCCAGTGATCGCGTCGGTCGCCTGGCTCGCGCGGATCTGCCAGCCCGTCACTCCGGGGCGGGAGTTCTCCGCAGCGGTGTCCAGCGTCACCGGGGGTCGCTGCGTCGCGGTCGACGCCCCGTTGCCCGGCTCCGACCGCACAGGCGATCCGCTCGTGCAGCCGGCCACCATGATCACCCCGATCTGGACCGTTGCCATCCATCGCGTGATCACATAGACCATCATCGCTGGGGTCGCGCCTCACTGCCTCTCACAGCTCGAGATGCCCCAGGGAGGCGCTTGGCCCGAAGCGCGCTGTCGGGTCGGCCATGACGTCGAGCTCCAGCACCACGAGCTCGTTTCGGCCGGCCCGGACGACTGGTCCGGGCACGAAAAGGGTGTGCTGGGGGCCTCGACGCCAATAACGTCCCAGACAGAAGCCGTTGACCCAGGCCAGGCCCTTGCCCCAGGTCTCGGTGTGCAGGAAGTGGTCCGCGGGCTCGGCCGCTTCGAAGGAAGCCCGCCAGGCGGTAGGTCCGACGCCTGGACCATCCGTTCGTCCGGACTCCCACAGCTGTGGCACGCCGTCCAGGTCGATCGCGCAGGCCGACCAGTCCAGCAGCGGCTCCGAACCGAGCCGGACCGGACCGATCAGCCCCTTGGGCTCGCCGATGCGCGGTCCGTAGTTGACCCGGCCCTGGTCCTCGACGACGATCTCCAGCCGGCCGCGTCCGCGTGGCAGCATGATCGCCCGGTCGTGGTGCTCGCGGTCGAGGACACCCACCGGGTCGCCGTCCAGGAACACCATGGCGCGGTCACGTACCTCGCCGACGGTGAGCAGCGCGGCACCCTCGACGTCGATCGTGGTCCGGAACAGAGCCAACCGTGCTCCCAGGTCGTCGAGGGACGGCATCGACTCGTGGCGGCTCCAGACGCCCCAGCGGTCCGGATCCGCCAGCAGGCGGATCGGCTCGCCCAGAGCCACGCGCTGCTCCGGTGCCGGTGCGGTCGGGCGAGCGGTCTCGGCCGGGACGGGTGCGTACCGGGAGATCACCTCCCGGAACGCGTGGTACTTCGGCGTGGGGTTCCCGGCCTCGTCCAACGGTGCGTCGTAGTCGTAGGAGGTGACCGTCGGACGGTAGACGCCCTTGTCGTTGGCGCCGTTGGTCAGCCCGAAGTTCGTGCCGCCGTGGAACATGTAGACGTTGACCGACGCGCCGGCGGCGAGCAAGGTGTCCAGTTCCGCGGCGGTCTCCTCGACTCCCGTGGTGTGGTGCGGCCCTCCCCATTGGTCGAACCAGCCGTCCCAGAACTCCATGCACATCAGCGGTCCGGACGGCTGGTGGGCCCGCAGGGTCCGGAGCCGCTCCACACTCCGCGACCCGAACGAGCCCGTCCGGAGAACGCCGTCCAGCCCGCCGGCCGCCAGCATGCCGTCGGCCGGCTGGTCCACGGTCACCAGCGGCACCGTGATACCCGCCTGCCGGATGATCTCGACCAGCGCCTTCAGGTACGGCTGGTCGTCGCCGAACGCGCCGTACTCGTTCTCGACCTGGACGAGGAGAACGGGGCCACCGCGGTCGACCTGGAGCGGACGCACGATGCGCAGCACGTGCTCCAGGTACTCCTCGACCGCTGCCAGGAACCGCTTCTCGTGCCGCCGTACACCCACCCCCGGCTCCTGGAAGAGCCAGGCGGGCAGGCCGCCGTTGTCCCACTCCCCGCAGATGTAGGGACCCGGCCGGACGATGGCGTAGAGGCCGGCTTCGGCCACCTGCCGCAGGAACCCCTCGAGGTCGAGCATCCCTTCGGTGTCGAACACGCCTCGTCGCGGGCTGTGGGTGTTCCAGGGCACGTAGGTCTCGATCGTGTTGAGCCCCATCAGCCGGGCCTTCTCGATCCGGTCCGCCCAGGACCTCGGGTGCACGCGGAAGTAGTGCAAGGCCCCGGACAGGATCCGGAACGGCCTGCCGTAGAGAAGGAAGTCGGACTCACCGATCACGAAGTCGGGCATGTGTGTCTCTCTGCCGGAGCCGGCGTCAGCCGTTGGTCTGGAAGCCCTGCTGGTTCCCGTAGCTCACCAGCGCGTCCTGCCAGGCCTTGAGTCCGGTGTTCAGGTCCGACTTGGACTGGTACGACTTGCCGACGGTGTCACCGAAGATGCTGTTGGCGTAGAGCTGGAAGGGCAGGTAGCTCCAGCCCTTGACCACCGAGTCGGCCGAGGCGGTGAGGATCTGGTTGATCTGCTGCCCGCCGAAGTAGGCGCTCTTCTTGTCGACGAAGGCGGGGTCCTTGAGGTCGGCGGTGGTCGACGGGAAGCCGCCGCTCTCGAGGAACGGCTTCACCCCGCCGTCGTGGTTCAGCCACCGGACGAAGCCGGCCGCCAGGGCTGGGTTCGCGCTCTGCTTGAGCACCGACTCGGTGCTGCCGCCGTTCTCCGCGGTCGCCGGCCGGCCGTCGTACGACGGCATCGGCGCGACCCGCCACTTGCCTGCCCCGTTCTTGACCGACGCCTCGAGGACACCCGGCATCCAGGCGCCGATGTTGAGCGTGGCGATGGTGCCGTCACCCAAGGCCTTGAACCACTCGTCCGACCAGCCGGGGATACTCGCGACGAGGCCGCCCGAGACGAGCTGGTTCCAGACCCCGGTCCACCTCTGGGTCCCCGCGTCCTGCAGGTTGACGGTGACGTTCTTGCCGTCGGTGGTGAAGGGCTTGCCGCCGGCCTGCCAGATCATGCTGGTCGCGAAACCGGCGTCGCCGGTGTCGTTGGTGATGTACTTCTTGGGGTCGGCCTGGTGCAGCTTCTTCGCGGCGGCGACGTACTCGTCCCAGGTCTTCGGGACGGCGATGCCGTACTTGTCGAAGACGTCCTTGTTGTAGAACAGCGCCATCGGGCCGGAGTCCTGCGGCAGGCCGTAGAGGCCGTCGCCGGCGTGCACGGCCTGCCAGGTCGACGGTGTGTAGGCGGACTCGAAGCTGTCGAAGCCGAACTGGCGCAGGTCGACCAGCGAGCCGGGCAACGCGAACTGCGGAAGGGCCTGGTACTCGACCTGCGCGACGTCGGGCGCCCCGGAACCCGCCTTGATGACGTTCTGCAGCTTGGTGTACTGGTCGTTGCCGGTGCCGGCGTTGACGTAGTTCACCTTGACGTTCGGGTACTCCTTCTCGAACGCCTTCACCTGTGCCTCGGCCGACGGGGTCCAGCTCCAGTACGTGATGGTGCCGCCCTTCTCCAGGGCCGCGTTGACCGCGTCCGCTGAGCCCTGCGGCTGGGAGCTGCTGTCGGCCTTGTCCGAGCCTCCGCACGCGGCCAGCAGGACCGACGCGGCCGTGACGGCGGTGCTGGCGACGACGAGCTGCCTCACGCTGCGCCGATGACTGGTCTTCATGGGGGTTCCTTTCACTGTTCGATGCTTCACGAACGCGTCCACTGCTGGTTGGCCTGCCTGTTGCAGAACCAGACGTCGACCGGCGTTCCGTTGCCCGTGCCGGCGCCCGCGGCGTCGAGGCAGAGCTCGGGATGGCCGACGCTGATGACGGACATGTCCCCGTTGAGTTCCCACGCCTGGTTGGGCGCGCCGGTGCAGTCGGTGATGATCACCGGGCTGCCGGCGCTGGATCCGTCACCGCCGATGGTCATGCACTTGTTGCCGTAGACCGTCAGCTGCTCGCCGGCCGTCCAGTTCCAGGACTGGTTGCCGCCGCCGTTGCAGTCCCAGAGATCGAGGGCCGTGCCGTTCGTGGTGGAGAAGCCGGGCACGTCGACGCAGCGGCCGCTCGCCACTCCTCGCAGCACCTCACCCGGCGGCGCCGGTGGCAGGTCGTTGAGTGGCTCGTCCTTGAGCAGCCCCCATCCCCACTGCAGCTGCGCCAGGCCGGACTCGCTGTTGACCTGCAGGTCGCGGTCGCCGACCAGCGTCGTCAAGGAGTACGCGTCGCCGGTGCGCAACCCGGGCCAGTAGACGACACCCATGCCCTGCTCGCGGGCGGTCTCGGTGAGAGCGCCGAAGTACGACGTGTAGACGTTGCCCTCGTGGTTGCCGTAGTTCAGGCCGGTCGTCATCGGCGTACCGGCCTCGTCGATGATCGTCCGCCAGCCGTACTCACCAATGCGCGGCCTCAGGTTCGCCAGCCACTCCTGCTCGGTCGTGGAGCTGGCCCAGAAGCCGTAGAAGTGCAGCGACAGCAAGGTGCCCTTCAGCTCGGGCGCGGCGCCGACGCCGGTCACGTGGTCGTTGTAGCCCGTACCGGAGATGACGACCCGGCCGCGGGGGACGTCAGTGTGCCGTGCCAACCACGACGACGTGAGGGCGACCCACTCGTCGAGCGAGTACCCGAACGGTTCGTTCATCGGCTCGAAGTACACGAGCGGGTTGTTGCCGTAGGCACCGGCCACGGTGTTCCACATGCTGTCGAACGCCGCCACGTCGTCGACCCGGCCGTCCTTGGCGTTGTTCGCCTCCCAGTAGCTGAGGATCACCTTGAAGCCCTGGCGGGTGGCCGCGTCGATCGCGCCGCGGTACGACGTCCACCAGTCCGTGCCGACACTCGAGGGGTTGATCGGCATCCGGATCGTGTTCGCCCTCAGCTCGCGCCGGAACTCCAGCACGATGCCCGAGGCGCGGCGGTAGGTGGTCGCGTAGTCGTCCGCGGTACTCAGACCGGACGGCACGACTTCGTCCGAGGCGTAGTTGTCCCGCGGGTCCGCCCAGTTCACACCGCGGAACTCGCTCGTGCCGGACGGCCCGGTCGTCGGTGACGCGGCCGCGGGAACGGTCGCCGCGCCGGTCACCAGGACGGCCACGACCAGGACGTACCGCCAGACTGCAGTTTTCATCGGGTTCCCTTCACTGTTTGACGCTGCCCGCGCTCAGGCCCGACTGCCAGAACCGCTGGAGAAGGAGGAAGGCGACCACGAGGGGGACGATGGTCAGCAGGGATCCCGTGATCACGAGGTTGTAGATCGGGCGGGCACCCACCCCGGTCGCCTGGTTGCTCCACTGGGTGAGCCCCACGGTGAGCGGATAGAGGTTCGGCTTGCTGAGCATGATCAGCGGCAGGAAGTAGTTGTTCCAGGTCGACACCACCGCGAACAGCAGCACCGTCACGATGCCCGGGGCGAGCAGCCGGAGGGCGACGGTGAAGAAGATCCTGATCTCGCCGGCCCCGTCGATCCGGGCGGCCTCGAGCAGGTCCGGCGGAACGGCGTCGGTGGCGTAGACCCACATCAGGTAGAGGCCGAACGGGCTGACCAGCGAGGGCACGATGATCGCCCAGACCGTGTTCGTCAGACCCAGGTTGGAGAACATCAGGAAGGTCGGCACCGCCAGTGCCGTTCCAGGCACCGCGACGGCACCCAGCAGCACGGCGAAGACGGCTCGCCGGCCGGCGAACGTGTACTTCGCCAGGCCGTAGCCCGCGGCGGTGGCGAGCAGGGTCGCCCCGCCGGCGCCCACGACCACGTAGAGCAGGGTGTTGCCGAGCCAGCGCAGGAAGATGCCGTCGTCATAGGTCAGCGTGTCGCGCACGTTGGCGAACAGCGCGAAGTGCTCGCCGAGCCACAGACCCGGGCTCGAGAGCAGATCGGCCTGCGTCTTGGTTGCGCTGAGCAACAGCCACAGCAACGGCACGAGCGTGTAGACGAGGTAGACAAGCATCAACCCGGTCAGCAGCGGTGAGCGCCGGGGTTTCAGCGGCGACGTCGTACTCACATCGCCTCCCGCGAGCCACGCAGCTGGACGACGTAGGCGATGACAGCCGTGATGACACCCATCACGATGGCGACCGTGGCGGCATAGTTGAACTGCTGGCCCGCGAAGGACAGGTTGTAGGCGTACATGTTCGGCGTGTAGTACGTCGTGATCACGTTGGGCGCCAGGGTGCGCAGGATGTTGGGCTCGTTGAACAGCTGGAAGCTGCCGATGATCGAGAAGATGGTGGCGATGACGATGGCGCCGCGCAGCGCCGGGAGCTTGACCGCCCGGACGGTCCGGATCGCCCCCGCGCCGTCGATCGCGGCCGCCTCGTACAGCTCCTCGGGCACGGTCCGCAGCGCCGAGTAGAAGATGAGCATGTTGTAGCCGACGAACTCCCAGGTCACGATGTTCGCGATCGAGGGGAGCATCCAGTGCCGGCTGAGTGGCTGGATCGCGGTGCTCCCGAGCAGGTCGTTGAGGTCGGCCGCCAGCCCGAAGTTGTTGCCGTACACGAAGCCCCACATCAGGACGGCGACCACGCCGGGGACGGCGTACGGCAGGAAGATCACGATCCGGAAGAAGCTCGCACCGTGCAGGCGTGCGCTGTCGATCGCGAGCGCGGCCAGCAGGGCCAGCACGAGCATGACCGGCACCTGGACGACCAGGAACAGCAGCACACGCCCGAACGCCTCCCAGAACTTGGCGTCGCGCACCACGTCGGCGTAGTTGTCCAGGCCGACGAACACGTTGCCGCCGAAGAAGGCCTGCTCGCGGAAGAGGCTGAGGTAGATCGCGTAGGCGATCGGTGCCAGGAAGGTGAACGCGAACACGGCCAGGAACGGACCGACGAAGATCCACGCCTTGGTGTCGCGGAGGAACCGCGCGCGCCGCCGGCGCAGTGCGACCCGCCCTTGGCGCAGAGCAACGGAGTCGGCCATGCGCCCGTCGACCTCCTTCTCGTCCGCCTGCTCGAAACGAGCCGATGTTTACGTAAACATCGACGTCGAGACGGTAACGTGTTTACGTCAACATGTCCACAGTCCAGTCGAAGCCCAGGGGAGTGCCGATGACCTCGGACGAAACACCGGTACCGCGGCGCCGCGGGCCGTCCATGGCCGACGTGGCACGTCTGGCCGGGGTATCCGGACAGACGGTGTCGCGCGTCGCCAACGACCGGCACAACGTCGACGCGGCGACCCGGGACCGGGTCCTGGCGGTCATGCGAGAGGTCGGCTACCGGCCGAACAGTGCCGCGCGTGCGTTGCGCAACGGTCAGTTCCGCAGCATCGGCGTGATCGTCTTCGAGCTGTCCAGCTTCGGCAACACGCGCACCCTCGACGCCATCGCCACGGCGGCCACCACCAGTGGCTACGCCGTCAACCTGCTGCCCGTGCTCGACGCGACCCAGGGGGCCGTGTCGATGGCCTTCACCCGGCTGGGGGAGCAGGCTGTGGACGGCGTCATCATCCTCATCGAGGCACACAAGCTCGACGAGGCCGAGGTTCTGCTGCCCGAGGGGCTCCCCGTCGTCGTCGTCGACTCGAGCGCGCAGTACGACTACCCGATCGTCGACACCGACCAGGCGCAGGGCGCCCGCCTGGCTACGGAGCACCTGCTCGACCTCGGGCACGAGACGGTGTGGCACCTCGGCGGCCCGCTGTCGTCGTTCGCCGCGTCCCGGCGCCGGCGGTCGTGGCGGCAGACGCTGACGGACCGTGGTCGCGCGGTGCTGCCCGTGCTGGTCGGCGACTGGTCGCCCGGCTCCGGGTACGACGCCGGCCGCCGGCTCGCCGCGGACGCCGACGTCACGGCGGTGTTCGCCGCCAATGACCAGATGGCGCTCGGACTCGTCCGGGCACTTCACGAGGCAGGCCGGACGGTACCGGACGACGTCAGCGTGGTGGGCTTCGACGACATGGAGGAAGCCGCGTACTTCTGGCCGCCGCTGACGACCGTCCGCCAGTCGTTCGCCGAGGTCGGTCGCCGGAGCGTGGACGCGCTGATCAGCGAGATCCGGGCCGGCGAGCACCACCACCAGCCGGTCAGCGTCGCCACCGAGCTCGTGATCCGGAGCAGCACGGCACCGCCGCGCAGGAGCCCGGCTGTCCACTGACGACCACCAGGCGTACGGACCCGGGTGCTGCTCGGGACCGGCCAGCCGGCCGCCGCTGTCCGTGCAACCATCGACGCATGGATGTTGCGTCGATCAACGCGCTAGCCACGGACCAGCTTGCCAAGGCCACGTCCACCGAGAGCGGGCGCAGTTCGGTCACGGTCTACGGCAGAACCGGTGCCCGCCTCCGGCAGACCGTCGTGGCGCTCGGGGCGGGGCGTGTGATGGGTGAGCACAAGAGTTGCTCTGCATGCAGGGCCGTGTCGTGATCCGCGCCGGCGAGTCGGAAGCCGAACTCGGTCCGGGTGACCTGGTCGCGGTGCCGCCGCAGCGGCACGAGCTCGCAGCACTGGAACCGTCTGTCCTGCTGCTTACGGTTGCGCTGCACTGACCCTCTTCCACATGCTGCCCCCGGACGCTGCGTGCCAGTACGCATGATTTCCCGGTCCCGGCGCCGGATCATGGGACCTAGAACACATGACCCGCCCGATCCGGGCGGGCGGTCCGAGGTCGTGGTGTGAGGTGGCCGTGGGGGCGTGGCGATGACGGGCTGGCAGGTCGCACTGGCCGGGGTGGCGGGTGCGCCCGGCATCGCGCTCGGCCTGCTGCTTTCGGTGCGCGGACCACGGGTCGTCGGCGCGCTCCTGGTGGCCCTCGGCCTGCTCCCGCTAGCGTTGCTCTCGCCCGACCCCGCGGTGGCGGGCGGGTCGCCGCCGCACGGCCTCGGCCTCCTCCTCGCGGTGGCCTCGGTCGCGGGGTGGGTGTGGCTCTACGTCCCGCCCGCGCTGCTCGCCGCCTACTTCCCCGCCGGCCGGCTCGGCCGCGGCTGGTGGGTGCTCCCGGCCGGCTGGGGCGTCTTCCTGGTCGCGTTCCACGTGGCGGTCGCCCTGGACCCGGGCAGCTACGGCGGCGGTGCCGGCCAGATCCCGGGCAGCCCACCGGTGGAGGTGCCGCGTTGGGCCGACTCCGTGCTCGGCGTCGGCTCGCTCGTCCTGCTGCTCGCGCTGCTGATCGGATCGGTGGTCCGTGTGGTCGTGCGCTTCCGCCGTGGCGACGAGGTGGTACGGCGACAGCTGAAGTGGTTCGGGTTGAGCATCCTGCTGCTGCCGGTCGTCCTGATCGCCACCTGGGCGGCGTACCTGCTCACCGACGTCGCCGGCATTGTGGTCGTGGCCGGGCTGCTGCTGGTCTTCGTCAGCGTGCCGGTGAGCGTCGCCATCGCGGTGCTGCGACACGACCTGTACGACGTCGACACGCTGGTCAGCCGCACCGTTGCCTACGCCGTGCTGACCGGCGGCCTGGTCGCGGTGTTCGCCGCGGTCACGGTCGGGGCCGGGGTCGTGGTGGGGGATGGCTCGGATCTGGCGGTCGCGGCGGCGACGCTGGTCTGCGCGGCCGCGTTCGGACTGCTGCGGCGACGGGTGCAGGCGGTCGTGGACGCCCGGTTCGACCGTGGCAGGCGGGACGCCCTGGCCCGGCTGGACCGGTTCCTCGACGATGTTCGTGACGGCCGGGCCGAGCCGGAGGAGGTCGAGTCGGCGTTGCGCCAGGCGCTGCGCGATCCGGGGGTGCGCGTGGTGTACTGGCTTGCCTCCGACCCGGCGACGCCGTGGCGCTCCGGCGACGGCGAGCCGTCGGCGCGGCCCGGGGGCGCGGCGCTGGACGTCGCCGTGGCCGGCAGGCTGCTGGGCTGCGTCGGCTATGACCTGGCCGCGCGACGCCCCCGGCTGCTCCGCGAGGCGCTGCGACGAGCACACCTGCCGCTGGAGCTGGCGCACTCCCGGATGGCCTTGCGGCACGCGCTGGCCGACGTGCGTGCCTCCCGGGCGCGCCTGGTCGAGGCCACGGACGCCGAGCGCCGCCGGCTGGAGCGCGACCTTCACGACGGCGCCCAGCAGCGGCTGGTCGCGATCGGGATGTCGCTGCGGCTGGCACAGCAGCGCGCGGACCCGGCCGACCCGATGCGGGAGGCGCTCGCCACCGCGGTGCGGGACCTGCGGGAAGCGTTGGCCGACCTGCGCCGGCTGGCCGCGGGAGTACGCCCACCCGGGCTGGACGAGGGGCTGCCGGCCGCGATCCGGGGCCTGGTCCGGACCAGCCCGGTGCCTGTAGAGGTCGAGGTGACCGCCGATCCGGTGCCCGACGCGGTCGCGACGACGGCGTACTACGTGGCCGCCGAGGCGTTGGCGAACGCGCTCAAGCACGCCGAGGCCCGGTCGGTCGTCATCGACATCACCCACCGCAACGGGGACCTGCGGGTGGTGGTGTCCGACGACGGTCGCGGCGGTGCCGCGGCGCGCGCCGGGTCGGGGCTCGCCGGGCTGCGTGACCGGGTGGCCGCGACCGGGGGAGAGCTCGCCGTGGACAGCGGCCCCGGCGCCGGCACCCGGGTGGAGGCGAGGCTGCCGTGCGAATCGTGATCGGCGAGGACTCCGCCGTCGTACGCGAGGGCCTGGCGCTGCTGCTCGCCCAGGCCGGCCACGAGGTCGTCGCGCGCGTCGGTGACGCGCCCGGGGTGGTGGCCGCGGTGCTGGAGCACGACCCCGACCTGCTGGTCACCGACATCCGGATGCCGCCGACCATGAGCGACGACGGTGCCCGCGCGGCGCGGGAGCTCCGGACTATGCGGCCAGGACTCCCGGTGGTGCTGCTGTCCCAGCACGTCGAGACGACCCAGTCGACCGAGCTGGTCGCGACGGGAGCCTTCGGCTACCTGCTCAAGGACCGGATCCTCGACCTCGAGGACTTCCTCGACTCCCTGCGCCGGGTTGCCGCCGGCGGCTCGGCACTGGACCCCGAGGTGGTCGCGTCGCTGCTGGCGCCGCTGCGTCCCGAGCCCGCCTTCGCCCAGCTCACCGAGCGCGAGCGCGAGGTGCTGGGGCTGGTGGCGGAGGGCCGCTCCAACGTGGCGGTGGCGCGTCGGCTGCACACCACCGAGCGCACCGTGGAGACCCATGTCCGCCACATCTTCGTCAAGCTCGGGCTGTACGACTCCGACGACGACCACCGCCGCGTCCTGGCAGTGCTGGCCTACCTGCGCAACAGTTCGTAGAGCTCCGGTGCCGCCGGAGCCGGGTCGCGCCGGCGGAACAGGGCCGTCGCGGCCAGTGCGAAGCCGATCGCCTGCGCGGTGGCGCCGATCACCTCCGAGAACGGGAACCCCAAGAGGTGGAACACCGGCCAGGCCATCAGCCCGAAACCCGCGAGCCGGCCGGCGGTGTGCGCCCGCACCAGCGCCAGGCCGAGCAGGAACGTGCCCAGGAAGTTGCCCAGGACGAAGAGCAGGTAGACCCACATCGTCAGTGGCTCGTCCAGAACCGCCTGCAACACCGCGACGTCCTGGCTCGTGGAGCCGCCGGCCTTGGCCATCGCGTCGGTGGTGAAGCCCTGGAACACCATGGCGAAATAGCAGACGTACGCCGCGGCCGTGAGCACACCGCCGACCAGGCCCAGGCGCGCCGCACGGACGCGGACCAGGCGCATGATGCCGAGTACGGCGGGCACCAGCAGCAGGGCCCCGACCAGGGCGGCGAGGCCGGCCCAGCGGTCCAGGGTCAGGTGCTCGCGGGCCAGGGCGAGGTCGTTGCCCGGCTCGAGGTCGTCACCCCCGTGCAGGGTCATCACCGCATGGCCGACCTCGGCGGCGACGATGAGCCAGGGGGCGAGAAGCATCGCGACGGCGAGTCCGACACGGCGTGTCGTCGCGGTGCGCGCGAGCGGGTCGCGGGCGTCCGGAGTGGAGGCTTCGGTCGTGGTCATGGCGACTCCTTCGTCGGGGTGGACCTCACCCCGAGCGTCGTCGCACCGCCCGCGCTGCGCGTCGGCGCCAGCACGGCACCTGGTTGCGTGCCAGCACGGCCGTGCAGCCCTGCCCGACAAGCCGGTCCCTGTCACCGACCGATGATGTCCGGGTCGGCCGGCGAGCGGCCGACCCGGACACCGGGATCAGGCGACGTCGTACCGGTCGAGGTTCATGACCTTGTCCCACGCGGCCACGAAGTCGCGCACGAACTTCTCCCGCGAGTCGTCGCTCGCGTAGACCTCGGCGACGGCACGCAGTTCGGAGTTCGAGCCGAAGACGAGGTCGACCCGGCTGCCGGTCCACTTGACCTCGCCCGTGGCCCGGTCACGGCCCTCGAAGGTCTCCGCGTCCTCCGACGCCGGCTTCCACTCCGTACCCATGTCGAGCAGGTTCACGAAGAAGTCGTTGGTCAGCGACTCGGGAGCCGACGTGAGGACGCCCAGCGCGGACTGCTTGACGTTCGCCCCCAGTACGCGCAGACCACCCACGAGGACGGTCATCTCGGGCGCGCTCAGGGTCAGCAGGTTCGCGCGGTCGATCAGGAGGAACTCCGCGGGCAGCCGCTGCCCCTTCGCGAGGTAGTTGCGGAAACCGTCCGCGGCCGGCTCGAGCGCGGCGAAGGACTCCACATCGGTCTGCTCCTGCGACGCGTCCGTGCGTCCCGGGGTGAAGGGGACCTGGACGTCGTGGCCGGCGTTCCTGGCGGCCTGCTCGACGGCGGCGCACCCGCCGAGCACGATGACATCGGCGAGCGACACCCGCTTCCCGTCGGTCTGGGAGCTGTTGAAGGCTGCCTGCATCCCCTCCAGGGTCCGCAGCACCGTCGCCAGCGTGTCGGGGTCGTTGACCTCCCAGCCCCGCTGGGGCTCGAGGCGGATGCGCGCCCCGTTCGCCCCGCCGCGCTTGTCGCTCCCGCGGAACGTCGAGGCCGATGCCCAGGCGGTGGAGACGAGCTGGGAGACAGACAGCCCCGAGGCCAGGATCTGCTCCTTGAGGGTGGCGATCTCCTCCGCTCCGATCAGCTCGTGGTCCACGGCGGGGACGGGGTCCTGCCAGATCAGCGTCTCGGTCGGGACCAGCGGCCCGAGGTAGCGCTGGATCGGGCCCATGTCGCGGTGGGTGAGCTTGAACCACGCCCGGGCGAACGCGTCGGCGAGCGCCTCGGGGTTCTCCAGGAAGCGCCGCGAGATGGGCTCGTACACCGGGTCGAACCGCAGCGCGAGATCGGTCGTCAGCATCGTCGGGGGACGCGTCAACGACCCGTCCTCGGGGTCCGGCACCGTGTTCGCACCGGCACCGTCCTTCGGCTGCCACTGGTTGGCCCCCGCGGGGCTCTTCGTCAGCTCCCACTCGAAGCCGAACAGGGTCTCGAAGAAGCTGTTGTCCCACGTCGTCGGAGTGGGAGTCCAGGTGACCTCGATGCCGCTGGTGATCGCGTCGCGGCCCTTGCCGCTGCCGAAGGTGTTCTTCCAGCCGAGGCCCTGCTCCTCGAGCGCGGCGGCCTCCGGCTCGGGGCCGACGTGCTGATCCGGGTCGGCCGCGCCGTGGGTCTTGCCGAACGAGTGCCCGCCGGCGATCAGCGCGACGGTCTCCTCGTCGTTCATCGCCATGCGCCGGAACGTCTCGCGGATGTCCCGCGCCGCTGCGAGCGGGTCCGGGTTGCCGTTCGGGCCCTCCGGGTTGACGTAGATGAGGCCCATCTGGACGGCGGCCAGCGGGTTCTCGAGGTCCCGGTCACCGGTGTAGCGCTCGTCGTCGAGCCAGGTGCGCTCGGGGCCCCAGTAGACGTCCTCGTCGGGCTCCCAGACGTCGGCCCGGCCGCCGGCGAAGCCGAAGGTCTTGAAGCCCATCGTCTCCAGGGCGCGGTTGCCGGCGAAGATCATCAGGTCGGCCCACGAGATCTTGCGGCCGTACTTCTGCTTGACCGGCCAGAGCAGCCGGCGCGCCTTGTCGAGGTTGCCGTTGTCGGGCCAGCTGTTCAGCGGCGCGAACCGCTGCATGCCGGCTCCGGCGCCGCCACGGCCGTCGTGGATGCGGTAGGTGCCCGCGCTGTGCCACGCCATCCGGATCATGAGCGGCCCGTAGTGGCCGAAGTCGGCGGGCCACCAGTCCTGCGACGTCGTCAGCACCTCGTCGACGTCCTTCGCCAGGGCGTCGAGGTCGAGGCTGTTGAACTCCGCGGCGTAGTCGAAGTCCTCGCCCATGGGGTTGGCTACGGCGGGGTGCTTGCGGAGGATCTTCAGGTCGAGCTGGTTCGGCCACCAGTCGCGGTTGGTCGCGCCCTCGGTCGGGTGGTTGCGGCGTCCGGCCGAGACGGGGCACCCGCCCGCGCTCTCCTCGTTCAACTCGCCGATCACGGCGTCATGGCTGTCAGACACGGGAATCCCTCCGGGGGTCAGATGGTGTGCTCAAGAACTGGATGTGGTCGAACAGTCGGGGCACAGGCCCCAGTAGACGACCTCGGCCTCGTCGAGCACGAAGCCGTGGTCGTCGGACGCGGTCAGGCAGGGCACGTGGCCGACGGCGCAGTCGACGTCGGCGATGACACCGCATGACCGGCACACGACGTGGTGGTGGTTGTCCCCGACCCGGGACTCGTAGCGCGCTACGGAGCCCGACGGCTGGATGCGCCGCACCAGACCCGCAGTGGTCAGTGCTCGCAGCACGTCGTAGATGGCCTGGTGGGAAACCTCGCTGAGATCCTCACGCACGACACCGATGATCGACTCCGTGTCGGCGTGCGGATGGTCGTGCACCGCGGACAGCACCGCCACCCGAGGACGCGTCACGCGGAGCGCAGCCTCGCGCAACATGCGCTCGAGCTCCGAAGCGGTGGGCACGCACCGAGTCTGACCCATTTTCTTGAATCAATCAAGTTGACAGCGCAGTCCAGGTGGCGCCGACCTATGCCCGAGGGGGCGCGCACGCGAGCCAGACACGCGCTGCAGATCGCCCGTACGTCTAGTCTGCGTGAGCATGGCAGGAATTGTGCTGCGGGTCCGGCTGACAAGCGGCGACCAGCTGGATGTCACCTACGAGGAGCCCGACGCGGTCGGTGAGGACGAAGTCATCGACCACGTCGTTTCGGCGCTGACGGAAGAGGCTGGGGTTCTTCGTTGCAGACACGGTGATCGGCTCATTGTGCTGTATGCCCGGGGCGTTGCCGCCGTTGAAGTCGGGCCGCGCGGCCCGGTCCTGTAAGCCGGAGGTCAGGCCAAGCGAACGCCACCGGGCACGAGTTGCGCCGCGCGGCCGCAGCCCCGCCCCGTGAAGACTTCGTCCACCTTGTGACCACACACTGAACTCGAACGTCCACGACGACTCAGCGGTCTGTTGCCGCGTGTTCACGCGCGCAGGTAACGACCGCGCCCAGGTCGAGCCCATAGGTCGAACCGTCGCCGGAGTCGTACGTCTGGAGTCGGGCGGCGCCCCGCTCGAGGAGCCGGACAGCTCCGACGCTGTTGCCGCGGGCGGCATGCGTGAGGCCGACACAGATCTGGGCGAGCCCTTGCCACAGATCGCGTTCTTCGTCCGGACCAGCCTTCCAGCGGGCCTCCAGGACCTCATGCGCAGCAAAGGGCCTCCCCTCCTGCACCAGACTCCGGGCCAAGGCCAAGGTCTCCAACGGCGGCAGTGGCTCTTCCGAAACCGGCTCGACGCCGGCAGCCCCATAGGGCAGCGGCCGGCCAAGAGCATCACGAGGGCGCTCCTGACGCGGGCGACCGGCAGCGTCGCGGTCCCGGTCGCCGGTCACGGCAGGCACCGACCCGAGTGGCCCCGAACACTTTCCGACGTCATACGTCGAATGGTAGGGAGGTCCACTGAACAGCCGCATCGCCTAGGTCGGACTGAGACTTGGTCCGGGATCGACACATCATCTAGAGGCCCTCGCAGAGGCATCGTCGACGTCGACCAGGAGTGTCCGAGCCCAATCCTCGAGGTGCGGGCTGATCGCCCCACGGTCGCGAGAGGATGATCCCGTCCCATGTCTCGGCGACGTCCTCGTCGAAGATACGTCGAGTCTCGGCGGTAGGTTGCGCCTCGGCGGCTGTGGCGAGATGGGACATCAGGATTCTCCGATCCGCTCTGCGGGCCGAACCATGAGAGGTGCGGCTCGTGCCCGGCCCGCAGGGTTGCACTTCAGCTGGTGGCCACTTCGATGGTGACTGGCACCCGGTTGGTGATGACGTCGTACACGGCGGAGCGGGCCCGGGACTGCTCGACGAGGTCGCGCAGCTTCTCGGCCGGAGCGTCGCCCTTGACGGTGAACCGCACGGTGATGTTCTGGTAGCCGTTGCGGACGTCGGGGTCGAGTCCGAGGATTCCGTTCAGGTCGATGTCACCGGACACGGTGGAGCGAACCTCGGTGAGCCGGATGCCTCGAGCGGCGGCGATGTTGGCGAGGCCGGCGGTCAGGCAGGCGGCGAGTGCGTGCAGCACGAACTCCACCGGAGTCGGGCCGTTGTCGCGCCCGACCAGGACCGCGGGGTGATCGGCGTCGAAGTGGAAGGTGCGCTCGTGCGTGCGCTCCTCGCCCACTCCGTAGTAGTCGTGGATGGTGCCGCGACTGTAGGTGCCGTCGATCCATTCGTTGTGGGCGCGGAACTGGAACTTGGCCGCCTGCGGCGCGGCCTTGACCGCATCGAGGGTGGCGAAGAGGGTGGCGGTGTCGACGCCGTTGCGCATCGGCTCGGTGGCGGTGGCGGTCATGGTTGCGTTTCCCTTCGGTGTGGTGCTCGGCGTGTTGCCACGACCAGCGTGGGTGGTCGCGAGTGATAACTCACCCGTGCGATCTGCGGATCTTTGTACGGATGCCGCTCCGTACCGCACAGCGCCGATCCGAAGCACAATGGCTGCATGGCAGGCCACAGCGACGGTATGGCCGCGTGGCTGGCTCGTACCGGCGTCACCGAACGTGAGGCCGAGGTACTCTCGGCGGTCGCCGAGCGGTTGCGTAACCGCGAGATCGCCGATCGGCTCCATGTCTCCGTGCGGACCGTGGAAAGCCACATCGCAGCCCTGCTGCGCAAGCTCGGTGCCAGTGACCGGGCCGCACTGGCCGAAATGGGTGTGGAGTTGCGCCGGACGGGCCGCACCGACACCGCCCTGCCTGTGCCGCTCACCAGCCTCGTCGGCCGGCAGACCGAGACGAGCGAGCTCATCGCGCTGCTCGATGCGCACCGTCTGGTCACGCTCATCGGCCCCGCTGGAGTGGGCAAGACCCGGCTCGCGCTGCGCATCGCCACTGTCCACGCCGCCGCGTTCCCGGACGGTGCCCGGCTTGCCGATCTGGCGCCGGTGGGTGCGGAGTTGGTCGGTGACACGCTTGCGCGGGCGTTGGGCGTCGTACCGCAGCCGGGATGGTCACCACGCGACATCCTGCGTGAGGTTGCCAGCGGGATGCGCTGCCTGCTGCTGGTGGACAACTGCGAGCACGTGGTCGCGGAAGTCGCCGAGATCGTCGCCGACCTGCTCACCGTTGCCGGCCGGCTGCGGGTGCTCGCCACGAGCCGCGAACCGCTCGGCGTCGCTGGTGAGGTCAGCTATCAGCTGCGGACGTTGCCCGTACCCACCGCATCCACGTCCGCCCGCGCCGCCACCGCTGGAGACTTCGATGCGGTACGCCTGTTCGTCGATCGGGCGGCGACCGCCTCACCTGGCTTCACACTCACCGACACCGTCGCCCCGGCCGTCGCCTCGCTGTGCCAACGGCTCGATGGGCTACCGCTGGCGATCGAGCTGGCCGCCTCCCGGGTGCGCAGCTTCGGTCCGGCTGAGCTTGTGGAGCACCTTGACCAGCGCTTCGAGCTGCTGTCGGCCGGTGCCCGTACCGCT
>WNGB01004791.1_pt1 | contig 21248 bp, 21 predicted proteins | sample 5400681 | NCBI WGS metagenome assembly WNGB01 (sample SAMN13153367, study PRJNA577476) | soil metagenome | isolation source: 115 cm soil or saprolite under grassland replicate 2 | place: USA:California | collected 2016-06-15
GCCGCCTTACATTGGACGCGAAAACGACGTTGAAGATGCAACGCGCTACCAAACTGTCTTCGCCCAAGCACCGGGTGCGCTCGCAGCGCCGACTGCCGGTCTCCACTTCACCCCGGAGATTTTGAGCGAGATTCCGCACGCGCTCGTGACGTTGCACGTGGGGACAGGAACATTCCTGCCCGTGCGCTCAGAGAACATTGTCGAGCATCGCATGCATGCAGAGCGATTTTCCATTTCGGCAGAAGGCGCAATGAAAATGAACAATGCCAGGCGAATCGTAGCTGTTGGCACGACAGTGGTGCGCGTGCTGGAATCGGCAGAGCGCGAGAACGGAAAATTCATCGCGCAAACAGGCTCTACAGACATTTTCATTTATCCTCCATATCGGTTTCAAGCCGTCGATCTTTTGCTGACGAATTTTCATTTGCCGCGCTCGACTTTGCTGATGCTCGTGAGCGCATTTGCCGGCCGCGAGTTTCTGCTTCGGGCCTACCAGGAAGCGATTCGCGAACGCTATCGATTCTACAGCTATGGCGATTGCATGTTGATTTTGTAATTGCTAACCACGAATGAACGCGAATGGACACAAATCATTAAAATTTCGAAATCCGAATGACGAATGACGAATGACGAATCAATGACAAACTTCCAATGACGGAAGACGGATCCGCGCCGCGGCAGCCAGTGGATTGGTGATTCCATTTTTTGATAATTCCTTCGGTACTCGACATTCGTGCTTCGTCATTGCCTCATACTGCATTCGTGTTTATTCGTGTTCATTCGTGGTTAGAGGAATCTAATGAGCGGCGCCGAGCAACCCAGGGGTGAGCTGGTTATCCAGACGATTGCCATGCCAAAGGACACCAATCCAAATGGCGACATTTTCGGCGGATGGTTGACATCGCAAATGGATTTGGGCAGTGGCATTCTTGCCGCGAAAACCGCGCAGGCACGAGTCGTTACCGTGGCGATGGAAGGGATGTCATTTCTCCAACCGGTGCGGGTAGGAGTTCCGGTCGAGGTGTGGGTAACGCGTTATATGACCGGCGAGCAGCTTCGCGTCACCCACGGCGTGTTTACTCTCGTCGCTGTTGATGAGTCCGGGAAACCGATTCCGGTGAAGAGGAATCAACCACTAATGGACACGAATTGACACAAATGAAGATCGAGGTCACACAAGCGAGTTTGCCAATGGATTCGTGTTTATTGGTGTTCATTCGTGGTTAAAACAACCTCGTCATTTTGCCGATGACGTTCGCTTATCTTTTCGAACGGTTCCCGTCATTTGGGCAGACGTTCTGTTATCGGGAGGTTGCCGAGCTTGCTCGACAAGGGATCGCTCCGCCCATTTTCTCCATCCGTAAGCCGAAAGACGAGCCGCCGCAGGATTGGGACGAACATATTGTCGAAAGCGTGCATTACCTCCCTGAGGAGGAGCATTTGTTGCGGGGCATCCAGCGAGCTTCCAAGAAAGGGGACCTAACAAAGGAAATTATCGTTGCTCTCGATGAGTGGGGCAGACGCACCGATTTTCTTCGTCTTTATCAAGCAGTTTATGTTGGACTGCGCCTGCAAAAAATTGGAATTCGCCACGTGCACGCGCACTTCGCCGGAATGGCTGCGCGCACCGCTTTCTGGATCGGCAAATTCTTTCCAGTCACTTTCAGCTTTACCGCGCATGCCAACGACATTTTCGCGCCGCGAGATTTTCAAATCGGTCTGGACAAGCTTGTTGATGCAGCTCGCTTAATCGTTACCGAAACCGATTACGCAGAAAGATTTTTGCGTGAGCGCTTCTCAGATAGCGCGAATCGAATTCATCGCATCTATAACGGCTTGGACCTGACCCCGTTCAAACGCGCGGATTTTTCGTCCACTCCGCCGTTGATTGTCGCGGTCGGCCGTTTGATCGCGAAAAAAGGTTTTCTCGATTTGCTTCGCGCCTGCCGGTTGCTCATGGAGCGTGGAAAATCATTTCGGTGCGAGATCATTGGCGAAGGCCCGCTCGAGCAAGAACTGCGCGAACAGATCGCGCAGCTTGATCTGGAAGACTACGTCGAACTGCCGGGCGCAAAGCCGCAACATGAAATAAGGGAACATTTAGCGGCGGCCAGCGCTTTTGTGTTGCCAAGCGTGGTCGATCCCGATGGCGGCATGGATAATCTGCCCACCGTAATCATGGAAGCGATGGCGGCAGGACTGCCCGTCGTCTCGACGTCGATCGGCGGGATTCCTGAAATGGTGATCCAAAACGAAACCGGATTTCTTGTTCCCCCCGACGATGTCGCTGCGCTCGCGGGTGCAATCGAGCGTTTGCTTGACGATATTAGTTTAGCGCGGCGTTTCGGCGAGGGTGGCTTTCAACGGGCTGGAGAATTGTTCTCGATCGAGAAGAATGTGCGTGAGTTGTGCGGGCTGCTCCCAAGCAGCTGACACAGCTGCCGCTACAGCAAATCGCGAATGCGATTGACGGCATGCAGATAAACATGGTGCGGTCCGCCTCGCATCAGCTCTTCGCTCATCAGACTCACCGGGTCATTCTTTCCTGCGGGCATTAACTGCGGGATGTGCTTCTCGCCCGGTTTTCGGCGTGAAACCTCCAGGAGATCGCCGCACTCGGCGTGCGTCACGAGAAATTCCACTTCGGAGGTTTCCAGAGCGATCTCGCGAATTGGTTCTCCTGATCGTTCGCGCAGTTCGATGTCGATCTTTCGATCCGCCGACCCGATGAATTGTAGCTTGTGTGGCGTCGTTTTGTCCGCGCGCCAATTTAGTTGTGCGGCAAGCCAGCCGGCAAAGAGGACGGCGGTCGATCGGAATCCCGGGGCGAAATCAATTCGCACTTTCTTAATTTTGGAAAAATGATGATGCGAGGCCGGATGATCGAAGAATTGGGCGAGTGCGAAGCGAACCTTATCCAGCCGTGTCCAATTCAAGTCGCAAAGCACGATGCGCTGCCTGGCTTCCTGCTGAGCGGTCTCTACCAAATGCAGTTGCGCGCGAAAATCCTTCCATCTCTGGCTGTCATAGATGACGCGGTCGACCCACGCCCAAAGTTGCGGATCCATCGGCTCAGAGAATTCTTCCTGCCACCAGAGGTAGAACGGCAAGTCGGAATCTAAGTGCGAAAAAACAATGCTCGGCAGTAAAGTCGTACACGGTCCCTGGAGCAGAAATGAGATCTGTTCGGAGCAAACTTGTTTGCTGCCGGCGCGGCTGACATGACAATGTGCGCTGATCCAGGCTTCCACGCGATTTTCTTTCGCCTTGCAGTCAGCTCCGATAACAATGGCGCGGCAGGCATGGTTTTCGGTAATCTTTGCGATCAGCTGCGTGTTCTTTTCCAGTGAACCGGGTTGTTCGCTGTAAACGGCAAGGTTTACCAGAGAGGCGCGTGTCATTGCGCCTTCGCTTTTCTCCCAGAGTTTCTTCAGTTCCTGGTCGATCTCGCCAATCTCGACCGGAAGACCGAGCGAATAAGTTTCGGTAATCGGAGGCATTACGGCGATGGATTGGGTAGCGCACGCGTCTCGCGTGCTGGTTTTGGCATCACGCCAAAACAATCTTTTATTGTGAATGAATCGCGCGGTGCAGGTTGCATTGTGAAAGATAAGTCCGCGACAGGGAGGACGCCGTTGTCAGCACGCGAGACGCGTGCGCTACCCCGGTCAATCCTCGCGCTCATAATCTCCTCCACGCCCGGCCATCGCGCGCGAGCAAATCGTCGGCGTCTTCCGGGCCCCACGATCCTGCGGCATAAAAAAACAAGCCTGGCGCGTCTTTTTTTGCGTGCCACGCCTCCTCAATAGGATCAATGAATGCCCAGGCTTCCTCGACTTCATCGCGACGCGCAAACAATGTGGCGTCGCCGCTCATCGCATCGAGCAGCAGCCGTTCGTACGCTTCCGGGCTGGCTTTGCCAAAGGACGTTCCGTAATGGAAATCCATTTTAACCGGCTCGATGCGAAAACTCGACCCTGGGACTTTTGCCTGGATGCGCAATGAAATTCCTTCGTCGGGCTGAATCCTGATGACCAGCACGTTTTGGTCGCTCAGGCCTTTGTTGAACAGAACGGGTGGAGCTTTTTTGAAATGGATGGAAATCTCAGTAGCGGATTTGGGAAGGCGTTTCCCGACACGCATATAGATGGGCACATCGGCCCAGCGCCAGTTGTCGATGAAAAGACGTAACGCGACAAACGTTTCCGTTTGCGAACCCGGGTTCACGTTTTGTTCCTGGCGATAACCTAGCACCGGGTCGCCGTGGATCGCGCCTTCGGTGTATTGCCCGCGCACGACATTGGCCGCTACTTCACTGCGTGGCAATCGGCGGAGCGATCGCACCACCTTCACTTTTTCATCGCGGATACTGTCGGCGCTTAAGTCTGTGGGCGGCTCCATGGCAACGAGGCAAAGGAGTTGGAGCAAATGATTCTGCACCATGTCGCGCAAAGCGCCCGTTCGTTCATAGAAGCCCGCGCGCGTCTCGACTCCGAGCGTTTCTGCTGCCGTGATTTGCACCTGGTCGACGTAGTGTGTATTCCACAGCGGCGCGAAAATCGCGTTCGCAAATCGCAAGACTAGAATGTTCTGCGCGGTTTCTTTGCCGAGGAAATGATCAATGCGATAAGTCTGTTCTTCGGTGAAGGAATTGCGGACGATGCGATTGAGTTCCCGCGCTGAACCGAGATCGCTGCCGAACGGTTTTTCGACGATTACGCGAGCCCAGCTTCCCTTGCAGGTTTCATTCAAGCCCGCAGCTTTCAAATGTTTCAGAATCGGCTCGAATTGATCGGGAGCCGCTGCAAAATAAAAAAGCCGGTTGCCGCGGGTGCCGTGTTCCTTGTCGATTCTGTCGAGACGTTTGGCTAATTTTTTGTAACCGGACTCATCTTCGAACTCGCTTTGATGATAGGAGATCGCTTGCGCAAACGTTTTCCACATTTCATCGCGCACCGGCTGGCGCGAAAATTTGCGCGTGGCCTTTTCGAGCTCAGCCCGGAATTGCTCATCACTTTTCTCTCGTCGGGCGAATCCGACGATTGCCACCGCGGGCGGGAGGTCGCCATCGGCAGCAAGATTGTAAAGCGCCGGGATTAGTTTGCGATTGGTGAGATCGCCGGTCGCGCCGAAAATCACAATGCTGCAAGGCTGAGGCACGGCGCGCGCGGACAAACCTTCGCGTAATGGATTCGGCTCGGGTTGATCTGCGGCTCGATTCATGCGGCGAAACAAACTAATCAGTTTTTCGGCGATTAGGTAGGCGGAAAAAATCGCGCGACAGGAGCATCGTCATCCTCAGCGTAGCAAAGCGAAGTCGAAAGCTCGCCCTGAGCGAGGCGAAGCCGAGCCGAACGGGGATCCCGTGGCGCTACCATAAAGTATTGCAACCGGATTCCTGGACCCATTCGACTTCGCTCAGTGCAAGACTTTCGCTTGGAATGACTCGCTATTAGAACGGCAGGGGAAATCTTCTCGTTAGATCGAGCACTTTCCGGCGGACTCTCTCCAGCGCGTCGGCGTCGGTGCGATTGCTCAGAGCTTCAGCGATCAGGTCCGCGATCTCCAGCATCTCTTCTTCTTTCATGCCGCGCGTGGTGACTGCCGGAGTGCCAACGCGGATGCCGCCTGGCTTAAAAATTGGATAAGTGTCAAAGGGGATCGCATTTTTGTTTACAGTAATACCGGCGCGATCAAGGACTTCCTGCGCTTCCTTCCCGTTAATTTCCTTTGGGCGAATATCGACCAGCATGAGATGATTATCCGTGCCTCCGGAAACGATTCGATAACCGTGCTTGGCCAGGCCAGCCGCGAGTGCTTTCGCGTTGATCACGACTTGCCGCTGATATTCACGAAATTGAGGCTGAAGCGCTTCGTGAAAACAAACCGCTTTTGCCGCGATCACGTGCATGAGCGGGCCGCCTTGCACTCCGGGAAAGAGCGTTGAGTCGATTTGTTTTGCGAGTTTCTCTTCGCACATCACGATGCCACCCCGGGGGCCGCGCAGACTTTTATGCGTGGTAGTGGTCACAAATTGCGCGTGTGGAATCGGACTCGGATGCTGACCGCCCGCAACCAGGCCGGCGATGTGTGCCATATCGATAAAAAGAATTGCGCCAACCGAATCGGCGATTTGGCGCAGCCGCGGAAAATCAATCATGCGCGGATAAGCGGATGCGCCTGCGGTGATCATGACCGGCTTCACTTCCTCGGCCTGTTTTTGCAGCGCGTCGTAATCGATTTGTTCCGTCTTTTGGTCAACGCCGTAGTGGGTAACTTGATAAAATTTACCGGAGAAATTTGCCGGATGCCCGTGGGTAAGATGACCGCCGTGCGCGAGATTCATGGTCAAAATTTTGTCACCCGGCTTAATGGCGGCGAAATAGACTGCCATGTTGGCCTGCGCGCCGCTGTGCGGCTGCACATTCACGTGCTCCGCGCCAAACAATCGCTTTGCGCGATCAATCGCCAGTTGCTCGGCAACGTCGACATTTTCGCAGCCGCCATACCAGCGTTTTCGCGGATAACCCTCTGCGTACTTGTTTGTAAGAACGCTGCCCTGCGCTTCCATAACCGCCCGGCTCGTGAAATTCTCCGACGCAATCAGTTCGATATTTTCCCGCTGCCGTTTTTCTTCTGCGGCGATCGCGTCGAAAATTTCAGGATCGACTCTGCGCAGAGCGTCGCCGTATCGAGGTGAGGACATCGAACCAACTGAGCCGGTCTCGATGCGAGGAGGAAGATCACCCATTGGATATAAGGATACCTCGTGCCTGCGCGCCGCAGCAGGCCGCACGAGTTCGCCTTGTTCTACGAAGGCAAGCACGCTGGGCAAGGCATTTTTTATCGTCCGCGCACAAAGTTCGTAAACATCGCGACCAAGACCGATCGGATCCGGAACATCACGCCAAACGGTCGTGCCCGGCTCTTCAAATTCTCGGAGTAAAAACGATTTTGCGGCGCCTTGCGGAAAGAGCATGTGGATCGTCTCCAAATGCGCGCCTGTCATGGCAAAGACATGGGTGGCGCGATCGATCAGGGCGGCGGTAAGTGGCTGACTGCGCAACCCGCTAATATCCACACCTTCCTCCTCGCAGACTTGAACTGCATAAAGACTCGGCGGCTGGCCCCGCACGGCATGTACGCCAGCTGAGACGACTTCAATGTCCTTCCGATTTCCGAGCAAACGACGAAAGAAACCTTCCGCAATGGGGCTGCGGCAAATGTTACCTGTGCAGACAAAGAGAACGTTTTTCACGATTCAGGCTGCGCGAGCGAGCGCGATTCCAACCTAGAATTGAACCTGCCCAAGTCAATTTGGCGACTCTGCACTGCTCGGCGAACTGGAGACCGCCGCTCCTTGATGTGGCCCTTGGTGCCGCGATGATTCGAAGGAAAAATCTATCCTCTGGGCAGTTGCAGTCTGAATTTGTGCCAGACATACAAAACTGCAATCGCTCCCAGTATGGAAACGAGTAATCCCGCTGGATGGAATCGGCCTCCCCCTGGCGGTGAAAATAGATGAGTCACTGCGCCGCCGATAATTGAGCCGACAATTCCAAGCACGATCGTCCAGGTAATGGAGAGGTGCGTGTGCAGGAGTGCTTTAGCGACGCAGCCGGCGAGAAACCCCACAATGACGTACCAGATCAGATGAAGCATATTTTCTCCCTTTGAATCCTGTGATTTCGACGGTGGACGGAGCAGTAACAGATCGCGCGGTCAAGCGCCATGCAAAAAAACTGTGCGTCGGATCCGAGACAATTGGCGCTTCTCGACGCCGTAGATTGTCCGTATTATTGGGACCGTGTTCGCGCGATACTTCCTTCTTTCGCCATTTGGTAATTGCATTGCGATGATTGGTTACGGTTTTTCACGATGACTGTTGAAACTCTGCGCCAGGTCCCGCTGTTTGAATCGCTCGACGATGCGGCTGCCAGGGAGTTGTGCGAACTGATCGAAACGCTCGATTGTCCAGCGCACCAGCCCTTGTTCCACGCCGGTGACGCCGGTGACGCGATGTATTTGATTGAAAGTGGGAAAGTCCGGATTTGCGTGCAAGCAAAGGATGGGCATGAGGTGACGCTAGCGACGCTGGGCCGCGGCGATTTCTTTGGCGAAATGGCTTTGCTCGACGGGGAGCGCCGCTCGGCCGACGCGGTGGTGGCTGAAGATGCGAGGCTGGCTCTGCTCTCGCGCGAGCACTTTCTGTCTTTTATGCGCAGTAGTCCCGATGTCGCGCTGGAAATGCTTACCGCGCTTGCCAACCGGCTTAGGCACACCGATGAGCTTTTGCGCCATAGCGCGACGCGTAATGTCAATGTGGAGGAAGCGGCGCATCTTACGTTTGCGGATCGCGCTGCGGATATCATCGCAGAGTTTGGGGGCAGTTGGAAATTTATCATATTCGAGATCGGATTGTTCCTTGCCTGGGTATTGCTAAACACATGGCTGCTCGCCGACAAAGTTTTCGATCCCTATCCCTACGTGTTCTTGAATCTCGTGCTCGGAGTTATTTGCGGGCTCCAAGCCCCGATCATTATGATGTCGCAAAACCGGCAGAGCCACAAAGACCGGCTTCGCGCGGACCTCGATTACCAGGTGAATTTGAAAAATGAACTGGCGTTGCAAGAGATTCTTGAGCGCCTCAAGACGCTCGAGCGGGATTGCCTTCAGCTGGCATTGGAGAAACAATCGGAATAACGAAGCTCGCCTTCGTTGCGTTACAACGCTTCAACGGTTCCACGTTACGAAACCTGTTCGTCATTTCTTCGCACACTAGCCTTCTGTTTAAAGGCGTGTTTACAGTGGAAAATGCCTTCGCCATGGAAACGAGCCCGGTATCGGCTTGAATGGATCGGTCTTCTCCTCGCGGCAAAGTTAATCCCGTTGCTCCCCCGCAAGGTCTGCCTTCGTCTCGCAAGCACACTCGGAACAGTCACATCGATCTCGGATCGACAGCACCGGAAAGTGGCGCTGAGCAATCTGGAAGTCGCATTCGGCGATCAGTTTTCGGTCAAAGAGCGGCGCAACATCGTTCGCGCGTCCTTTCAAGATTTTGCACGGACGCTAGTCGATTTTCTCTGGAGCCCGAATCTGACGCGGGAAAATTTCTCTCGCTATATCGAGCTGCAAAATTTCGAGGAATGCGCGTGCGGACCTGGCCGGAAACATGGATTGATCATGGTGTGCTATCACTACAGCAATTTCGAATGGCTCAGCATGGCTTGCGGTTTTGCCGGTTTGAACAGCACAATCGTTGCGCAAGAATTCAGGAATTCCCTGATTGATCCGATCTTCAGGAAGATCCGGGAGGGGGCAGGGCACGCGCTGATCCCCCGCAAGAACAGCATCGTCCGCCTCTATAAAGTCTTGCGTCGAAAAGGAACCACCGCACTGCTGGTAGATCTTACCGTAAGACCGAGGCATGGGGTCGTGATCGATTGTTTTGGACTAAAAAAACCTGTGACTTCTGCGCACGCCTGGCTGCATGAACGGACCGGTGTCCCAATAATTCCCGCGCACTGCGAGCCGCTGCCAGACGGACGTTACCGGGTGATCTTTCACCCGAGGATCGAAAACACCGCTGGGATGACGCATCAACAGATCGCGCAAGCATGCTGGAATTCGTTCGAGCCTTACCTGCGAAAAAAACCGGCGCCGTGGCTTTGGATGTACAAGCACTGGCGTTACCGTCCCGCAAATGCCGACCGTCCGTATCCTTTTTACGTGCGCGCTTCACGCGGCTTCGAAAAGATCATTCAACGAGACCAAGGCAATTCTATTGGACGAAGCAGTAACTGGCGTGATTCCGTCACCCCGACGGTTCTGGATAGCCCTCGCGATTCGTTAGAATGCTAGCATCGGTCTGATTTTTGGAATGCCGCAACGCTTTCGACGTCGCAAAACCCGCTTGATGAATTTTGCCCATTGGCCTTCTGTGCGGGGCCGAGTTTACAATGGGAGATGCGTTCGCGATGGAAACGAGTCCGATATCATCTTGAGTGGATCGGGCTTCTCCTTGCGGTAAGACTAATCCCGCTGTTACCGCGTTGGGCCTGTTTCCACGGGGCACAGATGCTGGGTGCGGTGATAACGATCTTCGACCGGCATGGATACAGAGTCGCTTTGAACAATCTCGAGGTCGCCTTTGGCAATCAATTCCCGATCCACAAGCGGCGCAGAATCGCCCGTCAATCGTTTCAACATTTCGCCTGGACCATGGTCGATTTGCTGTGGAGCCCCCGGCTCACTCAGCAGAATCTGTCCCGTTTCATCGAGTTTCAGAATCTTGAAGAAATCGCGCCCGGCGCCGGGGCCGCGCGCAGCGCGATCATCGCGTGCTATCACTACAGCAATTTTGAATGGCTGAGCCTCGCTGGTGGCTTTATCGATTTAAAAGGAACAATCCTCTCACAGGAATTTAAGAATTCGCTGCTCGATCCCATCTTCAATAAATTACGCGAGCAATCCGGACATGAACTCATTCCGCGAAAAGGGGGACTCGTTCGGCTTTATAAGGTGCTCCGGCGAAAAGGGCGCACCGCGTTGCTTGTCGATCTTACCGTGCCGCCAGACAAAGGGGCAGTCGTCATCGATTGTTTTGGACTAAAGACCAGCGTGACTTCGGCGCATGCCTGGCTGCATGAACAGACCGGCGCGCCAATAATTCCCGCCCACTGCGAGCCGCTGCCGGGCGGGCGTTATCGCGTGATCTTTCACCCGAAAATCGACAACACCGCCGGGATGACGCATCAACAGATCGCGCAAGCATGCTGGGACTCCTTTGAGCCTTATGTGCGAAGAAACCCAGCCCCGTGGCTATGGATGTATAAACATTGGCGTTACCGGCCCGCAAATGCCGACCGGCCTTATCCTTTTTACGCACACGTCTCGCGGCGCTTCGAAGAGATCCTCCTGCGGGATCAAGGCAGTTCTGTTGAAGGAACGAGCGGTGCCGAAAGCCCCTCGTTTGAATAAGTTGCAGAGACTTTGCCCGGCGAACACGGCTATAGCATTGCAGTTGGTGACGGTTGACAAAGTGCCGTCGATCTTTTCCAGTATGCAATCTATGCGACATGTTTCCCGATTAATTTTGCTGGCTGCCGGCGGTTCGCTGTTACTCCTCACCGGGTGCGAAACAGGACGGCTGGCCACCGGAGGTCCTTATCACGTGACTGCTTATCGGCCGCATGATCCGTCGGCGGTGCGCGTAAAAGTTTCGCTTTCCAAGCAAAATGTCTATGTGATGGAAGGCGACCGATGCTTGATGGCGGCTGCCATTTCGGTTGGCACACCGGCGAAGCCAACGCCGAAAGGTAATTTCACTGTTTATTCCAAGCAGGAGCACAAGCGCTCGGGATCATACGGATTTAGCGTGCAGGGCGACCGCGTTGTTCCTTCCACCGGAGGCGGAGCAGGTCGTTATGTCGGGTACCCGATGGGTTACTGGTGTGAGTTTGCTCCGGCCTACGGTTTTCATCAGGGCTTTGTCCATCCTACCCCGCGCACGCATGGCTGCATCCGATTGAAAGGCGAAGCAGCGCCGAAATTTTTTGCGCTCGTACGGATTGGCACTCCGGTGAACATCGCCACTTCGGAGCCAGAAGATGAAACAGTCGGACCGAAAGTGCAGCGCGTGGACGATTCCAAAGCGCCTGATCCCGACCCGCGGTTGATGATCACTGAGGCTGCGTTCGAAAAGCCGAACGGACCGCTGCTCCAGTAAGAGAGCACGCGGCGAAAGCGCCACGCAATTTCATGAGTACGAATCTGATTTCCAGCGGCACCACAGCGCGCGAGAAAGTTAATCTGCGCACGCCGGATGTAATGGCTGCGGTGCAGCAACAGGTGGAGTCGCACTACCGCAGCGACATTGTCGATAAAGTGCGCCGGGCGGGTGGAATTATCTCCGTAGGTGACACCACGGTGCGCCTGGCGAAAGAGTTTGGCTTTTGCTACGGGGTTGAGCGCGCAATTGATCTCGCTTACGCCGCACGCAAGGTCTTCAAAGATCGCCAGCTATTTATCGTCGGTGAAATCATTCACAACCCGGAGGTCAATCATCAGATCGCCTCGTTAGGCATAAAGAACCTTACCGGCAAGAACAAGGAAGCCGAGATTTCCGATCTGGGGCCCGAAGACGTGGTGATCGTACCGGCGTTCGGAACGGAATTGTCGATTCAGCAGCAGATCAAGGACCGCGGCTGCCAGGTTGTCGACACCACTTGTGGTGACGTAATGAGCGTTTGGAAGCGGGTTCGTAAATACGCAAGCGAATCGGCTACCTCTATCATTCACGGCAAAGCCGAACACGAGGAGACCAAGGCTACCAGCTCGCGCGCGCTTGGCGACGGCAGCGGACATTACGTCGTCGTTCTAACACTCGCAGATACCGATTACGTCTGCGAATACATCCGGCATGGCGGCGACAAACAGGCGTTTCTGGAGAAGTTCAAGGGCGCGCACTCGCCCGGGTTCGATCCAGACGTGCATCTGCAAACCGTCGGCGTGGCAAATCAAACGACCATGTTGCGCGGCGAAACGGAAGAGGTACAGCGACGAGTACGACAGGCGATTCTCGATCGGGATGGACCCGAGCTGGCGGAGAAGAATTTTCGGTTCTTCGACACAATCTGTGGCGCGACGCAGGAGCGGCAGGATGCATTGCGCGAGCTACTCGACGTGCCAATGGATCTGCTGCTCGTGGTCGGCGGTTACAACAGCTCGAACACATCGCATCTGGCCGAGATGGGTGAAGAAAAATTGCCCACCTACTTCGTGCTCAACGCCTCTCGGCTGGTTTCCGCTACGGAGATCAAACATTACAATCTGCACGAAAAACGCGAAGTCGTTTCCCACTTTTGGTTGCCGAACGGGCCGGCTGTCATCGGGATCACTGCTGGCGCCTCCTGTCCGAACAATTTGATCGAGGAGACATTGATCCGCCTTTTCGAGTTGCGCGGAATCTCGCGCCAGGAACTGGAACTCGCAGCGTAAGAATCGATAATCTCGATTGCTTCATTGTTTTCCAAATTGCTGTAGCCCGCGCTGCCCTCACGCATGAATCATCGAGGGAGAAGACCGCTGAGGGCGTTGCGGCGAGGGCGTCACAATTAGCACGCTACGCGCCTGCGCTCCCGGGCTTCGGCGGTCATAGACCGCCGCTACAGGAACGACATGCGAAATAATTTTGTATGCGCGCCATCTGGAAAGGCAGCATCAGTTTCGGTCTGGTTAATATCCCCATTGCTTTGTACCCGGCGACGCGACGAGAGGAACTCAAGTTTCGTCTCCTGCGCAAAACCGACTTGAGCCCGGTGAATTACAAGCGGGTCGCAGAAAAGGACGGCAAGGAAGTTCCGTGGGACGAAATTGTGAAAGGTTACGAATACGAAAAAGGGAAATACGTCGTGCTCAAAGATGAGGATTTTGAGCGAGTCGATTTGGAAGCAACCCAGACGGTGGACATCCAGGACTTCGTCAATCAGGAGGAGATCGACCCGATGTTTTTCTACAAGCCCTATTATTTGGAGCCGCAGAAAGGAGGGGACAAAGCCTATGCCCTTTTGCGTGATGCCCTCGAAGAGAGCAAGAAAGTCGGGATCGCCAAGGTTGTAATCAAAACGCGGCAATATCTTGCCGGCGTCAAACCGGAAGATGGCGCGCTCGTTCTCGAGCTGATGCACTTCGCCGAGGAACTTGCCGATCCGAGCAAACTCCACGTCCCGAAAAAGGTGGAGGTGGGGAAGCGGGAGATGAACATGGCGACGGCGCTCATCGACAGCATGAGCTCGGAGTGGAAGCCGGAAAAATATCGCGACGATTATCGCGAAGCGCTCATGGGAGTGATCGAAGAGAAAGTTGAAGCTGGCGGAAAAGAAATCGCGGAAAAGCCAAAAAAGGCGCCCAGGCCCACCAAAGTCATCGACCTGGTTTCGGTTTTGCAAAAAAGCCTGGAACAAACCGGCGCGACGAAAAAAGTGACAAGCAAATCTCGCAGGAAACAGAAGCAGCCTGCAAAAAAAGCAGCGTAGGTGGGAGCCGGAGTGATGAAACCGGGCCGCCGTCAGCGACCGCGCGGCTACAGGCTTGACAGACAAGATCGATATCGTCCAGCCTAACGGGTCATGAATTCTCTTAATCGATTTGCAGACCCGGTCTATTGTTTGATGCGATTGATCGTTGGGTTGAATTTCGCCAGTCACGGTGGCCAGTTACTCTTCGGCATGTTTGGCGGGATGCCCGGTTCAGATAAGCCGCTCCTGCAGCTGTGTGGATGGATTTGCCTTGTGGGCGGGTTTCTGATTGCGCTTGGTCTACTTACGCGTCTGGCCGCGTTCATATCGAGCGGCACAATGGCAGTCGCGTATTTTATGGTCCACGCGCCGCATGGTTTCTTCCCCATCGCGAATGGGGGCGAGAAAGCCGTACTCTATTGCTGGATATTTTTGTTTATTTTCTTTTACGGTGCTGGCCGCTGGAGCCTCGATGGGCTTTTGTTTCGCAAAAGCGCTGCAGCCACGACCTGCTCCAAAGCCAAAATCGACATCTTAATTGGATGAAACAACAGCGCGCGGTGGTACGATTTCTTGCGGTCATCCTGTTCGCGATACTTATGTGCGATCCTGTTTGTAACGCGCATGCCCAGGATTGGGCGAAAGCTCGACTCAACAACTCACCGCGTCACGGCGAATGGGTCGATTTCAAATCGGGCGATCGCACCATCAAAGCGTTTGTGGTTTATCCCGAGCGCAAAGACAAAGCACCGGTCGTTCTCGTCATTCACGAAATCTTCGGCCTTACCGATTGGGTGAGGGGAGTTTGCGATCAACTGGCCGAGGACGGCGTTATCGCGATCGCGCCAGATCTGCTGAGCGGCCAGACCTTTGAAGATGTCGATGGAGCGCGCAAAGCCATCTCGGCTTTGCCGAAAGAGCAGGTGAAAGCCGATCTTAACGCCGCATCGGATTATGCGCTCACCAAAATTCCGGCGACCAACGGAACGCTCGGGGTCTGCGGATTTTGCTGGGGCGGGGGATGGACGTTTGTATACGCGAGCGTGAATCCGAAATTGAAAGCAGCCTATTCATTTTACGGAACCCCGGTCGACAACGCGGAGGACGCCGCCAAGATCGCATGTCCGGTTTACGGCTTTTACGCCGAGAAGGATGAGCGCGTGAACGCGGGCATCCCGAAAGCGGAAGAGTTAATGAAAGCGGCCGGCAAAAAATATGAGCCGGTGATTTACAAGGGCGCCACGCACGGATTCATGCGCGAAGGCGAATCACCTACCGGCTCTCCAGAAAACAAAAAAGCGCGCGACGACGCCTGGGCGCGCTGGAAGAGGCTGCTAAAGCAACTGTAGGGCGTTTCTGTGAAACGCCGTCTCGTTACTGACGTCTGACACAGACGCCCTACAATTTATTTGCTCGTCCCCTCGAGTTCGTCTGCCAGCGCATTCGCGCCGTAAACTTTGCGCAGCGCTTCAATGATCGCGAAGGAATCTACCGAGACGGCGCGCGCTTGTTTTATCGGTGTAAATGCAGTCGAGCACGAGCGACTGAATGTTGCCGTCGAAAACAATGCCGACAAATTCGTTTTCCTCGCTTACGACCGGGCTGCCGCTATTGCCGCCGATGATGTCTGCATCGGAGACGAAATTACAATGCGTTGAAAGCTCCCGATGTAGATTGCGGGGATGTTTCGAACCAAGCGTCGCAAAATTAATCGGCTGGATTTCATTCTGGCCGGCGCGCAAAAATCGGGTACGACCGCGCTCTATTATTTCCTGAGCAAACATCCGAACATCACGATGGGCGACCAGCAGGAGATGCATTTTTTCGATGACGAAGAGATCTATTCGCGACCGATCGATTATGAGCTGCTGCATCGACATTTTGCGCTGGTATCGTCCTCGACCATCGCCGGGGAATGCACACCGATTTACATTTATTGGAAGCCGACCATGGAACGGATTCGGGAATACAATCCAAAAATCAAGTTGCTCATTATTTTGCGAAATCCCGTCGACCGCGCTTTCGCTCATTGGAATATGCAGCGTTCCAAGGGACGTGAGCCGCTCGATTTTCTCGACGCGGTGAAAGAAGAAAAACGACGCGCGCAAGAAGCGGTGCCATTGCAATCTCGAGCCTATTCTTATGTCGATAGAGGACTTTACGCGGCACAAATCGAGCGCGTGTTTCGATTTTTCCCAAGAGAACAGGTGGAAATCATCAGGTTCGAAGCATTCCGCGACAAAAACCGGCAGACGCTGGATGAAATCTTTCGCTTCCTGGAGGTCAGGCCGCTCGCCTGGTTGCGCAACAAAGATCGAAACGTCGTTCCCTACGAGCGCGCAATAACGCCCGAAGAACGAAAATATGTTCACGGAATGTTCGCGGACGACATCGTGAAGCTTGAACAGATACTGGGATGGGATTGCTCCGATTGGAAGTTGTAGGAATCGTCAAAGATCTTGAAGTTTACGCGCCGCAGACACGAGCTGACACAGTGCCAATCTTCATCGGCGCCGTGTTTGTTAAAACGGCGCGCTTAAAGGTGGATGTGTACCTGGATGAGACCGGTTGAGCCTTGATGAGTCATGAAGCCGCTTCCCCAGCCGCTTGCTGAGTAGAAGTATTGCTCGTAACGCCAAAGCATTTCCAGTGTCGCGCCGGACGGTTTTTTCCAGCGCAGCTCGTAATAGACGTGTCGTTCCCACGACGGCGATTGGCCAGTCATGAAGTTGAGATCGAATGGAGTGGGCCAGCTCAGAGCGCTTCGCCGGATTGTGATGAAAGCTTCGTCGCCTGCTGGTGGCGCGGTCGCGAGCTTGTCCCCGCCATCTTCTGATGCAGAGCGCAACGGGCCAAAAGGGAAAACCTTTCCTCCGGATGCCAGAGCAAATTGATCATCTTTGGTTGAGCCGATGCTCGCAGAGATTCCTGGACTTGCGTCGTTCAGACTCAATCCGAGATCATTGACTATGAGGATGCCGCCAGTTCCCGTGCCTTCGTAGGTGATTGAGTTAATTCGCGCTGAGGCCGTTTCAATCGTCCGGTAGCGATCGATAAACAATGAGAGCTGGCGACCGCCAAAGATCCATATCGCCGAGACGGCAGCGATGGATCCGACAAGGATCGCAAGCGTGATTAGGATTTTCCGCACAACCAAGAACTGTGAGCCACAGATGAACACAGATCGACACAGATTTCTATCTGTGTTTTATCACGTCCAAATTAGGGATCGCTCGTTACGGACTCTTTTTGCTGAATAGCTCGTTCATTTGTTCTTCGAGAATTTCGATCGGCGAAAATGCTAACTCTCGGCGAGCGTATCCATGGATTCATCAGTCGGTTGAGTCTACGCTCTGGGAGTCCAGCCAGCTCGTCTCAGCAAGTCGTTCCAAGGGGCTTCGACGGCAAGCACCGGGTCGAGCAGGATTTCTTCCACAATTGCTGTCATCTCGCGAATGGCCCGCTCGAGTTGGCGCTCGGTGGACTCGTCCGGACGGCACATTTCGAAGTCGTTGGGAGTAAACTCCTGGTAAATATCGGCGGCAAAAATCTCGGCCCAGGGCCTGCCCCAGACGCGTTGCGCAAACGCATCATTATCTGGACGGAATTCTCTTTCGATTTGCCGCGCCAGCGCGGTAGTCAGCCCGCAGTATCCGGCATCTGCCAATCCGTTTTCCTCGAGATATGCCGCGAGTTTGGTTTTACATTGCTTGGCCTGCAGCCACTTGAGCTGTTTGCCCGGGCCACCCATCAAACGCGATGCATCGCGAGCGACGGCGACGGTAAATGGCCCGGCCCCCTGATTACGGCGGACATTCGTATCAAGAAATTGCGAGGGATCGATGCCAATCGCTCGGAGAAATTCTGGCACAACACCGTGAGCGATGGTTTCTCCAGTAAACGGGCAGGCAATCAGCTCGGCATCAAAAGCGTCAGCCAACTCGATCAAGGGGGAGTACCTAAGCCTCAGACTCTGAGTGACTCCTTGAACGAAAGCCTTGAATGGTTCGCACCGGCGGAAGCCCTTGACCACTTCCGCGTAGCGCGAATTAATCGATTGCGACTGGTTGCGCGGGAACAAGACGAGCTTCGGTTCGAGGTCCAGTTTTCGCATCCGGGTGAAGAACTCCTTGGCATAGTACCGATTTCTTAAGAGTCCTTCTAAGGCCTCCGAGGAGACAATGACCACTTCGGACGGCGTCTCGTCGAGTGCTCGGGCAAAGTCCGCGGCCGCCGACTGTTGGTGAGCCTGCAGCTGCTGTCCGCAGAGCTTCCGGGCGAGCGCGTGGTGCGCGCCGTGATTGGCCCCGCTTTCCGGCACGAAATAGCCATAGTTCAGCAACTCCAGCCGCTTCTCCTGCAGGAACCACTGGATCGAGCTCGTGCCCGTTTTATGCGGGCCAATATGGGTGTAGCAGACGCGCTTTCCCATGTAGGAATTATAGTCCGGAACGCCTGCTGCGGCGAGGGAGCGATGTTCCGATGGAAGCGGTTAATCGCACGGCTTTGAACTTTTGTTATAACCCAACGTAATCGCGCCAGATTTGTTATGGAGGCGTCAGCGGCAAAGCCCGGATCCATGCGTGTGGAGTCCAGCCACCCCGTCGCTGGAAGTCATTCCAAGGGGCTTCGATGGTAAGCGCGGGGTCGAGCAGGACATGTTCCGCAACTGCCGTTATGTCGCGAATAGCCAGCCCGAGTCGGCCCTCAATGGACTCGTTCGGCCGGCACATGTCGAAATCGTTAGGCATAAATTCTTGGCCGATATCGGCGGCAAAAATCTCGGCCCACGGCCTGCTCCAGACGCGTTGTGCAAACGCATCATTATCTGACCGCGATTGTCTTTCTATGTGCCGTGCCAGGCCGGTAGCCAGCCCGCAGTATCCGGCATCTGCCAGGCTGTTTTCCTCGAGATATGCAGCCAGTTTGGTTTTGCATCGCACGGCTTGCAGCCACTTGAGCTGCTTGCCAGCAGCGCCGATCGAGCGCGATACACGGCGGGCCACGCTAACGGTAAATGGCCCGACATCTTCGTTACGGCGTACATTCGTATCTGGGAACCGCGACGGGTCGAGACCAATGGCTCGCAGAAACTCTGGGATGACCCCGTGGGCGATGGTTTCTCCGGTGAATGGGCGGGCAACCAATTCCGCATCATAGGTGGCAGCCAACTCGATCAAAGGCGAGTACCGGGCGTTAGCACGCTGAGTCACTTCTTGAACGAAAGCCTCGAACGGCTCAGACCGGCAGAAGCGCTTGACCACGCTCGAATAGAGCGAATTAATCTGCTGCGACTGGTTGCGCGGGAACAAGACGAGCTTCGGTTCGAGGTTCAGTTCTCGGATCCGGGTGAAGAAGGCCCTGGCATAGTCGCGATTTCTTAAGAGTCCTTCCAAGGCCTCCGACGAGACAATGACCGCTTCGGACGGAGTCCTTTCGAGTGCTCGGGCAAAGTTCGCGGCCGCCGACTGTTCATGATCGGGCAGTTCCTGTCCGCAGAGCTTTCGACCGATCGCATGGTGCGCGCCATGAATGGCCCCGCTTTCCGGCACGAAATAGCCATACTTCAGCAACTCCGCTCGGTTTTCCTTCAAAAACCACTGGATCGAGCTCGTCCCCGTTTTGTGCGGACCAATATGGATATAGCAGACGCGCTTTCCCATGCAGGGACCATAGTCTGGAACGCCTGCTGCGGCGAGGGAGCGATCTTCGGATGAAAGGGACCGCTCGCACGGTGTAAAAAATCAGCTATAAGCCACACAATGAGCAGCTCGGCAGAGCACATCGATAAACCGGAGCCGCGCGGACAGGCGTTGCTTGCATTTCTGGCTATCTGCGCAATTTATCTGGCGCTTCCACGCAATCTCATTGTCGGCCCGATTTGGTTGTTGCCGACGTTGATTGTTGTTCTGCTCGTGCCAACGGTGGTAAGCCATCGCGTTGGGAAACACTCACTTAATCGCGCCCTCGGAGTCATTATTAATGGAATCACAACGTTGGCGCTGATCGGGTCGGTAATCCTGCTGGTGCGAACGCTGCCTTCACACCGGCAGACGCCGTTCGAGCTGCTGCGCTCGGGCGGATTACTCTGGCTGACGAATGTGATCGTCTTCGCGCTTTGGTATTGGCGGCTGGACGGCGGTGGACCGACCTTGCGTCACAGACAAAACAAATTCGGCAGCACAAGCTTTCTTTTTCCACAGATGCAGATCCCGCATGACGAGCGCGCTCAATTTGAGTGTACGCGCTGGCGGCCGCGCTTCATCGATTATCTGTTCGTCGCCTTCACGCAGAGTTCTACATTTGGTCCGACGGACGCGCCGCTGCTTGCGCGCTGGGCGAAAGTCCTCGCGATGATCCAGGTTTTTATTTCGCTCAGTATCGTCGTTTTGCTGATCTCGCGTGCAGTCGGCGTTCTCTAACTGTTCCGCCGCCGGGCGCTATTTGCCGATGAGAATTAGAATGCCGGCGACTATCGCAAGGATCGCTGGGATGATGCCGAGACTGAGCCCTGCGAGGCCAACCAAGCCGACGCAGATAAGATAAATTGCGAGGACGAGCATTCCGAGGTTTCTGGTGATATTCATGCGTCTTTCTTGAGGCAAACCCAGCCCGTTTGCACGTTTAAAAAAACATTCCGCATGATCGCCAGCTGAGGCGCAGTGTTACTTAGAAGCGGAACATAAAAGTTTCGTTGCCGGCGGTGTAGCGAACCGATCGGTCTTGCGAGTGAATGAGTTTGTCTCGCAAGCCGAGCCACGCGCGCAGCGGCTTGGGCGCTTGTTCGACTGGACCAGACCAGCCGCCTTTCGCGAATGGTCCCTTGACCTCGGCAAAGCTGGCATCCTGTCGCAAAGTCAGCAACGGCACCGGCCCTTTGGACAGCAATAATTCGAAATCGCCGCTCTTTGAGAAACGGACAAGGACATCGCCCATTAGCGTCGTTTGGTCCGTTCGATACATGAGCTGTCCGCTTTTGGTCTGCCAATTAGCTGTCGGTCCATAAAAGCTATGATGCGAAATTGTTGCACAACTTGTTACGCAAAATAAAGCGATCGCTGGGAACCAAAGTAGGCAGAGGCGCCTCTCCTTAATCGCCTTGGATTTCCCCGTCACGGAACCGCACCAATCGTTTCGACTGCTGGCGATTCTTTCTTCACCGGCACGAGCGTGCGTCTGGGAACAATCGGATAATGTCGTTGCAGCCACACAAGAAAATAGAATACCCAC
>WNGB01004493.1_pt1 | contig 21247 bp, 19 predicted proteins | sample 5400681 | NCBI WGS metagenome assembly WNGB01 (sample SAMN13153367, study PRJNA577476) | soil metagenome | isolation source: 115 cm soil or saprolite under grassland replicate 2 | place: USA:California | collected 2016-06-15
TCCCAAAGCGGGCTTTCCGCTCGAGTTCATCTCTGTCGGCGGGTTGAAAGGCAAGGGCGCCCTCGAGCTTCTGAAGAATCTGGCGCGCTTGCCGGTCGGATTCGCTCAGGCCTGGCAAGCCGTCGGCAAGCATCGGCCTAACATCGTTCTCGGCGTCGGCGGTTACTCGTCGGGACCGCTTCTGCTCGCGGCGAAATTGCGGGGCATCCCCACCGCCATTCACGAGCAGAACGCCTTTCCGGGCATGGCGAACCGCGCGCTCGCGAGATTCGTGGACGCGGTCGCCGTCGCATTCGCGGACGCGGGTGCACGATTGAAGCGCGCCGACGCCGTGGTCACCGGAAATCCGATTCGAAAAGAATTTTTCGATGTAGGGCCGCGGCCCTCCGCGGCCGCCGAGGGCGGCGGCCCTACACGCCACCGTCTTTTGATCTTCGGCGGCTCACAGGGCTCGCATGTCCTCAACGAAGCGATGACCGGTGCGCTCCTGTTCCTCGCGCGGCTGAAGGATCGCCTGGAGATCGTGCATCAGACCGGGCCCAAAGAAGTGCAGCACGTCGGGGCGGCGTATCGCTCGTCGGCGTTTCCAAACGCGCGAGTGGTGGCCTATCTCGATCCGATGGTGAACGAGATCGCTGCGGCGGATCTCGTGGTCAGCCGCGCCGGTGCGATGACCATCGGCGAGCTGGCCGCTGTCGGCCGCGCGGCGATTCTGGTTCCGTTCGCCGCCGCGACGAACAACCATCAAGAGCTGAATGCGCGCGTCGTGGAGCGAGCGGGCGGCGCGATGGTCATCACCGAATCGCGGCTCACTCCGGAGCGGTTGGCGAGCGCCATCACGGAAGTGATCAACGACCCGAAACGAGCAGCGCAAATGGGAGCCGCGGCGCGCACGCTCGCCGCTCCGGATGCAACTAAAAACATTGTAGATTTACTCGAAAAAATTGACAGAAGCGAATAAAATCAATGATTAGCAAAGCCACGATCAGAATGAATTTCGAAAACATTAAGAACATTCATTTCGTCGGCATCGGCGGAATCGGAATGAGTGGCATTGCTGAGATTCTCGCCGGCCGCGGCTTCGCGGTGTCCGGCTGTGATCTCAAGGCTTCGGTGACGACCGAACTGCTCCTGCGCCGAGGAATTCGCGTGACCATCGGACACGATCCGGCGCACCTCGAAGGCGTCGACCTCGTCGTGGTGACCTCCGCCGTACGCGGCGAGAACGCCGAAGTCGATGCCGCCCCCGCTCGCCGCATCCCGGTCGTGAAACGAAAAGAGATCCTCGGGGAGATCGTCAAAGACAAGCGCGCGGTGGGGGTCTCCGGCACGCACGGCAAGACCACCACGTCCGCGATGATCGCCGTGATTCTCGAAGAGGCGGGTCTCGATCCCTTGATCATCATCGGCGGGATCCTGCGCAACATCGGCTCGAACGCGAAGGACGGTCACGGAGAGATGGCGATCGTGGAAGCGGACGAGTACGACCGCAGCTTCCACGCGCTTCATCCCGCAATTGCGGTGGTGACGAACATCGAAGCAGATCATCTCGAATATTTCGGCAGCTTCGACGCCATCGTCGAGGCCTTCCGCGTTTTCGTTCGAGGAATCCGACCGGGTGGCGCGGTGGTCGGATGTGCGGATGATCCTACTGTCGCGGAGTTGCTGAATCAGGTCGATCAACGCGTGATCCGCTATGGACTTTCAGAGACTGCAGATATCCGCGCGGCCAATATCGGCTTCGACGAACGCGGATCCCACTTCGAGGTTCCCGGCTTCGGTTGGTTCCGGCTCTTCGTGCCGGGCGAGCACAACGTACGAAACGCGCTCGGCGCCATTGCGGTGGCGCGCGAGCTCGGGATCAGCGCTTCGGTGACGGCCACCGCACTGGCGAAGTTCCTCGGCGTCGATCGCCGTTTTCAGATTCTCGGCAAATACGCCGGCGCGCTCATCGTCGACGACTACGCGCACCATCCGACGGAAATTCGCGCGACGCTCACTGCCGCGCGGCGCGGGTATCCGAAGCGGCGCATCGTCGCGCTCTTTCAGCCGCACCTCTATTCGCGCACGCGTGATTTCGCGCGCGAGTTTGGAGAGTCGCTTCGTGTCGCCGATGTCGCGCTCGTGGTACCGATCTACGCGGCGCGCGAGCGGCCGATCGAGGGGATCACTTCTCAGTTGATCGCCGATGCGGTGAAAGGGGTGGAGTTTCTCGAGCGGAACAACGAGCAGATCGTAGAGGATCTTCGGCGCCGCCTCGAATCGAATGATCTCTTCATCACACTCGGTGCAGGCGACGTTCATGAGATCAGCGAAGCGCTGGCGAGGGCGAGCGCATGAGCGTGCAGTTCGAATCGACCGAACGCTTTCTGAGGCCGAGCGACACCGATCGCGTCCGCCGCAATTACCGCAGCATTCAGGTGCAGCGGCTCTTCGCAATTCTTCGCACCATCGCCGTGATGCTCGCCGTTGCCATCGGGTTGCTCGCGCTGTACCGTCGCACGCAATCCGACGCGCGCTTCGCAGTGCGTCACCTCGAAATCGCCGGTGCGCAGCACACCGCGCGCGCCGATCTGGACCGCGTGACGCGACAGTACGCCGGCACGAATCTCTTCCACCTCGACATTGCTCGGCTGCGACGCGATCTTTCATCGTTGCCGTGGGTTAGCCGCGTCGAGATCGAAAAGAAACTGCCCGACACGCTGCGCATCGTCGTCGTGGAGAGGACGCCGGTCGCCCTTGCGGACCCGAGCGGAGTGGTCACCTACGTGGACGAGCGCGGCACTGCGTTCGCCGAGCTGACGCCGTCGGTCGGTGACCCCGATCTACCGCTGATCACCGGCGCGCGCGGCGACGAGCTGGCGCGCTGCGTAGCGATTCTTCGCGAGCTTCGAATGCGCGATCCCGAAATTTACGCACGCGTGTCCGAGGTGCGGCCGCTGCCGCCAAATGGGTTTGCGTTTTTCGATCGGCAGTTGCGGGCGATCGTCTATGCGAACGAACAGGATCTCCCGTCGAAGTGGCGCGATTTTTACGCGGTCGCCGATGCCGAGCATTTCGTCGCCGGTGACGTCGCCTACGCCGATCTTCGTTTCGACGGACGTGTTGTTGTCAAGCCGCTGCGCGCGATGCCCGCGGTCTCGACGCTGCGGCGCGCGAGCGTTCCCGTGCAGATCACGAATTAGGAGGATGTCCATGCCGAAGACCGAAGAGAAGTACATCGTCGCGCTCGACATCGGGACGTCGAAGGTGTGTGTGCTGGTCGGTGAGATTGCCGATCGTGGTCAGTTGGAGATCATCGGCAAAGGCACGGCGCCGATGAAAGGAACGCGGCGCGGCAACATCATCAACCTCGATCAGGCGATCGACGCGGTGAAAAAAGCCGTCGATGAGGCCGAGGTGATGGCCGGGTTGCAGATCGAGTCGGTGTATGTCGGCGTCGCCGGCGATCACATTCGATCGGTGAATTCGCGCGGAGTGGTTTCCGTGGTCGGCAAGCATCGCGAGATCGCGCGCGAGGACATCGATCGCGTGATCGAAGCATCGAAATCGATCAACATCCCCGCCGAACTCGAGCTGCTGCACGTCATTCCGCGCGAGTTTGTCGTCGATGGTCAGGACGGCATTCACGACCCGCTCGGGATGACCGCATCGCGGCTCGAAGCGAACGTGCACATCGTCACCGGCGCACGCACGCACAATCAAAACGTGCTCACCGCAGTCAACAAAGCGGGCATCGTCGTGCAGGAGCTCGTGCTGGAGCAGCTCGCGGCGGCCGAAGCGGTGTTGACGCAGGACGAACGCGAAATGGGCGTCCTTCTCATGGACCTCGGCGGCGGAACGACCGATTACGCCGTCTTCCTCGAAGGCAACGTCATCCACACGAACGTGCTGCCGGTGGGGGCGGGACATTTCACCAGCGACATCTCAGTGGTGCTTCGCACGCCCATGGAGGATGCGGAGCGCATCAAGAGGCGCTACGGCTGCGCGGTCGCTTCACTGGTGACGAACGACGACCCGATCGAAGTGCCGACCGTCGGCGGCCGCGCTCCGAAGATTCTGTCGAAACACGAACTCACGAACATCCTCGAGCCGCGCGCCGCAGAGATCGCGAAGCTCGTCTACCGCGATCTCGAAAAAGTCGGACTGGAAAAGGAAATTCGATCCGGCGTCGTCCTCGTCGGCGGCGGCGCGGAGATGGACGGCATGGTGGAGATGGTCGAGCAGGTCTTCGATCAGCAGGCGCGCAAGGGCATGCCGCGCGGACTCGGCGGACTGGCGGACACGGTCGCCGGGCCGGAGTGGGCCGCGGCTGCCGGCCTGCTGCTGTGGGGATTCCGCGATCGCACGCGCGTGCGCCGGCGTCCTCGCCGCGGATTGGCGCGCGTGGCCGAGTCGTTGCGCGCCTGGTTTGCGGCGAACTGACGACGAAGGAGTCATCCTGAGGAAGCCGAACGAAGTGAGGAGGACGAAGGATCTCAAGATGCGAACGATGATCGTGAGAGAGATCCTTCGCTTCGCTCAGGATGACAAATGCTTTATAATAATGGGAGACGGTAAATGATTACATTCGAAGAGTCACCCGGAGCCGGAAAGCTGAAGATCGCGCTCGATGAAGAGCAGCTCACGGCGAAGATCAAGGTGATCGGGGTGGGTGGCGGTGGGGGGAATGCCGTCAACCGAATGATCCAGGCAGGTATCAAAGGGATCGAGTTCCTGGTCACCAATACCGATGTGCAGGCGATGCGCGCGGCGCTCGCCCCGAACAAAATTCAAATCGGCGCGAAGCTGACCAAAGGGCTCGGAGCCGGCGCGAATCCCGAGATCGGCAAGCAAGCCGCGCTCGAGGACACCGATCGCATTCTCGAAGCACTCAGCGGCGCAGACATGATTTTCATCACCACGGGGATGGGCGGGGGGACGGGCACCGGCGCGGCGCCGATCATCGCCTCGCTCGCTGCCGAGTTAGGCGCGCTGACGGTTGCCGTGGTGACGAAGCCGTTCGCATTCGAAGGCAAGCGGCGGCGCGTGCAAGCGGAGCAAGGAATTCGCGCGTTGCGAGACACCGTCGACACGCTGATTACCATCCCGAACGAGCGCCTGCTCAATTTCGTGGAGCGCGCCACCTCACTCGGTGAAGCATTCAAAATCGCCGATGACGTTCTGCGCCAGGCGGTGCAAGGCATTTCCGACCTGATCACCGTGCCGGGTGAAATCAATCTCGATTTTGCGGACGTCAAAACGATCATGCACGGAATGGGGATGGCGCTGATGGGCACCGGCGTGTCCTCCGGGGAGCATCGCGCCGTCGAAGCAGCGCAGCGGGCGATCTCGTCGCCGCTGCTGGAAGAGGCATCGATCGAGGGAGCGAAGGGCGTGCTGATCAACATCACCGGCGGCCCGGACATGACGCTGTTCGAAGTGCACGAGGCGGCATCGATCATTCAGGAAGCGGCTGACGAAGAGGCGAACATCATCTTCGGCACGGTCATCGATCCGAAGATGAAGGACGAAGTGAAGGTGACGGTGATCGCAACGGGGTTCGACACCGCGACGAAAGGTTTGCTCAACACGCGCGGCGAACAGCTCGCCCGCCCCACGCCCACCCCCGCCGCCACACGGACGCTCGCGCGTACGCATGAGGTGCCCGCGCCGGGGTCGGCGCAGGTCGGACAGGAAGGGGAGATTTACGATCCCCCCTTTTTTCGCAAAGGAGCGACGCGAGCCGACGGCAGCGGAGGATTCGGGCCGATGGCGTCGAGCGATTTCGGCAATGACCTCGATATTCCGACGGTGATTCGAAATTTGAGCGATTAGCGCGCCCCTCCTGCGCGCTATGGGGGTGGCGGGGAGAGGGACCCGGCACCAAGCGCTCGGGGGCACGGCCTTCCGCCGTGCCCCCGATCTTTGTTTTGGGGTCAGGTCTGTGTTTTTTGATTTTTTCTACGGCAGGCAGAAAAAATCAAAAAACACAGACCTGACCCCATCACTCCCACTCGATCGTGCTCGGCGGCTTCGACGAGATGTCGTAGACCACGCGGTTCACGCCGCGGACCTCGTTGACCACGCGCCGTGCGATGCGATCGAGCAGATCGTGCGGCATGCGGTACCAATCGGCGGTCATGAAGTCGCTGGTCGTCACCGCGCGGACGGCGAGCACGTTTTCGTACGTGCGCTCATCGCCCATGACGCCGACGCTGCGCACCGGCAGCAGCACGGCGAAGGCCTGCGAGATGTCGCGATACAAGCCGGCGCGGCGAATCTCATCGATCACGATGTCGTCGGCGTTCTGCAGGATCTCCACGCGTTCGGCATTGACTTCGCCGAGAATGCGGACGGCGAGGCCGGGACCGGGGAAGGGGTGGCGCCAGACGAATTCTTCTTCCAATCCGAGCTCGACGCCCAGGCGGCGGACCTCGTCTTTGAACAGCTCGCGGACCGGCTCGATCAGCTTCAAGCCCATTTTCTCCGGCAGCCCGCCGACGTTGTGATGCGTTTTGATGACCGATGAGGGCCCTTTGATCGACACCGACTCGATGACGTCGGGATACAACGTGCCTTGCACGAGGAACTCGGCGTCTTTGATTCGTTTCGCCTCTTCCTCGAATACGGCGATGAACTCGTTGCCGATGCGTTTTCTCTTCGTCTCCGGCTCTTCGATTCCGGCGAGGCGTTGATAAAAACGCTCCCGCGCGTCGACGGCGATGAAGTGCAATCCCAGCCGATCGCTCAGACGCGACGCGACTTCAACCGCTTCGTTTTTTCGCAGCACGCCGTTGTCGACGAAAATCGCCGTGAGCTGATCGCCGATCGCCTCAGCGACGAGAAGCGCGGCGACCGTCGAGTCGACACCGCCGCTCACCGCGGCGATCGCCTTCTTTTTTCCGACCGACTCCCGAATCTCGTGCACCTTTCGTTTGCGGTAATCGCCCAGATCCCACGTGGGTTGGCAGCCGGCGATGTTGAACAAAAAGTTCCGCAGGATCTCCGTCCCCGCCTCGGTATGCGTCACTTCGGGATGGAAGAGGATTCCATAACAGCGGCGCTCGCGGTTTTCGAATCCGGCGATCGGCGCATTGTCCGACCGCGCGATCACACGAAAGCCGGGAGGCTCGTGCACGATGCGGTCGCCATGACTAGCCCATACGCGCTGGTGCGTCGGCGTGTTCGCGAACAAAGGCGAACCGGCGATCACGTCGATCTCCGCGCGTCCGTATTCGCGCTCCGGCGCCGCCTCGACTTGCCCCTCCAGAAGATACGCCGTGAGCTGCATGCCGTAGCAGATCGCCAGGACCGGAACTCCGATCTCCAGGACCTCGCGCGAGCAGTACGGCGCCGATTCCGAGTAAACCGACTGCGGTCCGCCGGAGAAGATGATCGCTTTCGGAGCCAGGTCGCGAATTTGTTGCAGCGGGTAGTCGAAGGGATGGACGACAGAGTACACGCGCTGTTCGCGAATCCGGCGGGCGATGAGCTGTGTGTATTGCGAGCCGAAGTCGAGGACCAGGACCGTGTCCGTCACCACGCCAACCTGAGCGACTTCGCGACGAATTCAACGAGTGGACTCATCTTCCGGCACGCACCGGCAAATCGCGTGAGGAACTTCGGATCACAAAGGTCATCGTCTTTCAACAGCATGGATGTGACGAAGTCGGTGCGCTTCAGATCGTCGATCAGCGGATGGCCGGGGGCGTAGCCGCGTGGCGGCCGCTTCAGCGATCCACCTTCGATCGGAAGCTTCGATTTTTTGATGCGCAGCCATTCTGGCGATTTCGCGGCGATCGCTGCGCGGATTTTCGCCAGCGATCCGGCATCCGGATGCCAGATGCCGGCCGCTGCGAACGACTCTCCCGGCGCGACGTGCAGGTAGAAGCCGGGCACGCTCGCGGCGGCTTTGGCCTTCTCGTGGAAAAAGTGAATTCCAGCGTGCGCCTTGTACGGCGACTTGTCGCGTGAGAAGCGGGTATCGCGATAAATCCGGAACATCGAGCGCCGAGGGTCGGCGACCAGACGAGGGGCGATTCTGGATAAATGTGGACCAAAATCACTGATGAAACGGAGAGCGGGATCGCGGACCTCACGCTCGTACCGCTGCTTGTTTTCGGCGAACCACTCCCGATTGTTGTTCTCACGCAGTTCGCGAAGAAACGCGAACGATTCGGGCGTGAAGTACCGCATCAGAGAAGGTTGCGCAGCTCCTTGCCGGGCTTGAAGCGGATCGTGTTTCCGGGCGGAATCTTCACCTCGACGCCGGTCTTCGGATTACGTCCGATCCCTTTCTTCCTCTGCTTCACCTGGAACACCCCGAACCCTCGGAGCTCGATGCGCTGGCCGCGTGCCAGCGCATTGCGAAGACCCTCGATGACCGTGTCCACCGCCTGGGCCGCTTTCACGCGCGAAATTTCCGACATCTCGGCGACTTTGTTGACGATGTCCGCTTTGATCATGATCTGGCGATTATAGCCGTATGGAAGAACGCCACCGAATCGACGTCTGGCTCAAGCTCGTTTGCCTGGTGAAACATCGAGGCGAAGCGACGGAGGCCTGCCGTGGCGGGCACATCAAGATCAATGGGCAGCGGGTCAAGCCGGCCGCTGCCGTGCGGGAAGGCGATGTCGTCGAATTTCTCCTGGGAACGCACTACCGCCGAGTGCTGGTGGGCGCCTTACCCGAAAAGCAGGCCTCGAAAGACGCCGCCAAGACAATGTACGTCGACGAAACTCCGAAACAGCCTGTCGAGCCTGCCGTGAGGCTTTTTCGCGAGCGCGGCAGTGGACGCCCCACCAAGCGGGAGCGCAGGGAACTTGACAAATTCAGGCGCTAGTGGAATTCGAATCCTCCTGGACGGGTTTTCTTGCCTGACTACGTTGTTTGCCTTCCGAGAAGCTTGAAACACCGGTTTCTGGATCTCCGATTGGCAGCACAGAAAGGAGATTCATCGATGGCTAAAACGACCGGTACCGTCAAGTGGTTCAACGACGCGAAGGGTTTCGGCTTCATCACGACCAGTGGCGGCGAAGATGTGTTTGTGCACTTCACCGCGATTCAGGGCAACGGCTTCCGCAGCCTCTCTGAAGGTGCAGCCGTGGAGTTCGAAGTCGTTCAGGGTCCGAAAGGACTGCAGGCTTCCAACGTCACCTTGGCGTAAGAAGACCCTCAGCATTGAATGAAAGGACAGCCGCGAGGCTGTCCTTTTTTTTGCTTTATCCTGAGCGAAGCGAAGGATCTCCGGTGGCGCAGCTACGCAGTTTCAGGATCGCGGACACCTTGCAACGACATCGCTGCAGCACTGCAGATCCTTCGCTTCGCTCAGGATAAACTGAGTCGCCTCTCTGAAGGTGCAGCCGTGGAGTTCGAAGTCGTTCAGGGTCCGAAAGGACTGCAGGCTTCCAACGTCACCTTGGCGTAAGAAGACCCTCAGCAACAAAATTCAGGACAGTCAACGTTGACTGTCCTTTTTTTTGTGCCGTTTTTTATACGCTGCCAAATCGTCGAATATCGATGTTGGCCATCAGCCCCACGGCGATGAGGAACATCATCGTCGATGAGCCGCCGTACGAGATCAGCGGCAGCGGGATTCCGGTCGTCGGCAGCACGCCGATCTGCATGGACACGTTGATCAGCACGTGAAAGATGAAAAAGGAAATGAGGCAGATCGCTAGAAATGTGCCGCCTCGGTCGCGCGCGTGCTTGGCGAACATCAGCGCCTGCACGATGAGGAAGAGATAGAGGCCGAGGACGATGATGACGCCGATGAAGCCCCATTCCTCGCCGAGGACTGCAAAGATGAAATCGGTGTGGCGCGCCGGCAGATACTCCAGCTTCGCCTGGGTGCCCTGCTTGAATCCTTTGCCGTGAATTCCGCCTGAGCCAATCGCGATTTTGGCCTGAGTCACCTGATAGCCCTTGCCGAGCGGGTCGCGATCCGGGTTGAGGAACGTGATGATGCGGTCCTTTTGATACGGCTTCAGCAGCACCCAACCGATCGGCAAAGCGATGAGCAGCACCAGCGCTGCGGCCACCCATACCTTCCATTTGATTCCGCCGAAGAACATCGCCACGGCGATGAGCGGAAAAAATGTTGCCGCGGTGCCGAAGTCGGGCTGAACGATGATGAGGCCCACCGGGATTCCGACGATGAGCATCACGCGCAGAAACGAGCGCAAATCGAGATACGGCGCGCGATGATTTTCGAAAAAGCGCGCAAGCATCAGCGCGGTGAAGATCTTCATGAATTCCGACGGCTGGAACTGAAACGCCCCGATATGGATCCACGACTTCACGTTCGCGGTCACTTTTCCCCACACGAGCAGGTAGACCAGCAGCACGTTTCCGATCCCGTAAAGAAACGGTGCGATGTCGAAGAAGACGTGGTAGTCGACCACCATGAAGAGGATCATCAGCGCGAAGCCGATTCCGATCCACAGGATCTGTTTTCGAAAAGTGTCGAGCGATGGGTCGGTGAAATAGGTTGCGCTGTAGATCAGCATGCAGCCGATCGCGGCGATGACCAGAGCGGTCCCGATGAAGTTGACGTCGATGACGGAAAGCGCGCGTACGCGGGATCGGGCCATCAGCACCCTGCTAGTGACCGAAGTTCGAGCTCGCAGGAGAGGGAGGCGCTTTTGGCTCCTGTCCGGGAACCGGCAGCTTGCCTTCGCGGATCATCTCCAGCGTCTCCGGGTTGTTCAGGTCGAGGCGTGCGTTCTCGATCTGTTCCTTGAATTTCGATTGATAGAGCATCTTTGCCAGCGGTGCCGCGTCAGTGCCGCCGTGCTGGCCCGCGTGCTCGACGAAAATCGCCACCACGATCTGCGGACTCCTCAATGTTGCGTAAGAGACAAACCATGCGTGGTCGCGCTGCATGAACGGCAGTCCTGCAGTGCTGAACCATCCACTCTGGGCAATGACTTGTGCCGTGCCGGTCTTGCCGCAGATGTCCAGTCCGGTGATGCGAGAGTTGCCGGCGGTGCCCCCTTCCTCATTGACCACTTTCCAGAGGCCCTCTCGCACGGTTTCAAGTGCGCCGGGCGGGAACTCGAGTTTGCGATTGACCTCGCTGGCGACCTGTAGGCGCTCGACGCTGCCGTCCGCCTTGGTGCGCTCGATCATCTTCACGACGTGCGGACGATAGATGGTCCCTCCATTGGCGATGGTGGCCATCATCACCGCGGTCTGCAGCGGAGTGACGATCAGCGGACCCTGGCCGACAGCGACGGAGATCGTTTCGCTCGGGTACCACTTCCGATGTTGTTTCTTCGCCGCCCACTCTTCCGACGGGACGATGCCTGCTTTCTCGCCATCGAGGTCGATCTTGGAGATTTGACCGAAGCCGAGGTTGGTGGCCCACTTCGCGATCTTGTCGATTCCCAGCCGCGCGCCGACGTTGTAGAAGAAGATGTCGCAGGACATCTTGATCCCGTTCTCGACGGCGACGGCGCCGTGTCCCTGTCGCCTCCAGCAACGGAACCGGCGGCCGAAAAAGACCGCGCTGCCGCCGCACGAGAATGTCGTTCCCGGGCCGATTGCACTTTCGGCCAATCCGGCCATCGCCATCACGGTCTTGAAAACCGAACCGGGTGAGTAGAGGCCCTGAATGGCGCGATTGAGTTCGACTTTGAACGGATTCGACGAGATGAGCTTCCACGTCTCGGGGTTGAATCGCCTCGAGTAAATGTTCGGGTTGAATTCCGGCGAGGACACCATCGCCAGAACTTCGCCATTGCGCGGATCGAGAGCCACCGCTGCGCCAACGAATTCGTTTTCGATGAAGTACTGCTCCGCGCGGCGCTGCAGGTCGAAGTCGATCGACAGGTAGACGTTGTTGCCCGCCACCGGCTCCTGACGCGCCGTTTTCACTTCGGCGAGACGGCGGCCATGACTGTCGTACTCCCAGAACTGGGTTCCGTCTTTGCCTCGCAGATACTCGTCGTACATCAGCTCCACGCCGCGCTTGCCGATCAGGTCACCCTGTTTGAGGTCCTTGTGCTGTCGGAGAAGATCTCTTTCGTTGACCTCGCCGATGAAGCCGATGATGTGTGCGGCCATCGTGCCGTACGGGTAATTACGCCGCTGCACCGGCTCGACGTTGAGCTCCGGAAAGGAGAGCGACTGGGCCTGGACCGATGCCACCTGCGAGAGCGTCAAGTCTTCGGCAACAGGGATCGGGCGCGCGAACGGAATCGCTTTTCCTTTCTCGAAGCGCGCCTCGATGTCCTGCGGAGTGGTGCCCAGGACTTGCGTGAGAAAGATGATGAGTTTTCCGCGATGGGTCTTGTCGCCCTTCACGATCGGCCGCATCACGACGCGATCAAGGGTCAGCGAGTAGGCCGGCTGATTGTCGGCGAGGATCTTCTGTCCGGTGCGATCGAGGATCAGGCCGCGTTTTGCCGGCATGACCACCGGCCGCAGCGCATTCGCGTCGGAGAGGTTTCGGTACTTCTCCGCCTGCACGCCCTGAACGAACCAGAACGAACCGGCGAGAAAAACGAAAATGGCAATGATTCCCCAAAGAAGAGCGTTGATTCTGAAGGTCAGAAACTTTTGATCATCTCGGTATACGCGCATGGTTGCCGGTTCCCGGTTCCCGGTTGCCGGTGGAAACTGCACATTCCACACCGGCAACTGGCAACTGGCAACCGGCAACTGGGAACTAATACGCCGGTCGCCGCGTCGCTTCGATCGGCTCTTCTCGTAAGAACAGCGTCAACAACTGGTAGATGAGCATCCCGAACAGGGAAGTGAAAATCGCCTTCACGATCATCTCCTGCTCGAACATCTCGATGCGCTGTTTGAGCAGAATGTTGACCATGACGAAAATCACCAGGTCATTCACGATCGATCCGCCGAAGAGGCACGCGCCAAACGGCAGCGTTCCGCGAAGGACCAGGCGTGAATTAATATATGCAACAATATATGCGATAACTGTTAATGAAAATGCGTGCAATCCGAAAATGGCATCGGAGTAGGCATCCTGCACCAGACCTGCGGCAATCCCGGCGAAGATGGCCCCGACGAGGTTTCCTCCCATTGCGTAATAGACGACCAGGATCAGATACGGACTGAAAAACGCGAGAGCATTCGGATAGAAGCTGTCGAGCAGCGAGTGCAGCGTCAGCGCGATGAGCAGTCCGATGGCGAAGCGCAGCCATCTCAAGGCGCGTACCTCACGACATCATTCGGGATCTTCCGAGTGTGCAGCACGATCACTTCTTCGATCCCCCCGAAGTCGACGGACGGCTTCACGAGAATGTTCTTGAAGAGCTCCGCCCCCTTCTCCGCTTTCACCACGACGCCCACCGGAATTCCTTTCGGATAGATGCCGTCGATTCCAGCGGTGAGCACGTTATCGCCCGGCTGAACATCCGAGAGCGACGGCACGTCGTAGAGTTGCGCTCCGCTGGCGCCGTCGCCGCGTAACACACCCTGCCGGCGCGTGCGTTCCACGAGCACGCCGACCGACGAGTTGCTGTCCGGCACCAGTTGAACTTTCGCCAGGTCTTTGGTGGTCAGAACGACACGCCCGACCAAACCATTCGCGTTGACCACCGCATCATTGACCTGAATGCCCGCATTCGACCCTCGGTCGATGATCATCGATTTGAAACGTCCAGAGGTATCGAGCATCACCGCCTGGGCCACCGTCGTCGGCATGCTGAATTGATCGGCGTAACCGAGGAGGCTGCGAAGGCGTTTGAGGTCCCCTTCGGATTGCCGCAGCTTCAGGTTCTCGGTCGTGAGGTCGATGACTTTGTGATGGAGCTCGTAGTTCTCGTTGACCTCGCGGCGCATGTCGAGATAGCCGTGATACATGTCCGAGGTCGTCTGACCCATCCAGTTCACCACTTTCGGCACGGGCGAAAAGATGGTCATCACCGTTCGTTCGAACATCGTGCGCGTCTCGCCGAGAACGCGCGTGCGCGTGCTGAGGCTCATCAGCACGAAGAGCAGCGAGAGGACCACTATGAACAGGAGTGTGGGTCTGCGCGGGATTACGTCAACGGGTACAGCCATCTAGCACGACCTGAGCAGAATTTAAGCCATTGGCGGGCGGCGGGTAGCGGGTAGCGGATGGGGCCACCCGCCACCCGCCACCCGCTATTCAATCGAGATCTTCCGCAGCAAGTTGAAATCCGTGAGCATTTGGCCCGTTCCGAGGGCCACACAGGCAAGGGGATCTTCGGCGAGGGTCACGGGAAGGCCGGTCTCTTCGCGCAGGCGTTTGTCGAGGTTTTTCAGCATTGAGCCGCCGCCGGCGATGATGATTCCCTTGTCCATGATGTCGGCCGACAACTCGGGCGGAGTACGCTCGAGGGCCACCCGAACGGCCTCCACGATCGTGGCTACGGTCTCCGACAGCGCCTCGCGGATCTCCTCGTCCGAAACGATCAGCGTCTTGGGCACGCCCTCGACAAGGTCCCGCCCCTTGATCTCCATCGTCATCTCTTCGTCGAGAGGGAACGCCGAGCCGATCTCCATCTTCACCTGCTCCGCGGTGCGCTCACCGATGAGCAGGTTGTATTTGCGTTTGATGTACTGAATGATCGCGTCATCCATCTCGTTGCCGGCCACGCGTACGGATCGCGAGTAGACGATACCCGCGAGCGAGATCACCGCGACGTCGGTGGTGCCGCCGCCGATGTCCACGATCATGTTTCCGGTCGGGTCGGTGATCGGCAGACCGGCGCCGATCGCGGCGGCCATCGCCTGCTCGATCAGGTAGACCTCCGTCGCGCCGGCTCGCAATGCGGAGTCCTTCACCGCGCGCTTCTCCACCTGCGTGATCTCGGAAGGAACGGAGATCACGATCCGTGGCTTCACCAGAAAGCGGCGGCCATGCGCTTTCTCGATGAAGTACTTGATCATTTTCTCGGTGACTTCGAAGTCTGCGATGACGCCGTCTTTCATCGGGCGGATCGCCACGATGTTGCCCGGAGTACGCCCGAGCATCTCCTTCGCTTCTTTGCCGACCGCTTCGACGTTGTTGTTGATCTTGTTGACGGCGACGATCGAAGGCTCGCGCACCACGATGCCTTTGTTCTTCGCGTAAACGAGCGTGTTCGCCGTCCCCAAGTCGATCGCCAGATCGTTGGAGAACATTGAGAGCAATGATTTGAGAGCCATACTTGCTGTGGGCCCCCGCGACAGGTGCAAATTAGTTGCCGCGAGCGGTGTTCGGGATTACTCCTCGACCAGTACGGTCTCCGATTGTATCGTCTGTTTCCCCGCCGCGTTCACCGCTTTCACAACTACGGAGTTCCGGCCAACCTTGCTGAAGCTGACCAGCTTCTTGAAGTGACCGTTCGATTCGACGTCCACTTCCTCGTCGTTGATGAATACCGTCGCACCCGGGTCGGTGACGCCCTCGATCATGTAGAACGGCCCGCCGATCGAGTAGGGTTTCTTGATCTGCAGCGACGGCGGCGGACTCTCTCGATTGGCCGCCCCAGCTTCACTCCGCCCGCCGCTGACTCGGAAGCGCCGGAACGTCGAGAACGGCCCAGGCTCGGCCTCGGAACCGATGGCCGCGACACGCCAATAGAACGCGCCTTCCGCTGTCACTTTGGCCGAGGCGGTGGTTTTCTGCCGGCGCGAGTTGATCTCCAACGTGGTGAACAGCCGCGAGCGCGAGACCTGAAGGACGTACGACGTCGCGCTCGGCACCGCGTCCCACATGAAATCGACGCGCGACTCTCGGCTGACCGGGTACACCTGATTATCCGCAGGAGAGAGAAGTGCCGGACCCAACAAGAGTTTTCGAACCGGTGACATCGAACCCTGGGCGGTGGCGCTCACCTTCTGGCCGCTGTTCAGCTTGACTGCGTTTCCGCCGGAGGCCGATGCGACCGATGCAGTTCCTTTCTGGGCCATGACCGATGTGCTCTTCTGACGGTCGACGCCCACTTGGGTCGCCGAGTCGGAATCAACGACGACCTGAGTCCCCGGCGTTCGAACCGTAGAAGCGTCATCCGTCGTGGCGACCTCGACAGATCCGATCTGCATTTGCACCGAGTTGCTCTTCCGGCTGGTGGCCGGATTGAATTGTGCGTAAATCTCGAGCAGCGCGTTCGGGCCAACGGTGTAGAGCGTTCCGTTTGAAAAGATGAGCTCGGCGGAGGCGTTCTCGCCGGTCTTGACCCAATCACCGTTGAACAGCGGCTTACCAATATCCGCACGTTTCCAATCCGATGTCGCGGATTTTTGAAATTGGACGTCACCTTCGACAATATTGAATTGCGCGTCGAACTCCGTGCCGCCCTCGCCGCTGATGGCCGCGCGGCTGATCGTCTGTGACTCGACTGCAGCCTCCTGAGCATTCGTGTACTTGCCGGACGTCAGCAGCGTGGTGGCCTCATCCAGCTTCTTCTGGGCGCGGTCGAAATCTGAGCGGTGATTGCTGAAATCCTTTGACGAGGCGAGGGAGTTCAACGCCTCTCTCGCGTCCGCCATCGCCGCCTCGGCAGAACTGCGAGGATTCCTTTTCTGGTTGGTGAAGAACCACCAACCGGCAAGGCCGAGGACAATGAGCAAAATGACGAGTCCGATCTGCTTGAGGCGATCGATCGAGATCAGATACCAATCGATGTCGGTGCGAGCGGCTTTCTTGATAGCCATCGAACGAAGTGGATCTTTTATAACACAGCATCCCGCCCACATTTGCTCTGGTCAGAGGGAATAGGTACACTGTCGCGTTTTTTACGGATATTCGCGATCGCCCGGACTTTGCCGTCCCGCGCCGCGGTCGCACAATTCCGAAAGAGGTCCCCAATGCTCAAATTAATGCGCGACAACTTCCAGCAGCTCAAGTGGGCTCTGCTCGCCGTCATTGCGGCGTTCGTAATCGGCTTCGTCTACGTCGACATGGGCCTCGGCGGCGCCGGCCGCGTCCAGCATGAGGACCGCGCGTATGCCGCGCGAGTCAATGGCGAGACGATCCCATATCGCGACTACGATCGCGCGCTCTACTACACGCAGAAAAATTATGAGCAGATGTACCGGCAGCCGCTCAGCGCCGAAATGATTCAGGCGATGGGACTGCCGCAGCAGGTGCTCGACTCCCTCGTCGATCAGCGCCTTCTGCTTCAGGAGGCACGGCGCCTTCACCTGAGCGCGACGCCGGAGGAAGTGCGCAAGAAGATCTTGGAGATTCCGACGCTGAGTCCCGGCGGCAAATTCGTCGGCGACGAACTTTACACCCGCTACGTCACCGGCGCCCTCGGCTACACATCGACGGCGGAGTTCGAAGACGAGCTGGCGCGCGACATCACCCTGCAAAAGATCAACAGCGCGCTGCAGAACTCGATCGTCATCTCGCCGAAAGCGGCGGAAGAGGAGTACCGGCGGGTTTCAGAGAACGCGAAGATCAAATACGTGGTCGTGCCGACAGCCCGCGAAATGGCGAAGGTCCAGGTTACGCCGGCGGAAGTCGACCAGTACTACCGCGCAAATCAGGCCAAGTATGCGCATGGCGAACAGCGCGCGCTCAAGTACCTTCTCGCAGATTCCGCGCGGATGCGTTCGCAGATTGTGCCGACCGAAGCCGAGCTGCGGAAGCGGTACGAAACGACCAAGGAAGATTACAAGCGCCCGGAGTCGGCGCACATCCTCCATATCCTGATCAAAGTCGATCCGACCGCGCCGCCGGAGCAAGACGCCGCGGCGAAAGCGAAGGCAGACTCGATCGTCAAGGAGCTTCGGGCAGGGGCTGACTTCGCCAAGCTGGCGAAAGAGAATTCGGGGGACCCGTCGTCGAAGGACAAGGGCGGCGACATGGGTTTTGTCGATCGTGGAATGACCGTGGAGTCGTTCGACACTGCGGCGTTCTCAGTCCCTCTGAATACGATCAGCGATCCGATCCGCTCGAAAGAGTTCGGCTACCACATCATCAAAGTGCTCGAGCGACGGCCGGCCGGATACCGGTCCTTTGACGAAGTGCGGCCGATGCTCAACGCGCAGATGGCCGATGAGCAGGCGAAGAAGCAGGCGCGCGATGAGATCACGAACATCGCCGCTCGTTTGCGCCAGACGAAACCGAAGACGGCGGCTGAATTCACCTCGCTGGAGAACGGCAGGGTCAGCTCGTATGACACGCAGTGGTTCGCCAAATCCGACGCCATTCTCGGCCTGGGAAACAATCCGGCGTTGAGCACATGGGCGTTTTCCGCCAAGCAGGGCGATGTTGGCGAGATCGTCGGCACGCAGCGCGGTCCGGCGATTCCGTATCTCTACTCGATTCGTCCGGCGGGCATTTCCGATCTCAACGAGATTCGTCCTCGCGTCGAGGCGGATGCACGCGCGGCGAAAGCGCGCGAGCTTGCGCGGCAGGAGCTGGCGACGGCTTTGCCTGCCGCGAACATCGACGAGGTGGCAAAGAAAGTCGGACTCACGGCGACGGAAACGACGGTGACGCGCCAGGGATCCGTCTCCGGATTCAGCGGCGACACGAGCGCGCTCGTCGACGCTGCGATGTCGGGCAAAGTCGGCCAGATCGTCGGGCCGATCGTGCTGCCCGACGGCGCGGTGGTACTGCAGATCGAGCAACAGAACAAAGTCGACCCGAAGACGGGCGGCGAGAACCGCGCCGCATACGCGGAAATGCTTCGCCAGCAGGAAGGGCGCAATCTGCGTGCGGCACTGTTGACGCGGCTGCGGAAAGAATCGACGGTGGAGATCAATCCCATTGTGACGCAGAAGAACCGCACGCCGCAGCAAGCAGGTCTGTAGGTTGCTGAAGGTTGCTGAGTTGCTGGGCAACCAAGCAACCAAGCAACTGAGCAACCGAGCAACTCATGGACATCCTGCCGAAGTGGAACGAGCCCGCGATCCGCGTGCTGATGATGCCGCGGGACACGAACGCGCAGGGCACGATCTTCGGCGGGGTGATTCTGTCGTTCATCGATCAGGCCGGCGCGATTGAAGCGCGGCGCCAGGGCGCGCGCATCATGGTCAGCGTGGCCATGGACAAGATTGTGTTCCATGAGCCGGTGTTCGTGGGCGATCTGATCAGCTTCTGGTGCGAGACGCTGCGGATCGGCACGACCTCCATCACCGTCAAAGTCACTGTCGAGTCGAATCGATACAACGATCCGAATCAGAAGGTCCTGGTCACCGAAGCGCAGGTCGTGTACGTCAATCTCGGTGAGGATCGGAAGCCGACGGCGATCGTGCGGCACGCATCTTCTCCAAGCGCTCCCTGATCTCCCGCTCCAGTCCGACGTCTTTCGGCTCATAGAATCGCCGGCCTAACAGCGCTTCGGGCAGGCACTCCATCGGCGCGGTCTGCTCGTCGAAGTCATGCGCGTACTGGTAGCCGCGGCCATAGCCGAGGTCCTGCATGAGGCGCGTGGGGGCGTTGCGGATGTGCAGCGGCACGGGCGGGTTGTCGCCCTGCCGCACTTCGTGCACCGCTTCGCCGTACCCGATGTACACCGCATTCGATTTCGGCGCCGCAGCGAGATAGGTCACGAGCTGCGCGAGCGCGACTCCCGCCTCGGGCATGCCGATGAAATGCGTCGCTTCTTTCACCGCTACTGCGAGCACCAGGGCCTGCGGATCGGCATTGCCGACATCTTCGGATGCCGCGCGCACCAGCCTGCGAGCGATGTACAGCGGATCCTCGCCGCCTTCGAGCATGCGCACGAGCCAGTAGACCGCGGCGTCGGCGTCGCCATTGCGAATCGATTTGTGCAGCGCGGAGATGATGTTGTAGTGCTCTTCGCCGCCTTTGTCGTACATCAGCGAGCGTCGCTGCAGGATTTTTTGGGCTTCTGGGGCATTGACGCTGCCGTGCGCCGTCTCGACGACGAGCTGCAGGCTGTTCAATGCCTGACGGGCATCGCCTGCCGACGTCGCGGCGATGAAGTCGAGCGCATCGTCACTCAACTCCACGCCGAATTTCTGCACGGACGGATCGGCGATCGCGCGCCGCACGATGGTCATCACCTGCTCGCGTTCGAGCGGCGGGAGGACCACGACTTTGCACCGCGACAAAAGCGCCGCGTTCACCTCGAACGAGGGATTCTCGGTCGTCGCGCCGATGAGCACGATGTCTCCCGCTTCGACGTACGGCAGAAATGCATCCTGCTGCGCTTTGTTGAATCGGTGGATCTCATCGATGAAAACGATGGTCTTGATTCCGCGGCCGAGGCGCAGCTTGCGCGCTTCTTCCATCAGGACTTTGATGTCTTTGATGGAGCTGCTCGTCGCGGAGAACGGCACGAAGCGCGCGCTGGTGGTCCGCGCGATGATGCGCGCCAGGGTGGTCTTTCCCGATCCGGGCGGGCCCCACAAGATCATCGAGGGGATGCGATCGCTGGCGATCGCCTTGCGCAGAAAACGCCCCTCGCCTAACACCTCTTCGAGACCGACGACTTCATCGATCGACGTCGGCCGCAGCCGCTCCGCGAGCGGAGCATCGGGTGTGAGGGCGGGCGGGAGCGCGGCGTCGTCGAAGAGAGATCCTGTCAAGCGACGCCGATTATGCGCCGTTACCGGATTTCAGTGGCCACGCCGCTGCGGATCGCTTCCTCCAGGATCGGTATCATCTCCCGCTCGGCCTCGGCTTCCAGAACGTCCCGCTTGCGGTCGATCTCCTCTTCCTGCCGCTCGAGCGGCCGCATCTCGCGATGGACGCTTTCAATCTCCCGGCGCAGATCGCGCAGTCGATCTTCTTCGGCACCCGTGAGACGTGGACCCTCATCGCGATCGGTGAGCGCATCGATCTGACGATCGAGCTCCGCTTCGCGTCGTTCGAGCGGGCGGAGTTCTCGTCGCACCCGCTTCGCCTCCGGCTTGTACGCGCGCTCGCGCTCGAACAGTCCTTCGATGCGGTCGAGCGTCTTGCCGTCGCGGATCAGATATTCGCTGCCGTTCTTCCTGAACCACATGAAGTCGCTGCCGTACGTGTCGCGCTTCGCCAGCGCGATATTCAGCGACACATCGGAGCCGGTCATCATGTGTTCAGAGCCGCGGACGAGGACGTAGGAGAAGGCGATCGCTAGCAGCATGATCGTTCGACGGCGGCAGGCCGTGCGCGGTTAGCAAAGCAACGAAAAGTCGAGGTTCCCGCCCGAAATCACGATTGCGGTCGGCCCGTTCAGCTTCAGAGTCCGCGACAGCACTGCAGCGACGCCCAGCGCGCCGGTCGGTTCGATGACCAGCTTGGTTCGGTACATTGCGAATTTGAGCGCGTCGAGCAGCGTGTCATCGTCGACGCTCACCACGTCGTGAACGCGCTCGCGGATGATCG
>WNGB01004494.1_pt1 | contig 21246 bp, 3 predicted proteins | sample 5400681 | NCBI WGS metagenome assembly WNGB01 (sample SAMN13153367, study PRJNA577476) | soil metagenome | isolation source: 115 cm soil or saprolite under grassland replicate 2 | place: USA:California | collected 2016-06-15
CTCCAGAGCCGAGGCGTCGAACAGGTAGCTCGACCACTGGCTGCAGACCGTGCCCGGCGGCAGCCGCGAGCCGCGCTGCAACGCCTCGACCATGTTGATGACGCCGGCGTGCGAGCCGCAGACGCCCTTCGGCCGCCCCGTGGAGCCCGAGGTGTAGATCACGTAGGCGAGAGCGATGCCCGGCAGGTCGGGGCGCGGGATCTCGACCGGCCCGCCCGCCGGAGCCTTGGCGTCGACGCGGAGCACGGGCGTCCCGGCCGGCAGCGCCTCCAGCAGGGGACCGGGGGAGTCGACCTGCCGCCCGGTGGTGAGCAGGGCGGCGATCCCGGCGTCGTCCGCCGTCAGGGCCAGGCGGTCGCGGGGAAACGTGGGATCGAGATAGAGCCAGGCCGCGCCGGCCTTGAGGATGCCCAGGACCGCGATCACCGTCTCGGCAGAGCGCGGCATACCGACGCCGACGCGGTCGCCGAGGCGCACACCGAGGGCGATCAGCTCGGCGGCCAGCTGGTCGGTCGTTTCGTTTAGCTCGCGGTAGCTCAACTCCACGTCGCCGTCGCGCAGGGCCGGCGCGTCCGGCGTCCGGAGCGCCCACTCCCGGAAGCGCTCGTGGATGAGAGGTGGGGCGTCGACGGGCCGGGCCGCCGGAACCCAGTCCTGCAGCAGCTGTCTCCTCTCCTCCTCCGTCATCAGGGGGAGGAGCCCCACACGACGGTCAACAGCCTCGACGGCGCCGGCCAGGAGGATCTCCCAGTGCTTTGCGAGGCGGGCGATCGTGGCGCGGTCGAAGAGGTCTTCGGCGAACTCGAGCGACGCCTCGATCTCCCGCCCGCGGCGCTCCAGGACGAGCGTGAGGTCGAGCTTGGGGGTGTCGAGGTCGACCGGGACGCTCACGAGCGAGAGGCCCGGCAGCTCCAGGCGCGGCATGGGCGTGTTCTGGAGCGCGAAGAGGACCTGGAAGACCGGAGCCTGCGACAGGACGCGGTCGGGCTGCAGGTCCTCGACGAGCGTCTCGAACGGCAGGTCCTGATGGTCGTAGGCGCCGAGCGTCTCCTCGCGCACCCGCGAAAGGAGAGCGCGGAACGGCTCGTTCCCCTCGACCCGTGCGCGCAGGGCGAGCGTGTTCACGAAGCAGCCGATCACCCCTTCGACCTCGGCCGGGTGGCGGTTGGCGACGGGTGAGCCGACCGTGAAGTCCCCCTGGTCGGACCAGCGGTGGAGCACCGCCTCCCAGCCGGCCAGGAGGGTCATGAAGAGCGTCGCCCCCTCGGCCCGGCCGAGCGCCTCCAGGCCGTCGGCGAGCGCGCCGGAGAGCTGGAAGCGCAGGGTGCGGGCATGGCGGAGCAGGCCCACCGGCCGCGGCCGGTCCGTGGGCAGCCGCAACGCCGCATCGCTCCCCGCCAGATGCGCGCGCCACCAGACGAGGAGCCGCTGCAACGTCTCCCCCTGGAGCCACCCGCGCTGCCAGACCGCGTAGTCAGCCATCTGGACGGGAAGATCGGGCAAGAGGGGGGGATTTCCGGACGCCAGCGCGGGGTACAGGACCGCCAGCTCGCCGACCAGCACGCCCAGCGACCAGCCGTCGCCGACGATGTGATGGAACGCGGTCGTCAGGAGGTGCTCCGCGGGCCTCAGCCGGATCAATGCGGTGCGCAGCAGCGGCGCTCGCTCCAGATCGAACGGCCGCCGCGCCTCCAGCTCGGCCAAGCGCCGCGCCTCACCCTCGCGGACTTCCACCGGCAGGCCTCCCAGGTCCACCAGGGGCAGGACGATGGCCGGCTGCGCGGCGATCCGCTGCACCGGCTCGCCGGCCTCCCCCGGATGGAAGGTGGTGCGCAGCGCCTCGTGGCGGCGGCCGACCTCGCGCAGCGCCCCCGCGAGCGCCCCTGGATCGACGTCTCCGGTCAGTCGGAACGAGCCGCTCATGTTGTAGGCCGCGGACCCGGGATCGAGCGTCTGGAGGAACCAGAGGCGCCGCTGCGCGAACGACAGGGGGAAGTCGCCGCCGCGCGGGACCGACACGAGCGGAGGCGCCGCCGGGGCTTCGGCGGTCGCCGCGGCCTCGTCGATCCGGGCCGCCAGGCGGGCCACCGTGGGCGCCTCGAAGAGGGTGCGGACGGGCAGAGCGACGCCGAACGCCCCGCGCACCCGCGCGGTGATCCGCGTCGCGAGGAGCGAATGGCCGCCGAGCGCGAAGAAGTCGTCGGCGACGCCCAGGCGCGGCAGCTCCAGCACCTCTCTCCAGATCTCCGCGAGGACCTTCTCGGTGGCCGTCCGCGGCTCGACGGCCGTCGCGTCGTCCTGCTCCACCGGCTCGGTGGTGAGAAGCAGCAGCTTGCGGCGGTCCACCTTCCCGCTAGGAGTGAGCGGGAAGGAGTCGACGAAGCGGATCGACGAAGGCACCGCGTGCTCCGGCAGCCGCGCTGCGAGGTACGAGCGCAGATCGGAAGGCAGCTCGCCCTGAGCGACCACCCAGGCGGCGAGACGGCGGTCGCCGGACGCGGGCTCGCGCACCGCCACGGCCGCCGCGGCGATCTCCGGATGAGACGCCAGCACGGCCTCGACCTCTCCGGGCTCGACGCGATAGCCGCGGATCTTCACCTGGTCGTCGATCCGCCCCAGGAACTCCAGCTCACCATCTGCTCTCAACCGCGCCCGGTCGCCTGTGCGGTAGAGGCGCGCGCCCGGCGTGAGCGGATCGGGGACGAAGCGCTCGGCCGTCAGCCCAGGCTGCCCCCAATAGCCGCGGGCCAGACAGACGCCGCCCAGGAACAGCTCGCCGGGCACGCCGAGCGGCGCGGGTCCGCCATAGGGATCGAGCACCACCGCCCGCGTCCCCGGCAACGCCTGCCCGATCGGCGGCTGCGCGGCCCACGCCTCCGGGTTCCCGGCGAGCGTGAAGGACGTCACGACGTGCGCCTCGGTGGGACCGTACTGGTTGTGGAGCCGGGCGCCGGGCAGGCGGCGGAACAGGTCGACCAGGGCCGGGGTCATGCGCAGCTGCTCGCCCGCCGTGATCACCTCGCGCAGGCTCTCCGGCAACCGCTCCTCGAAACGCGCCTGCTCGGCCAGCTGCTGCAACGCCACGAAGGGCAGGAACAGGCGCTCCACCTCGCGCTCGCGGAGCACTGCCAGGAGAGCCTCCGGGTCGCGCCGGTCCTCCTCCGAGACCAGCACCAGCGTGCCGCCCGCTGCCCAGGTCGAGACGATCTCCTGGTACGAGACGTCGAAGTTGATCGAGGTGAATTGGAGCGTCCGCCACGGTCCGGGAAGCGCCGCCGTCTGCCAGGCGATCAGGTTGTCGAGGGCACCGCGGGTCATGGCGACCCCCTTCGGCCGCCCTGTCGAGCCCGAGGTATAGAGGATGTACGCCAGGTTCTCCGGAGCCACCGGCACCTGGAGGTCCTCCGCGCTCTCACCCGACAGATCGAGAGCCCGGACGTCCACGATCCGCGCCGCCGTCCGCGGCAGCTCCGCCGCCAGAGCGGGCCGGGTGAGGAGGAGAGGCGCGCCCGAGTCCTCCAGAATCACCGCTCGCCGCTCCGCCGGATATTCGGGATCGAGCGGCACGTACACCCCGCCGGCCGTGAGGACCGCCAGGAGCGAAACGAGGAGATCCGGAGACCGTTCGAGCGACAGGGCGACCGGGACGTCCGGTCCGACGCCCTGGCGCTGCAGCCACCGGGCGAGCTGATTGGCGCGGGAGCGGAGCTCGGCGTAGGTGAGAGCGGTGCCGCTCAAATCAACGAGGGCTGGAACGTCGCCCCCTGGGACCGCCGGCGTCCCGCCGGCTCTTGGGAAGGGGGCCGGGGTGCCGCTGACAATCGCCCACTCCTCCGCCCCCAGCATCCGCACCTCCCCCACCCGCGCCTCCGGATCGGCCGCCAGGGCTTCGAGAAGGGTGAGCCAGCGCTCGACGATCCGCTCGGCGGTCGCGGCGTCGAAGAGGTCGGAGTTGTATTCGAGGATGCCGGTGATCTCTTCTCCCTGGTCGCTCATGTCGAGCAGGAAATCGAAGCGGGCCACGCCGGGGTCTACGTCGAGCTGCCGGATGCCCAGCTCGTCGAGCATGCGGCGCTCGACCAGGGTCTCGACCATCATCACCTGGAAGAACGGCGAACGGGAGAGATCGCGCTGCGGCGAGAGCTCCTCGACCAGCTTCTCGAAGGGGAGGTCCTGGTGCTGGAACGCCTGCCGGGCGGTGTCGCGCGTGCGCCGCAGCAGCTCTCCAAAGGTCTCCTCCGGATCGACGTCGGCGCGCAGCACGAGCGAGTTGGTGAAGAAACCGATCAGGTTTTCGGTCTCGCGGCGCGTGCGGTTCGCGACAGGCGTGCCGATGGCGAACGAGCGCTGGCCGGTGTGGCGGTAGAGGAGGACGTCGAGCGCCGCGAGGAGGAGCATGTAGAGCGTGGCCCCCGCCTCACGGGCGCGCGCCCGCAGCCGGCCGGCGGTCTCCGGCTCGACCTCGAAGATGATCCGCGCACCGCCGAAGGTCTGCACCGGCGGGCGCGGCCGGTCGGTGGGCAGATCGAGCCCGGGAGGCAGCCCTTCGAGATGGCCGCGCCACCAGGCGAGCTGCTCGGCGAGCACGCCGCGCTCGAACTGCTCGAGCTGCCAGGCCGCGAAGTCGGCGTACTGGACCGGCAGCTCCGGCAGGGGGGACGGCCGGCCGTCGAGGAACGCCTGGTGGAGCTCCGCCATCTCGGTCAGGAACACGACGTTCGACCAGCCGTCCGAGACCACGTGGTGCATGGTCACGCAGATGATGTGCCGCCGGTCTTCCAGCCGGAGAAGGAGCGTACGCAGGAGCGGTGTCCGCGACAGGTCGAACGGCGTCCGCGCCTCGATCCGGGCGAGGCGGATCCCCTCCTCCTCCCGCAGTGGAGCCGGCAGGCCGTGGAGGTCGACCAGCGGAAGCGTCCAGGAGGCGGGCGGCGGCTCCACGGCCTGGAACGGCTCGCCGTCGACGGTGACGAGATGCGTGCGGAGCGTCTCGTGGCGCCGGATGAGCTCCAGGAAGCAGAGCGCGAGGCGGCCGGGATCGATGGGCCCGGACAGCTCGGCCGCCGCCGGGACGTTGTAGAACGGATCGCCCGGCGCGAGCTGGTCGAGGAACCAGAGGCGGCGCTGGGCGAACGAGACCGGCAGCGGCCGACCGTCGCGATCAACGCGAGGAATCCGTGCCTCTTCGATCCGCCCCCCCTCCGCCCGCCGCGCCACGATGACCGCCGCCATGTCGGCCACAGTCGGCTTCTCGAACACCGAGCGCAGCGAAAACCCGGCCGCGAACGCCTCGTTGAGCCGGGTCACCAGCTTGGTCGCGAGGATCGAGTCGCCGCCCAGATCGAAGAAGCCGTCCCAGACGCCGATCCGGTCGATCCCCAGGAGATCCTTCCAGACCAGAGCGACCAACCGCTCCACCTCGTCCCGCGGCTCGACAAAGGGCACCGGCAGCTCGGGCCGCACCCGGGCGCCCGCCACTGCCGCCGGAACCCGCTTCCGGGCATCCTCGGAGACCGCCGCCGGGGCCATCTCGTCCATCGACGCCCGGCCCATCTGCGATACCGCGGCTGCCGAGAGCATCGCCGGATATCCCGGCTCCAGCCAGTAGCGCCGGCGCTCGAAGGGATAGGTCGGAAGCGGCACGCGCAGGCGGCGCTGGCCGGCCCAGAAGGCGTTCCAGTCGAGCCGCACACCCGCGAGCCAGAGACGGGCGAGCGCAGCCAGGAGGAACGCCTGGTCGTCCTGGCGGTCGAGCGCATGGCGCATGGTAGCCACGGCCACGCCGTCGCGCGCCGTCGCGGCGGCCGGATGCTGGAGCGCCCACGAGGTGAGCGTCTGGCCCGGGCCCGCCTCGACGAGCGCGCGGCCGGGCTCGCGCCACAGCTCGGCCACGCCGTCCGCAAAGCGCACCGCCTTGCGCAGGTGGTCCGCCCAGTAGCCGGGATCGGTCGCCTGCTCCGGCGTGATCCACGCGCCGGTGACGTTCGAGAGGAAAGGGATCTCCGGAGCCTGGAGCCGCACACCGCGGAACAGCTCGCGGAAGCGGCTGGCGATCGGCTCCATCATCTTCGAATGGAACGCATGCTCGGTCTCCAGCCGCCGCACCTGGAGCCCCTCCCCCGCGAGCCGCGCCTCGACCGCAGCCACCGCCGGCTCGGGACCCGCGAGCACCGTCAGCTCCGGCCCCAGCACCGCGGCCACGGACAGCTCGGTCCCGGCGAGAGACCCGGCGACCGTCTCGGGCAGGGGCACGGCGAGCATGGCGCCGGCCGGCAGCTCGGAGATCATCTTCGCCCGCCGGGCCACGAGCCGCAGGGCATCCCGCAGTGGAAAGACCCCGGCCAGGCAGGCGGCCACGTACTCCCCCACGCTGAAGCCCAGCATCGCCTCGGGCACGAGGCCCAGATCCATCAGCAGCCGGGCGAGCGCGTACTCCACCGCGAAGACGGCCGGCTGGGCCAGCTCGGTCCGGCGGAGGCGGCGGGCGGCCTCGGCTTCGGCGGGGGATTCGTTGGAAGTTCCGCGGCCCAGGAGGGCTCGCAGGTTGACCCCCTCCCCCGGCCCCTCCCCCGCGGAGCGGGAGAGGGGGGAAAAGCCCTCGGGCCACAGGATCTTGCGGAGATCGACTCCCAGCTCGGGGGTGAGGAGATCGGCGCAGTCGTCGAAGACCTCGCGGAAGCGGGGCTCCTCGCGATAGAGATCGCGGGCCATTCCCACGTGGTGGTTGCCGAGGCCGGGGAAGAGGAAGGCGATTCTTGTGTCCCGGCTCTCGGCGGTGCTCGCGAGGAGGCGCCGCGGATCGCGCGCCTCCAGGGCTGCGAGAGCGTCCTCCCGGCCGCGGCAGACCAGGGCGCGGCGGTGGCGGAAGGCGCGGCGGCCCACCTGCAGCGTGTAAGCGACATCCGCCGGATTCATCTCTGGATGCTCGCGGAGGTGGCGTGCCAAGCGGTCCGTGGCGGCTTCGAGGGCGGTCTCGGTCTTCGCGGAGAGGACGAGGAGCTGCCAGGCGCCTGCCGGATCGCCGGCCGGCACGGGCGGCACCTCCTCCAGAATCAGGTGGGCGTTGACCCCGCCGATCGCGAACGAGCTGACCCCTGCGCGGCGCGGCACACCGTCGGTCGTCCACTCGCGGAGCCGGGTGTTGACGAAGAACGGGGTCGATGCGAAGTCGATCTGCGGATTGGGGATCTCGAAGCCCAGGCTCGGCGGAATCTGCCGGTGCTCCAGCGCGAGAGTCGCCTTGATCAGGCTCGCCACGCCGGCCGCCGTGTCCAGATGGCCGACGTTCGTCTTGACCGAGCCGAGCGCGCAGTAGCCCGTGCGGTCCGTGGCCGAGCGGAACACCTCGGTCAGCGCCTCGACCTCGATCGGATCGCCCAGCGGCGTGCCCGTGCCGTGGGCCTCCACATAGGTGATCGAGTCACCGCGGATGCCGGCCACGGCCTGCGCCATGGCCACCACCTGGATCTGCCCCTCGATCCCCGGGGCCGTGTAGCCCATCTTGAACGAGCCGTCGTTGTTGGTGGCGAACCCCTTGATCACCGCGTGGATCGTGTCCCCCTCGGCCAGAGCGTCCGCGAGGCGCTTGAGCACCACGACCCCCGCGCCGCTGCCGCCCACCGTCCCCAGAGACCGCGCGTCGAACGCATGGCAGTGGCCGTCCGGGGACGACACCCCCTCCATGGGGAGGTATCCCGCCTGGGGCAGCAGGATCGTCGAGCCCCCGGCCAGCGCCACGTCGCACTGGTACGTGACCAGGCTCTGGCACGCGAGAACCGCCGCGACCATCGAGGTCGAGCACGCGGTCTGGACGTTGATGCTCGGCCCGGTCAGGTTCATCTTGAACGCGGCCAGGGAGACGAGGAAGTCCTTGTCCGTGAGGATGCGGGCCTGGAGCGGGCCGAGCGAGGCGAGGACGTCCGGATGAGCCAGCAGATGGCGGATCAGGTAGTTGCCCGCGCCCATCCCGCCGAAGATGCCCACCGTGCCGCTGTAGCTCTCCGAGTCATACCCCGCCCGCTCGAAAGCCTCCCAGGCGACCTCGAGGAACAGCCGGATCTGGGGGTCCATGGCCTCGGCCTCGCGAGGCCCGAAACCGAAGAACGCCGCGTCGAAGCTCTCGATCCCGTCGAGCACCCCTCCGGCCGGGATGAGGCGAGGGTCATCCAGGAGAGCCGGCTCGACCCCGCTCGCCGCCATCTCCTCGCGCGACAGGACGGAGATCGACTCGACCCCATCGCGCAGATTGCGCCAGAAGGCTTCGACATCGGCCGCGCCGGGGAAGCGTCCCGCCATCCCCACGATGGCGATGCCATCGGGAGAGGAGGGCTCCTCGGCGGGCTCGGTCAGGTCGGTCGGGATTCCGGGCTCCATCGCACACCCTGCTAACGTCCAAGTGTCCGCCAACACCTCAGAAGGGGCGGCCGGCGGAAGAGGGGAATGGTACCGCGAATGGGGCGGGAGGTGGGCTTCGCGCTTATGTACGGCGACCGCGGGCCCGATCGCCAGGTGGCTCGGCTCTCGGGCTCACGGGGGTATGAGGGTTGGGGTTGGGTCAGGATGCGACCCGGTCACGTTCTACGAGGTCGTCGACGGACTCCACGAGGGGAAGCTCAGCGACCAACTCGGCCAAACGTTCGACCGAGCCAATTGCGTCCAGGTGCCGCCGCACCCGCTGGGGCACGACCCCGAACCGTCGCTCCAGGCCAAGGAGCACCGCCGCTCGCATCTGCTCCACGACCTCAGCCTTTCCTTCGGTCCTTCCCTGCTGGAGCCCCTGAGCCTTCCCTTTTTCGAGCCCCTCCGCCCTCCCCTGCGCCAGCCCTTTCTTCACTCCTCGCTCTTCCGCCTTCCCCAGCCAGGTCGTCTCCATCTCCCGAACCTCCTTGTTCTCTTCCAGCTGCAGGAGCCGCTGGTACTCCGCGGCACCCTCTCCCGTCAATTTTACACAGGTCTTGAGCCAGTTGACCAGTACCTCTTTGTCGAATCCGGTCACGCCCGACCGGGAGACCCGGCGGAGGCACTCGATCTTCAGCTCGGCCCGCGACCACCTCTTGGGCCGCATGAATGCCGCGAAGGCCCAGGCGATCGGCTCGGGCCGGGCGAGCCACTCTTCCGCCAGGCAGCCCGAGAGGCCCAGGACGTGGTAGGGGAACACCACCTGAGCTGCCTCGACTCCCTCCGCCAGGAGCTCAAGCCTCACTCCAGGGCGGCCTCCCCGCAGGTTGACCACGATCGGCAGGACCAGGAGGTCGTACCTCAGCCGGATCTGCATGTAGTAACGCCACATCCGCTGATCCATGCCAGCGCGGGCTCGCGATTCGATCTCCACGTGCACCAGGATCTGCAGCTCTCCCGGCTCCCACGGGACTCTGGCCAGGAGGTCCAGCTCCCGTCGCTGGCCGGCGGGCGGCCAGTCGGTGAAGAGCTCCTTGTCCATGAAGATCGCCTCGCCGGGACGGAGGCTCGGGGCGACGTCGGGGACGGCGACGCGGAGGAAGTCGTGAAAGAAGGTCGTGATCAGGCTCTTGGAGAGCTGGTCATGGCTCATCGAATCATTCTCCGAACTGGTCGGGCGCAGCCGAAGCTGGCGGGTCCGCCCTATATAAGTCGGAAAACAAGGGTCGATTCTTGCACTCGGGAGAAAACTTCTCCCAAGAATCTTCTTCCGGGGTTGCGCTTTCGCAGTTGACTGCTCTCCCAGGAGGGGCGAACGTCATCCCTGCCGGGGCGGACGTTCCCCCGAGAGGGATGGCCGCATCCCCACAAGGGATGGCCTCATCCCCAAGAGGGATGACCTCCGCCCCGACACGGGCGGCCTTCGCCCAAACAGTACCGGCCTCCGCCCAAACAGAACCGGCCTCCGCCCCGACAGGGACGGCTCTCGCCCTGAAGGGGATGGGCTCTGCCCCGTGGGGCGGGAGGGTGGACTGCCGGGCCGGAGGCTGGATGGTGGGATCAGCCGCGCTCTGAGCGCAGCCGTGCGAGCTCTTCCTCCAGGACGCGAGCTCTCTCCTCGGCAGCCGCGGCTCGCTCATCAGCCTGGCGCCGGGCCATCGCCTCAGCGGCGGCTTTCGCCTCCAGCTCTTCCCTGTCAGAACGCAAATCGGGCCTACATAGGCCGGTGGGCGCCTCGGCCGATGCGGCGTGGCACCGCTTCGCCTTGCTCCCCTCTCCCGCTCGCGGGAGAGGGGCCGGGGGTGAGGGTTTATTTCCGCCCCCGCATCGCCTCCCGCAGCTTGCGCGCCCGGTCCTCGATGCGGTCCAGGGCGGCGGCGCGGTCGGGGCGCCGTTGGCCGGGGTCGGGGACGGCGGCGAGGGTCTCGCGGAGGGCGTAGAGGTTGAAGCGGTCGGAGCCCCGGTAGAGGTCGTCCTGGTCCAGGGCGACGGTGAAGCCGTGGTGACGGAAGAGGGCGGTGACCTGCTGCAGCCGATCCCCCAGATCGTGCACCTCGAGGACCGCCTGCTGGAGCTTCGGCCAGTCGTCCTCGGCGAGGCCGGCGAGGACGTCCATCTCGCTCTTCTCGACGTCGATCTTGAGCAGGTCGATGCGCGTCACCGCCTCCTCGCGGATCACCTCGGAAAGGGTGCGCAGACGGCAGGTCAGGGTCTCGCGGCGGAAGCGCTCGGCGAGGAGCTCTTCCTCGTATTGCAGGAGGTCCTCGACGCCCTCCTTGCCGCGCGCGATCTCGTTGTGGAGGAGGGTGCGCAGGGCCTCCCTTTCCTCGTGCTCGTTGGGATAGAAGGAGGACATCCCCGAGGTGTGGGGATAGAAGGTCAGCTCCGCCTCTCCCGCACGGCTCGACAGGCCGCAGTTGAACAGGTGGACGCGCTCGCCGTAGGGCGCGGCGTTGGCCCGGAGGATCGCGAAGAGCGGCGGCGCGGGCTCGAAGGTCCAGATCCGCGCTCCCGGCCAGTGGGTGGCCACGAAGACGGTGAAGAGGCCGATGTTGCCGCCCACGTCGAAGACCACGTCGCCGTCCCTCAGGGTGATCCCCTGCCGGGTGTAGACCCGCTTCTCAAAGATGTCGTCGTACATCTGCTCCATCTCGGCCTTGGCCTGATAGGCCACCTCCAGGCCGTTGGGGAGCGTGGCGCGGCGGACGGGTACCGTCGGTCCGGCCATCACCTTCTCCGGCCGGCTTCCTTGCGGCGGCGCTGCTCTTCGAGGAACTGGCGCTGGCGGTCGACGGCGGCGGATTGCTGCACGGCGCCGGCCCGGCGCTGCGCGCGGTCCTCGGCGTCGGCCAGGGCGCGGCTGTCGCGCTCCTCGGTCTCGAGGTAGCGGGCGAGCGACTGGACGGTGGGATTCCTGAACAGCTGGACCATGGTGACCTCGCGGCCCAGGACCTCGCGCAGGCGGGCATGGATGCGCACCAGGAGGAGCGAGCTGCCGCCGACCTCGAAGAAGTTGTCGTGGATGCCCACCTTCTCGCGCCCCAGGACCTCGCGCCAGACGTCCGCCACGGCCTGCTCGGTCGAGGTGCGCGGCGCCACATAGGCCGCCTCCAGCGCCGGCCGGTCCGTCCCCGGCGCAGGCAGAGCACGGCGGTCGACCTTGCCGCTGCCGGTGAGCGGCAGGGCCTCCAGCATCACGAAGGCGGAGGGGATCCACGGCTCGGGCAGACGGTCGGCCAGCCAGCGCCTGAGGCCGCTCGCGGAGAGGGGGGCCGGCGCCGCCTCCTCCGCTTCCGGGCGGCGCGCATAGACCATGGTCACATGGACCCCCTCGGCCACGGCGAAGTCGTCCACCGCGAGGTCGAAGCCGTGGCGGCGCAGATGCCCCGAGACCTCGGCGAGGAGCGCGTCGTCGTGGACCTCCAGGACGACCTGGCGGATCTTCGGCCAGTCCTCGTCCGAGAGGCCGGCGAGGATGAAGCCCTCGCTTTTCTCGGCGTCGACCTTGAGGAGGTCGATCCGCTCGACGCCGTGCTCCCGGATGACGTCCGAGAGGGTGACCAGCTCGATCGGGTACGTCTCGGTCCGCAGGTGGTCCTGGATGACCTCGTCGATCTGCTCGGGCGGAATCCGGGCGCCCAGCCGCTCCAGCCAGTCGAGGATCAGGGCGCGGTTCTCCGCCAGGTCCTCGGGGGTGCCGGCGAAGCGGCCGGAGAGGCCCGGCGCGTTCGGGTAGAAGGTGAACTCGGTCGACCCCGGCCGGTCGGCGACGCCGCGGTTGATCAAGCGGACGTCGAGCCCGTAGAGCCGCATATTGGCGGCGAGCGCCTCGAAGGTGGGCGGGAAGGGCTCGAAGGCGAAGATGCGCGGGCTCTTCGCGCGCTGGTGGACGAAGAGGGTGAAGAAGCCCAGGTTCGCTCCCACGTCGAAGACCACGGCGCCGTCCGGCAGCGCAATGCCATGGCGCAGGTAGATCTCGTCGTCGAAGATCTCCTGATAACCCGCCTGCACCTGGAACTCGGTGACGCAGGCGATTGGCATGCCGTTGGGCAGGACGACCCGGTGGCGGTCCGCGGGCAGCTCACCCTGCGGGCGCAGCGGGAGCACGGCTCCAGCGGAGGGCACGACGTAGCCGATCAGACTGTCCTCGCGGAGGGTGACCGCGGCCTCCCGCACGTCGGGATGGCTGCGCAGCGCGGCCTCGACCTCCCCCAGCTCGATGCGGTGCCCCCTCACCTTGACCTGGTGGTCGGCGCGGCCCAGGAAGTCGAGGGTCCCGTCCGGCAGCCAGCGCCCGAGGTCGCCGGTGCGGTACATGCGGGCGCCGGGAGTGGTCGCGAACGGATCGGGCAGGAAGCGCTCGGCGGTCAGGTCGGAACGGCGCCAGTAGCCGGCGGCGATGCCGTCGCCCCCCAGCCAGACCTCGCCGGGCATGCCGGGCGGCACCTGCCGCAAACGGCGGTCGAGCAGGCGCACGGTGTTGTTCGCCAGCGGCCGGCCGACCGGCACCCGCTCCCCCACCTCTGCGATCCGCTGCACGGTGGACCAGATCGTCGCCTCGGTGGGACCGTAGACGTCGAGGACCTCTCCACCGACCGCGCCGCGCAGGGTCCGCGCCAACGACGCAGGCAGGGCCTCGCCTCCCAGGAGGAGGGCGCGCAGCGGCGCCAGGGACTGGAGGGTGCCTGGATCGGAGGCGAGCATCCCGGCGAGCGAGGGAGTGCACTGGAGGTGGGTCACGCCATGGCGGGCGATCTGGGCGGGGATCGAGAAATCCTCCTCGTCCCCTGCCGTCTCGGCCGCGAGCGCGTCGCGCAGGCCGGCCAGCCGGCGCAGGCTCTCCAGCGCCGCATCGCAGGGGACGCCGAAATCGACGAGGCAGCCGATCTCGTCGACGCCCAGGGCGCGCAGCCGGTCGATGGTCTGGCGGCAGGTCGCGGGCGAGCCGAACAGGCCGGCGGACTCGAAATAGCGGTCGAAGGCGTGCGCGAGGATGGCTTCGAGGTCGGCCGCGGAGAAGTCGGCGTCCTCCTCAAGGCCGAAGCTCTTTGCCATCCGCCTGACCAGTCCCAAGGAGCTCCGCAGGTAGTTGGTGAAGGGGCCGCGCACGATCTCGCGGGCGGTGGCATCGTCCTCGGCGACGAAGGTGTGGATCATCAGGGTGACGCCTCCCTCGCCCGGATGGCCGGCGGCGCGCCAGGCCTCGCGGTAGATGCGGATCTTCTCCGCCACCTCGTCGAGCGTCTGGTCGAGCAGGTGGGTGAGGACGTTGGCGCCGATCTCGCCGGCGCGGCGGAAGGTCACGGGACTGGCGAAGGCGGTGATCCAGACCGGCAGCTCGCTCTGGAGCGGCCGCGGCTGGATGCGCACCTCGACCTCCTCGCCTCCCGGAGCGCGGCGCCTGACCGCCTCCCCTCGCCAGAGGGCACGCACCGTCTCGATCCCCCGGTACATGACCTCGTGGCGGTCCGTGAACGCCTCCGGCGCGAAGACGAAGTCGCCCGAGTGCCAGCCCGAGGCGAACGAGATCCCCACCCGGCCGCCCGAGAGGTTGTCCACCACGGCCCACTCCTCGGCGACCCGCACGGGATCATGGAGAGGCAGGACGACGCTGCCGGCGCGGATGCCCAGCCGGCGAGTGACGGCGGCCACCGCGGCGCCGGTGACCGACGGGTTCGGGTAGAGGCCGCCGAACGTATGGAAATGCCGCTCGGGGGTCCACACCGCCTTGAACCCCCGCGCGTCCGCCAGCTTCGCCCCTTCGAGGAGGAGGCGGTACTTGTCCTGCGGATCGTCTCCGGCGTCGGCGAAGTAGAAGAGGCTGAAGTCGATCGGCCGCGCCGCCGCCTTCCGCGTGGAAATGAGCGAAGCGGCGACCTCGTCCTGGAGAACGACCCGATAGCCGCGGGTGAGCGTCCAGAGCAGCTCCAGGACGGAGATGTCGAAAGAGATGCTGGTCACTGCGAGCCACACGCCCGGGCGATCGGCTTCTAAAACCTCGTCCATGGCGGCGAAGAAGCCGGTGACGTTCGCGTGGGTGAGGACGACGCCTTTGGGGGTGCCGGTGGAGCCGGAGGTGTAGATGACGTAGGCGGGGGAAGAAAAGGACGTAGAGGACTCAAAGGACGAAAAGGACAAAAGCGAGTCCTTTAGGTCCTTTAAGTCCTTTGGGTCCTTCAGTTCCACCACCCTCTCGTGCCCCTCACCCAGGTGGCGAGCGCGATCGCTGTAGATCACCAGCCCTTGCGCCTGGGAGTCTTCGAGCATCAGGCGGAGGCGGGCCTCGGGGTAGCTGGGATCGAGCGGCACATACGCTGCTCCCGCCTTGAGGATGCCCAGGAGGCCGGCGAGCAGGGGGAGGGACCTTTCGGCGCAGAGGCCGACCCGGTCTCCAGGACGGATGCCCCTCTCGACCAGCGCTCCGGCCACGGCGTCGGACTCGGCGTCGAGGTCCTGGAAGGTCCAGCTCCGGTTGCGGTGGACGGCGGCGATGGTTTGGGGCGTCCTCGCGGCCTGATCTTTGAAGAGATCGTGGATCAGGGCAGGGGCGGAGGGGACCTCCGGGCGCAGGCGGCTCCAGGCGTCGAGCTTCCTCTGGTCCTCGGAATCGAGGAGCGGGAGGACGGAGAGGGCGCGGTCGGGGGCGGACGCGGCTCCGGCGGCTAAGACGGCGAAGGAGCGGGCCAGGCGGCGGATGGTGGCGGGCTCGTAGAGGTCGGCGTTGTATTCGATCCAGCCGGTGACGCCGGCGGAGGTGTCGGTCAGGTAGAAGCCGAGGTCGAACTGGGTGGTCCCCGCGTGGATCTCCTGCGGGCGCAGAGTGAGGTCCGGCAGCTCCAGGGCGGGCAGGCCCACGGTCTGGAGCGAGAAGAAGATCTGGAAGAGCGGGCTGCGCGAGAGGTCCCGCTCGGGCGAGAGCGCCTCGACGAGGAGACGGAACGGCACGGGATGGCCGAAGGCGCCCAGGGCGGTCTCGCGGGTCCGGCGCAACGCTTCGCGGAAGGTCGGATCTCCCCCCAGATCGGTCCTCAGGACGATCGTGTCCAGAAAGAGGCCGATCAAGCTCTCCACGGTCCGGTCCGGCCGGCTCGCCGCGGCCGTGCCGACGATCACGTCGTCCCTCCCGGCCCAGCGCGCGAGCACCGCCGCGCCCACAGCCAGGAGAACGGTGAACAGGGTCGTCCCCTCGGCGGCGGCGAGGCGGCGCAGGGTCTCGACGGACGCCTGATCCAGCTCGATCCGCTCCGCCGCGCCGCGGAAGGTCTGGAGGGCCGGCCGCGGATGGTCCGCCGGCAGCTCGAAGCCGGTCGGTCGATCGCCCAGGCGGTCCTTCCACCAGGTCACCAGCTGGTCGAGCGTCTCTCCCTGATAATGCCCACGCTGCCACTCCGCGAAATCGGCGAACTGCACCTCCGGCTCGGGGAGCGGCGACGGACGGCCCGCGGCGAAGGCGAGGTAGAGCTCGCCGAGCTCGCGGACCAGGAGGCCGACCGACCAGACGTCGGAGGCGATGTGGTGCTGGGTGAGGAGGAGCAGGTGCCGCTCGGGTTCCAGACGCAGGAGGGTGGCGCGGACAGGCCGCCCGGCGGCGAGGTCGAACGGCCGGCGTGCCTCCTCGGCCGCGAGGCGCGCGGACTCGACGTCTCTCGCTCCCTCCGGCAGGCCGGAGAGGTCGGCGAGCGGCAGGCGCGGCACCGCGGGCTCGTCTTCGAACTCCAGGGGGATCTGGACCGGCACGCCGTCCACCACGGTGAAGCGGGTGCGCAGGACCTCGTGCCGGCGCTCGATCTCGGCCAGGCAGTGCTCGAGGATGGCAGGCCGCAGCCGTCCCTCGGCCCGGATCGCCGCCGGCAGGTTGTAGACCGGCGTCCCCGGGTCCATCTGCTCCAGGAACCAGAGCTGCTGCTGGCCGAAGGCGAGGGGGACCGGCTCCTCCGTCCGCGGCCGGCGCCGGATGCGCGCCGCCGTCCCCTCACCGGGAGCCTTCTTCTGCTGCAATTTGCGAATCAGCAGGTCGAGCTTGTCGGGCGCGATGTCGCCGACCCACTTGGTGGTATCTGTCACATTTCCTCCAGGATCTTCGCCACCTCTTCGGGGTCGGCCTCTTCCACCAGCTTGCGGCCCAGGGCGACGGCCATGGCCTCGATCGTCGGCCCCTCGAAGACGGTGCTCACGGGGAGGTCGACCCCGAAGAGCTCGCGCACGCGGAGGACGAGCTGTCCGGCTTTGAGCGAGTGCCCGCCCAGGTCGAAGAAGCTGTCGCGGACGCCGATCCCTTCGACTCCCAGCAGGTCGGTCCACAGCTCGGCCAGCATCTCCTCCACCAGGGTGCGCGGCGCCACGTGCTCTCCCGCCGGCCGTTCCCAGACGGGCGCGGGCAGGGCGGCGCGGTCGACCTTGCCGTTCGACGTGAGCGGCAGGGTCTCCAGGAGCACGACGGAGGACGGGATCATGGCCTCGGGCAGGCGGGACCGGAGAGCCTCGCGCGAGGTCGCGGCGAGCTCCGGAGCGGCGCCCGGCTCGGGCACCACCCAGGCCACCAGCCGCGGCTCTCCCTGGGGGTCCGGACGCACGGCGACGATCGCCTCCCGCACGCCGGGCACCCTCCGCAGCGCGGCGGCGACCTCGCCCGGCTCGATCCGGATGCCGCGGATCTTCACCTGATCGTCCACCCGGCCCAGGAACGCGAGATCCCCCGTGGGCGCCCAGCGCGCCAGGTCCCCGGTTCGGTACATCCGCTCGCCAGGGATGCGGCTGAACGGGTCGGGCACGAAGCGCTCGGCAGTCAGACGGGGGCGTCCGAGATAGCCATGGGCGAGGCCGAGCCCGGCGAGGAGCAGCTCGCCGGGCACCCCCGGCGGAGCGAGCTCGCCTTCCGGGCTCAGCACGTAGACCCGCGTGTTGCGCACCGGCCGGCCGATCAGCGCGAACGCCTCGCGCGGCGGCTCGGCGGGCAGCGGCCAGAAGGTGATCGATACGGCCGCCTCGGTCGGGCCGTAGCAGTCGAGGATCTGCACCCCGGGACAGCGGGCGGCGATCTCGACGAGAGGCGCCAGGGGCACAGGCTCGGCGCCGGTCTCCAGCCGGACCATCGGCACGGGGGAGAGAGCGCACCCGGCGGCGAAGTCGGCGAGCAGAGCCGGCGGCACATAGGCGCGGCCGGCCGCGCGCCCGGACATCCAGGCGGCCAGGACGCGGCCGTCGGTGCGGACCCGCTCGGGGACCACCTCCAGGCTGCCGCCGGTCAGGTAGGGCGTAAAGATCTCCAGCACCGAGGCGTCGAACGAGAGGCTCGCCCATTGGGTGCAGACGGTCCCCGGCGGAATCGGCGCCAGGCGCTGCACCTCGTCGACCACGTTGACCGCTCCGGCATGGTGGCAGCAGACGCCCTTGGGCCGGCCGGTGGAGCCCGACGTATAGATGACGTACGCCAGGGCATTGCCCGGCAGAGCGATCCCCGGATTTTGGTCGGGCCGGGCCTCGATCGCCGGAGCGTCCTCATCCAGGAGCACCAGATGCGTTCCGGGCGGCAGCACGGTCGCCAGAGGTCCGAAGGCGCCGGCCAGGCTCCCCGTGCTCACCAGGACGGTGAGGCCCGAATCCGCGGCCATGTCCGCGAGGCGCTCCAGCGGCTGGGCGGGATCGAGGGGGAGGTACGCGGCTCCCGCCTTGAGGATGCCCAGGATCGCCACGACCGCCTCGGCGGAGCGCTCCAGGCCGAGGCCGACCGGTGCGCCGGGGCGCACCCCGAGCGCGATCAGATGCCAGGCCAGGCGGTTGGCTTGCGCGTCGAGGTCGCGGTAGGTGAGCGCCACGTCTCCCGAGCGGAGGGCGATGGCGGTCGGCGTCCGCCGCGCCTGATCCGCGAAGCGCTCGTGGAGCAGGGGGCTTCCGGAGAGCGGCGCCATCGGCGGCACCCGTTCGCCGAGGAGCTGCGCGTGCTCCTCGGGAGTGAGGAGCGGCAGGTGGGCGATGGCGTGCTCCGGAGCGGCGGCGGCGCCGGCGAGCAGGATCTCCCAGTGCCGTGCCAGGCGGACGGCGGTGGCCTCGTCGAACAGCTCGGCGGCGTGCTCCAGGCTGGCGGCGAGGTGATCCCCCTCGCGCTCCACCGTCAGAGCGAGCTCGAGCTTGGGCGCGCCCAGATCCACCGGGACCAGCTCCAGATCGAGCCCCGGCAGCTCCAGATGGGGGCGCGGAGCATTCTGGAGGGCGAAGAGGACCTGGAACAGGGGCGTCTGGGACAGCGCCCGCTCGGGCCGCAGCTCGGCGACCAGCTTCTCGAACGGGAGGTCCTGGTGCTCGTAAGCGCCCAGGGTGCCCGTGCGCACGGTCTCCAGAAGTGCGGCGAAGCCGGCCTCGGGCGCCAGGACGATGCGCAGGGCCAGGGTGTTCACGAAGCAGCCGATCACCCCTTCGATCTCGACGCGGTGGCGGTTCGCGATCGGCGAGCCGACGACGAGGTCGCGCTGGCCGGACCAGCGGGAGAGGACGGCGTTCCATCCCGCCAGGAGGATCATGAACAGGGTGGCCCCGCGGCGGCGTCCCTTCGCCTCCAGATCGGCCACCAGGCCGGCCGGGAGGCGGAAGCGGACCGTACGGCTCCGGCGCACCGGACCGGCGGGGCGCGGCCGGTCGGACGGCAGGTTCAGCACGGGAGCGCCGGCCAAGCGCTCGCGCCACCAGTCGAGGAGCGTCCGCAGGGTCTCGCCCTGGAGCCACGCGCGCTGCCACACAGCGTGATCGGCCACCTGCACCGCCGGCGCCGGGAGGGAATGGACCGCACCCGCCTCGCGGAGCAGCACGCCGAGCGACCAGCCGTCCGAGACGATGTGGTGCATGCTGACGGCGAGCAGGTGCTCGTCCGGCGCGACGCGGATGAGGATGGCCCGGAGGACGGGTCCGTGCTGCAAATCGAACGGCCGCTGCCCCTCTGCCACAGTGGCGCCGGAGGCCTCGGTCTCGCGCATCTCGCCGGGGAGGCTCGTCAGATCGACCAGCGGCAGAGCGAGATCGTGCGCGGGAGCGATGCGCTGCACCGGCTCGCCACCCACGAAGGGGAAGGAGGTACGCAGGGATTCATGCCGCCGGACGATCCCGCGCAGGGTGGCCGCGAGGGCCACGATATCGAGCCGTCCGGAGAGGCGGAGCGCACCCGCCATGTTGTAGGTCGCGCCGTCCGGATCGAGCTGGTGGAGGAACCAGAGGCGCTCCTGGGCGAAGGAGAGCGGGAAGTCGCCGCCGCGGGGAAGGGGGGTGAGAGGCGGAGCCGCGGGTACCGCGCCGCCGCGCCGCGCCGTCTCGATCCGTTCCGCCAGGCCGGCCACGGTGGGTACCTCGAAGATGTCCCGCAGCGGCAGCTCGACGCCGAGGAGAGAGCGGACGCGCGCGACGATCCGGGTGGCCAGGAGGGAGTGACCGCCCAGGGCGAAGAAGTCGTCGTGAATGCCGACCGTCTCGATCCCGAGGAGGTCGCGCCAGAGGTCCGCCAGCAGCTCTTCCAGGGGATCGCGCGGGGCAGCGCTCCCGGCCGCCGCGGGCACGGCGGGCAGCGCTCCGGCGAACGCACCCTCCTGCCACAGGCGGACCAGGGCGCGCCGGTCGGTCTTGCCGCTGGGCGTGAGCGGCAGGGCGTCCATCACCGTGAGGGACGCGGGGAGGTACCAGGCCGGCAGATGGGCCGCCAGGTGCTCGCGCAGCCCGGCCGCGGTGAGGAGAGCCCCCGGCCGCGGCGCCGCGAAGGCGCTGAGCTGCAGGGAGCCGCCCGGACCCGGCAGGGCCAGAGCCGCCGCGGTCTTCACGTCCGGGTGCGCCAGCAGGTTGGCGTCGATCTCCCCCAGCTCGATGCGGTAGCCGCGGATCTTGACCTGGTGGTCGAAGCGGCCGAGGAACTCGATCTGGCCGTCCGGCCGCCAGCGGACCTTGTCGCCGGTGCGGTAGAGGCGCCCGCCGGGCGCGCCGCCGAACGGATCGGGCACGAAGCGCTCGGCGGTCAGCTCCGGCCGCCGCCAGTAGCCGCGGACGATGCCCCCGCCGCCGATCAGCAGCTCGCCCGGGATGCCGGCCGGCAGGAGCTCCAGGCGCCGCCGGTCGGCCACGTACACCTGCGACCCCGCGATCGGCCGGCCGATGAGCGGCTCCCCGGTCTCCCCCGCCGGCACGAGCGCCGCCGTCGTATAGATCGTGTCCTCGGTCGGGCCATACAGGTTCCACAGCTCGCGCTCCAGGCCCTGCGCGTAGAACCGGTCGGCCAAGGAGCGCCGCAGCGGCTCGCCCGCGAGGCCCACGACCCGCACCGACGGAGGAAGCGGGCCGGCCTCCAGGAGAGCGGTCAGCGCCGACGGCACGGTGTCGATGAACGTGACTCGGTCGCGCGCCGGCAGGCCCGGCAGCGCCAGCGCATCCTCGGCCACGATCACCGTCCCGCCGAGGCTCAAGGGGGCGAAGATCTCCATGACCGACGGGTCGAAGTTGACCGAGGTGCAGAAGAGGACACCGCCGAGCACCTCGCGATACGTCTCCGCCGCCCACCGCACCATGCGCACCGCCGTCTCGTGCTCGACCGCCACGCCCTTGGGGCGGCCGGTGGAGCCGGAGGTGTAGATGATGTAGGCGAGGTGGCTGGGGGAGGGCGGCAGGCTCCTCATCGGCCCCTCTCCCGCGCCACGCACCCCCTCCTTCCCGATCACGATCGCCGCCCCCCCATCCTCCAGCATGAACCGCCGTCGCTCCTCGGGATAGGCGAGATCGATCGGCAGGTAGGCCGCTCCCGACTCCAGGACGCCGAGGAGAGCGACGATCAGGTCGGCGGTGCGCGGCAGGCTCACGGCGACCACGGTCTCCGGGCCGGCG
>WNGB01013471.1_pt1 | contig 21246 bp, 20 predicted proteins | sample 5400681 | NCBI WGS metagenome assembly WNGB01 (sample SAMN13153367, study PRJNA577476) | soil metagenome | isolation source: 115 cm soil or saprolite under grassland replicate 2 | place: USA:California | collected 2016-06-15
CGGCTGCCGAGCACCTGGGCGCGGCGGCTGTCCCACGGCCGCGAGCACCCCAACTTCGTCCACGTCGAGGCGGTGCTCCGCCCGGACGGCGACCCGGCCGCCCGGCCCTGAGGCAGAGCCTGGCTACCCCGGCGCGCCGGCGGCCTGGCGCGCCGGTAGGCGCGAGCGCGCCATGGCGAGCGTGAGCCCGGCGGCGGCCAGGCAGGTCCCGGCGAGGATCTGCCAGCGGAGCGGGGCGGCGGTGACCACGGCGCCCACCACCACGGCGGCGACCGGCATCAGCCCGGACAGGAGCCCGGCGGTCTCGGGGCCGAGCCGCCGCACCGCGCCGTACCACAGCAGGAACGCGATCACCGTCGAGACGATCGCGAGGTAGCCGAGGGCCAGCAGCTCCGCGGCGCTGGGAGCTGCCAGGGCGCCGGGCCCCTCCAGGGCCGCCGATGCCACGGCCAGCAGCACCGCCGCGACGGCGCACGCGCGCAGCGACAGCCCCAGCGGGCTGATGGTGCGCAGCACCGGCGCGGCGACCACCGTGAAGCCCACCTCGCAGGCCAGGGCGACCGCCGACCACGCCAGCGCGGCCGCGTCGGCCATGCCGAAGCCCTCCACCACGGCGGCGCCGGCGGCGACGAGGCAGGCGCCGGCCACCACCCGCGCGGCCGGACGCCGGCGCTCCAGCGCGGGGACCACCAGGGCGAACAGGACCGGGGCGCAGCCGACGACGGTGGCGACGACCGCGGGCTCGCCGGTGGTCACCGCCCGCACCACCGCGACGTTGAACAGCGCCATGCCCGTGGCGGCCACCACCAGGATGCGCACCCAGTCCGCCACGGTGCCGCGCGGCTCCGGCCGGCCCCGCCCGCGAGCGACCACGGCGAGGATCACCGCCGCCAGCCCGTAGCGGACCGCCTGGGCGGTCAGCACGGGGTAGTCGGTGAGCCACGACGACACCGCGATGCCGGCGCCCACGGCGGTGATGCCGAGGGCCGCCGATCCCATGGCCGCCCGATCCGCTGCTTGCATGGGCCAGACCGTACGGCGCACAGTGGACTGGTGAACAGGGCCACCGATTCGAGTTCTGAGCAGACCAGTTCGCGCGAGCTGCTGGTCGACCTCTCCGGAGCTCCCCGCGGCGGGCTGGGCCTGGAGCTGCAGCGCCGGCTCCGCGACGCCATCCGCTCCGGGCGCCTGCGCGCCGACGCCGCCCTGCCGTCGACCCGCGCCCTCGCCGCCGACCTCGGTGTCTCGCGCAGCGTCGTGGTGCTCGCCTACGAGCAGCTCGGCGCCGAGGGCTACCTGATCACCAGGCGGGGCGCCGCCGCCCGCGTCGCCGCCGTCCACCCGCCGGCGGCCGCCGCCCCGCCCCGACGGCCCGCCCCGGAACCCGCCCGTCCCGTCGCCGTCGACTTCCGCCCCGGCACGGCCGACCTGGCCAGCTTCCCCAGGGCGGAGTGGGAGCGCGCCATCAGGCGCTCGCTGGCGGAGCTGCCCGACGCCGCGCTCGGCTACGGCGACAGCAGGGGCCTGCCCCGCCTCCGCGAGGCCCTGGCCGACTACCTCGGGCGAGTGCGAGGAGCGATCGTCGCCCCGGACCACCTCGTGGTGGTCAACGGGCTCGCCCAGGGCCTGGCCGTGGTCGCCCGCCTGTTCCGGCGGCGCGGCATCGACGCCGTCGGCGTCGAGGACCCGGGCAGCTTCCACACCGCGTCGCAGCTCGAGGTGAACGGCCTGGACACCGTCGGGGTCCCCGTCGACCGCGACGGGGTCGATGCCGACCGCCTGTTCCGGCAGGCCGCCGGCGACGCGCGCCCCCCGGTGGCGGGGCCGCTGCGCGCCGTGCTCGCCACCCCGGCCCACCAGTTCCCCACCGGCGTGATCCTCGGCGCCGCCAGGCGGCGGCGCCTGCTCGCCTGGGCGGACCTGGTCGACGGCTACGTCGTCGAGGACGACTACGACGCCGAGTACCGCTACGACCACCAGCCGGTCGCGACCCTGCAGGGCCTCGCCCCCGACCGCGTGCTGCTCGGCGGCAGCACCTCCAAGACGCTCGCGCCGGGCCTGCGCCTCGGCTGGCTGGTCGTCCCGCCCCACCTGGCCGCCGAGGCCGCGCGGCACAAGCACCACATCGACCTGATGACGCCGGTCCTCGAGCAGGCCGCCTTCGCCGAGCTGCTCGCCTCCGGCGGCTACGAGCGCCACATCCGCCGCAACCGTGCCCGCTACCGGCGCCGCCGCGACCGCCTGCTCGAGCTGCTGGCCGACCACCTGCCCGAGGCGACCGTCAGCGGCGAAGCCGCCGGCATGCACCTGTACGTCGAGACGCCCACCGTCGACGAGGCCGCCGTCGTCGCCGAGGCCGCCCGGCGCGGCCTCCTGGTCTCCGGCATCGCCGACTACCGCAAGGCCCACGGCCCCGCCGGCTTCGTGCTCGCCTACGGCCACCTCGGCCCCGACCAGCTCCGCCGCGGCGTCCAGATGCTGGCCGGCGTGGTCCGCGAAGGCACCTCCGGCTCCTGACCGAGGAGTCAGCGATCGCGACAGCCGGCCTTTCGCAAGAGGGGAGCTGCGGCAGGCAGCCCCGAGACCAGCTGCTCATCGACGCGCCTGCCGCCTGCGCTGCGGCTCCCCGCGCCGACGATGCGGTCCGGCCCGGTCGGCACATCGGGCAGCCGCCCTACCCGGCGGGTGACGACCCCCCTAGAGCGGCCAGGCCGCCGACCACCCGGCCTGGACGTCGTCGCAGGCCAGCGGCCTGTGCCGGCGCCGATCCGTCGTGAACGGCGCCGCGTCCGCGCGACCACCGGTCCCCGCCGTCGCGCCGGCGTCCGCCCGCGCGGCGGCCCGGCCGCACCGCGCCGCCCTCCCCGGCGGGCGGTCGGGATAGGGAAGCCCCGGCCGCCAAGACCGGGCGGCTGCCAGATCCGCACACCTGGTCCGGGGTGCGACCGTCGGCCCTGACACCGCCGCGGAGGAGCGGCGGGACCACATGGAGGTCATCCCATGAGACTGATCGCGAGAGCGCTCGTCACCGCCACCGCCCTGGCCGTGCTGAGCATGCTCGGCCCGGCGGCGACGGCCAGCTCGCCCGCGCAGGACGAGCGCCCGCAGCTCACCACCGCCGAGCACAGGATCGGCCCCGCCGAGGGACGATGCGGCTCCGGGCACGGCGTGCAGTTCGACTGCAAGGAGGCGAGCCCGTCGGCCGGAGGCGCGCCGAGCGGCAACCTCTCGGCACCGGCCGACCGTGCCATCCGGCCCGCACTGGCCCTGTTCGCCCTGCTCGTCGGGACGCTGGTGGCGGCCACGACCTGGATGCGGCGGCACCGGCGGCCGCGCGACGCGGTCTGAGCGCCACAGCCTGTCGACCGGGGGGCGCTCCATGGGCCCCCCGGACCCCCTGTTGACCGGGGACTACCGCTTCGCTCCTTGAGTCCCCGGACCCCCTGTTGACCGGGGACTACCGCTTCGCTCCTTGAGTCCCCGGACCCCCTGTTGACCGGGGACTACCGCTTCGCTCCTTGAGTCCCCGGACCCCTGTGAGGGGGCTGTCGACCCACCCCGGCGGTCCCCTCACCCCTCGTTCCTTGACGGGGAGGGTGGGTTGCGGCACCGTGGGCACATGACCGTCGTCTGGCTGACCCGCAACCGCGCGCTCGACTACCAGCTCGTCGTTACCTGCGCGTGTCCGGACGCCCGGCGGTCACCTCGCGGGCGGTAGCTTCCCCAGCCTCTCCCCGCGTCCCTTGACTGCCGGGCTCCGGCGTCCTCGGTAGCTCGAGTCAAGGAGGCAGCCGGCGTGCGCGCAGGCTCCACCATCTGGTTCAGTCCCCAAACAGCAGACGAGACCCTCAGCGACCTCCTTCGAGGGGGTCCGGGGGGCTCAAGTGGCGAAGCGACAGCCCCCCGGTCGACAACGGCTGGCGCGGCATGACCACGTGCGCCCTGCCAGACGTCGAGTCGGCCGCCGCGCGGTTCGAACCCCTCCCCGCCGAGGAGGTGCTCGCCTGGGCGCTGGCGGCCTTCGGCACCCGCCTGGCGATCGTCACCGCCTTCCAGGCCGAGGGGATGGTCATCCTCGACCTCGCCCGCCGGCTCGACCCCGGGGTCCGGGTGGTCACCATCGACACCGGCCGCCTGCCCCAGGAGACCCACGACCTCATCGACCAGGTGCGGATGCGCCTCGGTGTCGAGGTCGAGGTGGTCGCGCCCGACGCGGCGGCGGTCGGGGCGATGGTCCTGCGCAACGGGCCGAACCTGTTCAAGCGTGACGTGGCCCTGCGGCAGCTCTGCTGCCACGTGCGCAAGGTCGAGCCGCTGGCACGCGCGCTGCGCGACGCCGACGCGTGGGTCTCCGGGCTGCGGCGCGACCAGGGGCCGTCCAGGGCCGGCACCGCCAAGGTCGAGCACGACCCCGCGCACCAGGCGGTGAAGGTGAACCCGCTGGCCGACTGGACCAGGGAGCGGGTGTGGGCCTACGTCGACGCGCACGGGCTGCCGGTGCACCCACTGTACGGGGAGGGCTACACGAGCATCGGGTGCGCGCCGTGCACCCGGCCGGTGCGGCAGGGTGAGGACGAGCGGGCGGGGCGCTGGTGGTGGGAGGCGGGCGCCGACCGCGAGTGCGGCCTGCACCACGCCACCCCGTCCGAGCGCTTCGACGGGGCGCTCGCCACGCTCCGCGCCGACCTGGCCGCCCGCCACCGGAGAGAACCCGAGCATGCGGTTGGCGACCTGAGGTGAAAGGAGACCGGCGCATCCATGCGCTTCCTGCGTGAGCAGCAGAACCTGAACCAGGTCGAGCGGTGGAAGCTCGAACGCCACCCACTGGACGTGCGCCAGGCGATCATCGACCGGTACGCCGGCGAGGGCCCCGAGGCGATCGCCGCCGTGCCCGGTGAGCAGGAGCGGCTCAAGTGGGTGGGGCTCTACCCGCAGCGTCAGGGCGGGGACGCCTTCATGCTGCGGATCAAGATCCCCGGCGGCCGCCTCGACGCCGACCAGGCCCGCACCATCGGCGAGCTGGCCGCCGAGCACGCCATCGGCCCGACCCCCAACCCGCTCTTCGGCCAGGGCTTCCTCGACCTCACCACCAGGCAGGACATCCAGCTCCACTGGATCAAGATCGGCGCCGTCCCGGAGATCTGGCGCCGCCTCGAGGAGGTCGGGATCACCACCGTCCAGGCCTGCGGCGACTCGGCGCGCAACGTGCTGTGCTGCCCGGTCTCCGGGCTCGACGCCGGCGAGGTGGTGGAGGCATACCCGGTGGCGCGGGCCATCTCCGGCTTCTTCACCGGCAACCGCGAGTACGCCAACCTGCCACGCAAGTTCAAGATGAGCGTGACCGGCTGCCTGGAGGACTGCGCCCAGGCCGAGATCAACGACGTCGGGCTGTGGCCGGCGCGCCTGGACGACGGCGCCGTCGGCTTCAACGTCCTGGTCGGGGGCGGGCTCTCCGACGGTCCCCGGATGGGCTCCGACGTCGACGTGTTCGTCCTCCCGGAGCAGGCGGTGGAGCTCACCCGCGCGGTCGCCCAGGTCTTCGGCGAGCTCGGCGACCGCGAGAACCGCTGGACCTGCCGGCTGCGCTACCTGGTCCAGGAGCTCGGCCCGGAGCGCTTCCGCGAGGAGCTGCAGCGGCGTACCCAGGTCCCGCTGACCCCGGCCGGGGAGCCGCTGACCCGCCGCTACCGCGGCGACCACGTCGGCGTGCACCCCCAGAAGCAGGACGGTCTCAGCTACGTCGGGCTGAGCGTGACCGTCGGCCGCATGCAGGGCGAGAACCTGGTCGAGGCGGCCAGGCTCGCGCGCGCCTACGGCTCCGGCGAGCTGCGCCTGGCCACCGACCAGAACCTGATCCTGGCCGGCGTCCCGTCCTCGAAGCTCGACGACCTGCTCGCCGAGCCGCTGCTGGCCGAGCACTCGCCCAGCCCCGGCCCCTTCGAGCGCGGCGTGGTCGCCTGCACCGGCAGCGAGTTCTGCCGTTTCGCGATCGTGGAGACGAAGGTCAGGGCGACCCAGTGGGCGCGCTGGCTGGACCGGCAGGTCGCGGTGGACGGCGACGGGGGCCGCCACGGCGACGAGGTCATCCGCATGCACCTGTCCGGCTGCTCCGCCTCGTGTGCCCAGCCGCAGATCGCCGACATCGGCCTGCGCGGCGAGGTCGCCCACACCGACGACGCGGTGGTGGAGGCGGTGGACGTCGGCCTCGGCGGCAGCCTCGGCGGCGAGGCCGCGTTCATCGACTGGGTCGAGGGGGCCAAGCCCGCCGAGGAGACGCCGGCCGGGCTGCTCGCGCTGGTGGAGCGGTGGCGCGCCGAGCGCCGCGACGGCGAGCTGTTCCACCAGTGGTGCCGCCGGGTCCCCAACCCCGAGCTGCGGGCCATCCTTGCTGGGGCGGGGGGTCCGGGGGGCTCATGGAGCGAAGCGGTAGCCCCCCGGTCAACAGGGGGGAGTCAGTGATGTCCGGGTTCAAGATCCGCGACCAGATGAACGACATCGACGAGGCGCCCGGCAAGGTCTGGTTCTGGGAGCTCGACGAGGCCGTGATCGCCGCCGACCGCTGCGTCCAGTGCGGCGCCTGCGTGGCCGTCTGCCCGAGCGACTCGATCGGCATCGGCGACGACGGCCTGCCCGCCCTGGTCAAGATGTGCACCGGCTGCTCGCTGTGCTGGGACTACTGCCCGCGCGGAGGCCTGCGCCACGAGGCCACCTGGAAGCTCACCGGGTCGGAGGGCAACGGTCAGGCGGTGCGCGAGCGCTACAGCGCGCGCGCCCTGCCGGGGGTGGCCGGCGCGCAGGACGGCGGCGTGGTCAGCACCGTGCTGATCGCGCTGCTCGAGGCCGGTGACCTCGACGGCGTGCTGCTGGCGCGCGAGAGCGCCAGCGAGCGCTGGAAGGGCGAGGCCCACCTGGCCCGGACGCCGGCCGAGGTGGTCGAGTGCGCCGGCAGCTTCTACAACCAGACCATGGCCCTTGGCCACCTCGACCTCGGCAAGCTCGACCTGCCGCCCGACCCGAGCATCGCGCTGGTCGGCACGCCGTGCGAGATCGAGGGCCTCAGGGCGATGCAGGCCAACCCCTGGAACTGGGGCTCGGCCAGGCCGGACGCGGTGGTGCTGACGATCGCCCTGCTGTGCACCAAGAGCTTCAACTACGAGAAGCTGATGGTCGGCGAGATCCAGCGCAAGCGGGGCATCCCGCTGGAGGAGATCGGCCGCGTCGACGTGGTCCGGGGCAAGCTGATCGTCCAGGACCACCGGCGCGAGACCCTGATCGAGGAGCCGATCCGCGACTTCCACGGCGCCGCGCTGAAGGGCTGCGACGAGTGCACCGACTTCCTGGGCAACGCTGCCGACCTCTCGGTCGGCAGCGTCGGCAGCGCCGACGGCTGGTCCAGCGTGCTGGTGCGCAGCGCGGCCGGCAAGCACGCCGTCGACTGCGCCAGGGAGCGGCTGGAGCTGCGCGACCTGGAGCGGCCGCAGGCGATCGAGAAGCTCGACGCGCTGGACAAGAAGATCGCCTTCGAAAGCCTCGAGCGGGCCTTCGACCCCGACGCGCCGCTGTTCATCGACTACACCGAGCACCTCGACGCCTACGAGGGCGGCGACCGCGCCCCGGTGTCGCGGGGGCGGTGAGCACGGCGATGGCCCCTCCCGCCTCCGAGCTGGCCGTGCCGCCGGAGCCTACCGAGTTGCGCGCGCGCACCCGCGCCCTGGCCGAGCAGGACCCGGCCGGCGCGATCGCGCTGCTCGGCGAAGGCGAGTGGATCCTCGACCAGCTCTGGGACCGCTGGGGTGGGGAGCTGGAGCGGTCGGGCATGGGCCGCGAGCGGCTGCGCCGGATCGCCGTCGACTACCGCAGGGAGCTGTGGCTGTGGGTGATGGGCGAGCGCACCTGGGAGCAGTGCGCCGGCGGCCTGCTCGGCCGCGTCCAGCGCCGCAGGCGGGGGTCGCCGGCATGAGCGAGCGCCCGAGGTTCGGCTACCCCGTGAGCCTCGACCTCGCGGGCCGGACGGCCGTGGTGGTCGGCGACGAGGCGGTCGCCCAGGGCAAGGTGGAGGGGCTGCTCGCGGCCGGCGCGCACGTGACCGTGGTCGCGGGCGGGCCGGCGGTGGCGTTGTCGGCGCTGGAGTCGGACCCGCGCGTCACCGTCGCCCGGCGACCGTGGCGGCCGGCCGACCTGGACGGCGCGACGGTCTGCGTGGCGGCGAGCCCGGACCCGGCGACCCGGGCGGCGGTCTGCCAGGCGGCCCGCGACCGCGGCGTCCTGGTCAACGTGATGGACGACGTCGAGCACTGCGACTTCGCCGCGCCGGCCCTGGTCCGCCGCGGCGACCTGCTGATCGCCATCTCCACCGGCGGCCGCTCGCCCGCGCTCGCCCGCCGCCTCCGCGAACTGCTCGAAGGCCGCTTCGGCGACGAGTGGGCGGTCGTGCTCGACCTGCTCGCGGAGGTGCGGGCCGCCACCCTCGACCGCCTCCCCGACCTTCCCGAGCGCGCCCGGCGCTGGCAGGAGGCCCTCGACCTCGACGATCTGGTGTGCCTGGTCAGTGCCGGCCGCTACGAGGAGGCCAAGCAGGCCCTCACCACGCGCCTGCTCAGCGGCGGCCCGGACCCGGCGACGCCGACCGGACGCCCTGGCAGGGCGGAGCTCGCGGGGTAGGACCCGCTCCAGGTACCGCCCGCACCTCGCGCGGCTGGGAGGCTGGCGGCGTCCACGAGGGCGTGCCCGCCCGTGCCGGTCCCTGCTCAGGCCGCCCTCTGGTGGGGCGTCAGGGGCCGACCATGCCGCCCATGCCACCGCTGGCTTGGAGTCCCGGTGCAAGGGCCGGCACCCAGATGACCGCGGCGGCAAGTAGAAGGGCGGCGACGGCGGCCACCCGGACGACCACCTCGCCGCGCACCCACAGCTTCTCGACCAGCACCACCGCGGCGAGCACCACCATGGCGGTCAGGTTCATCACCCCGACGACCACGAACAGCGCCATCAGCGCCCAGCAGCAGCCGAGGCAGTAGGCTGCGTGGTGGACGCCGGCGCGGACGTCGCGCAGCGCGCCGCGGTAGGAGCCGTAGTGCAGCAGCAGCGACAGCGGCGAGCGGCAATGCTTGAGGCAGCGGGCCTTCAGCGGGGTCAGCTGGTAGACGCCGCAGGCGGCGAAGACCACCACCGCCGCTACCGTTGCCCTGCCCGGATGACCGTCGACCAGGCGGACCACGAACGCGGTCAGCAGGAACGCCGGGATGCCCGCCGTGGCCCAGGTGAGCAGATACCCGGAGGTGAACCCGGTGAGGCGGAGCAGGCGCAGGGTGCGGATGGAGCGCTGGTACATGGAGGCGACCGGGGCGACCGACGGCAGCATCATCGCCGCCATCATCAGCCCCCACATGCCCACGAAGGCGGCCAGGCCGAGGCCCATGGTGCCGCTCATGCCGGCCATCTCCCGGGCGCGCCCCACGGTGAACAGCCAGGCCACCGCCGCGAGCAGCAGCAGGAGCGCCGCCTGCGGCGTCAGGCGCCACAGGGACGGGGCGGTGGTGCTCACGCCGCCCAGGAGAACGGGGCCGAGTGGCCGTTCTTGCCGGTGTTGTCGAACTGCAGCCCGAAGGCGTCGACCCGGGACGCCGTGGCCCGGGCGATCGTCAGGGTCGAGTTGGCCGGGTGGAACATGCCGGTGAGCCTCTCCACCTCGCCCTCGGGGTTGAGCGGCGGGACGAAGTCCTCGACCTCGATCTCGACCGCGTCGCCGATCCTGACGTGGTGGCGCCTGCCGTCCTCGGTGTACTCGATCGGGGCGCTCTCGACCCCGAGCATCTCGCCGATCAGGGGAGCGAGCATGGCCATCGGCCCGCCGAGCTGCCCGGCGAAGACCGCCCCGAGCTTCTCGGCCTGCTGCTGCGACGCGGCGGCGTCCATGAACACCCCAACCCGCCAGTTGCCGTCGGCCATCAGCGGCGGGGTGTCGGCCAGCACCGCGACCGTAAGGCCGCTCACGTCGACCTCCTCGACCGCGCCCGAGTCGACGTGGAAGACCAGCACCACCCGGCAGCGCTCGTAGTCCGCCGGCATGCTCAGCCCCGAGGTGGTGCAGGGGCACACCATGTCGCAGGAGCAGTTCTCGAAGTACCTGCCCTGAAGCTGCCAGGTCATCAGTCACCCCCAGGCTCGACCGCAATGTCGCCGGCCAGCATGTTCCCCAGGCCGAGCTCGGTCAATTACGAAGGATCGTCCTACTCCTGAGGAGTGCGCCCTGCCGATCGGGAAGGCCATCTGCGGCGAGCTGCAAGATCTTGTCCGTGACGGTCTCCAGGTCGAGGGCAGGCAGCCCCTGCTTGCTGTGCCTCGTCGGTGCCACCCCGCGATCCCTCCACCGACCACCAAGACCCGGAGCAGGATGTCGGCAATGGCTTCTCAGCCGTGCATGCGGTAGAAGCGCCAGAAGAGGTTGTCGATGGGCAGGACCTCGAACCCGCCAAAGCCCGCCGCGGCGGCCCAGCGCGCGACGGCGGGGGCGCGTAGGACCGTGCCGGTGGCCTGCAGAGGGTGCTCGGCGACGGTGGCGGGCAGGCAGTGCAGGATGCTCCAGCCGTACATGAACCGCTCGGTCGGGTCACCGGGCGCGGTGAAGGCGTCGGCCACGCGTTCGTCGGCGACCAGGACGTTGCCGTCGGCGGCGAGCAGCTCGCGGGCCGTCCGGAGCGCGCCGACGGGGTCGCCCATGTCGTGGAGCGCCTCGAAGATAGTGACCAGATCGAACGGTCCCTCGGCGGCGACCTGGGCGGCGTCGCCGACTACGAAGGTGACGCGGTCGGCGACGCCCGCCTCGGCCGCCTGGGCGCGGGCTTCGGCGACCGACGCCTCGTCCAGGTCGACGCCCAGGACCTGTGTGCGTGGGTAGGCGCGGGCCAGCGCGATCGAGGACGCGCCAAGGCCGCAGCCCAGGTCGAGCACGCGGGCCGGTGGGGCTGACCGCAGCCGCCGGTCGAGCCCGGGCGCGGCGGGCAGCCAGGTGCTGGGGCGACGCCGGCGAGGATGACCGCCAGCGGCGCGGCATGGTAGGGGCTGTCGGCGTCCAGGAGCACCTCGGCATGGCCGGCGGGCAGCCGGTAGCGGCGCTCCTCCGCGGGGTGCGCCGGGTCGTCGCAGGCGACGTAGCGGGCGGTCGCCTGCTGCTCGAGCCACTCGCGGGCGTAGCGAGGGGCAACGCCGGCGGCGGCGGCGATCTCGGCCTCGGTTGCGGCTCCGAGGTCGTTGAGCGCCTGGTAGAGCCCGAGCTCCAGGCCCAGGTAGACGCTGAGCGTCTCCAACGCGTGGGTGGTGTCATCGATCAGCCGCTCGGCGAGCGCTTCGCGCGCGTCGAGGTCGGTGTGGGCGGTCACTGGTCCTCCTTGCCGCTGCCGCGACCCGGTGCGAGCCGGCGGCTGCAGCCAGCGTGGTCCCGGGCGCGTACAGGCCGCGTACGACTGGCGTACGCCGGCTGTAGGCGACCTCGTGGAAGGTGACCTGGACCCACCAGGGCCGGGCAGGAGTCCGGGAGCCGGACGACGACCCCAACTGGTGACTGGGATGGCCGAGAAGAGGGATTACCATGGCCATTGCTGAGCCGATCCATCTGCTCACGGGCTGGGAGCCGCAGGTCCCGGTCGGCGACACGGTGTTGCGCCGGTTCGTGCACGCCTGGGCGGAGTCGCTTGCCGGGCCGGTTGCGGCCATGGGTGGTCGCGTCCAGCGCCGTGGCGGGCTGACCGTCGGCGACCTGGGCCGCCCGGCCGCCTACTACAACGGCGCGACGCTGCTTCGTCTGTCGCCCATGGCTTGCACGTGCTGGCGCTGGGCGTGGTGCTCGCCGAGGCGCGCCGCCGCGGCTACTGGCAGGCGCTGCTGCGGGCGCGGCTGGCCGACCTGGAAGGGCTGCCATCGGCGAGCCTGTTCAGCGACATGAGCCGCCCCGGGGCCGAACACAACGGCTTTCTGCCGGTCTCTCGGTTCACGCTGTGGCGACGAGCCCGGCCGTGACCGCTGGCGGTACCGGTGGGCCTGGCGGTGCAATGTAGAGATGAGCAGACTGCAGGGCGAGGTGGAGCTCGGCGTCCTGGGGCCGCTGGAGGTCCGGGTGGCCGGTCGGCCCGTGGTGGTGCCAGGGGCGCGGCAGCGGGCGCTGCTGGCGGCGCTGCTGCTGCGCCGCGGCAGCATTGTCCATTTCGACCGGCTGGTTGACGAGGTATTCGGCGACCAGCCGCCCGAGGAGGCCCGCAACGCGCTGCAGACCTACGTGGCTCGGCTTCGCCACGCCCTGGGCCCGGCCGCAGGCGTGGTGGTCACGCGCGCACCCGGCTATGTGCTCGAGGTGCCGGCAGACGCGGTCGACGTGGAGCGGTTCACCGGGCTGCTGGTCCGGGCACATGAGGCGCAGGCACCGACGGCCGCGTTGGGGCTGCTAGAGGAGGCGCTAGGGTTGTGGCGGGGCCCGGCCTATGGCGAGTTTGCCGAGACCTTCGCCCGAGGGGAGGCGCTGCGTCTCCAGGAACTCTGGCTTGCCGCCCGGGAAGACCGCGCCGCCCTGCTGCTTCGGCTGGGTCGCCTGGCCGAGGCCGCGGCGGCGCTGGAGGCCATTGTGGCCGAGGAGCCCTGGCGAGAGCGGGCCGTGGAGTTGCTGGTCTCTGCTCTCGCCCGGGCCGGCCGGGTCGGCCATGCGCTGGCCACCTATACCCGCTACCGCGAGCAGCTCCGCGACCAGCTCGGCCTTGACCCCTCGGCCCGGTTGCGGCGCCTCGAGCAGCAGGTGCTGCGCGGGGAACTGCAGTCCGGTCAGCCCCGCCCGGCCAAGCGGGAGCGTCGCTCATTCCCTGTCCGGGCGACCTCCTTTGTCGGCCGGGAACAAGAGCTCGCGCTGGTCCGCAAAGACCCTCACCGGTGGACGGCTGGTCACCCTGGTCGGCCCGGGCGGGGTCGGCAAGACCCGGCTGGCCCAGCAGGCCGCGGCCGCCGAAGGGTCGGTCTGGTGGGTGGACCTGGCCCCGCTACGCGACCCCAACACCGTGCCGCAGGCGCTGGCCGACGCGCTCGACCTCGACATACAGCCCGGCACCCCGCTCCTGGACAGTCTCCGCGAGTGGGCGCGGGGCACTGGTGGGTTGCTGGTGGTCGACAACTGCGAGCACCTGCTCGCCGCCGTCGCCGCGCTCGCCCAGGAGCTGCTGGCGGTCTCCTCGGCGCTGCGGCTGCTGGCAACCAGCCGCCAGCGGCTCGGCATCGACGGCGAACAGGTCCTGGTCGTCCCGCCACTTGCGGTGCCCACCCCCGACGCCGAGGAGGTCCGCACCCCCGCGGTCCGGCTGTTCTGCGACCGGGCCCGCGCCGCCGACCCCGACTTCGCCCCCGGCCGGGAGGCTCTGCGGCGGGTCGGGGAGGTCTGCCGCGCCCTTGACGGCCTCCCGTTGGCCATCGAACTGGCTGCGGCGCGGATCGGCACGCTGACCCTCGACGACCTCGCCGACCGGCTCGACAAGCGCTTCGAGCTGCTCCGGGCAGGACGCCGCGGCGACGCACGCCACCAGACCCTCCGTGGGGTCATCGACTGGTCCTTCGACCTGCTCACGCCGCAGGAGCAGCGACTGTTCCTGCGGCTGTCGGTCTTCGCCGCGGCGTTCGACATCACCACCGCCGAGGCCGTCGTGGCCGACGAGGAGCTGCCCGTCGGCCGCGTCGCCGACCTGGTGGCCGGGCTGGCCGACCGGTCTATGCTCACCCGGCCGGGCCATCGCGGCGTCGGCCGCTACCGGATGCTGGAGACCCTGCGCGCCTACGCCGCCGCCCGGCTGCCTGCCGCCCAGGCCGACCGGCTCCGACGCCGCCACGCCGGGTTCATGCTCGACCTCGCCGAACGGGCCGACGCGGGCCTCTACGGCCCCGACGAGCCGACCTGGGCCCGCCGGGTCGAAACCTGGCTGGACGACCTGCACGCGGCGTGGAGCTGGTCCCGGGACGCTGGCGAGGTCGACCTCGCGGTGCGGCTGGCCGCGGCCCTCACCCGCTATGGGTACTGGCGGGTCCGGCCCGACCTGCTCGCCTGGGGGGCGTGGGCGGCTATGACGGTGCCCGCCCACCCTCGCCTTGCCGTCGCCCACGCCGCGGCCGCCCATGCCGCCTGGATCGGCGGCCGCTTGGACCAGGCCCGCGAGCTCGCCCGGCAAGGCCTGAGGGTCGCCGGTGGGCCGACAGCCCCGGCCGCGGCCGCCCCACTGGAGGCGGTCGGCGACGCCGCGCTGCTCAGCGGCGACCTCACGGCCGCGCTGGAGGCCTACCGTGGCGTGGCCGCGCTGGCCGCCCCCGGCGACCTGGCCGCACTTGCCATCGCCATCGCCAACCAGGCGTTGGTCCTCTCCTACGCCGGCGACGACCAGGCAGCCTGCGCCACCGCCAGCCAGGCGGTCACAGCCGCGCTGGCCGCGGCCAACCCCACCGCCATCGCGATGGCCCGGTTCGCCCAAGGGGAGGCGCTGGCCGACCTCGACCCGATCGCGGCCGCCGCCGCCCTGGAGGAGGCACGGCGGGGCGCCCAGGAGGTCGGCAACCGCTATGTCGCCGGCACCGCCCTCACCGCCACGGTGGCGCTTCGCAGCCGCCACGGCCCGCCGGTTCCGGCGCTGGCCTTGTTCCGGGAAGCGGTCAAGCACTGGCGGAGCACCGGGAACCGAGGGCTGATCGTGACCACGCTGCGGAATCTGGTCATCCTGCTGGCCCGCACCGGCCAGGACGAGGCCGCCACGACCCTGGCCGCCACCCTGCAGCTACAGGCTCCAAGCAAGTCCTACGGCAAAGAGGCCGAGCGGATCGCGACCGCACTCGCCGCGGTCCGCCAGCGACTCGGCGACGCCGCCTACGCCCGGGCATGGATGGCAGGAGAGGCCACAACCCTCGACGAGGCGGCCGACGCCGCCGTGCGCCTGCTGGACTTAGCTTCCGGGTGAAACGACGCGGGCCTGGGCCGGTGTCGGCAACGCCACATCCCCCGCGTGCCAGACCGCAACGTGCTGGCCGGCATCGTCTTCGTGCTGCTCTCCAGCTGCTCGTGGGCCAACCTTCCCGCCAAGCAGCTCAGCTGCGGCAGCCCGGTGACCTGTTGGCGGCGGGTGCGCGCCTGGCAGCAGGCCGGGGTGTGGGACCGGCTGCACCGAGTGCTGCTGGCCGAGCTGCGCCGCACCGGGCAACTGGACTTCTCCCGTGCGGAGGGGTGCAACCTACCGTCCACAGCTCTGGGCTGTGGGTCAGGGCAGCTCGGGGAGCCAGACGCGCATGGAGGCGGGGCCACGGTTGGCCCAGAGGTGGTAGGGGATCAGGGTCAGGGGGGCGGCCTCGGTGGCGATGCCGTTCTGGTCGGTGGCGTAGGGCCAGCTGGCCTCGGGGAGGTGGACGGTGCGGGCGGAGCAGCGCAGCCAGAGCGCCCCGCCGAGGCGGTCGTCGCGGCCCTTGTCGGCGGGGGGCGCCGAGGTGTCCACCACGATCGCGTCCAGCTGCAGCGACGGGTCCTGGCCGACGGACTCGGCGCAGTAGACCAGCGGCCCCCGCTCGGCGGCCACGCAGCCGCGCACCGCGTCGATCCTCGGGTCCGGCCTGGTCCAGCGTGGGCGCAGCGGCAGCTCGAGGCGCAGCTCGTCCCCCGGCCGCCAGGGCGCCTCGACCACCGCGTACCCGGCGAGGTCCCGCGCTCCTCCGGCGGCGACGTCGCCGCGGCCGACTGGCCGGTGCTGCCCGTCGTGGATCAGCACGGCGCCCTCGGCCCACGGCGGCACCCGCACGGCGATGCGCCACCGTTCGCCGCTCGACTGCTCGACCCGCACGGTCACAGCGCCGGTCCAGGGGTAGTCCGTCTCGACGCGCAGGCCGACGGGGCGGCCGCCGGGCAGGGCCGTGCGCACCGTGCAGGCGGTGAGCTGGTGGAGCTGGACGCCGTCGTCGTCCGCGCTGGCGACGTAGGCGGCCAGGCTGGGCAGGGTGCGGGAGAGGTTGGTCGGGCAGCAGGAGACCGCGAACCAGCGCGAGCGCAGGCCAGCGGCCGCGTGGGGGCTCTCGGCGTCGGCCGTGGCCGACGAGGCGGGGGAGCGCTGCTGCAACGGGTTGGCGTAGAAGAACGAGTGCCCGTCCAGCGCCGGCGAGGCCGCGACCACGTTGTAGAGCGTCCGCTCGATCGCGTCGGCGTAGCACGCCTCCCCGGTCGCAAGCAGCAGCCGCCAGCACAGCATGACCGAGGCGACGCCGGCGCAGGTCTCGGCGTAGGCGCGGTCGGGCGGCAGCTCGAAGTCCTCGCCGAAGGACTCCCCGGTGTGGCGCGAGCCCATCCCGCCGGTGAGGTAGGTGCGCGCCGCCACGGTGTTGCGCCACTGCTCGGCGACGGCCTCGAGCAGCTCGTCGTCGCCGGTCTCGACGGCCACGTCGACGGCGCCGCTGGCCAGGTACAGGGCGCGCACGGCGTGGCCGCGCAGCACCCCGGCCTCGCGCACCGGCAGGTCGTCCTGGTTGTAGGCGGCGCCGAGCGAGCCGGCGCGGAGGAGGCCGTGGCCGCGCCGCTCGACGAACAGCCGCGCCTGCTCCAGGTAGCGCTCCTCCCCGGTGGCGCGGTAGAGCTCGGCGAGGGCCGGCTCGATCTCGGGGTGGCCGCAGATCGCGGCGCGGCCGTCCGCGCCGAACTCCCGGCACACGTGGTCGGCGGCGCGCCGCGCCACGGCGACCAGCGCGTCCTCGTGCCCGGTGCGCAGCCGCGCCACCGCCGCCTGGATCAGGTGCCCGTAGCAGTACAGCTCGTGCCCCCACTCCAGGTCGCGGTAGCGCGCCTCGGGCCCCTGCCAGCCGAAGCGGGTGTTGAGGTAGCCGTCGGGCTCCTGGGCCGCCGCGACCTCCTCGGTGAGCTCCGCGACCGCCTGCTCGGGCTCGGCGCGGCCGCTGCGGCCGGCCTCCCAGGCGAGCCCCTCTAGCAGCTTGTAGATCTCGGAGTCGGCGAACTCCCGTCCCGCCGAGGAGCCGCCGGCCGCTACGGCGCGGAAGTTGCCGATCCAGCCGAGGCGCGTCATCCAGTCGCGGCAGTGGTCGACGATCACCTCGCCGCCGAGGCGCTGGCGGTCGGCCCAGAAGCCGGGCTCGAGGCGCACCTCGCCAAGCCCGAGCGGGCGCAGCCGGCCCGAGCCGGGGACGACCGGGCGGCCCCAGGCGCCGTCGCCGTGCTCAGCCACGGAGCGCCCCCGTCATGAAGCCGCGTACGTAGTGGCGTTGCAGCAGCAGGAACGCCAGCAGGCAGGGGAGCGCCATGACCACCACGCCGGCCTCCAGCGCGCCGTAGTCGATCGCGCCGAAGCTGCGCTGCTGCATGCTGTAGACGGCCACCGGCATGGTGAACTTCGACGCGTCGCTGATCAGGATCAGTGGCGCGAACGCGAACGGGAGCTGGAACATGATGAACACCAGGCTCAGCCCAGCCAGGGAGTTCTGCAGGCCGAGCCGGTCGAGCAGCACGTACAGCGGGATCAGGATGGTGGCGTACGGCACCATCAGGATCGCAAGCGTAGCAAGGAACAGCAGGTTCTTGCCCGGGAAGGTGAAGCGGGCGAAGCCGTAGCCGCCGAGCGCCGAGACCAGCAGGGTCCTCCTTCCAGGCAGGATGGGGGGTCATACCGGAGCCTGACAGGTATCAGATGTGTTGCCAAGTCGTGAATACGAATGATTACAGGGCATATACGTTCAACGGGACGACCCACTTGCTGCGACACTCCCCACAAACCAGGCAGCCATTATCTGATGAGTTATTGCTTGGCTGGTCGGTGTGGTGCATGCTTTGGCCCGTGCAGAAGCCTCCCGAGGGCGCCAGCCGGGCAGCCGCGCCCGACACCACCGCGAGCGTCTCCGACGTCGTCGTCCGGCGGCTGGAGGACCTCGTGCTCGCGGAGCTGGAGCCGGGCGCCGAGCTCCCCTCCGAGCCGGACCTGGCGGCCAGGTTCGGGGTCAGCCGCCTGACCGTCCGAGAGGCGGTCAGGTCGCTGCGGGCGCGCGGCCTGGTCGAGACGCGCCACGGCCGCCGCGCCGTGGTGGCCCATCCCAACGCCGGGCCGATCGGCGGCTTCTTCACCGCCTCGGTGCGGCGCGACCCGCGCAGGCTGATGGACCTGCTGGAGGTCCGCCGCGCCCTCGAGGTGCACATCGCCGGCCTCGCCGCCGGGCAGGCGAGCAAGGCGACGATCGCCGCCTTGGAGCTGGCGCTCGCGGCCATGCGCGACGCGGGCGCCGGCGACCCGGTGGCGTTCCACGAGACCGACGTCGGCTTCCACGCCAGCCTCGCCGCCGGCGCCGGCAACCAGCTCCTCAGCTTCCTGATCGAGGCGATGGAGGAGCCGCTGCGTGCCAGCCGCCTGCGCAGCCTGCAAGGCCACCTCGCCCGCGGCGGCACGGTCGAGGACGTGATCGAGCAGCATGCGCGCATCCTCGACCGGGTCGAGGCTCGCGACCCGAAGGGCGCCGCCGCCGCGATGCGCGCCCACCTCGAGCAGACCGCGCGCGACCTGCGCGCCGCGCTCACGCTCACCGACCTGGCGCGGGAGCCGGCGACCGCGCCAGGACCGGGCGAGGAAGAGACGGCGTAGCGGCCCGGGCTTCGCCGACAGGCCGCCGAGGGCGAGGAGGAGCTGTGAAGATCGTCGGCGTCGAGACCGTGGTGGTCGGCACGCCCTGGCGCGAGCTCACCTTCGTCGAGCTCATCACCGACCAGGGGCTCAGGGGCGTGGGCGAGGCCCGCATGGTCTCCAACACCGACACCCTGCTCGCCTGCATCGAGGAGACGGCCGGGCGCCACGTCGTCGGCATGGACCCGTTCGACGTCGAGCGGCTCGCCTGGCGATTCCACTGGGCGGAGTACGGGCGCGCCGGGGAGGTCGACCAGACGGCCCTGGCCGTCTTCGACGTCGCCTGCCACGACCTGATGGGCCAGGCGCTCGGGGTGCCGGTGTGGCGGCTGCTCGGCGGCCGCTTCCGGGACCGCGTCCCCGCCTACGCCAACGGCTGGTACCAGGGCCGGCGTGACCCCGGGTCGTTCGCCGCCATGGCCCGCAAGGTGGTCGACCGCGGCTACGAGGGGCTCAAGGTCGACCCGTTCGGGGCCGCCGCCGCCGAGATCGACTCGCGCCAGCTCGGCCTGGCGACCGAGATCATCGCGGCGATCCGCGACGAGGTCGGCCCGCACGTCGCCCTGATGGTGGAGATGCACGGCCGCTTCAGCCCGCACGCCGCGGTCCGGGCGGCGCGGGCGCTCGAGCCCTACCAGCCCGAGTGGATCGAGGAGCCGGTGCCGCCGTACAACCCGGCGGGGCTGCGGCGCGTCCGCGCCGCCACCTGGCTGCCGATCGCCACCGGCGAGCGCATCCACGTGCTGCCCGAGTTCCGCGAGCTGTTCGAGCAGGGGCTGGTCGACGTGGTGCAGGCCGACCTCACCCACTTCGGCGGCTTCACCGGGCTGCGCAAGCTGGCCGCCTGGGCGGACGCCTACGACCTGCTGCTGGCGCCGCACAACGTCTGCGGCCCGGTCGGCACCGCCGCCAACGTCCATTTCGCCGTCGCCACCGGCAACTACAAGGTCCTCGAGCACTTCAACGACTTCGCCGACCCTTGGATCGCCGAGGTCGTCGACGGCGCGCCGCGGGTGGACCCGGCCGACGGCCACTTCGCCCTGCCGACCGCCCCCGGCCTCGGGGTCCGGCTCGACCGCGAGGCCGCCGCCCGCCACCCGCGCACCCACGCCTACCTCAACCTGGTCGAGGATGGCTGGGAACGGCGCGGCGCCCGCCCGTAGCTCCGAGGGGTGCCCCGGGTGCCGGCGCGCCGGCACCCGGGGCACCACCGCTCAGCCGGTGCCGGCCGCCCGTTCGGCGGCGCTGCGCTCGACGCAGAACTCGTTGCCCTCCGGGTCGGCGAGGACGGCCCAGCCGGTGCCGTCCGGCCGGCGGTGGTCGGCGACCAGGGTGGCTCCGATGCCGAGCAGCCGGTCCACCTCCTCGTCCCGGGTCCGGTCGGTCGGCATGAGGTCCAGGTGCACGCGGTTCTTCACGGTCTTGGGCTCGGGCACCGTGACGAACAGCAGGGCCGCCCGGCCGTCCGGCGCGACCAGGAGCGCCTCGGTGTGCTCCGGTTCGTTGGGGTCTTCGGGGTCCTCGCCGTAGCCGGTGACCTGACTCCAGAAGCCCGCCAGGGCGTACGGCTCGGCAGCGTCGAAGGTGACGTGGCGGATCTGCGCGGTCATCCAGGGTCCTTTCCCCTGCGGGCCGCGCCTCCCGCGAGCGGCGTCGATCAGCGGGTCGCGGGAGGCGCGGAAACGGTTGGGAGCATGTCCGCACCTCCTTTCCTTGCTTCTGACGCCGCAGCGAGTATGCCACGGGTCCGGAGGAGCGGGCCCGACCGGGCCCGGAGGCTCACGCTCACCTGATGTGGAGCTGGGCGTCGGCGCCCTGGGGGCGGTCCCGCGCGATGCGCAGCAGGGCGGATGCCGGCACCGACAGCGGCGTGGTCGTGCGGGTGACCAGCAGGTCGGTGTCGAGCTGGCCGCCGTGGACGGTGGGGCCGAACGGGCTGTAGAAGGCGCCGTCGGTGGTGATGGTCAGCTCGGCGGGGAGGTCGGACGGGCCGGCGTCGACGCCGAGGCCGTGGTCGACGGCGCGGCCGCGGTGCACGATCGGCCGGATGACGTGGTCGGAGTCTGGCACGCCGAGCCGCCGGTGTAGCGCGCAGAGCCGCTCCCGCTCCTGGTCGTCGATGGAGCTGACGGTGGTGGCGACGCGGACGCGCACGCCGCGCTCGACCAGCCGGGGGATGACCTCGACCACCTTGCGGAAGTTCTCCGGGCCGCGCATCGCATCGTTGGCGTCCGGCTCCGGGCGGTCGAGGGAGATCTGCAGCGCCGCCGGCAGCGCGGCCAGTGGCCGCAGCCGCTCCAGCCGCCGCTGGGTGAGCACGGTGCCGTTGGTCAGGCAGACCAGCGGCAGGATCGCGGCGAGCCGCGGCAGCAGCTCCGGTAGGTAGGGGAGCAGGAACGGCTCCCCGCCGGTGACGCCGAGCGCGGTGAATCCCAGGTCGGCCGCCTCCCGGGCGAGGGAGAGCATGCGCTCCTCGCCCAGCTCGCGCCGCTCCACCCGCGGGCCGGACTCGGTCAGGCAGTAGGTGCAGACCAGGTTGCAGTGGTAGTTGGCGTAGAACCAGAGGCGGCCGGGCAGCACGCCG
>WNGB01004674.1_pt1 | contig 21245 bp, 14 predicted proteins | sample 5400681 | NCBI WGS metagenome assembly WNGB01 (sample SAMN13153367, study PRJNA577476) | soil metagenome | isolation source: 115 cm soil or saprolite under grassland replicate 2 | place: USA:California | collected 2016-06-15
CGATATCGTCAGCCTGGTGATCACCGGATCGCTGATCGCGAGCCTCCCGCTGGTGATTCTGTTCTTTGCGCTGCAGCGCTACTGGCGTGCCGGTGCTACCGCAGGCGCCGTCAAGGGATGAGCCGTACTTGGCAACGATCAGGAGGCGTTACCATGGAACGACCCGTACTATCGGCAAAAGGATTGTAGAGGAACCAAGAGCATGACCAAGTCGCTTCATCTGGATCGCTTTCAGCTTGGGGTGTGTTATTACCCCGAGCACTGGCCCGAAGCGCTGTGGGCGGATGACTTCCGGCACATGCATGAGCTCAACTTCTCCGTCATCCGCATCGCCGAGTTCGCCTGGACGATCTTCGAGCCGGAGGAAGGCGCCTTCTCCTTCGACCTCTTCGATCGCGCGATCGCCCTGGCGCACGACCACGGGCTGCGGGTGATCCTCGGCACGCCGACCGCCACGCCACCCGCCTGGCTGACGCATAAATACCCCGAGGTGCTCAACGTGACGCAGACCGGCGTGCAGTACCAGCATGGGCAGCGCCGGCACTACAACTATAATGCGCCGATCTACCGCGAGCTCTCGGCCCGGATCGTCCGCAAATTGGCCGAGCACTACGGCCAGCACCCGGCGGTGATCGGCTGGCAGATCGACAACGAGCTGAACTGTGAGACCAACGTCTTTTATTCGGCTGCTCAATCGCGCCTGGGGGACCGTCTTCTGGAATCAGACCTATACCGACTGGGCGCAGATCTCGTTGCCTGGACCGACCCCTTCCGATTCGCCCAACCCGCACCAGGCGCTCGACGAAAAGCGGTTCTTCTCCGACAGCGCGATCTCTTTCACCTGCCTGCAAACCGACATCCTGCGCGAGCTCGCGCCCAACCAATGGATCACCACCAACGGAATCTTCGGCCACCTGGATAGCCACCAACTCACCGAGGAAGCGCTGGATTTTATCTCATACGATTCCTACCCCAACTTCAGCACCATCCTCAGCTCGATCTTCCCGAATGCCGCGCCCGATCCGCTGCTCGATCGGCGCTGGAGCTGGAATCTCAGCGTGGCGCGCAGCATCTCGCCCCATTTCTGTGTCATGGAGCAGCAGTCTGGCCCAGGCGGGTGGACGAACCGCATCGCCCAGCCCTCGCCCAAGCCAGGGCAGATGCGCCTGTGGACCTACCAATCGATCGCTCACGGCGCCGATATGGTGCTCTATTTTCGCTGGCGTACGGCCACGATGGGCACGGAGATCTACTGGCACGGCATCAACGACTATCACAACCGCCCCAACCGGCGCGTCGCGGAGGCAACCCAGATCGGGCGCGAGATCGAAACACTCGGGCCGCGCGTGGTTTCCACCCAAACCTCGGCCCAGGTCGCAATTGTCAGCGATTACGACAACGAGTGGGACGGCGAGCTGGATAGCTGGCACGGCCCATATACGCGCCAAAGCGTCCGGGCCTGGTTTACAGCCCTCCAATACCAGCATATTCCCGTGGACGCGCTGTATCTGCGATCCACGACCACGCTTGACGACCTGGCACAGTACCGGGCGCTAGTGTACCCGCACCCCGCGATCATGACCGACGCGACCGCCGAGCTGCTCACGGAGTACGTGCGCCTGGGCGGGACGGTTGTGTTTGGCGCGCGTACCGGCTACAAGGACTCGACCGGTCAGTGCTACATGCGGCCATTTCCGGGTCCAGTGGCCGAGCTCTGCGGCGTCACAGTGGAAGATTTTACGCGCATCGGGCCGAGTGAACGCGCGCCTACACTGCGATGGCGCGCCGTAGATGACACCACCATCGCTGCCGAGGCCTTCAATGATATCATACAGGTTGAGACGCCGGGCGCCGAGGTGCTGGCGGAGTATGCGGGCAGCTACTATGCCGGCGCGCCGGCGCTGGTGCGGAACAGCGTCGGCAAGGGCAGCGCGTACTATTACGGGGCGGTCTTCAACGTGGAATCAGCGGCCGCGCTCATCCAGCGGCTCGGCCTGGCCTCCCCCGTCGGCGACTGGCTCGAACTGCCGCGGCCGGTCGAGCTCTGCATTCGCGCGCGCGCGAAGACAGGGGAGCGGTTGATCTTCTTGCTCAACTACAGCGACGAAGGCCAGACGATCACCCTGCACAAGGCCGCCACCGACGTGCTCTCAGGGCAGCGGGTGCAGGGCGCGGTCGTGCTCGCGCCCTTCGACGTGCGCATCCTGTCGGAGACCGACCCGGCCGGCGCAGCCGAGCGCTAAACCTGCACTGCACCATTTCGCACCAATCATGTGGTGAACCTCGGATATGAAGGGAGGCGGTTCTGCTCTGTGTGCCCTCCATCATACGACACCGAACATTGACTGAGGCAAAGGTTTGGTACGCTCATGAATCAAACATATCCACCCATCAGTCCGAAAATCCCGCGTTTGCCCGACTACAGCTGCTCTGGCAGGAGCTGCATCGCGACCTGATGCGGCAATCGTCGAATGCGCAGCAGATCCTGGCGGCGGCGGCGCCCAGCAGCCGCGCCACCTGCTCCGGCTGCCCTTGTGTGCTGGCGCGCTGGGCCAACCCGGCAAAACAGGCGGCCACGCCCAGCTTGTTCCCGATCTTCGCATGCAGCGTCAGGCTCTCTTGGTAGCACGCCAACGCATGGCCGGCGTCGCCCTGGGCCTGGGCGAGGTCGCCCAACGCGGTGAGCACCTGGGGCGACGTGACCCAGGCATGTGCGCAGCCACACCTACGCAGGCCGGCCCGCGGCTCCCCCACTCCAAACATCAAACCGTGCCTTGGCGCAGTGGCGCCGACGCCAACAACTCCCACCCCCATCCATACGGCCAAGGCACGAACGACCGCACGCCGGGCGCATGTGCCCCTCTCCGCCACGCCGCACACCGCCGCGGCGATCGCGGCCCGGTGGGATGCCCGCCCCGCCGCACCGGCCCCAGGCCAGCGCTGGTCCGCAGCGAGCGACCCAGGCTACCGCTGAGTGGCTCCGGCAGCGGCGACTGGACGAAGATGCCCTGGGGCAGGATATTCGGCAGCGGCCGCGCCACTGCGCGCCCATCATGGCTTCGTGGCCCGGTGGCACGCAACCCCTTCGCATGGAACCAATTTTGTGCCGCATGTGTAATCGAATGCAGACCGTTGTGACCGTGATAAGCGTTATACTCCATGTATGGCACGTGTGTCCTGTCGTGTCGCGATTGTCGTAAAACAGCGGAGTGGTCATGAACCACTGATCGATGCCCGCCGGACGCTCCAGTGCTCCGGATAGCAGAAGAGCCCGAGATGATTGAGACCCAGACCGATCTGTCTATCGGCCTGGTGTCGCGACTCCTGGATGTACTCGTCCGCCGATGCAAAGGAGCATGATAGTGAAGAAAGCGCCGCAAGCCATCCCACAGATGCACACCAATGGTCCTGATGGGGAATCGGCCCCCGATATCCGCGTCTTGCTGTATGGACTGCAGGCAATGCGCGATGGCGACTTCTCTGTGCGGCTCCCAGGCGACTGGACGGGGCTGGAAGGGAAGATCGCTGACACGTTCAATGAGATCGTCGCCGTCAACCAGAAGATGGCGCAAGAGCTGAAGCGGGTTGGAAATGTCGTCGGCAAAGAGGGAAGAACGCGGGAGCGCGCGAAGTTTAATCAATCGAAGGGGGCATGGGAGGAGATGGAGGTCTCGGTTAACACCCTCATCGACGATTTGCTTCGGCCGACGGCGGAAGTCACGCGTGCCATCGCCGCCGTGGCGCAGGGCGACCTGCGACAAACCGTGCGGCTGGACGTGGACGGGCGGCCGCTGGAAGGCGAGTTTCTGCGGTCGGCTATGATCGTCAACACGATGATTCAGCAGCTCGGCGTGTTCACATCCGAGGTGACGCGCGTGGCACGCGAGGTCGGCACCGAGGGCAAGCTCGGCGGCCAGGCCCAGGTCCGTGAGGTCAGCGGTGTATGGAAAGATCTGACTGAGAGCGTCAACTCGATGGCCAATAACCTGACGGCCCAGGTGCGCAACATCTCCGAGGTCACCATCGCCGTGGCCAGCGGCGACCTGTCGCGCAAGATTACCGTGGATGTGCGTGGCGAGATCCTGCAGCTCAAGGAGGCCATCAACACGATGGTCGATCAGTTGCGCTCGTTCGCCTCGGAGGTGACGCGCGTGGCACGCGAGGTCGGCACCGAGGGCAAGCTCGGCGGCCAGGCGGTCGTTCCTGGGGTGGCCGGTACCTGGAAAGACCTGACCGACAGCGTCAATGCTATGGCCAGTAACCTGACCGCGCAGGTGCGTAACATCGCCGAAGTGACTACTGCTGTGGCCCGCGGCGACCTGTCGCGCAAGATCACCGTGAACGTGAGCGGCGAGATCCTGGAGCTGAAGAACACGATCAACACGATGGTCGATCAGCTCAACGCCTTCGCCGGCGAAGTGACGCGCGTGGCACGTGAGGTCGGCACCGAGGGCAAGCTCGGCGGCCAGGCCCAGGTCCCCGGCGTCGCCGGCACCTGGAAAGACCTGACCGATAACGTGAACTTCATGGCCAGTAACCTGACCGCCCAGGTGCGTAATATCGCCGAAGTCGCCACGGCCATCGCCAGTGGCGACCTCTCCAAAAAGATCACCGTCGATGTGCGTGGCGAGATCCTGGAGCTGAAGAATACGATCAACACGATGGTCGATCAGCTCAACGCCTTCGCCGGCGAAGTGACCCGCGTGGCGCGCGAGGTCGGCACCGAGGGCAAGCTCGGCGGCCAGGCCCAGGTCCCCGGCGTGGCCGGCACCTGGAAGGGATTAACAGACAATGTGAACTCGATGGCCGGCAATCTGACCGCGCAGGTGCGGAACATCGCCGAAGTCTCGACGGCTATCGCCAGTGGCGACCTCTCCAAAAAGATCACCGTCGATGTGCGTGGCGAGATCCTGGAGCTGAAGAACACGATCAACACGATGGTCGATCAGCTCAACGCCTTCGCCGGCGAAGTGACGCGCGTGGCACGCGAGGTCGGCACCGAGGGCAAGCTCGGCGGCCAGGCCCAGGTCCCCGGCGTCGCCGGCACCTGGAAAGACCTGACCGACAGCGTGAACTTCATGGCCAGTAACCTGACCGCGCAGGTGCGTAATATCGCCGAAGTCGCCACGGCCATCGCCAGCGGCGACCTCTCCAAAAAGATCACCGTCGATGTGCGTGGCGAGATCCTGCTCCTGAAAGAGACGCTCAACACGATGGTCGAGCAGCTGCGCTCGTTCGCCGCCGAAGTGACGCGCGTGGCGCGCGAGGTCGGCACCGACGGGCGCCTGGGCGGGCAGGCGGTCGTCCCCGGCGTCGCCGGCACGTGGAAAGACCTGACCGACAACGTCAACCTGCTGGCCGCCAACCTCACGACGCAGGTGCGCAACATCGCCGAAGTGACCACCGCCGTGGCGCGCGGCGACCTGTCGCGCAAAATCACGGTGGACGTGAAGGGCGAGATCCTGGAGCTGAAGAACACGATCAACACGATGGTCGATCAGCTCAACGCCTTCGCCGCCGAGGTGACGCGCGTGGCCCGCGAGGTCGGCACTGAAGGCAAGCTCGGCGGCCAGGCCCAGGTCCCCGGCGTCGCCGGCACGTGGAAAGACCTGACCGATAACGTGAACGTTATGGCCGCCAACCTCACCGAGCAGGTGCGTGGCATCGTCAAAGTCGTGACAGCGGTGGCCGACGGCGACCTCAAGCAAAAGCTGACGGTCAACGCCAAGGGCGAAGTCGCGGCGCTGGCCGACACGATCAACAACGTGACCGATACGCTGGCGACCTTCGCCGACCAGGTCACGACCGTGGCGCGCGAGGTGGGCGTGGAAGGCCGCCTGGGCGGCCAGGCCAACGTCCCCGGCGCCGCCGGCACGTGGAAGGATCTCACTGGCAACGTCAACCTGCTGGCCGCCAACCTCACCAATCAAGTGCGGGCAATCGCCGAGGTCGCCACGGCGGTCACCCAGGGCGACCTGACCCGTTCCATCCAGGTCGAGGCCCGCGGCGAGGTCGCCGAGCTAAAAGACAATATCAACACGATGATCAACAACCTGCGGCTCACTACCGACCGCAACAACGAGCAGGACTGGCTCAAGACCAACCTGGCCCGGCTCACCGGCATGTTGCAAGGCCAGCGCGATCTGTCTACCGTCGGTCGAATGCTGCTGGCGGAGCTGACGCCGCTGGTCAATGCCCAGCAGGGTGTGATCTACCAGATGGAGTCGGAGGAGCAGCCACGTCTGAAGCTGCTGTCGGCGTTCGCCGACGATGGACAGGACGGGCATCGCGAGTACCTGGCGCTTGGGGAGGGGCTGCTCGGGCAGTGCGCTGTGGAGAAGGGCCGCATGCTGATCGCCGACCTGCCGCCAAACACCGTCCCGATCCGCTCGGGCCTGTTCCAGACCATCCCGCGCAACATTATTGTGTTGCCGGTGCTCTTCGAGGATCAGGTCAAGGCGGTGATCGAGTTGGCCACGTTGAGCGCGTTTACCGCCTCACACCTGGCGTTCCTCGAGCAGTTGACTGCCAGCATCGGTATCGTGCTCAACAGCATCGAGGCGACGATGCAAACTGAGGGGTTGCTCAAGCAATCGCAGCAGCTGGCCGCCGAGCTGCAGACCCAGCAGAAGGAGCTGCAGCAGACCAACGAGCAGCTCGCGCAGAAGGCCCAGCAGCTCGCCGAGCAGAACGTCGAGGTGGAGCGCAAGAACCAGGAGATCGAGCAGGCGCGTCGAGCGCTGGAGGAGAAGGCCGCCGAGCTGGCGCTGACCTCCAAGTACAAGTCCGAGTTCCTGGCCAACATGTCGCATGAGCTGCGCACACCACTGAACAGCATCCTGATCCTGGGCCAGCAGCTCGGCGAGAACCCCGAGGGCAATCTGACATCCAAGCAGGTCGAGTTCGCCCGAACGATCCACGGCGCGGGGACCGACCTACTAAACCTGATCAGCGACATCCTCGACCTGTCCAAGATTGAGTCCGGCACGGTCACGGTCAACGCCGAGGAGATCTTCTTCACCAATCTGCTGGACATGGTGGCGCGCCCGTTCCGGCATGAGGCCGAGAATCGCCGGCTCGCCTTCGATGTGCAGCTCGATCCATCTCTGCCTCGCAGCATCGTCACCGACTCGAAGCGGCTGCAGCAGGTGCTCAAGAACCTGCTATCCAACGCCTTCAAATTCACCGAGCAGGGTGGCGTACAGCTGACTGTTTCCGCCGCCGTGCGCGGTTGGAGCTCCGACCACCCGATTCTCAAAGCGGCGGCGACCGTAGTGGCGTTCGAGGTCGCTGACACAGGTATCGGCATTCCGCTGGAAAAGCAGAAGATTATCTTCGAGGCTTTCCAGCAGGCCGACGCCAGCACCAACCGCAGGTTTGGCGGCACCGGCCTGGGGCTGGCAATCAGCCGCGAGCTCGCCAACCTGCTGGGCGGCGAGATTCAGCTGCGCAGCACGCCCGGAGCTGGCAGTGCCTTCACGCTCTACCTGCCGCAGTCCTACGTCGGCCTATCGATATCGAACGGGATGGCGGTGGACAACGAGGCCAGGCTGGCCCAGCACCCGAACGCATTCGCCCCCGTTCGGCTACCGGATCACCCGATTGAGCCGATCCTAGACGACCGTGACACCTTGCAGCCCGACGACACCATTCTGCTGATCGTCGAGGACGACCCGCACTATGCCCGCATTCTGGTCGATCTGGCCCACGACCAGGGGTTTAAGGTGGTCGTGGCAGTGTGCGGCGCCGAGGCCTTGACTCTGGCCCGCCAGATCCATCCCACGGCTGTGTCGCTGGACGTGTTTCTGCCAGATATGCTGGGATGGACGGTGCTGAATCAGTTGAAGCAAGACCCCACCACGCGGCATATCCCGGTGCAGATCGTGACGCTCGACGAAGATCGGCAGCATGGTCTGGCGCGCGGAGCGTTCGCATTTGTAACCAAGCCGACAACGACCGAGGGCCTGGAGTCGGCCCTGGCACGGATCAAGGAGTATGCGGTGCCGCGCCGCAGGCGGCTGCTAGTGGTGGAAGACGATCCCACCGAGCAGTTGAGCATCACGACACTGCTGGGTCACGACGACATTGACATCGTCACGATCGACACGGGTGCAGAGGCACTCGCCGCGCTCCATCACCACTCGTTCGACTGCGCGGTGCTCGACCTGCATCTGCCCGATATGTCAGGGTTCGAGGTGCTGGAGCGCCTCCGTGACGACGTTGCACTGAGCGACTTGCCGGTGGTGGTCTTCACGGGCAAGGAGCTATCGCCGGAGGAAGACGCACAGCTGCACACGTTGGCTCGCAGCGTAGTCGTCAAGGGGGTCGAGTCGCCCGAGCGGCTGCTGGACGAGACCGCACTGTTCTTGCACCGGGTGATATCGGACCTTCCGCTGGACAAACAGCAGCTGCTCGATCGGCTGCATCGCTCCGACGACGACCTGGTGGATCAGAAGGTGCTGGTGGTGGACGACGACGTGCGGAACATCTTTGCGCTCAGCAGCGTACTGGAGCGCCGCGGGATGATTGTGCTGACCGCCGGCACCGGCCGCGAGGCGATCGCGATGCTCGAAGCGACACCCGACCTGGCGATCGTGCTGATGGACATCATGATGCCGGAGATGGACGGCTATGAGACGATGCAGGTGATCCGGCGGAACCCATCGTTCCGGCGTCTGCCGATCATTGCGCTCACGGCAAAAGCAATGAAAGGCGATCGTGAGAAGTGTCTGGAGGCGGGCGCGTCCGATTACCTCGCCAAGCCAGTCAACACCGAGCAACTATTGTCGGCGCTACGTATGTGGCTGCATCGCTAGTGCAGAATCAAGCGGCGGGTTAGGGAAAGGGGAGGGCTGGGAAGGGGCCGCCCTCCCCAAAACCTCCACCCACTTTCCCAAGACGCTCCCTTGAACATGCACTGAATCCGGAGTGAGGCTATGAGCACAAGCGAAAAGATCAACATCCTGATGGTCGATGATCAGCCGGCCAAGCTGCTCAGCTATGAGACGATTCTCAGCGATCTTGGCGAGAATCTGATTAGGTCCAGCTCTGGACGGGAAGCCCTGGAACAGCTTCTGAAGACCGATATTGCGGTCATCCTGATGGACGTAAGCATGCCGGAGATCGATGGCTTCGAGTTGGCGGAACTCATCCGTCAGCATCCACGGTACCAGAAGACGGCAATTATCTTCGTCTCTGCCGTGCACCTGACGGACTTCGACCGGCTCAAGGGCTATGCAGCCGGGGCGGTGGATTATGTCTCGGTCCCGGTCATTCCAGAAATCCTGCGTGCCAAAGTCAGCGTATTCGCCGAGCTGTACCGCAAGACAGGGCAGCTGGAGCGGCTGAATCGCGAGCTGGAGCAGCACGTCGAGGAACGAACCGCGGAGCTGCATCAGCGGGCGGAAGAGCTGGAACGACTCAACGCCGAACTCGCGCGCAGCAATCAGGAGCGGCAGGAGCTGCTGGAACGTGAGCGCGCCGCCCGCGCCGACGCCGAGGTAGCTGTGCAGCTGCGCGAACAGTTCCTTGCGATTGCCTCCCATGAACTCAAGACGCCGCTGACCGCGCTGAGCGGCTATGCCCAGATATTCCAGATGCGGGCGCAGCGCACGGGCACCCTTTCCGAGCACGACACTCAGAACCTGGAGCATATCCTGACGCAGGCCGATCGGCTGCACCGCATGATCAATGCTCTGCTGGATGTCAGCCGGATCGAGCAGGGGCGGCTGGATCTGGAGCGCAGGATGCTTGACCTGGGCACCCTGGTCCGCCGCACGGTCGCTGAGATCCAGACGATGAATAGCCAGCAGCGCTTTGATGTACAGAGCCCCGATACGCCGCTGTGGATCGCCGGCGATGCCCTGCGGCTGGAGCAGGTGCTGGACAACCTGCTAGGCAACGCCATGAAGTACAGCCCGCACGGCGGCCCGATTACGATCAGCATCACCACACAAGACGATATAGTCCGCGTTGCGATTCAGGACGAGGGGATTGGTATTCCAGCGTACGACCTGCCACACCTCTTCGAGCGATTCTACCGGGCCAGCAACGTCAGCGTCGATAATATTAGCGGCGTGGGGATCGGGCTGTACGTTGTGCAGGAGATTGTGGCGCTCCACGGCGGGACCGTCACGGTCGAGAGTCAGGAAGGGCGCGGCAGCACGTTTACGATCTGCTTGCCGTGCGTCACGACCCCGCCCAACAACGATGGTGCATGCCCGAATCATGCCGCATCAGCGAGTCACTTGGTCGGGCCCTGACCCGATGACGTCCAGAAGACCAATCAACAGGAGACCGAGACCGATGCCTCCCCACGCACAGACCACCTACGGTGTCCTCGTCGTTGATGACGACCACGCGATCCGGGAGATGTTGAGGGAAGCCCTGGAGGACGCCGGCTACCGCGTGATGAGCGCCGAAAACGGTGCCCAAGCCCTGACCCAACTGCGGCAGGCGCCAACGCTGCCGCGTGTCATTCTGCTCGATTTGATGATGCCAGTGATGACCGGCTGGGAATTCCATGTGGAACAACAAGCTGATGCCCGGCTCGCGGCCATTCCTGTGATCGTGCTCTCGGCCCGTCCCGGCATGCGGCACGAAGCGTTTACGCTGACTGTCGACGAGTTTATGCCGAAGCCGGTGGACATTGCCCGCCTGCTGACCATCGTGGGTCGCTACTGTGTGTAACGGGCCGGCCAAACGCTGACTCTGCTTCGTGGTCGGTATTGGAGTGGCGTAAGCGGATCACCCTGCTATCATGGTAATCGTTGCCATCGGTTCACCTCCTGAAACTTGAGATGATTTCAAAATTATCGAGGCAGTTACGGATGGAGAGCATTGCAGTGAGCCATTCTCCTCTAACCCGATTTTCTGGATATAATTCAAAGTAATGAGGTAATTATTCCCGTCAGTAAACCCTTTACAGTAAGTGATTTTACACGGCATCAACAAAAGCTATATACAGAATAATCGTCGTTCAAAAAAACCAGGTAATATAACAATTGTGATACGATCTATGAAGTCAAGCACCGCCTGACCCGCCCCGCGATCTACACCGGAATTGGCCAGGTGCTGCTCTACCGCCAGTGCCTGAACCCCCAGGCGCGGGTTGTCCTCGCCGGGTACGAAGCCCCTGAAACGCAGGCGCTGCGCCCCTCCGTCGAGGCGCTCGGCATTGATATCGTGTGCTGGAGCGATCGCCCGCGAATCGCGGAACAGCAGCACGAGGGGCCCCACGAACCGCTCGTGCTCCTTGATCGCCCACCGCGTGTGCTCCGATGGAACGTTGCGGCACTGGCAAGCAGCCGCGGGCTCGACCGTGTGCCAGCCCTCAGTCGCGCGCTCGATATACCGCGTCAGGGGCTCTACAGTATCGTCCGTGATGAAGCGGCACAAGTCTCGCTCGATGTGCTCGCCCGCCTGGCACGGGTGTTAGACGCCCATCCGGGCGATTGGTTCACATGGACGGATGGGCCCCACGGCCGGATGCTCGTCTGGAATGTCGCCGCCAAGGCCCAGGAACGCGGCCTGGCCGTGAAAGCACTGAGTTTCCGCGCAGAAACCTACATGGGTTCCGTGAGTCCCATCTGGATTGGCGAGGCAAAAGCCGTCGCCGTCGCGACCCTGGCAAAGATTGCGCACGCGTTAGACACCGCCGAGCAGCCCTTCGCGGTCGGCGAGTTGTTCGCCTGGGATCGTCCAGCCGAAGGACAACCTGACGCGCGCGGATTTCGTGTCCGGAGACGCACGTGACCAGATTCTGACGACTAGGCGAGCGACTCTGGCGTGTTCGGGCCAAGCACAAGGCATATGACCACCCTATCCCGACTGCGGAGCAGAAATATCTTCTAGCAGACAGGCGTGCGATGGAATCCGACCTGAGCTATCTGCGGGCCGCGGTCGTCGCGGCGCTCACACTGCTGCAAGCGGATGCCGCCCCGCTCGCTGCGCGGGCGTTCCACGCACAGGCGGTGCTGCGCACCGCGCTCTGGCGCCTGGGCCTCGCGCAGCAGGACGCCGCCCCGACGCTGCAGGTCGATCCCCTGGTCATGCCGGCCGGCGCGGAGGCCGGCGACAACGACGATGACCTCGCCGCGCTCCCACGCCGCACGCTCCGCTCGCTGAGCGACGAGCGCCGGGAGCGCCGCATGACCATCCCCCAGTTCACCGCATGGCTCGGGATTGCCCATCACGAGTATGCGGCGGTCGTCCAGCGACGCCTCGTGGACCGGCGCCTGCGTGACCAGATTGCCTTCACGCTCGGCGTGGCCTGGCACGCGCTTGCCGAGTGTATGCCGGAGCCGCCGCTACCGCCGCGACCACGGCCCCGCCCCCTGCCACCCTCGGACGACGCCCCGCCGCCCGACGAACCGTGGTTCCTGGTCGACGCGGAGACGGGGGCCATCGTGTCGGGCCCGGATCATGCGCCGCTGCCGGCCAATGCCGGGTATCGCAGCGACCCGCTGCGCGGCGGGCCGACGAACCTGGTCGTCATCGTGGACCGCATGCCGGTGCCCGAAGAAGCGCTGCTGCTGCTCGGAGGCTACAGCGCCGCCGAGCGTGCGCGGATCGACGACGACGAGAACTGGTAGCGTGCCGCCGTGAGCCCTGGGTGGCGTAGCACCAGCGCAGTTCTCGCCCGCCGTGGAGCAGCCAGCGGGCCGCACACGCAATCACAGCACAGAGCGCAGCTACCTGCGCGCATGCTGCGGCAAGCCCTGCGCGTGGACGCCCTCGCCCGTGTGACGTGCGCCACTGACCCGGCACGCCATGCGATCGTCGCCTGCCCGCGTGATTCGAACACCGTGCTCCTGCATGAGGAACGGGTGCGCCGTGCGTCTATCATGGCGGGCCGCCATGATGCGAGTCCGACGTCGCAGTGCGACGCGCTGCGGAGCCCGCCACACCCGGTCGGCAGCACCGCTCTCATGGCGGCCCGCCATGATAGGTGCATCCTGCATCCTTCCGCCGTCATCCTTCAATGCACGGGGGTCGGCTGCGCTTTGGCCCCCGGTTCCAAACTGCGTCGGCAGTCGTTGGCGCGCCCCGCTGAGGTTCGGGAAACGCGAACAATAACGCACCAATACGGAGCGGCTGAGGTGGCCGATAACGCGCTCCGCACGAGCGTCGCCGAGCATCCGATCCCACCGAAGCCGGGCACCACGCGCATCGGCCGCCCGCACGCGGGGCGGGCGGGGCCACCCCTCCGCCACGCCGCACGCCATCTGCCGCCGCGGCGATCGCGGCCTCGTGAGATGCCCGCCCCGCCGCACCAGCCCAGGCCAGTGATGATCCGCAGCGCGTGGCCCAGCACGGCGCTGGCCGGCTGCGCCGCCCACTGCGCCCGTTGGCAGCACGTCGCGCCGGGCGCGAGCACGTCACTGCTCTCGTGTTCTATAATGTGCGGTATCAGACTCTAGCACTCGTCCGCTCGCCGAAACGCTCCATCGTTACACAGTACGATACTAGCGGCAGATCAGAACTGGCATCAGACTCGCGCGAAGCACATGGTCAACGGTGCTTCCCAGCACGATCTCCAGTTCTGGCCTGACACCGTAACCGCCCATAGTGATCACATCGGCTCGGTACGACTCGGCGGTTGTGAGGATCGTCTCGGCTACCGATCGCTGCTCGATCACGTAGCTTGCCGTTACACCCCGCGATTGCAGATACTCCCAGGCGCCCGCCTGTGCCTGCGGCTTTGCACCGCCCTGCTCCAGCGCCGTGACGACGACCAGCGCCAGATCCCAGCGGAGGGCAAGGTAGGCAGCGATGATCAACGCCTCCTCAGCACGCGGACTGCCGTCGTAGGCGACTAGTCCACGTACGAACGGAGATACGTCGCCCGGCACCGCTAACACCGGCTGTGGGCAGCGCTGGATCAGGTCACGAAATCCCGAACGTAGCCGTGCTATTGGCTGTGGTAGGGGAGGATGCGCGAGACTCACCACCACCAAATCCACCCTTGCTGCAGTGTCAAGCGATAGCGCTGGATCTCGATGTGGTTGGCAATCGTTTCGTACTGCCCCGCTGCTGTCACACGCAGGTCTGCCTCTGGCCGTAGTTCGTCCAGATGTGTTTGTTCCAGGAAGTCGGCGTACTCGCTGGCAATGATCAGATTGTCTGGCGCGAGATCCGGCGTCAGTACGACGCGGCTGTAGACCTCGGTCACCAGGGCCGCTATGTGCGTGAGACGCAGCTCGCGGGCGACCGAGACGCGGTGATTACCATCTTTCACGAAGTACACCTGGCCGATCTGATAAACCTCGATCGGTGGGAGTTCCTGCCCTTCCTGCATTGCCGCACGTACCCGCGCCCAGCGCGATTCATCTGCGCGATTACGCGGTAGAAAATGGCGATTGAAATCGGTGTAGCGCCCGACGCTGCCGACAACGGCGGCGAGCGGAATCTCCCGTAGCCCGCGTGGCGTGACGCCCTGCGCCTTGAGCTTTTGTCGAACGTCATCGAAGGACAGCAGATCGTCCGGCGCGCCTTTAAGTCGGGCAACCAGGGACTCGAGGATGGCCCGTCGACGAGCTTGACGGAAATCGTCGACGGCATCGAGGCTCAGGCGATTGCGATCCTTCTTCAACCCAGGCGCGCAGCTTTGCATTGGTGACATAGTTTGGGACATTCATCTTGGATGACTCCTGAGTGTCATCGGCCAGGCGCTCTGGAGCAATTCCCTCGCACCGCGCCTATGAGGCAATGAGGGTCATTCTCAGACCGCCACGGCGCGCTCCTGGCTGCTCGGCTGCGCCGGAACCTGGACATCGTCGTCCTGGTCCTGCACCAGGAACAGCGCCTCGGGCGGCAGGTGCAGCCGCAGATGGTTATCGGGCGCGGCGTCGAGCGTCTCCAACCGTAGCGTGCCCGTCGGCGTCTCCACGACGTGCAGCCAGCGCGCTCCCTCATAGGCCGACTCGGCCACCCGCGCGTCGAACGTGTTCTCGGGCGGCCCGCCATCTTTCACGACCTGCACGCGCTCGGAACGGATCGCGACCGTTACCGGCGCGTTCGGCGCCCAATCTTGCACAGCGTTCGGTGCGCCGCGGTCGGCGCGCAGACTCAGCTCGCCAATCTCCGGCAGCCGGACGCGCACCCACTCGCCCTTGCGTTCGACCAGCGTCCCCTTCAGGAACGAGGTCGCGCCGATGAACTCGGCCACGAAGCGCGTCGCCGGCTGGTCATACACTTCCTGGGGCGTCGCAAACTGCTCCACCCGCCCGGCGTGCATCACGGCAATCTTGTCCGACATTGCCAGCGCTTCGGCCTGATCGTGTGTGACGTACACCGCGGTGATGCCCAGCCGCTTCTGAATGTCGCGCAGCCAGATCCGCGCCGCCTCACGCACCTTCGCATCCAGGTTCGAGAGCGGCTCGTCGAGCAGCAATAGGTGCGGCTCGGCCACGACCGCACGCGCCAGCGCGACACGCTGCTGCTGCCCGCCCGAGAGCTGGAAGGGATAGCGGCTGCCCATGCCGCCGAGGCCAACCAGCTCGAGGATATCGTTCACGCGGCGCTTAATCTCCGTGCCAGGTACCTTAGCGATGCGCAACCCGAAGCCCACGTTGTCCGCCACCGTCATGTGCGGCCACAGGGCATACGATTGAAACACCATGCCCAGCCCGCGCTCCTCGGGCTGCAAGAAAATATGATGGGTGCCGTCGGTCATCACGAAATCGCCGACTTGAATCAAGCCCTGGTCGGGGTGCTCAAGCCCCGCAATGCAGTTCAGCGTCGTCGTTTTTCCGCAGCCGGATGGGCCTAGAAAGCTCACCATCTCGCCCGGCTGAATGTTGAGCGAAACATCGTCGATCGCGCGCACCGAGCCGCTGAAGATTTTGGTCAGGTGCTCGATCACCAGACCTGCCGGTTCGCGATGTGTCGTTGCTTTTGTCATATGTCACCTCTCAGCTTACAGCGCTCAGCCCTCAGCGTATAGCTTTCAGCTTTCCACTTTCAGCTCCAATGAAATTCGACATTTCGAAGCAGGCGCTGATAGCTGACGGCTGATTGCTGACAGCGCCTACTCGCGCACTTTCGCGGTCGGAACCAGTCCACTGATTCCCATCACGATGCCGATAATCACCAGTTGCACCACCGCGAGCACCGCCACAGGTCCCATCCCGCCTTGCTCGGAGACCTGGATCATCGTCGTGCCGATCACCTCGGAGCCGGGCGCGTTCAGGAACAGCGCGACGGAATATTCCTTGAGGTAGGTGATGAACAGCAACAGGTAGGTCGCGATCAGCGCGGGCCGCAGCAGCGGCAGCAAGATGTGACGAATCACGCCCAGCCAGTTCGCGCCACTGACGCGCGCCGCGCGATCCAGCTCATCGGAGATCTGGAGAATCGATGGGCTGACCGAGCTGAACCCGAGCGGGAGGTAGCGCATGGAATAGGCGATGACGAGGATCCATAAGGTGTTGCGCAGCCAGCCGAGCGCTGGAACCGATAACAATGCCCACAGAAAGCCGAGGCCGATCACCGTGCCGGGAAACGCACGCGGGTACAGCGCGAGGTACTTCACCGCTCCGCGGAACGGAAACGACGAGCGATACGCCACCAGCGCGCACAGCGCCATGAAGAGTGTGGCGATCAGGCCGCCGACGGTGGCGAGGAACAGGCTGTTGAGGATCGACACGCGATAGGTCTGAAACTCGAACGCCTGCCGGAAGTTGTCGAGCGTGAGCAGGCTGAACGGGTTCGCCAACGGGCTGAGGAATGGCGTGAACGCCTGCAGCGTGATGCCCGCCAACGGCACGAGGATCGTCGTCAGGACCAGCAGCCCGACGAGCACGGCCGCGGGCCAGCGCAGCGCGCCCAGCGACAGCAGTCGCGCGCGCGAGACCTTGCCGCTTACCGAGACGAATCGCCGCTCCTGCTTGGTGAGCTCGTTCTGCAAGCGCACCAGCACGGTGACAAACACCACCACCAGCAGCGCGACTACCGCCAGCATGCCATAGTCGGTCGAACCGCTTTGGATCGCGGTGCGATAGAGAAACGTCGAGAGCACGTCGATGTTGTTGGGCACGCCGAGAATGAGCGGGATCGACAGTAGTTCGATGCCCGAGACCAGCGTGAGCAGCACCGAATACAGCATGGCCGGGCGGATGAGCGGGATCGTGATCGTCCAAAGTACCCGCGGCGGTCGCGCGCCGCTGATGCGCGCGGCGTTTTCAAGCTGCGGGTCGGCCAGCAGCAGCGACGAGGAACAGTACAGGTAGGTGAGCGGCATGAAGTACAGCGCGGACACAACGATCAGGCCGCCCATCGAGTATAGGTTCCAGGTCGGCAGCCCCAGCTGGCCGACCGCCACCGTGATGAACCCTTGCGGGCCATACATCACCCGCCATGCGAAGGCGAGAATAAGGGCAGATACGTAATACGGGATCGTAATCAGCTTCGCGAACCAGGTTCGACCAGGAACGTTCGTCCGGGTCAACAACACGGCAAACAGGATGCCCAGCAGCGTCCCGAGCAGCGTGCTGCCGACCATAAAGATGACGGTGTTGCCGATGACCCGCCAGATCGTCGGGTTAGTCAGCACGCGCGGATAGTTGCTGAACGTCAGCGCCTGTCCGGCCTCGTACAACGGCTGCCGCAGAAAGCTCTGGTAGATGATCGGCCAGGTCGGGAACAGTACCAGCACGAGCGCGAGCAGCGCAATACCCCACTGCACCGCCCCAACCGCCAGCCGTGAGAACTGGTTGACCCCACGGGTCGCCGGTTTGGATCGAGCAAGAGTCGCCATCGGGCCCTCCATTAGCTATCAGCTATCAGCCGTCAGCCGTCAGCTACATCGCCGATGCTCAGTGAAACTCAATGATCTGAAAGCTGAACGCTGAAAGCTGAAAGCTGGCATCCTACCGCTGAATCTGCAGCGCCTGCTCCCAGCGTTTGATGAACTCGTCGTGCTTGGCCTGGTCGGCGATATCGGCCTCAGGGCGCGAGAAGATCAGCTTGTCGTCGCCGCCGACGGCCTTGCTCACCTGCGAAAGATGCAGCGGCGCCTGGTCGGCCACGTCGGTCCGGTAGGCGGTCAGCCCACCCTTGGCGAACGCGATCTGGCCCTCCGAGGAGAGGATGTAGTCGAGCAGCAGCTTTGCCGAGTTCGGGCTCGCCGCATGCTTGGTCACCGCCATTGGTCGCACTGCGACGATCTGAGCGTCCGGCACGAACGAGTAGCCAAGCAGTTGCCCGGCCTGGGCCAAGCGAGGCTGGACGGTGATGTTCGACACGAAGAAGCCCAGAATCGCTTCGCCGGCCACGACCGAGTCGATCATCTTACCGCCCGCGGTCTGGATCTTGGGCTTGGTCGCGCCGAGCGCCTGGAGCGTCTTCCAGCCGTCGTCGCCCTTGGCCTTGGTGTAGAACCAGTTCAAGCCGTAGCCGAAACCTTCGCCGGCCGCATCATAGGTGATCAGCTTGCCCTGCCACTTGGCGGGATCGGCCTGGATCATGCTGACGAGGTCGGCCATGGTCTTGGGCGGCTCAGGCAGGAGCGCCTTATTCCAGATGAAGACCATCGGGTCGGTCGAGACGGCGTACACGCCCTTGTCGATCTTGCCGATGTCGGGTACGTTGGCGTCTTCCGCCGACACGTATGGGGCGACCTCGCCCTTCTTCGCGAAGTTGATCCAGCCGTCAGGCGCAGTGGTGGCGATGAAGTCGGCCGTGCGTGCGTTGCCGGCCGCCTCGGTGTAGTAGCGCTCGAACACCTCGTAGGCGCCGAGGTCGGTGGTTGTGACCTTGATCCAGGGGTACTTGGCGTTGAAGCCTGCCAGCACCGGCTTCCAGTTGTTCTCGCTCATGATCGAGTACACGAGCAGGCCATCTTTCTCGTTCTTCGACGCATCGACCATCTGCTGATCAGCGCCAGCTCCCGCGGCCGGCGCTGCTGTGCTTTGACCTGCCGGAGCTGCTGCGCCCGATGCGCTCGTCGGTGCTGCAGCGCCTGGAGCAGGGGTGCTGCTCCCGCACGCCGCCAGCAGTGTTGCCATCACAGCGACCGCCACGATCAGGCCGCTCACGCGTTTGTGAAGTTCTGCCATGATCTCCCTCCTTGTGCCTGAATACACACGACTGATGTACATGACGTGGCCCGTCCGATGCGGCTGCTTGCCGGGGTTATGAGAGTATCGGATGCGCCACAACGTTTCAGAGCGCCGGTTGCTGCGGTGTCGAGTGGGATGTGCACATACTGCCATAAAACGAGTAAAAAACGCATAAACAGGCGCGGGTCGAGGTAAACAAAATATAAATATTCAACGCGCCCCTCACCGCCTGCCGGCGCTCCCCCCACTGGGGGAGTGGGGTGAATAGGCATGGGCTTGTGCGGCGGCAGTGCCGCCGCACAAGCCCATGTGCCAGGTTTTCCCTTTCCCACGCACCGGGAGGGGCAGGGGAGGGGCGTGTGCAGGATGGATCTGCATTTTGTATACCATTGGCGGTATACAAAATGCACAGCTGGGAGAGGAGCCGGGAGAGTACGCAGCCCGCCCGCAAATCCCGTACCCTCGCGAGCTCTGAATGTTCATCGGGTGACAACTCCGCTCCCTAAAGGGAGCAGCTTGGCCCAGAGGGCACCCCGTTCAACCGCCAGCCCAGCGCCCAGCGTCCCCGAAGGCGGTGCCCCCGCCTGTAAGATATTCTTGGCGGCATTCACATCGCGATCGGCAACATATCCGCACCAAGGACAGATATGCGTCCTCACCGACAACGATTTCTGAACACGTTCGCCGCACTGGGAGCATTGTTGCGTCGTGAAGCGCGGATTGATTCTGACCACCTGACCGCCAGCACTTGCAGCCTTGCAACTCAGGATAGTCACAAACGCGCCCCACGCAGCATCAAGAATGCTCTTTGCCAATCGACTGCGCGCCAAACCATGAATGTTCAGGTCTTCGACCACGATGGTTTGGTACGCATCCGCGTACTGCTTCGCGATCTTGAAATGAAAGTCACGGCGCTGGCGTTCGATTTTCAGATGGGTCTGCGCCACACTGCGCGCCATCTTGCGACGACGGCGGCTGCCCTTTTTGCGGGCGCTCAGGCGGCGCTGCTTGCGGCGCAAGGTCGCCTGGCTTGTCCGAAAGAAGCGCGGGTTTTCGACCGTATGCCCATCGCTATCGGCAAGAAAGACTTTCAGGCCCACGTCGATGCCGATCGGCGGCCGGTCATCAGTAGGATGCGACATCTCGCCCGAATCCGGCAATTCGCACACTACAAGCGCATACCAGTGTCCATCCGCTCGCTTAACCAGGTAGCACGTCTTCGGCGTCCCCTCCATGTCACGGTGGCGCTTGATCTTGATAGCCGTACCGAGCTTGCCAGGAACACGGAGCAGCCGGCCATCAAGCCATACATCCTTGCCTTTGGCAAACTGTCGCAACTGGATGCTGTGCCATTGGTTGCCGCTTTTGAAACGCGGGAAGCCCCAATCATCGTCCTTGTGCTTCAGAACGTTCTGAAGGGCTTTCGTGAGGCGATCGGACAGACATTGTACCGTGGTCGCGGGAACAGACGCGCCGCCACGACCCTTGAATCGCTTGTTCAAGTCGTATCGGCTCAAAAACGCGCCCGTCTCGTGATACTGCTGCTTCTGGCACGCCAGCATGTCGTTGTACAACTGGCGCGATTCATACAGACACGCATCCAGGCGGCGGCGCTGTTCTCGATTAGGGTACAGGCGAAACGCATACGTTCTCATACTCCAAATTATATCCCATTAGGAACGGGGTATCAAACAAGTGTTCGTATTGTGCGGCACGCAGGATGGATGTGAGTGTCCAAGACCCGCAAGCGGGTACCCCCGCCGCACGCGCCATCCACCTGCCGCCTAAAGTCGGCAGTCCTCTGGCGCAATTTTGATAGGAAAGGAAGCCATGCTACCGTTAGAAAGGATCACCATTGTTGCATTGGAGCAGGCCGTCGCGGCGCCATTTGCGACGCGCCAGCTCGCCGATCTCGGGGCGCGGGTCATCAAGATCGAGCGCCCGGGCGTGGGCGACTTCGCGCGCGGCTACGAAGAAGCCGTGCGTGGAATATCGGCTCATCACGTCTGGCTCAACCGCTCCAAAGAAAGCCTGACGCTTGATCTGAAGCACCCGGCGGCGGCCGCAATCATCGCCGGCCTGCTCGAGCGCGCCGATGTCTTTATTCAGAACCTCGCCCCTGGCGCGGCCGATCGCCTCGGCCTCAGCGCCGACCGCCTCATAAGAGACTATCCCCGCTTGATT
>WNGB01004496.1_pt1 | contig 21241 bp, 16 predicted proteins | sample 5400681 | NCBI WGS metagenome assembly WNGB01 (sample SAMN13153367, study PRJNA577476) | soil metagenome | isolation source: 115 cm soil or saprolite under grassland replicate 2 | place: USA:California | collected 2016-06-15
GCCCGTGACAGCGGCGGGACCGGGCTCGGGCTCGCGATCGTCGAGCAGATCGTCCGGCTGCACCGCGGGACGATCAAGGTGTCCAGCCCGCCCGGACGGGGCGCGACCTTCGTGGTCTACCTGCCGAGCGCGCCGGGAACGGACATCGCCCCTGTCTCCTCCCCGCCCGAGGCCTAGGCGGGCTCTCGGGCTCGGCCGGGTCATCCGGTCAGATGAAGGGCCTCCTCACCGGATTTTCATCGTCTCTTCACTTTCGGGGCCCATGTTTAGCGCGTGAGTCGGCTGCTTCCTGTCGCGCTGCTGGCCCTGCTGGGCCTGGTCGCTTGGGCGCAGATGCGGCCGCCCCTGCCCCGCGCAGTTCGCGCCGTGCCGCGCGACACGGGGGGTGAAACCGCCTTGGAGCGCGGCCGCCACGTCTACGAGCGCTACGGGTGCGCCCTTTGCCACGGTGCCGACGGCAAAGGGGGATTCGCCAACCTCAACTCGGAGACGGAAGGCAAGGTGCCCGGCGTCAACTACGTCGCGGAGGGTTTCACGCCCGCGGAGCTGAAAGCCAAGATCCTCGAAGGGCTCGCGACGGTGGGGAGAGCCGACCCCAAGGGACCGCGCCCTCCGTACCGCATGCCGGGGTGGAGCGGTCAGATGACTTCGCAAGAGGTGGACGATCTGGCTCAGTACCTCGTCAGCCTGTATCCGAAGGCGGCGGAGCAGAAGTGGCGCTAGAGCTCGGCGCAGGTCCGCGCGTCCCCTTGCCGCCGCCGGCCGCGCGGAGTCGCGGAATAGGAGAAGAGGAGATGGGGACGAACAGAGGCGGTTCGCGCCGAACAAGCTCGGTCGTGTCGCCCGCCGGGCTCGCTTTCGCCCTGGTGGTCTGCGGGCTGGCGCCCGCCTGGGCGGGCCAGGAAACGCCGGCCCCCGCGCCGGCGCCCGAAGGCTATGTCGGGGTCAACAAGTGCGCGAGCTGCCACCAGGCGCAGGCGACCGGATACCGGAACAGCCCGCACGCCTGGGCCTTCGACGAGCGCACACCCGCCGCGGCCCGGGGCTGCGAGACGTGTCACGGCCCCGGCCAGGCGCACGTCGACGACGTGGGCGCGAAGGGGCGCATCAAGAACTTCAAGGTGATCGCGCCGCGCGAGGTCAGCGAGACCTGCATGAAGTGTCACAACCGCCAGGAGCACGCCCAGTGGCAGGGCAGCATGCACGACTCGCGCAACATCACCTGCATCCAGTGCCATAGCGTCCATACGCCGAAGTCCGAGCGTTCCCACCTGAAGCTGGCCTCGGTGACCGAGACCTGCGCCCAGTGCCACCGTGACAAGGCAGCCAGGCTCCTGCGTTCAGCCCACATGCCGGTGCGGGAAGGCAAGCTGGAATGCGCCACCTGCCACAGCCCGCACGGCTCACCCAACGTTCGCATGCTGCGGACGGGCAACTCCGTCAACGAGTTCTGCTGGAGCTGCCACGCGGACAAACGGGGGCCGTTCCTGTGGGACCACCCGCCGGTTCGCGAGAGCTGTGTCACCTGCCACGATCCGCACGGGTCCTCCAACGAGAGGATGCTGGTCTCGCGCCCGCCCATGCTGTGCCAGCGCTGCCACATCGCCACGCGGCATCCCGCGACGAGGTACGACGCCGCGGCCGTCGCGGCGCCGAGCAACCGCGTGATCTCGCGGGGCTGCGTGAACTGCCACTCGAACATCCACGGCTCGAATCACCCCTCGGGCGCGTACTTCCACAGGTGAGGAGGGAGGAGATGCGCGACTCGTCCAAGGTCTTTGTGATGGCCGTCTCACTCCTCGCCGCCTCAACAGTGGCTGGTCAGGAGGCGCCGGCGAGCCGATTCGCGGGCTCCGCCGACTTCGGCGTACGCCTGACCGACGTCTCGGGAGACGAGGCCCGCTATCAGCGCTTCCGGGACATGAGCGACGGCGCCTACCTGGACCGCTTCCGCCTTCAAAAGGCGGGCGCCAGTTGGGCGTTCGACCTCCGAGCGGACCACATCGCCCGCGAGGACCAGTTCCTCCAAGGCCGCTACCGACGCAAGAACCTGAAGCTCGTCCTCGAGTGGGATCAGGTCCCCCTCTTCATCAGCCGCGACACACAGACGCTGTACCAGGCCGACTCGCCCGGGGTGCTCCGCATCAACGACGCCATTCAGCAGGGGATCCAGAGCGCGCAGTTCACGCTGGCCAGCGTCGCCGACCAGGCCGCCTTCTTCGAGACGCGATCGCGGCGGGACTCCGGCCGGCTGGAGCTGCTGTATCGGCCGACCCGCGATCTCGACATGACGCTCAGGGTCAAGACCAGCAAGCGGGAGGGTACGCTGCCCTGGGGCGCCTCGTTCGGGTTCAATAACGACGTCGAGGTCGCGGCCCCCCAGGACACGCGCACGACCGACGTCGCGGCCGGGATCGAGTGGGCCAATGAGCGGGGAATGCTCCGCCTGGGCTACGACGGCTCCTGGTTCGACAACCACGTGCCGACTCTCGTCTGGGACAACCCGCTCCGACTCAGCGACAGCGCCACGGCGCCCGGTCAGGGCCGTTCCGCGCTCTGGCCCAGCAGCACGATGCACTCGGTCACCACGGCGGGGTCGATCAAGCTGCCGGCGAACAGCCGCTTCACCGGGAACGTCACCGTAGGCACGATGTCCCAGGACGAGCCGCTGCTGCCGTTCACGATCAACTCCGCGATCGCACCGATCCCCTTGCCGCGCCCGACTGCGGACGCTGAAGTGCGGACGTTGGCCATGACCCACACCCTGACCTCGCGCCCGACACAGTACGTCTGGCTGAGCGCCCGCTACCGCTACTACGATTTCGACAATCGCACGCCACCTTTCCTGACCAGCCGCTTCGTGGGCCTGGACAGCGGCATCAGCACCCTGCCCACGGGCGGCTCGGAGCCGATCAGCTCCACCCGCCAGAACCTCGACCTCGACGCCTCGTTCACCCCGATCCCATTCACCGCGCTCAAAGTCGGCTACGGACACGATTCAACGGACCGTACCCACCGCATCTTCGCCAGCACGAACGAGAACGTGTTCCGGGCCTCCGTCGATTCCACGAAGTCCGGGGTGTTCACGGTCCGGGGCATCTTCGAGCACTCCTCGAGGAAGGGCTCGGGCTTCGAGGAGGAGGACCTGATCGAGATCGGCGAGCAGCCGGCGATGCGCCACTTCGACATCGCCAACCGCGACCGCAACCGCTTCACGGCCCTCGTTCAGGTGACACCCGTCCCCCAGGTCGGGCTCACCGCCACGGCCATGAGGGGGAAGGACGACTATGCGGATAGCGGCCTTGGCTTGCGAGACAGCGAGACACGGGGCTACACGGTGGCCGTGGATTTCGCACCGCGAGACGCGGTGGCCGGGGGTTTGTCGTACGCCTACGACAAGTACACGGCCCTCCAGAACTCGAGGCAGGCGAACCCCGGGGCCCAGTTCACGGACCCGACCCGGGACTGGTCGGTCGACCTGGGCGACCGAACCGAGACCGTCAGCGCCAACCTGGACCTCCTCAAGCTCCTGCCCCAGACGGATCTACGCCTCGGCTACGAGTGGAACCGCGCGCGGGCGACTTACGTCTACGGCGCACCCGCGGACAGCACGCTGTTGGCGGTGCAGCAGCTCCCGCCCCTCAAGAACGAACTGCAGATCGCCCGGGCCGGTCTCACGTACTTCGCCAAGACGAACATCGCCGTGAGGATCGGCTACGGGTACGAACGCTACCGGGTCGAGGATTTCTCCTTGAGCCCGAGCACGATCAAGCGGATCGACCTGCCGGGAAGCCTGTTCCTGGGCTACGTCTACCGACCCTACACCGCCCACACCGGCTGGCTCGGCGTCAGCTACCTGTGGTGAGGGCACGACGCGAAACCGGCATGAGGTGCCACATGAAGAGGTTCATGGTCTTGGCTGTCGTCGGCGCGATGGCGTTCCCTGCGCTGATCCGGCTGGCGCGCGCGCAGGAAAAGGAGGAGCCGGTCGATCCGCGGATCCTGGGCTACGACAAGGGGCCCGCCAAGATCGATGTGTCCAAGTACCCCGACGACATGAAGGCCCGGTACAAGGTGTTCGTCACGAAGTGCGGTAAATGCCACACTCCGGCGCGAGCCATCAACTGCGAATTCGTCCTCGACGACGAGTGGGAGCGCTACATCAAAAGGATGATGCGCAAGGCGGGCACTTTCATCAGCCCGGATGAGGGCAAGCAGATCTTCGAGTTCGTCGTCTACGACTCGAAGATCCGCAAGAAGGCGCTCTACGACAAGAAGCTGAAGGCGGCGGAGACGAAGCCGGGCTCCTAGAGTGGATCCGTCATGCGCCGACTGCTTCGTCTCGCCGCGCTGACGCTGGGGACGGCCGCCGCATGGATGCTGCTGCTGCCTCGGGCGCCCCTCCGCCAGCCCCTCGCCTTCAGCCATGCCCGGCATGCGGGGATGGCCTGCGCCGTCTGCCACCGCGGCGCCCTTGAGCAAGCCCGTGCCGGCATCCCCGAGGCGGCGGTGTGCCTGAAGTGCCACGCGACGGCCCCGCGGGCCGCGGCGGCGGTGAAATGGGACGAGGCCGGGCGCGCCCAGCCCATCGCCTGGCTGCGCGTCTCCCATCTCCCGGATCACGTGATGTTCTCTCACCGGCGCCACGTCGGCCTCGCCCGACTCGAGTGCACGTCGTGCCACGCGGAGGTGGGGGCGAGCGCCGTGCCGCCCCCGCGACCACCGATGCGCTTGGACATGAACGCCTGTCTCGCCTGCCACAAGCGTGAGGGCGCCAACCAGGATTGCGCAGGCTGCCATCGATGAGCGACGAAGAGCTGAGCCGGAGGGATTTCCTGCTCTACGGCGGCGGGGCCCTCGCCGGCATCACGCTCGGGGAGCTGGGCCGTCGACAGCTCGCGCGTGCCGACGAGCGCGCCGCCGGCTGGCGCGGACGAGCCGTCGAGAGCTGGGCCACGAGCGTCTGTCGCGAGTGCCCGGCGGCCTGCGGGGTCCGCGTACGGCTGATCGACGAGGCGCCGGTCAAGCTGGAGGGCAACCCGCTGTGCCCCGTCTCGCGCGGGCGGCTCTGCGCGAAGGGCCAGGCATCGCTCGAGTCCTACTTCGACCCCGACCGCCTGCGGGGCCCCGCGCGACGCGTGGGGAAGAGGGGCGAAGGGAAGTGGGAGCCGATCACGTGGGACGCCGCCGTCGCCCTCCTGGCCTCGCGACTGCGGGATGCCAGCGGTGGGCGCCAACCCGTGCTTGCCGTCGCCGCCGAGGACGAAGGGCCCCTGGCCGAGACCTGGACGCGCTTCTGGAGGGCGGCCGGCGCTCGTGTCGTGTGGACGCGGGCCGCTACCGCGGCCCGGCTCGGCCCCGCGTTCCGGGCCCTGACCGGCGTCTCCGCGGATCCGCTCTTCGACCTGGAGCACGCGAGCTACGTGCTGTCGTTCGGCGCGCCCGTCGTGGAAGACTGGCTGTCGGGAGTCTGGACCCAGCGCAGTTACGGCCGCTTCCGTCGCGGGTCCGGCGCGCGGGGAAGGCTGGTCCAGATCGAGCCGCGCCGCTCGATGACGGCGCGCAAGGCCGACGAGTGGCTCGCGGTCCATTCCGACCGGCAGGCCGTGCTCGCCTACGGCATCGCCTACGTCCTGCTGCGCGAGAACCGCGTCAACCGCGCGTTCCTCGACGAGCTGGGGGGCGACCTCGCCGCTCTCGAGCGCGAGGTGGCGGCCAACTACACGCCCGACGACGTCGCTTCGATGACCGGTGTGCCCGTGGTGACGGTGCTCCGGCTGGCCCGCGAGCTGGCCAGCAGTGCCCGACCGCTGGCGGTCGTGGCCGCCGATGCCGACCGTCCCCTGGTCGAGGCGGTCTTCGCCCTCAACGCGCTCATCGGCGCGTTCGACGGGGCCGGCGGCGTGGCCTGCTCGCCCCGGGGCCCGGCCGCCGATGTGGAAGAGGCGACGGCGACGCTGCGGGACGTCGCCGCGGGGCGGATCCAGCCTTCGGTCCTGGCCTTTCGCGATGCCTCGGCGCTGCGTGCACTCGCGTCGCCGCGCAACCTGGAAGGGGCGCTGCGGGCCACGGATCTCGTCGTGAGCTTCTCCCCCTTCCTCGACGAAGCCGCGGCGATCGCCGACCTCCTGATGCCAACGCACACGGCCCTCGAGAGCTGGCACGCCACGCTGCCCGCTCAGGCGGTTGCTCTCGAAGCCGTCGCCATCGCCAAGCCGGCGGTCAAGCCGCTGCTGTCCACGAAGGACGCTCTCTCTCTTCTCAAGGACATCGCCGTCAGCGCGGGCGAGCCGCTCGCCGGCGCCTGCGGATGGACGGCCTCGGACGACGTCGTTCGCGGCGAGCTGCAGCGGCTCTGGGGCCTTCGACGCGGCGCTCCCTATGCGGACCTCTACGAAACCGAATGGGTGCGGCAGCTCGAAAAGGGCGGCTGGTGGGTCGCCCCGGCGCCATCCAGCGACGCGTTCGCCGTGGCGGTAGTGGAGGCCGGGGGCTGGGCCGACCCGTACCTCACCCCGGGGCGGGTCCGTGAATCGCTACGCGCCCGCGCGGGTCTGCGCTTTTCGTCGCCGGCCGCGGCCCTGGCGAAAGCGGCGGCCGTCCCGTCGGCACGGGTCGGGGCCGCCGAATATCCCCTGCGCCTCGTTCCATTCAAGCCGGCCCTCGTCACCGACCGGGGGAGCCCCAACCAACCCGCGCTCTTCGAGCTGCTCGGCCAGCCGGACGGCGCACCGTGGACGGCCTGGGCCGAGCTGAGCCCCGAGACCGCGCACGCGCTGGCGGTCGAGGCGGGCGCCCGCATCCGGATCGTCTCGCCGCAGGGCGCGGTGGAGGCGGTGGCGGTGCTGGTCGAGAAGATGCCGGCCGAGACCGTCGGGCTCGCCTTTGTGCCCGCGGTCCCGGGGAGCGGTCGCTGGGCGCGGAGAATCGCTCCGGACCTGCGCCTGCTCGCGGACGACGGCGCCCTCGGCCGGGATTTGATGGTGCGCGTCACGCGCGCCTAGGAGGTATCTCGTGTCGCGCTGGGGCATGGTCGTCGACCTGGATCGTTGCACCGGCTGTCAGGCGTGCGTGGTCGCCTGCAAGCATGAGAACAACGTGCCTTTCTCGATGCCGGAGACGGCGGCCGAAGGCCGCCTCATGACCTGGCTGCAGCTCGTGCCGGCGGACGTTCCGGGCCGCGCCGGAGCCGCCGTGCTCCCGCTGATGTGCCAGCACTGCGATCGGCCCCCGTGCGTGGACGTCTGTCCGACGAGCGCCACCTACCTGAACCCCGAAGGGATCGTCGCGCAGGTCTATCCGCGCTGCATCGGTTGCCGTTACTGCACGAACGCCTGTCCGTACGCCGTCAAGGTGTTCACCTGGACCACGCCGGAGTGGCCCCCGTCGATGGCTGCGATGATGAACCCGGACGTGTCGGTGCGGCCCAAGGGCGTCGTCGAGAAGTGCACGTTCTGTCATCACCGCTTGATGGTGGCCCGCGAGCGCGCCCGCGCGGGGGGGCGCGAGTTGGCGCCGGGCGACTACGTGCCGGCGTGTGTCCAGACCTGTCCCGCCGAGGCCCTGGTCTTCGGCGATCTCGACGATCCCCACGACCCGGTCACCTCCCTGGTGGAGAGCGCACGCGCCTTCCGCTTCATGGAGGAGCTGGGCACGCGGCCCAAGGTGGTCTACCTACGCGAGGGCGAGTAGCCATGCAGGGAGAGCACGCCATCCTCGAGCCGGTCCTGACGACGGGGCCTTCCTTCAGGCGATGGGCCCTCGGCCTGGCGGCCGTGGTCGCCTGGGCGGTCATCGCCTGGTCGTGGCAGCTCATCCACGGCCTCGGCGCCACGGGGCTCGGCCGGCCGGTGTACTGGGGGCTCTACATCACCAACTTCGTCTTCTTCATCGGCGTCTCTCACGCCGGGACGCTGATCTCGGCGATCCTGCGCATCGTTCAGGCCGAGTGGCGCCGGCCGATCACGCGAATGGCCGAGGTGATCACCGTCCTCGTGCTCTTCTTCGGCGTCGGCAACGTGCTGCTGGACCTGGGGCGGCCGGATCGGGCCTTGAACGTCATTCTGCACCCCCACTTGCGCTCTCCGCTGCTGTGGGACGTGGCCAGCATCAGCGTCTACCTCACCGCCAGCAGCATCTACCTGTTCCTGCCCCTGATCCCGGACATCGCGCTCTTGCGGGATCGCACGGGAGGCTGGCGCCACCGGCTCTACGCGAGGCTGTCGCTGGGTTGGACGGGCACGCCGCGACAATGGCACCGCCTCGAACGAGCCATCGGCGTGATGGCGATCCTGGTGATTCCGATCGCCATCTCCGTCCACACCGTGGTGTCGTGGGTGTTTGCCATGACGATCCAGCCGATGTGGCACTCCACGATCTTCGGGCCGTACTTCGTGGTGGGGGCGATATTCTCGGGGATCGCGGCCATCATCACCGCGATGGCGATCGTTCGGAAGGTGTACCGGCTCGAAGCCCACCTGAAGCCAGTGCACTTCAACAACCTCGGGCTGCTGCTGCTGGTGATGGCGTGCCTGTGGCTGTACTTCACCTTCGCGGAGTACTTGACGACCTGGTACGCGCACGATCCCACCGAGATCGCGGTCTTCGACGCGAAGTTCTCGGGCCACTTCGCCCCCTACTTCTGGGCGATGTTCGCCTTCTGCTTCGTGATCCCGTTCGTGATCCTGGCCAACGGCAAGACGCGCACGGTGGCGGGGACCGTGGTGGCGTCGATCTCGGTCAACATCGGGATGTGGCTCGAGCGTTTCACGATCGTGGTGCCCTCGCTCTCGAACCCGCGTGCGCCGATCCACGGCTTCGGATACGCGCCGAGCTGGGTCGAGTGGTCGCTGATGGCGGGCTGCTTTGCGGCTTTCACCCTGCTGTACATGGGGTTCACGAAGCTGTTCCCGATCGTCTCCATCTGGGAGCAGGAGGAGGCGGCGCCGACGACGCGGGCCGACCACCTCCGCCAGAAGATGGCCGAGCTGGGTGCCTGATGCGCGCCCTGCTGCTGGGCTCGGCGGCTCTCCTCGGGCTGAGCGCGGTCTCGGCGGCCGAGCCGCCCTCCGTGCGCCTCTCGGTCGAGCTGCCGGACAACCCGACGGCCGGGGCGCGGCTCTTCGTGAAGAAGGCCTGCGTCCGTTGCCACTCGCTCGGCGGGGAGGAGGCGCGCGTCGGGCCCGACCTCGGACGCATCCACCTGACGGGGACGGTGCTCGACATCGCCGGCGCCATCTGGAACCACTCTCCGGTGATGCGGGAGAAAATGCAGGACCTCAAGATCCCGGCGCCGACGATGACGAGCCGCGAGATGGCCGACCTCGTCGCCTTCCTCACGGCCTACCGCTACTACCTGACCGAAGTCGGGGAGCCGGCGAGCGCGGCGGCGGGCCATGCCGTCTTTGTCTCCAAGGGATGCGTGCGTTGTCACGGAGGCGGCGACTCCTGGGACATGCCCGGGCCGAGCCTCGACCGCTACCGGGGGCGCTTCTCGCCCATCTTCCTGGCCCAGGCGATGTGGAACCATGGCCCCGAGATGGCCAAGCTGATGCAGCGACAGAGCATTCCCTGGCCCCGGTTCGCGGGTCGGGAGATGGGCGACCTGCTCGGCTACCTGCAGGCCGACAACGCGGGGTCGCGCTCCGAGCGTGTGTATTTCGAGCCCGGCAACCCGCGGCGTGGGCGCGACGTCTTCGCCGCGAAGCGCTGCGACACCTGCCACTCGGTTGGCGGGACGGGCGGGCGCGGCGGCCCCGACCTCGGGACGCGACGCCGGGAGCTGATCGGTTCGGTATCGGCCATCGCCGGCGTCATGTGGAACCACAGCCGGGGGATGGTCGCGGAGTTCGCCCGTCGCGGGATCAGCCACACCAAGTTCTCGGGTGAGGAGATGGCGGACATCATCGCCTACCTCTACTTCGTGAACTACGCCGACGTTCGCGGCACGCCCGCTCGCGGCGCCCGCCTCTTCGATGAACTCTGCTCGCGGTGCCACACCGTCGCTGCCGGCAGCCCGCTGGGGCCGGACCTGGCCGGGGTGCCCCGACTCGACGACCCCATCGCCATCATCGCGGCCATGTGGAACCACGCGCCGAGAATGGAAGAGGAATCGCGCAAGCTGGGCGTGCTCTGGCCACGCTTCGGGCCCGGCGACATGGCCGACCTCGCGGCGTTCCTGATCGAAAAGCGGTCCGAGCCGCCGCGGCCGGCGGCGGGGCCCGCGCGCTAGCGCGGCGACGTTCCGCGGCACGACGAGGGCGGCGCCGTTGACGAGGCTCTACCTCGTGCGGCCGGCTCCGCGATCGCTACACGAGGCGCAGCGGCAGCTTCCTCAGCCTCTTCCCCGTGGCCGCGAACACCGCGTTCGCCACCGCCGGCCCGATCAGGGCCGTGCCCGGCTCGCCGATCCCGGCCGGCTTCTCGTCGCTCTCCACGAGATGGATGTCGATGGCCGGCGACTCCGGCATGCGCACTACGGGGTAGTTGTTGAAGTTCGTCTGCTGCACGCGCCCGTCCTTCAGCGTGACCTCGCCGTACAGCACGGCGGACAGGCCGAAGATGATGCTGCCCTCGAGCTGCTGCCGGACGATGTTTGGATTCACCATCCGCCCGGGGTCGGCCGCGACCACGACGCGGTGCACGCGGACCTTGTTCGCGGTGACCGAGACCTCGGCCACCTGGCACATCGCGGTGCCGTAGCCGTCCATCAGCGCGATGCCGCGCGAGCGGCCCGCCGGGAGCTTCGTGCTCCATCCCGCCTTCTCCGCCGCCAGCTCGAGCACGCGCTTGAGGCGCGGCTGCTTGTCGAGCAGGGCCCGCCGGAACTCGTAGGGGTCCTTGCCCGCCGCGGCCGCCAGCTCGTCCATGAACGACTCGTACGCGAAGGAGTTGAGCGCGTGCGACACCGAGCGCCAGTACCCGACGCGCAGGCCGGTGTCGTGGATGACGACGTCGGCGAGCTGGTTCGGGATGTCGTAGGGCACGGCCGCCGCTTCCGTCATGAAGGGGTCGACGCCGTCCTTGACCACCGGCGGGAACAGGCGCGACGTCACCGACGGCGAGGTCAGGTGGAACTTCAGGACCACCGGCCGGCCCTGGGCGTCGAGCGCGCCGGACATCCGGTGGTAGCTCGTCGGCCGGTAGAAGTCGTGAGTCATGTCGTCTTCGCGCGTCCACACCAGCTTGACCGGGCCTCCGCCCATGGCCTTGGAGATCTCGGCCGCCTGGCCGACGAAATCCACGTCGATGCGACGGCCAAAGCCCCCGCCCAGGAAGGTGGTCTTCACCGTGACCTGCTCGGGCTTGAGGCCCGTCACCTGCGCGGCCACGCCCTGCGCGAGCTGCTGGAATTGCGTCGGTCCGTAGACGAGGCAGGAATCCTTCTGCACGTCCGCCGTGAAGTTCATGGGCTCCATGGCGGCATGGGCCAGGAAGGGCAGCTCGTAGTCCGCTTGCAGGGTCTTGGCCGCGCCCTTCACGCCTGCGTCCACGTCTCCTTGCTTCTTGATGACCGCGCCGGGCTTGGCCGCCGCCGCCTTGAGGGCGGCGGATATGCCTTCGCTGTTGAGCGCCCGGCCCGCGCCCTCGTCCCACTTGATGTCGAGCGCGTCCCGGGCGCTCTTGGCCTGCCACCAGGTGTCCGCGACCACGGCCACACCGTCGGTGATCGAAACGACGTGCTTCACGCCTGGCATCGCCTTCGCCCTGGCGGCGTCGAAGCTCGCCACCTTGCCGCCGATGACGGGGCACTGGGCCAGGGACGCGTAGAGCATCCCTGGCAGCTTCACGTCGATGCCGTACTCGGCGGTGCCGTCGATCTTCGCCGGGGAGTCGAGACGGTTGATCGGCTTGCCGACGTACCGCGAGTCCTTGCGGTCCTTCAGCTTCACGTCCGCGGGGACGGGCAGCTTGGAGGCAGCCTCCGCGAGCTGGCCGTAGCTCGCCTTCTCGCCGCCCGGGCCCTGCACGACGCCGTTGGCCGCGCGGCAGGCCGACGGATCGACGCCCCACTTCTGGGCGGCCGCGGCCACGAGCATGGTGCGCGCCTGGGCCCCGGCCACGCGCAGCTTGTCGTAGCCCTCCACCACCGACGTCGAGCCACCCGTGATCTGCCCACCGAGCAGGCTGTTGACGTAGACGGCACCCGCGGGAGCGATCTCGACCTTGATCTTCCCGAGGTCGACCTCGAGCTCTTCCGCGACCAGGGTGGGCAGCGCGGTATAGACGCCCTGGCCCATCTCGGAACGGGCGGAGAGGATCGTGATGCTGTCGTCGCTGCCGATCTTGACCCAGGCGTTCGGCATCGACGTCGTGGCCGCCGCGGCCTGGGCGCGGCCCACGGGCAGCGCGACGCCGAGCAGCAGGACGCCGCCGGCGGCGGCGCCCGTCTTGAGGAAATCGCGGCGAGAGAGGTCCGTGATCGGTTCCATGTCACGCTCCCTTCTGGCCGGCCGCGCTGTGGATGGCGGCGCGGATGCGCGGATAGGTTCCACAGCGGCAGATGTTGCCCGCCATGGCCGTGTCGATGTCCCCATCGGTGGGATTGGGCTTGACGGCCAGCAGCGCGGCCGCGCTCATGACCTGGCCCACCTGGCAATAGCCGCATTGGGGGACGTCGAGCGCGGCCCACGCGGCCTGGACCTTCTGGCCGATGGCGGACGTGCCCAGGCCCTCGATGGTCGTGATCTTCTTGCCCGTGGCCAGCGAGACCGGAGTGCTGCACGAACGCACGGGCCGGCCGTCGACGTGCACGGTGCACGCGCCACAAAGGGCCATCCCGCAACCGAACTTGGTGCCGGTCATCCCGAGAGTGTCTCGGAGCACCCAGAGCAGCGGGGTGGTCGGATCGGCGTCGACACGACGTGTCTCGCCGTTGACATCGAGAGTGATCATGCTCTCCTCCCTCCGGACGGCGGACGGCTGGCTGGTCGAGGGTCGGATTATGACGCCAGGTGCGGGGCGGAAGTAAAGGATTTCGCGCCGGCGACAGGTCAGCCCCGGGACCAGGGCAGCGTTCGATTGGCGAACGCGGCCTCACTCCGCAGCACGTGGAAGACGTAGGCGCCGAGGCAGAACTTTCCGAAGACGAGGAGCGAGAAGGCCGCCACCAACATGGCCTGGATGACCCAGGAGGCCACGTGCCAGCCCGCCAGGAGGGTGAGGGCGCTGCCGAGGTTGAAGGCGGCGTTCACCGCCTGCGCGAAGCGGCGCGGCGCGGGGGCCGGGCTCATCGGGAGGCGGCCGCGCGGGGCCGCGATCCAGCGGTTGTAGGCCCGCTCGAACGGGTTCCAGGCCGGGAAGATCACGTTCCACCAGAGCACGGCGGAGATCGCGAGGAACAGGGGAGCGGACTGCAGCGCCACCGCGACGAGCACGAGCGGGAAGACGATCGCGGGCTGGAAGTAGAGACCCTGGAAGCGCATGTCGCAGGCGTCGGCGGGCTCCTCGGGGAATCCCTGCTGGCGCATGAAGTTCGTGATCGCGTTGGCCATCTCGATTCATCCTACGCCGGATGGCGCCGAACGACACGTGCGCGACGCCGCGTATAATCCGGGCCATCGACGCCGATGACTGCGGACCGACGCCGTTGACCACGCTCGGGCCGTGAACGTGCGCGCCCGCGTTCACGCCGCGCTGCTCCTGACCGCCCTGGTGGCGCCCGTGCCCGCGCCGGCGGCGGGACTGGACCCGCGCAAGGCGGTCACGCAGTACAACCTCGACGCCTGGACGACCGCCAGCGGCCTGCCCCAGAACACGATCACCGCGATCGCCCAGACCGAGGACGGCTACCTCTGGATGGGCAGCTTCGGCGGGCTGGCCCGCTTCGACGGGGCCCGCTTCGTCGTATTCGACAAGAGCACGACGCCCGCGCTGCGCAACAGCGGCGTGCACGCGCTGCTCGCGGACCGCAGCGGTGGCCTGTGGGTCGGCACCAACGGGGGCGGCCTCACCCTCCTGCGGGACGGAGACGCGCGCACGTTCACCGTCGCCGACGGCCTGGGCGCGGACGTCGTGCGGGCGCTCTTCCAGGACGGCAAGGGCCGGGTCTGGGCGGGCACGAACGGAGGCCTGTCCCTCTTCGAAGGCGGCCGCTTCCGCACCTGGCGCGCCGCCGACGGCTTCACCAGCAACGTCGTGCGCGCGATCCGCGAAGACGCGCAGGGCGCGCTCTGGATCGGCACCAACGGCGACGGCCTCTTCCGGATGCAGAACGGCGTGTTCAAGCGTTTCACGCGGAAGGAAGGGCTGCCGAGCGACCTCGTGTTCTCCCTCGCTTTCGACAGGCAGGGCGCGCTCTGGATCGGCACCAACGGCGGCGGCCTCGCCCGCTACGCCGATGGGCAGTTCCGGACCTACGGGGCCGGCGACGGCCTGGACGGGGACATCATCTGGTCGATCCTCGAAGACGCAGGCGGCAGCCTGTGGGTCGGCACCTACGGCGCGGGCCTGTTCCGGCGGGAAGGCGAACGGTTCCGCGGCCTCACCACCCGCACCGGCCTCAGCAGCGACTTCGTGCGCGCGCTCGGGCAGGATCACGAGGGCAGTCTCTGGATCGGCACCAACACCGGAGGCGTGGCCCGCCTGCGCGACGGCAAGTTCACCACCTACACCACGCGCGAGGGCCTGCCCAGCGACATCGCCAAGACGGTGCTCGCGGCCGCGGACGGGACGGTGTGGGTCGGCACCTCGGGCGGCGGCCTGGCGCGCTTGAAGGACGGCGGTTTCGAGACCTGGTCGCGCCGCGATGGGCTGCCGCACGATTTCGTGCAGGCCCTCCTCCTCGACCGGCAGGGAGGCCTGTGGGTGGGCACGAACGGGGGCGGCGTGGCGCGCTTCGCCGGCGGCCGCTTCCACACCTACACCGCGCGTGACGGCCTCGTCGACGATCACGTCGCCGCGCTCGTCGAGGACGGGGAGGGCGCGGTATGGATCGGGACCAACGCCGGCGGCCTCTCGCGCTTCGAGGACGGGCGCTTCACGCGCTTCACCCGCGAGGACGGTCTGGGCGCGAACCTGGTGATGGCGATGCTGGTGGACCGCCACGGCGCCTTGTGGGTGGGCACCGACGGCGGCGGTCTCACCCGCATCGCGGGCGGAAAGGCCCGCACCTTCACCGTGGCCGACGGCCTCGCCGCCGACAGCGTCCTGTGCCTCTACGAAGACGGTGACGGCGGGCTGTGGGTCGGCACGTCCGGCGGCGGGCTCTCGCACCTCCAGGACGATCGCTTCACCACCTTCTCGACCCGGGACGGGCTCCACGACGACGTCGTGTTCGCGATCCTGGAGGACACCCGCGGCGGCCTCTGGCTCTCGGGCAACCGCGGGATCTCGCGCCTCCCGAAGAGCGCCCTGCTCGACGGCGAGGGGGCGAGGCGGCTGGAGCCCCAGGTCTTCGGGATCGCGGACGGCATGAAGAGCAACGAATGCTCGGGCGTCTCCCAGCCCGCGGCCACGCGCCTGCCCGACGGACGCCTGGTGTTCCCGACCACGCGCGGCATCGTCGTGATCGACCCCGAGCGCCTGCCCCGCAACGAGATGCCCCCGCGCGTGGTGGTGGAGGAGCTGCTCGCCTCCGGCGCCAGCTATGGCGGCGCGCATCGGGTGCTGCCGCCGGGCGCCGCCAACTGGGAGATCCGCTTCACCGCGCTCAGCTTCCTGGCCCCCCAGCGGGTCCAGTTCAAGTACCGCCTCGCCGGCTTCGACGACGACTGGGTGGACGCGGGCACGAGGCGCTCCGCCTTCTACACGCAGGTGCCGCCGGGGGACTACGCCTTCGAGGTGCGCGCCGCCAACAACGACGGCGTGTGGAGCGCGGCGCCCGCCCGTACCGAGGTGACGCTCCGCCCGCGCTTCCACCAGACGCGCGTGTTCTACGCCATCGTCGCCCTCGCCTTGATGCTGGCCGGTGCCTTCGGATACGCGCTGCACGTCCGAGGGCTCCACGCCCGGCGGCGCGAGCTGGAGCGCCTGGTCCAGGAGCGCACGCGGGCGCTCACGGAGCAACAGCGGCGCGCCGAAGAGGCGCGCGCGGAGGCGGAGCGCCAGCGGGAGATCGCGGAGCGGCTCAAGGAGATCGCGCAGGAGGCGACCGCGGTCAAGACCGAGCTGCTGCAGATCGCGGCCCACGACTTGAAGAACCCGCTGCAGGTCGTGCTCGGCCACGCCGAGATGGCGGAAGTCTCGATCCGGGAGGGGCGGCCCTTCGGCGAGTTCGTGGGCCACATCCACCAGGCGGCCGAGCGCATGCTGGGAATCCTCACGCGGCTGCTCGACGCCTCCGCGATGGACGCGGGCAAGCTGGTGCTGCGGCCGCAGCACCTCGACCTGGCCGACGTGGCCCGGCACGTCGTCGAGACGAACGGACCTGCGGCCCGGCGCAAGAGCCAGGCCCTCGACCTGGTGGTCGACGGCACCCTTCCCGTGTTCGGGGACGCGGACCGGCTGGTCGAAGTGGTCGAGAACCTCGTCGGCAACGCGATCAAGTACTCGCCGCTGTCCTCGCGGATCGTGGTGACGGCGCGGTCCCGCGACGGCCACGCCCTGGTGGAGGTGAAGGACGCGGGCCCGGGCCTGAGCGAGGACGACAAGCGGCGGATGTTCGGCCGCTTCCAGCGCCTCTCGGCCACGCCCACCGCGGGCGAGCCCGCCACCGGCCTCGGGCTCTCGATCGCGAAGCAGCTCGCGGAGCTGATGGGAGGCGAGGTCTCGGCGGCCAGCGCGGGGCCGGGCCAGGGCGCCTGCTTTACCCTGGCGATGCCGCTCGCCGCCCGCGGATAGCGCTCAGCTCGCGTCCTCGCGCAGCCCGGTCACGTCGGCGGCGTAGAGAACGACGCCCTCCGGCGTCCCGTCCGTCCGCATAGGCACCGCGATGAAGCGGTACGTGCGCTCGTCGCCGGATGAGGATCCCTCGCGCAAGTGGATGGCCCGGCGGGGGCTGGTCCAGGCGGAACCGCTGCGGAAGGCGCCGCGGACCCCGTCGATGAGGACGGGATCGGCGGCGAACACCTCCTCGAAGCCTCGGCCGCGGGCGTCCTCGGTGGCCAGGATGAGCGTAGCCGCGGGGTTGAAGGCGTCGACGACCAGACCCGGTCCCTTGAGGATCATCATGCCGAACGGCGCCATCTCCACCATCCCCGCCAGCCGCACCCGCTCGCTGCCGAGGGTGCGCGTGAGCTCCTGCAGCTCGGTGGACCGCGCGGACAGTTCCTCGTTGGTGGTGGCCAGCTCCTCGTTGGTGGCCTGCATCTCCTCGTTGTTGGTCTCCAGCTCCTCGTTGGTGGCCTGCAGCTCCTCGTTCGTGGCCTCGAACTCCTCGTTGGTGGCCTGCATCTCCTCGTGGGCGAGCAGCAGCTCCTCGTTGGCCGCCTGCAGCTCGTCGTTCGAGTCCTGGAGATCCTTGTTCAGGTCGGCCAGGCGCTTGTTGGTCTGGCTCAGCTCTTCCACCAGGAGACGCTGCTCGTCCTGCGCGACCTTCAACCGGCGCGCCCCGCGCACCGTATCCGTGACGTCGACGAGGGCGATCACGGCGTAATCGGCCGCCGCGTCCTCGGGATGGACCCGGCCGATCGTGAGCTGGACGTAGCGCTCCTCGCCGCCGCCGGAGAGGTTCAGCTCGGGAAGGGTGGTGGGCACGCGATCGCGGAAGGCGGCGTCGATGCCGGCGCGCACCTCCTTGTAGGGCAGCCCGCGCGCGGCATGGAGGAAGTCGTCTCCGACGTGGTCCCGCATCTGGAGGAACCCGCGTGCCGCCGGGTTGCTCGTCACCATGCGGTAGGTCCGATCGATCACGACCAGGCCCACGGGCATGGAGCGGAGGACGAGGTCGTTGAACCGCCGCAGGCTGGAGACATCGAGGCCCTCACCCACCGCCGGCGACAGCTCGCCCTCCATCGAAGGCGCCCGTGGAGGGACGGCCTTGGGACGGACGGCGGCCAGGCCGGCGGGAGCGCTGACGCACCGATAGACCTTGTACCGCCGGTTCACTTCCTCGAAGGTCCCTTTCGACGGCCGTACCGTCTCCGCCTTGCCGAGGAACAGGTAGCCGTGAGTCGGCGCCAGGGAATAGGCGAAGACGTCCAGGACCTCGTTCTGCCGCTCCGCCTTGAAGTAGATGAGCAGGTTCCGGCACAGGACGAGGTCGATGCGCGGGAAGGGAACGCCATGGCCGATGTCCTGGCTGCCGAAGATGACCATCTGCCGCAGGGTCTTGCTGATCCGGAAGCCGTGGTCGGCCCTCTCGAAGAACTGGTTGCGCTGCGCATCGGAGATGGCGCCCAGCACGTTCGGGGGATAGAGGCCGCGACGGGCGAAGGCCACCGCCTCCTCGTCCACGTCGGTCGCGAACACGCGGACGTTCCACTGCGCAAGCTCCGCCCCCAGCAGGTCGGCGAGGCTGATGACGAGCGAGTAGGCCTCCTCGCCCGTCGAGCAGCCCGCGGACCAGAAGCGCAACTGGCGGCCGGCGTTGCGGGCGCGCTCGACGATTTCGGGGAGGACGGAATTGCGAAGGAAGAGGAAGGCGTCGCGGTCGCGAAAGAACTCGGTCACGTTGATGAGCAGGTCGCTGGTCAGTTGGCCCACCTCGTCGGGTTGGGCTTCGAGATAGAGGGCGTAGTCCTCGACGGTCGGGGCGCGCACCGCGCTCATGCGGCGGGCGATCCGGCGCAGAAGGGTCGTGGACTTGTAGTTGCGGAAGTCGATCGCGCTCTGCTGGCTCACGATGCCGACCACCTTCGTGACCGCGGTCTCGACGGACTCGCGCGCCCGGGGCACGCCCGGATGTTCGAGGAGGTCGTTCAACAGCGCGGGCATCCGTTCGATGTCGACGATGTGATCGACGACGGTGGGCGGGAGGGCCAACGGCATGGAGGGGTAACGCGCGGTGCGCGGATTCTGGATGACGATGGTGCCGCCCGCGTGCTTCACGTCCACCGCGCCCGCCGCTCCGTCCGACCCCGAACCGGTGAGGATGACGGCGACCAGCCGGTCTCCGTAGGCCCGGGCGGCCGTGCTGAGCAGCAGGTCCACCGAAGGCCGCGGGCGGTCCCCGTGCTCGCTTTCCACCATGACCGTCCCGTCGTTGACGACGACGTGGCGGTTCGCGGGCACGACGTACACGGCGCCTGCCCGCAGCTTCTCGCTCTCCGTGACCAGGACCACCGGCATCTCCGTCTTGCGCTGGAGCACCGACTGCAAATGGCTCTGGTGGTGGGGGTCCAGGTGCTGGGCCAGGATCAGGGGGGCGGGGAAGCTCGGCTGGAGCCCGCCGAGCAGCGTGCCCAGCGCCTCGATGCCGCCCGCGGACGAGCCCACCACCACCAGGTGCTCCGGCTTGGAGGCGGCGTCCGTCACGCCGAGAACTCCGTCGCCGCGTCCAGGCGGTCGAGCAGTGTGCGGATCTCGTCGGCATGCTGGTGCGCGGTCTCGGCGCGCTGGCGGAAGCGCTTATCGAGGTCCTCGTCCGCCCGGCCGCGTGCGCGCTCCGCCATCCGTGCAGACAGCTTTGCGTTCTCCTCGAACCCGCGGACGGCGGCCCACAGGGCGTCCTCCAGGCGGCTGGACTGCTGCGCCACCAGGGTCTCCGCGGCGTAGGCATGGCCGACGTGACACCGGAATCGGAGGACGCCCTCTTCGTTCATCTCCCACAAGGTGCCGTGGCATTCCGGGCAGGTGAACGTGGACCGCGTGCCGATCCGATCCAGCTTGTCCTCGTTGCTATCCATGGCGGCCATGCCCACCTCCAGCTTCAGGTCGGGCGGTGCGACCTGGTGAGGGGCGTCGGGGAGCGGCGGTCGGGTCAGGCGTTCGAGGAGGGCGGGGATATCCGCCAGCGGGAGGCAGTGATCGACATCGACGTTGCGGAGCGCGCTCGCGGGCATCGACGGGTAGCTGGCATCGGCGGGGTCCTGCACCACGGCGAGGCCGCCGCAACGCTTGACCGCGCGCAGTCCGGCCGTGCCGTCGTCCAGCGCGCCCGTCAGCACCACGCCGATCACGCGCCGGCCATACGTGACGGCCGCGGAGCGGAAGAGCGGATCGATGGCCGGACGATGGAGGTTCTCGCGCGCGCCAGTCACGAGGCGGATGGTCCCATCCTCGAGGATCATGTGGAAGCCGGCGGGTGCGACGTAGATCCGGCCCCGGCGAAGCTCCTCGCCGTCTACGGCGTGCGCCGCCGGGAGGGGTCCCGCGCGGTTGAGTATGGAAGGCATGAGCCCAGGGCTCCGGGCGGGCAGGTGGATCACGACCAGCACGCTCGCCGGAAGCTCCGCCGGCAGCCCGCGGGCTATCTCCCGCAGGGCCTCCACGCCCCCCGCCGAAGTGCCGATCACGACCACGTCACGGTGGGCCACGGTATGCTCCCAGGCTACGCCCTGCGACCCGCGGCGTGGGTCACTCCTCGTCGATCTTCCGCCTCGCTGGGCCTGGACCGCCTCGGGGTGAACGGGGGTCACGATAGCGGAATCGAAGGGCCTGATCCTGCAATCCCTGGGCGCGGACGCGCAGAGCTCGCGAGAGATCGAGAGCCTCGGCCAACCGGGCGATGGTGTCCTGGGCGCGCGCGATGGTGGTCGCGGCCCGGCGGACGACCTCGTCCGATCGAGTCGGATCCGCCAGGGTGGCGGTCTCGTTTCGCCTCATGGGATGACCGGACCTGAGCTACGAGCCCAGCTTCCGGCGGTCTTCCTGGGTCAGGAGCGCGTCATAGAGTTGCCGTCCCGCCTGCTTGCGCAGCTCGATGCTCCGGCCCACGATCTCACCCGCGCGTTTCGCCGTGGTCCGGAGCGCTTCGATCCGCTCGCGAGCGATGACGATGGCTTCGCAGGCGCCGAGGAGGCGCGACTCGTCCTCGGGCTCGGCAATCGTTTCGTCGATGGCCTGGGCGGCGTCGGCGATGACCCGTTCGACTTCGGCCACGATCTTCTCGCCGATGGTACGGGGGTCGAGCGCACGCGCCTCGTTCCGGAGCGCGCCGATCTCGCGCATCAGGGAGTCGACCATACCCCAACGAGAGTGCATGGAATATGCGTCCGCCTGTAACCAACGGGAGGTTATGCCCGGCCGGGGACCGCCGTCAAGTGCGCTGGGCCACAACGGCCACAACTGGGCCGTTACCGGAGGACCATCGCCGAGAAGGGGAACACGTACGCCTGCAGCACCACCAGCAGCCCGACCAGGCAGGCCAGGGCCAGGCTGTGCCGGAAAACGTAGCGCAGGATCTCGCCCTCGTGGCCGTACC
>WNGB01006731.1_pt1 | contig 21238 bp, 23 predicted proteins | sample 5400681 | NCBI WGS metagenome assembly WNGB01 (sample SAMN13153367, study PRJNA577476) | soil metagenome | isolation source: 115 cm soil or saprolite under grassland replicate 2 | place: USA:California | collected 2016-06-15
GTGAGATCGGGGCTGATGATCTGCCAGCTCGCGCCGCCGTTGGTGGTCTGCAGCAAGTACTGCGATCCGGCGTAGAGCTTGTGCGGATCGTTCGGCGAAAAGAAGATCGGGAAGTTCCACTGAAATCGCTGCTTCAGCTCCGCGTCGCCCCAGCCCATCGGATTGTCGGGCCATGGATTGATGTCGCGCGCCTCGCCGGTGCGGTGATTGAGGCGGATCAGCAGGCCGCCATACGAGCCGCCGTAGACGACATCGGGATTAGTCGGATCGGCGACGATGTAGCCGCTCTCGCCGCCGGCGGTGACTTCCCAGTCACGCATGCCGATGCCTGCACCGGCGCTGCGATGTCGAATGCGCACGGCACTGTTGTCCTGTTGCGGTCCGAGGATGTGGTAGGGGAAGTCGGTGTCGACGGAGAGGCGATAGAACTGCGCGGTCGGTTGATTGTTGAGCGTGGTCCAGCTCGCGCCGCCGTCGGTCGTCACTGTCGCGCCGCCGTCGTTCGCCTCGATCATCCGCAGCGGATCGTTAGGCGCAATCCACAGATCGTGATTGTCACCGTGCGGCGTGCTGATCATCGTCCAGGTCTTCCCGCCGTCCTTTGATTTGTGAAAACGGACATTCGGCACGTAGACCGCGTCTTCGTCTTTCGGATCCGCGTAGATACGCGTGTAGTACCAAGCGCGCTGGCGGAGATCGGAATGATCGCTGGTCTTCGTCCAGGTGTCGCCACCGTCGCGAGAGCGGTAAACGCCGCCTTCTTTGGCCTCGACAATCGCGTAGACGTTCTGCGGATTTGTCGGTGAGACGCTCACGCCGATGATGCCCAGCGCGCCTTTGGGCATTCCCTTGTTGCGGGAGAGCTCCTTCCAAGTGTCGCCGCCGTCGGTCGATTTCCAGAGCGCCGAGCCTTCCCCTCCGCTCTCGAAGAAGTAGGGGCCGCGGCGGAACCGCCAGGTCGACGCGTAGAGAATCCGCGGATTGGTGGGATCGATCGCCAGGTCGACCGCGCCGGCATCGCGATTGACGAACAAGATCTTTTCCCACGATTTGCCGCCGTCTTTGCTGCGATAGACGCCGCGCATCTCGTTCGGTCCGAATGCGTGTCCCATCGCCGCGACGTAGACGAGATCGGAATTGGTCGGATGCACACGAATCCGGCCGATGTGATACGAGTCATCGAGGCCGATGTGCGTCCAGCTCTTGCCGGCGTCGGTCGACTTCCACATCCCGCCGCCCGGCGACACATTGCCGCGAATCGTTTCCTCGCCAGTGCCGGCGTAAACGACGCTCGTGTCGGAGGGCGCGACGGCGATCGCGCCGATCGTGCCGCCGAAGAAGCCGTCGGAGACCGGCTTCCACGTCTGCCCGCCGTCTGTCGTTTTCCAAACGCCGCCGCCGGTCGATCCGAAGTAGTAAACGTCGGGTTGATTCGGAATGCCTTCGACGGCATCAGCGCGTCCGCCGCGGTACGGGCCGACCTCGCGCCACTGCAGATTTTTTAGGATGGAGACGTCCGGTGTGGCGCCGCCGCCCTCGGCGGCGACTACAAAGAGAAGGATAACGAGAGCGCGCTTGATCATGGCGCGCGTTTTTACCACAAAAAATTGGGCCGGCGCGCAGCCGGCCCTTGGGCGCAATGTTATGGGACGTAGAACGGCGGAGTGAATCTCGCAGAGACATCGTCGGTGCGGTGGTAGACAAGAAAGCTTGTTGAACGGAGCACACTGTCCGTTTGGGCCGGGCTGTTGACTGTGGAACGCAGTCAACCCGATCGGGACCGATCCGAATGCGCCAGAATAGCAGCCAGCGGCTCGCGAAAATGATGCGCCACGTGCTGGAAGGGTGATAAATTCGCCGCCTCACAAAAGAGGAGGCACCATGCCGAAGTTCGTGATTGAACGCGACCTTCCCGCCGCGGGCAAGCTCACACCGCAGCAGCTTCAGGACATTTCCGGGAAATCGTGTGGAGTCCTTCAGTCCATGGGTCCGCAGATCCAATGGCTGGAGAGCTTTGTCACTGACGACAAAATTTACTGCGTGTACATCGCGCCGGACGAGAAAGCCGTCCGCGAGCACGCGAAACGCGGCGGCTTTCCGGCCAACCGAGTTTCCGAAGTGCGGACGATGATCGATCCGACGACCGCTGAGCCGCGCGCGCGGGCTTAGTGGGCGGTCGCCGGCGGCAAACTGCTGTTGACGCAGTCGGCGACGATCTTCCAGTCGCCGTTCGGCTGCCGGCGTCACACCGTCACGTAATTTCCGCGATCGGTGTTCGGGCCCATTCGTAGGTCATGTCGCACGACTGCACAATGCATCGGACCCGAAGTCAAGCGTCGGATGCGCGGTGCTGATCATCCCGCGAAATGCGTCGCGAATGGCCACGTGCAATCGGCGCGTTCGGCGCGAGGACGACGGCATCGTCCGTGTAAAACGTGCCCGGCGTTGAATGCCGTGATGAACCGCGGAATCGCGCTCCGGATGTACACCTCGGCATCGTCGATATCGGCGTCGAAGTCGTGGCGCATGCAACGCGTCGTTCTCGGTTCCTTCTATCCCTGTCGTCGGCGCCGGTGTTCTCCGCCGCCGCGACCTTCGCGACCACCGCGTTCTCCGCGATCGCCGCGATCGCCGCGATCCTCGCGGGGCGGGCGGCTGGCGCGCGCTGCGGCTGCCGCGGCGCGCTCCTCCTCAGTTGGAGGCGGAAGAAGCGGCTTGCGTGACAAACGAATCTTGCCGGTCTCCGGCTCGATGGCCACGACCTGCACTTCGACTTCATCGCCGAGCTGGAAGAGATCGGTGACCTGACCGACGCGGGTGTGCGCCATCTCGGAGATGTGCAGCAATCCGTCCTGACCCGGAAGGATCTCCACGAATGCGCCGTACGGCTCGATGCGTTTGACCGTTCCCTTGTAGTTCTTGCCGACGTCCGGCGAGGCAGTCAGACCTTTGATGATGTCGATCGCGCGCTGCGCGGATGCACCATCGGTCGAAGCCACGGTGACTTTGCCGTCGTCCTCGACATCGATCTTCGTTCCGGTCTCCTCGACGATCCACCGAATGGTTTTGCCGCCGGAGCCGATGACGTCGCGAATGCGATCCTTGGGAATGAAAATCGTATAGAGCCTCGGCGCAAACTCGGAGAGCTCGGCCTTTGGCTTGGCGATGACGTTGTCCATCTTGTCGAGGATGAACAGCCGTCCTTCCTTCGCCTGCTGAAGTGCCTGGGCCATGATCTCGCGCGAGATGCCGGAGACCTTGATGTCCATCTGCAGCGCGGTGATTCCCTTGCGCGTGCCGGCGACCTTGAAGTCCATGTCGCCTTCGTGATCTTCGAGTCCGGCGATGTCGGTTAGCACCACCGTGCGCGACGCTTCCTTCACCAGGCCCATGGCCACGCCAGCGACGGCGGAGCGCATTGGCACGCCGGCTTCCATCAGTGCGAGAGAGCCGCCGCAGACCGAGGCCATCGACGACGACCCGTTCGATTCGAGAATGTCGCTCACGCAGCGGATCGTGTAACCGAATTCACTCTCGGGCGGCAGCATGGGCTGCAGCGCGCGGCGGGCGAGATTTCCGTGCCCGATCTCACGACGCGCCGGACCGCGCAGGAACTTCACCTCACCAACCGAGAACGGTGGAAAGTTGTAGTGCAGCATGAAGCGCTGGAATGTCTCCCCTTCGAAGTCCTCGATCTTCTGTGCTTCCTGCGGCGTCCCCAACGTGACGGTGACCAGGGCCTGCGTTTCGCCGCGGGTGAAAATCGCCGAACCGTGGGTGCGCGGCAGGGCGCCGAGCTGAATGTCGATGGGGCGGATCTCTGCGAATGCGCGTCCGTCGAGGCGTTTGCCTTCATTGGCGATCACGTCGCGGAAGATGCGCTTCTCCATCTCCTCGTAGGCAGCCTTCGTCGCTTCGAGCTTGTCCACATCTTCGGCCGGAACAGCGGCGAGGATCTGCGATTTCGCGTTGTTCGCTGCGTCGCGGCGCGCGTGCTTGCCCTGTGTGAGCAGCGCGAGGCGAAGCGCAGGGCCGTGGTCTTTCATCAGTTGGTTGAACAGCTCTTCGGTGAAACGAGGCCTGTACGTGACCTCGATCTTCGGCTTGCCTGCATCGTTGCGCAGCTCGTTCTGCAGGGCGCAAATGCTCTTGATGGCGTTGTGCGCCGCTTCGAGCGCGTCGAGGACGATGTTCTCGTCGACTTCGCGTGCGCCCGCTTCGACCATGACGATCGCGTCTTCTGTGCCGGCCACCACGAGGTCGAGATCGGAGAGGTCTCGCTGCGCATTGGTCGGATTGATGAGGATCTGTCCGTCGAGATAACCGACGCGCACCGCGCCGATTGGATTGGAGAACGGAATCTCGGAGACCACGAGCGCCGCGGAGGCGGCGTTGATCGCCAGAATGTCGGGATCGTTCTCACCGTCTGCGGAGAGAACCAGCGCGATGATCTGCGTCTCCTGCCGATAGCCCTTCACGAAAGACGGCCGCAGCGGACGGTCGATCAGCCGCGAGGTGAGAATCTCTTTTTCGGTCGGACGTCCTTCGCGTTTGAAGAAGCCGCCCGGGATTCGCCCGCCGGCATAGGTGTACTCTTTGTAATCAACGGTGAGCGGCATGAAGTCGCCGATCACGCTGCCTTCCTTGAAACATGCAGTGGCGAGCACGACGGTGTCGCCGTAGCGGATCAAGCAGGCGCCGTTTGCCTGGCGCGCGACCACACCCGTCTCGAGCGAAAGCGTGCGCCCGCTGATCTGCATCTCTTTTTTGGTCATGTCCATCCTTACGATGCGCGAGCCACTCATCACTTCGCGCCAGTTGAATTTTCCGCGGATGGCCGGACGATGGGATCCGGCCGGGAGGGTACTCAGTTCTGAGTGCTGAGTCCTGAGTTGGGTGCCGAGTTGATGCCAGAGTCACTCAGGACTCAGGACACAGGACTCAGGACTTTTACTTACGGATTCCCAACTTGTCGATGATCGTGCGGTACCGTTCCTGATCCGTCTTCTTGAGGTAGTCGAGAAGACGGCGGCGCCGGCCAACGAGCTTCAGCAGTCCGCGGCGGCTGTGATGGTCCTTCGCGTGCGATTTGAAGTGCTCGGTCAGATAGCTGATGCGATTCGACAGAAGGGCGATCTGCACCTCCGGCGAGCCGGTGTCGCTGTCATGGGTACGGTAGCTCGAAATCAAGTCGGTTTTCTGCTGCTTCGTGGTTGGCAAAACACTGTCTCCTTAGCCAGTTACCGGTGAATCGATACACTTACCTCTTCAGGTTGGGACACCATAACAGCGGCCGAAGGCAAAATCAATCCCCGGGCATCAAAACTGCCACGCAATGCCGAATGACGGGAGCAGAGGGACGATCGACTTCGTGTGCCGCTTCGTCGTGACGTTGCCACTCTGGTCGACATTGATATCGAAATGGTCAACGCGCGAAACGTTCGCGTGGTTCAATAGATTCAGGACATCGACGAAAAAGTTCAGGCGGCCTGATCGCATGCGAACGCTCCGGCTGGCGCGCAGATCGACCCGGCTGTAGCCGGGAAGCCGGTCATCATTCAGCGGCCCCGGAACGACGTGCACCGATCTGCTGAATGCGAAAGAGATCAGGAAATTCGGCGAACAGCTGAAGAAATATGGTACTGATTTATATACGCGCGAATATATAAGGAAAGTGGAGCCCGTCGATTTCGTCGGTAATCTCTTCCAGTCACTCGACGAGCACGGAGTCAAGCTCGCGCTGGCATCATCATCAAATGCCGAGGAGGTGGAGTACTATACGCGGCTCCTTGGGGTCGACGCCTACATCGAGGGCTCCACGTCGAAAGGAGACGCGAAATTCTCGAAGCCGTCGCCGGAGATATTCGAGGCGGCCCTGCAGCGCGCCGGAAGCGATCCGGAATTCACATTCGTCGTCGGCGATACGCCTTATGACGTGCTCGCGGCGCACCGATGTGCTCTTCCGATCATCGCTATGCTGAGCGGCGGATTCGAGCGCGATCTTCTGGCGAAAGCGGAGTTCGTACTCGATGACGCCGGCGCGATCCTGGAGCAATACGACCGACTGGATGCCTACTTCGAACAGTCCTGAAGTTCACCGCCGCGCGATCATCGTCGACGGCCACTGCGACACGCCGTATCGCATGCTGCGGCACAACGTGCACCTCGACGAGCACGATACCGAAGCGCAAGTCGATCTGCGCTCGCTGCTGGAGAGCGGCATCACCGCGTCCTTTTTTGCAGCGTATGTCCCGCCCTACTACGCCACACGGGGGGCGGCGGACTTCGCCTATCGGGCGATCGATCTCATTCGATCGGAAACCGCGCGCCATCCGGATCAGCTGACTTTCTGCACCGACTGGCAGGGCATCGTCGACGCGAAAAAACGCGGAAAGACCGCCATCATGATCGGAGTCGAAGGGGGCCACGCGATCGAAGACTCCCTCGACACCCTCCGCGACTTCTACCGCCTCGGCGCCCGCTACATGACCCTCACACACGTCAACACGAACAACTGGTGTGACTCCTCCGGCGACGGCGGCCGTCATGGCGGACTCACCGACTTCGGCCGGGAAGTGGTGCGCACGATGAATGAGATGGGCATGATCGTAGACATCTCGCACGTGTCCGACAAAGCCTTTTACGCGGTAGTGGAGACGACGCGCGCGCCACTCGTGGCGACGCATTCCTCCTGCCGCGCGCTTTGCCGTCATCCGCGAAACATGACCGACGACATGCTCCGCGCGCTCGCGAAAAATGGCGGCGTTTGCATGATCAACTTCTTCTCCGCTTTCGTGAATGACGAAGTGGCTCAGGTGGTGATGAAGGCGCAGAAACGCGCTCGCGACAATCAGAAAACCGAAGGCGGGACCGAGGAGTTGCCGAACGACACGACGGATTGGGATGAATACCTCAAATGGTTCAAGGCACTCGGCTGTCCGACGGCGAAGATGGAAGACGTCGTCAAGCACATCATCCATGCGGTCGAAGTGGCAGGCATCGATCACGTCGGCATCGGCAGCGACTTCGATGGTGTTCCGGCACTGCCCGACGATCTGCAAACGGCGTCGGCGCTTCCCCGCATGACGACGCTCCTGCTGGAGCGCGGACTCTCCGAATCCGACATCGAAAAAGTCCTCGGCGGCAACTTCCTGCGCGTATTCGCGGAGATCGAAGGAGCGCGGGCGTCCCGCCCGCTCTCCGCGTAAAATCGCCGGCGATGCCCACCGAAGTTGAACAGCTCCGCGATCTCGCCCGCGCATTCTGGGCCGGCCGCGAGATCACCTGTCCCAAACATCCCGGCGTGAAGATGAGCGGGCAATTCGTGCAGACCACGTTTGCCGACCACGTTTTTCTCACCTGCCCCCGCGGCCGGGAGACGATCACCATTCCGCAGCGGCCGAAACAGATGAAGTTCTACCCGCAGGCGGTGGAGGGCTTCGTCGAAAACATGCAGCGCGGCGACGCCATCCTCTGCTATCGCTGCCAGTCGCCCCTCGAGGTGAACACCCGCGAAAACGCGACCACCGGCGTCGACAGCTACATGTTCACGTGCGTGCGCTGCCTCTCGTATGGCGAGTGGGCCGGGCGGCCGGAAGAGGCAAAAATCGGAAAATGAAATGTCATCCTGAGCCGCGCAGACGGCGAAGGATCTCAAGCGTCGCAACTTGAGATCCTTCCGCTTCGCTTCGCTCAGCATCAGGATGACGCAGCTCGGGGTAGGGATTTCCTCACTTCCGTCACTCCTAAGGTAAGGAGTCGTCCCCATGTCCGAACCTTCCCTATCGCAACTCGCGGCGGATCTGTCTCGTCTGCACGCCCTCCTCTCACTCACCGATGGCGACCCGGACGACGTTTACGATCCGCGGTTCGAGGCGGCGGTTCAGCGCCGGCTGACGAATGATCCAGCCCAGGTGCGAAGGCTGCGGCGCATCGCCACAGAAGTGTCGATGCTGATGGGTGCCTAAAAGTCCGCGATCGCGTGGACCATCGCGTCGATCGCTCGCGTGGCGATCGCGGATTCGGCGATGTGATGATTGATGATGATCGAGAAGTAGCGAAATCCGCCATGCGTTCCGGCGATGATGCCGCTGAGCGCGTTCACTCCGGCAATGGTCCCCGTTTTGCCGCGAAGTCGTGACGCGAGCGGCACGACTCGCCGGCGCAGCGTCCCTTCTTCGCCCGGAGTCGCCAGCAGGCTCCAGTAAACTCCTCGGCGCGGCGGCTCATTCATCCAACGCAGTAGCGTGACGATGGCCGCCGGCGTGACCAGATCGTCCGGAGCGAGCCCGCAGCCATCGACAAAGCGAAACTCCTTTTCCGGGACGTGCACCTCGTTTGTGAGAAACATCCGTTCCAGGCTCTCCGCTCCGGCGTACGTTCCTGCCGTCGCCTTGAACAGCATCTCCGCGTAGAGGTTCTGACTGACCTTCAGCATCGTCGCCGCGAGTTGTGACAGAAACGGGGACTCGATGATTGCGATCCGCTCCTGCCACATCCGAGGAATCGTGCTCACCCAGGGAGTGCCGCGGACCTCGATGCCGCCGTCGCGCAACGCATCGCGAAACGCTTGCGCGGCGTACAGCGCCGGGTCGGCGATCGCCATCCCGTCGGCACTGTTCTCGTGATAGGCGAGCGCGTCGACCGGCGCGGCGTAGTCGCTGCCCAGATTGCCGAACTTCCAACTGCCGGGGATGGTGTCGCGATCGAACATTGACGGATCGGCGATCACGTCGTCGACCGAGTGAATCCCGCGCCCGCGCAAGGCGTCGACGAATGTCGCAAACACCGAATGGCGATCGGCCGCCCACCGCCCGCCCAGCGACGGATCGCCGCCGCCGCGAATGACGACGTTGCTTCCGTCGAGCCACAGCTCGGTCGCGAACTGGTGATCGAGACCGAAGCAGTTGATTGCCGTCGATGCAGCGAACAATTTGCGATTCGATGCCGGCATCAGCAGCGCGTGCCCGTTGCGCTCGTAGAGCACGCGGCCGGAGTCATCCTGCACTTCGATGCCCCAGATTGCACCGCGCAATGCGGGAGCCTCGGCGGCGCGATCGATCGCTGCAGGCAATGTCGCACACCCGCTGAGGACGAAACTAAGCGAAAGAAAAATCTTCAAATGACGGCGCATGATCAAGGTTGTACTTCGCTGCTTCGATGATGCGGTGATCGCCGAGGCGCCCGGCAACCGGGAACGATTTCAAATACGCGCCGCAATCGCGCGCAAGGCGATACGGCTGGAAGTCTTGTGTAGGGCCGCCGCCCTCGGCGGCCCTCTCGCCGCCCTCGGCGGCCGCCCCGCCCTCCGCGGCGGCCGCCGGGGGCGGCGGCCCTACACGCTGCATCACCTCCGCGTCGCCCGCCTGCAGCGCCGCGTCGTAGACGAACACCGCGTGCGCGCTCTCGATGTCGCCGTTGTTCGCGATCATGCGTTCGATCACGTCGGAACGAACGGGAGATCCTGCGCTTCCGCGATACGCGGTCATTTCCCAGATCGCCGTGCGAAGAGTGGGATACGGAGGAAAGATCTTGGCCAGCTTCCATGCCGTAACGGCAAGGATCAGCTTGTGTCCGAGATCTTCGAAGTCGTCGGTGGCGACCATGAAGTAGTCGTGCGCAAAATCGGGATCGCGATAGCGTTTGGCTAGCCAGCGCTCGGCGCGGAGATGATCGAGCGTCGCCACGCATTCGCGCAACTCCTCGATGTCGCCGCGTTGATCCTCCTCCAGCGCAGGAGGATCGGTGATCGGCGGCTCGCTCCACGGCTGCCGGCTCGTGGCGGCGTAAATCGCGCACTCGGTCAGAAGATCGTCCCAGCGATCGCCGAGGACTTCGCGCAGCTCCCATGCCGAGAGACAGCAGATCATCGCGTGTTTTGAATGCTGCGACGGCGCGTACGCGAGCACCGCAAATCGCGCGACGCTCTGGAACAACTCCTCGGAACTGTGAGTGCGGCGGAATTCGCGAATCGCGGCGTGGATCGCCGGCTCGTCGCGCTCCAGGAACGGTTCGTAGAGATCCATGTTGCCGGTTACCAGTTCCCGGTTGCCAGTTGCCGGTTGTCCGTTGCCAGTTGTTACTCCACTGTTTCGTTGCGCCTGCAAAATCGCAACACTGAAGTGGAAAACCATGAGAACCGGGAACTGGTAACCGGCAACCGGCAACTATTTTCGTTTCTTCTTCGAAGGCGTTTTCTTTACGGCAGTACTGGTACTCGGCGGAGAGGTGGCGGTCATGCCGTCGGACTCGGAGCGGCTGTCTTCGACCTCGACTGTCTGCGTCATCGTGTCAGTGCCGTCCGGCGCCGGCTGGGCGGCGGCGGGGGAGATCGTCTGCGTGGTCGGCTGCGAAGCGTCCGCCCCGTTCTTGTGCCGCGCACAACTTGCGGAGAGAAATGCGGCGAGCATCAGAATGAGGATCGGCTTCACGTGACGGAACACGATGCAATTTCCCTGACAGGATTCGGCTAGAATGCATCGCGCCATGACGGACCGGAAGCGGGTCGGCATTTTCGGCTGGGGCGTCGTGGCCCCGAAATCCCCCAACATCGAAGCGTTTGAGCGCAATCTCGAGCGCGCGGATAGCTGGCTGACGCCGTTCCGCGGCTACGGTCAATCGAATTTTCTGGTCGGTGAACCCGAGTTCGATTTCAAAACATACCACGAGTGGTTCGAGCAGCGTTTTCCGCCCGCGAAGTTCTCGCAGCTCTCCGAAAAAATGGGACCGATGGCGAAATTCGCCATCGGTGCATTCATTCAATCGCTGCAGCAGAACCCCGGAATCGAGCAGTACCTGCAGTCGCTGAAGACGAAGTGCCACATCTACGTGGGCACCGGTATCGGCGACGTCACCGTCACCGCGCATGAAGCGCTGAATCACGAACGCGCGCTTCGCCGATGGAACGAATTCTGGGCCGCGCCGGAGCGCTGCAGTGCGCTTGGGCTGCACCTCGAAGGAAACGTCGATCCGGCGGCACCGCGTCATCCGGACGAATTTCCGATCGGCTCCGAAGAGTGGATCGAGGCGAAGTATTCGTGGGAAGAGTTCTGGTCGGCGAAGAGCGACGCGCTGCAGCAGTACCTAACCGAAGCCGCTGCGATTCAAGGTGAGCCGGTGCCGCCGTCATCGGGATCGGCAAAGTTGTCGAGCATCCGGCAGAAGCTGAATCGAATTCGCGCGCTCAACAAGAAATGGGCTTGTCCGGCTGAGCCTTGGGCCAGCGTCTCGCCGAACTTGCTCTGGAACATCTCCAACGTCCCCGCCGCACAGATCTCGATGATCGGAAAGATCGTTGGGCCGGCGATCGCGCCGGTCGCTGCGTGCGCATCGTTCGGGGTGGCGGCGAAGATGGCCTTCGACGCGATCCGACACGGCGATGCCACCGCGGTGGTCATCGGCATGACCGATCCTCCGCCGCACGCCATGGTGATCTCCGCGTTCTACAACGCAAACGTGCTCTCTGCAGATGCAGACGTTTCGCGACCGTTGACGGCGCTCAAAGGGACGCACGTTGCCGGTGGGTCGTGCGTGTGGATCGTCGGTGACGCCGAAGCCATGATGGCGCACGGATTCCATCCGCTGGGGATGGAGATCGTCGGCGTCGGCACATCGTCCGACGCCCATCACATCATCACACCGTCGAAAGGCGGTCCGCAGTTGGCGATCAAAGCGGCGATGGATGAAGTCAAGGCAACCGATGTGACCACCTGGGACATGCACGCCACGGCGACGCCCGGCGATGCCACGGAGATCGCCCATTCGCTCGAGCTGCTGCATCCCGATGTAATTTTCACCGCGCGTAAAGGCACCTTCGGCCACGGCATGTCCGTCGGCGGCGGATGGGAGCTCACCGCTCAACACCTCGGCATGGCCAAAGGGCGTTTGTATCCGATGGCCCTGACCGAGGGCGAGCTGCACGCGGATGTGCGCGTGCATCAGGCGAAGTTCGTTCAGGCGCAGGGATACCAAATCGAGCGCGGCTACAGCGGAAAACTCAGCATGGGCGTGGGTGGGATCAACTCGTGCGTCATCAGCCGCCCGTGGGATCCGGAGTACGTCGAGCAGCGTCTCGCGAGGCACGCAGCCGCCGGCCCGAAGCGCTGATACAATCCGCCAAATTTTGGTCGAAACATTCAGGAGGAACAGTATGAAGTTGAGAGTTTGCCTCGGAACCTGTGCGGTTCTATTCGCTTCGATGGTCTTCGCGCAGGAGCAGCCGAAGATGTCCGCCGAAGAAAAGGCGCAGATGGAAGCGATGATGAAGGCCGTCTCGCCGAGCGAAGGCCACAAGAAACTCGCGGCATTCGTCGGCACCTGGGACGCGAAAGTGAAGATGTACCCGATGCAGCCTGGCGCTCCCGTTCAAGAATCCACGGGTGTTTCGGAAAGCAAATGGGTCCTCGGTGGCCGCTGGGTGCAGGAGACGTTCAACGGCATGTTCATGGGAATGCCCTTCTCCGGAATCGGCTACACCGGATACGACAACATCAAGAAGCAGTACGTGGGAACGTGGATGGACACGATGTCGACGTCGGTGATGACCTCCGCCGGAGGCCCAACCAGCGACAAGACCTACGAGTTCAAGTCTTCGATGGATGATCCGATGAGCGGGAAATCGATGCCCGTGACGTCAAAGATAACGGTGATCGACGACAACAAACACGTGATGGAAATGTGGGCTCCCGCGCCCGACGGCAAGATGTTCAAGATGATGGAGATCACCTACACACGGAAGAAGGGGTAGGACATGTGTCATCCTGAGCCGCGAAGACGGCGAAGGATCTCAAGTTACACAGCTTGAGATCCTTCGCTCCGCTTCTAATGACACCCCTCATCCGGCCTTCGGCCACCTTCTCCCCGCACGCGGGGAGAAGGCCGTCGTGCGAGGTCCCTCGCCCCGCGAAGCGGGGAGAGGGTGCCGCGAAGCGGCGGGTGAGGGGTCGTGTCATCACCGCACCATCTGCGGTAATGCGCAGTTCCCCTGCTCAGGATGACACCGTGATGTAATAAATCTTCATCGAACCGAGGGTACCTCGGCGATATCACGCTGCAGCTGTCTTCTACCTACTGTAGCGTGCCACCTCCCACACCGGTCCCTCCCCTTCGCAAGCGCGTGGGGGGTCCCTCGCGCTCTCCGGCGCTCGGGATGACAATTTGGCGCCACACTGTTGTACGCCGCGGTTCATGATCTGCGCGCTTCTCTTTGCGGTCGCCACCACGAAGCTGCCCCTCATCGAAGTGCCGGCCACGCACGGCACTTCGGACACGCTCGTGGTGTTCGTGTCCGGCGATGGCGGCTGGGCGGCGATCGACAAATCGATTTCCAAAGCGCTTGCCGAACGCGGCATGCCGGTCATCGGACTGAACGCGCTGCAGTACTTCTGGAAAAAGCGAACACCGGAGGCGGCGTCGCGCGACCTGCAGTGGATCCTCGAAAACTATCTGAAAGCGTGGAAGAAGGATCGCGTACTGTTCGTAGGTTATTCGCGCGGTGCCGACGTACTGCCGGCGATGATCAATCGTTTACCATCGGAGCTGCAGGCCAGGACGCGCATGATCGCGCTCCTCGGCGCGAGCCCAAAAGTGGAGTTCGAGTTCCACGTGGGCGACTGGATGCGCAGCACGTCGAAAACGGGGTACAGCGTGAAAGCAGAAGTTGTTAAATTATTATTACATAATATTGTATGCATTTACGGGGAGGATGACCAAGACTCGCTCTGCCCCGCTCTGTCAGGACCACGCGTCAGTACGGTCATGCTCAAAGGCGCGCATCACTTCGACGGCGGATACGAAAAGCTCGCCACGATCATCATCAATCATCTCCAATGATGCTGCTGACGCTCCTTCTCGCGATCTCCACATGTGAACCCCCACCGGTCGTCGAGCTTCCCGCATCGAACAGCAGCAACGCATTCGCGATCATGCTCACCGGCGACGGCGGATGGCGGCCGATCGATCGGCACGTCACCGATACGCTGCGGGCGAACGGGATTCCTGTCGTCGGATTTCTGGTGCCGGCGTATTTTCGAAAACTGCGGCTGCCGGACGAGAGCGCCTGCGCGCTCGCGGAATTGATCCGCACCTACCAGCAGCGCTGGCACAAACAGAAAGTGATCCTCATCGGCTTTTCGCGCGGCGCCGACGTTCTGCCATTCATGGTCAATCGGCTGCCGCCCGACATTCGCCCATCGGTCGCCGGCATCGCGCTCCTCGGCCTCGAGCCGTGGATCGACTTCCGATACAGTCCGCCGTGGACGTTGGCTCACTATTTCCGGCACGAAGCACAATTCGCGGTGCTCCCGGAGGTCGAGAAGCTGCGCGGACAAAACGTGCTGTGCGTTTATGGCGAGCGCGAGAAGGACACGCTGTGTCACCGGCTGGATCCGTCACAATTTAGAATTGTGCGCGAGCCCGGCGCTCACCATTTCGGCGGAAGGTATGACGAAGTGGGCAAGGCGATTCTCGATGCGGCGCGCTAGTTCGATCCTGCTGTTTTTCATCGTGGCCTGTCACAGTCCGACCGCGCCGGTTGAGCGTGCAACGCCACGCGGGCGGCTGGCGGGAGTGGTGACCATCGGGCCGAATTGCCCCGTCGAACAAGTTGGTTATCCATGTCCCACCCCACCGAGCGCGTACACGCTGCGAAAAATTGTCGTGTACGACGAGCAGCGCACGCGTTTGCTCTTCACCGTCGACATCGACACGCAAGGCCTCTACGCGATCGATCTGGTTCCGGCGAAATATCTCGTCGATCTGAAGGGAGTGGGTCTCGACCGCAGCAGCGACCTCCCGAAAGTGATCGAGATTCACGCGAACACGGTCACTGCTCTGAACGTCTCCATCGATACCGGACTTCGCTGACGCGCATTCGATTTGCATCTCCGCAAAGGATGTTGTCGTTCAATTCGACGTGAACGTCATCCTTGTTCAGTCCGGGAAGGTCGGCGCGAACGAGGAGTTTGTCATCGCGCTGATGCATCTCGATCTGCGGAGATCAAATTCCACGATCGAGTCTCAAAAGGTCGTTCCATTTGTCGCTGCAAATCGCTGAGCATCGAGAAAGGATCGCGATAAAGGTTGAGATCGCGCGAAGAGCGCCGGGGAAAAATCTGGCTTCCGGTTTCGCATTCCGTTCGATGCGGTTGCTCGCGGTCAACGCGTGATTCGGTCATGCGACGGGCCTCCTTTCGAAGAATACGCGAGTATCGCAGCGGGTCTACTGATGACCGCGGGGTTCTTCCTCCATCCGGCGGACGAAGACGCGACCTTCGGCACCGATCCGAGGTGGGTGCCCGCGCACGCGTTGCTCTGGGCCGCGTTTGTGATCGCGTTGCTTGGATGGACGGGCGTGTACCTCGCGCAGGCATCGAAAGCGGGACGGCTTGGCGTTGCGGCGTTTGCCGTGATCATCATCGGAACGAGTCTCGCTTCCTGGATTTTCAGCAGCGACGTCACGTTCGTGCCCGTCATCGCCGCGGAGTCGCCGGCTCTCTTCAAAAAGATCTTCAACAACACGCATGTCCTCATCGGCGTCGGTAGCGTGCTGACGTGGGTGCTTGGAAACGTGCTGTTCGGAATCTCGATTATCCGGGCGAAGACGTTCTCACGATGGGCAGGGATTCTCCTCATCGTCGGGACTGCGATCATTCCGGTCGCGTATCTGACCGGCCTGTCCGTGCACGTCGTCGCGATCGGCGGCGCTGTCGCTGCAGCCGGTCAGGTTTGGCTCGGCTACGAGTTGCTGCAGTGAGCGCAGCGAGCGGCTTTGTCGGGTGGCCGGTGGGGGCCACCCGCCACCCGCTACATGCCACCCGCTAACTCAGGTGCTTGTTGACCAGCGCGGTCATCTCGAACATCGAGACCTGTTTCTTGCCGCCGAACACCTTCTTCAGATTGTCGTCGGCATTGATCATCCGCTTGTTCTGCTGGTCCTGCAGGCCGTTGGCTTTGATGTAGTCCCACACCTTCTTGGTGACCTCGCTCCGCGGTATCGGTTTGCTGCCGACAATCGGCGCAAGATCGGGGCTCGGCTGAACTTCAGCCTGCAAACCTTTGCCGCCCCCTTTGGAGCTCGATCCCTTTTTCGCAGTCGCCATTCTTCTTCTCCAGTCAAATTTTGTTGAGCGATTGTGGCGTAGGCTCGCGCCGAGGTCAAACGGCAGTCACTTTGGGGCTGCGAGGGATGCCTTTGGGATCGAAGTGTGGAAGTGCCTCGGCGAGCGAAAAGGCCTCGATTCCAAGCACCCCCATCGCCGCGGCGAGGGTCTCGTGAACGCGGCCATCGTCGAGCGTCGGCAGCGGCAGCGCGCCGTCGCGCTTGCCAAGTTTCGACCCATCCCGGGCCACCACCAGAGGCAGATGCGCGTACAGCGGCGTCGGCAAATCGAGCGCGCGCTGCAGCGCGATCTGCCGGGCAGTCGATGAGAACAGATCGCCGCCGCGCACGACTTGCGTCACGCCCTGATCCGCATCGTCGACCACGACCGCAAGTTGATAGGCGTACGGTCCGTCGGCGCGCTTGATTACGAAGTCGCCAGTTTGCCTGGCCACGTTTTCCTCGACGCGGCCGGCGATCGCATCATCGAACGCGATCACCTCATCGGGTGCGCGAAAGCGAATCGCGCGAACAGGCCGTCCCGGGGGCAATCCGTTGCGACACGTTCCGGGATACACCGGCTCCGCTCCGACCGGCGCGGACGCGGCGCGCTCGATCTCCGCACGCGAGCACGCGCACTGGTACACGAGTCCGCGCTCGCGCAGTCGCGCGAGAGCGGCGTCGTACAACGGCGTTCGTTCCGATTGAATCCTCGATGCGCACCAGCCACCGCCCGCCCGCCGCCCGGGCGAAGAGCCACGATCCGACGGCGGCGACGAGACTGCCGAAGTGCAGCGGTCCGGTCGGCGAGGGCGCGAATCGTCCGGTGAGGTCAAGGCGTTGCAGTGTCATCCTGAGCCGCCCATTCGACTCGCGCTGCGCGCTCGCTCAGGGCAGGCTCCGACGGCGAAGGATCTCGAGGTACCGGCCGCGTCGCATTTTGAGATCCTTCGCTGCGCTCAGGATGACACTCAACGCGGAAGCGAGGTTTGGATCTGCTTCGCGCGCGCGAGGTGCGCGTCGACGAGTTTTCGGAGTGCCGCGACCTGATCTTTCACGATTTTCTTGTGCGCGTCCGGCGTCAATGTCTTGTCGATGAGATTGAGCGCGTTCTGGTGCGCCTCGACCTCCCGGTCGATGTACGCGCGATCGAACGCCGTGCCGGTCATGCCGCGCAGGCGATCGGTCGCCGCGCCCGATGACGCGTCGAGGTCGCGGCTGACCGTGGTGTCCTCCGAGGCGATGTCGGCGCGCAACAATTCCGATTCCGCTTTGTTGTTTTGAGCGGTGTGCTCGTTGACCATCATCAATCCAAAATCGCGAATGGCGGCGTTGCCTGATTTATCTCGCGCGAGCTCACCCTCGCGCACTTCGCCGATGTTGAGGACGCGCATGACCATGGCAATCTGGGAATCGGTCATTCGTCGAGGTGTGGTTGTCGCACATCCGGCAAGAAGTGTGATCGCTAGAACGACTCGGAATTTCATCGTCTCTGACTCCGCGTTATCCTCTTCGCATGGCTCGCGCCAACCGTGAATTGATCAGCGCTCTGCGCCGGACGGCGCAGCGCCTTTCCGGCGACATATCCTACCAGTGGGGCCACATGTTCACAGTTGGCAGTTCGCAGTTGGCAGTTATGAGGGTCGGAACCGCGAACTGCGAACCGTGAACTGCGAACCAGCAGAATGCATGTCCGCATCGTTTTAGTCGAGCCGCACGAGGCGGGAAACGTCGGCGCCGCCGCGCGGGCGATGAAGAATTTCGGATTCAGCGAACTGGCGATCGCCGGCTCGCGTCCGCAGGTCACACGCGATGCGGCGGAGTGGTGGGCCAAAGGCGGCGCGGATGTCGTGCAGTCGGCGCAGCATTTCCAATCGCTGCAGCACGCCCTCGCGGATGTGCACCTCAGCATCGCCACGACTGCCGTTCGCGGCCGGCACGTTTACGAGCAGCTCACGCCATCCGAAGTCGCACGATTGGCCGAGGAGAGCCTCGGCGACGATCACACGCTCGCGCTGATCTTCGGGCGGGAGGAGTGGGGACTCACAGGCGCCGAGATCGCCATGTGCCAGCGAACCGCGGTGATTCCCACTGCACCCGACTGCCCGACGATGAACCTGGCGCAAGCCGTGGCGATCTTCTGCTATGAGCTCGGCAAAGGACTGCGGCCGCCGGCACGCATCTCTGACCCCGCGCCTGGAGATTTGATCCACAACCTCGACACCCGCACCCGCGAGCTGCTCATTCGCGTCGGATTCTTCGCGGACAAAGAACCGGATCGCATGTGCGCCGAGCTGCAGGCGCTCGCCGCCAAGCGGATGCTCACCACACGCGAGGCGTCGCTGCTGCTGTCATTCGTCGCGCACGTGGAGAGGGCGCTCGCGGGAGAGCGGCCGTCCCGGCCGCCGCTACGCTCGGGATGACTCTGGGACCAACCCGCGGCTCAACCCTTTTGTCGGATCCGGCTCGCGGTTCACTTCGGCAATCGCTTCTTCTCGATCTTCACCAGCACGGTGTACTCGGGATCGACCATCTCGATCACCGGCGTTTTCGCGTTTTGCGACACGAACTCGTACGCGTCCATCTCGCCCAAACCGCTGATGTCTTGCACCCATCGCACCATCTCGCGAAACGCAATTCGCGCGGCGTCCTCGAGCGGACGGGCGGCGCCAAGGGTCATCATCCAGTCGGAGTTTTCGATGCGCGGCCACGCCGTTTGGCGATGTTTGATCAGATCGACAGTCAAGTCGACGTTCATCGCACCTTCGATCGCCGTGCCGATGATCTCGCCCTCGCCCATCGCATAGTGGCCGTCACCGAACGAAACGAGCGCGCCCGGCACGCGCACACCGAGGTAGACCGTGTTCCCCGCGCGAACCTCCGGACAATCCATGTTGCCGCCAAAGAAATCGGGAACGACGGTCGAGCGCACCTCCAGACCCGGCGAGACGCCGAGACATCCGAGAAAGGGAGCGAGCGGAACTTCCCACGATTTCTTACCGTCGAGTGAACGTGTCGTCGCTGTCCCCTTGGTTCGATCGACCTGATAGAACCAGACTTTCTCCGGCAGATCGCCGCCGAGGACCGCGGTGCGATCGGTGGAGTTGAGCGCGCCAAATCCGGGAAAGAACGACGAGATGCCGTGATCGCGTGCAGGCTCGAGTTTATTGATGTGGATGGCCAGAGTATCGCCGGGCTCAGCGCCGTCGACGTAAAACGGACCGGTCTGCGGATTGTCGTGGCCTGGCGCAATGACTTTCGTCGGCAGTTGATCAGCACGAGTGACAGCGCCGTCGTAACAGTCTTCGCTCCACGAAACGATGCGCGTTCCAGGTTTGATGTGCATCTTCGGCGCAGCGCCGCCAAATGTATACGTTAATTCTTCATGTTTTGGAATGTAGTTCAGCACCGGCTGTTCCGCCGCAAGCGCGAAGAGCAATGGAATCACTGTGCACCTCCTTCGAAGAGCAACTGCAGAAACTCGGGCATGGCGTGAAACTGATCGACGTGATCGGGCGCGCTGTTTCCGGCGAAGCCCATGATGAGCAGATTGCCGCTGCGGACCTCGCTGAGCTGCTGCATTCCACGCGGACCCCAGCGCACGACCGGAGTTCGTTTGAGTCCCAACTCGCGGATCAGCCAGTCGGCGGTCTCGGTCGTGCTGGCGAACGTTCCAGGAAAAATCTCTGAATGCGAAAAGACAAATCGTTTTCCTGAACGTGCGAATTGGAGAAACGGCTCGAGCGGAGCCGTATCCAGCCTTCCGCTCAGGGAGGTAACCGGTGTGCAGGCCATCGAGCAAGAGAATTCCGGCGACCCTCACCTGCCGCTCCGCGGCACCCTCTCCCGCAAGCGGGCGAGGGTCACTGGCGCGAGATCCCTCGCCCCGCGAAGCGGGGAGAGGGTGGCCTGAAGGGCCGGGTGAGGGGCTTTCCTCATTGCGCAGAATCGCCCGGATCGCGCCGTAGCCGGCGCTGAATCCGCTGAGGTAAACGCGGTTGATCTTGATATGAGCGCGAATCTGCTCCACGAGTGAATCGAACGCTGCCGGATCGCTGAATGCACGGTCGTAAACCCCACCGCCCTGCCCGACGTTGAGCACGGCGACGACGAGCGGTCGATCGGTCGACAACGCCGCCTGAAACGGCAGCCACGCTGCACCATGAAAGTGAATCAGCAAATCTGCCTCGCCCGCTGACCTTGCGCGCGGCGTGATCAGCACCTCCGCCCGCCCAACCGCGAACTGCTCGCCTTCGATCGTTTTCTTCGCTAGCCGCTCGTGCGCGCGGGTGAAGTCAACCATCGGCGAAGGATTTTGCGCAGCCGGTTTTGGCGCGTGCGTGCAGGCTGCGAGGAACAGCAACTCAGCTATGGCGAGATACCGGAACACGACAGAAGAAACATACCCCAGACGTTCGCCCGGGGTATGTTTTCCTGTCTGACGACTACTTGTTCGGCGTGATCGCCGTAACGTGTTGCGTCTCGTCGTTTGTCACGCTGGCGAACGCCCAGAATCGAAGATCGCTGCTGACCGGATCGAGAACAACGCGCAGGATCCGCGCCGATGAGAGCTGCGGGAATGCGCCGATCAGATCAGTCATGACAGCAGAGCCGGGAATCGCGTCGTAGAGATTGTCAACGGGCAGCTCGAGCCGCAAAACAACGTCGACGAGCGCCGTCTGCGGCGGGAGCGTGGCGATCGGAGTGTCCTGCGAGACGTCGTAAATACGCAATCTCACGGATCGGCTGGTCGGCGCATCAAAATCGTAGACTCGAAGAGCCACTCGAAACCGCGCATCCGTCGGCACATCGAGCAACTGTAGCCTGGTCGTGTACGTCTGCGCTTCGCGGATCACTGGAATCGCGGTGCCCCACGTAAGCGCCTGCCGCGATAAGTCGCGAACGCGAAGGCTGAAAATCACCTTGCCCGCGCCTGGCGCCCCGACATAGACGAAGACGCCGCCGTTCGGGTTTTGGACCAAACCATCGAGGCGAAACGTCGTCATCGACGAATATCCGCATGGCGGCTGGATCACACACGGGAAGTGCCCGATTCCTATGTCAACGAACGCTTCAGCTTCGTTGCGGGCGATGAGCTCAGTTGTCCAAAGCGAGCCAAATGCTCCCGGTAAGGGCGTGTGT
>WNGB01004498.1_pt1 | contig 21237 bp, 11 predicted proteins | sample 5400681 | NCBI WGS metagenome assembly WNGB01 (sample SAMN13153367, study PRJNA577476) | soil metagenome | isolation source: 115 cm soil or saprolite under grassland replicate 2 | place: USA:California | collected 2016-06-15
GTACGAGAGGCCGAACTGGATGTTGTGTGAGAACCGCTTGTTGACGGAGACGAAACCGGCGTCGTAATGGGAGCGCGCCTCGACGTCCACGCCGTTCGGTCCCACGTCCGTGGGGATCTGGATCCGTGACCCGAACTGCGGGAACAGCCGCCGCGCCTGCGCGCCCGGGATCGCGCCCGCGTTGCGCGTGGACGCCACCAGGGCCGCCTGCTCGGGCGTCACCACCTTCGCCGGGTTCATATCGATCTGGTTGATCCCGTGGAAGCTCCGGCTGCCCGTGTAGCCCACCTCGACGATGAAGTCCGCGATCTCACGCTGGACGGACAGGCTGAAGAAATGCGCCATGGGGTTCTGCGTGTTCTCGTTCGAGTTCGTCCAGGCGGCCAGGGGGTCGAACACGGCCGACCCACTGACGGGGAGCAGGTTCGGATAGACGTTCTGCACGTTGAAGAGCCGCGGGACCACGACGCGCGGGAAGTTCGAGGCATTCACGGTCAGCAGGTTGTAGAACAGCACGTCGTAGCCGATCCCGTAGCCGCCGCGGACGACCGTCTTGCCGTTGCCCAGCAGCGCGCCGCCGGATCGCGGGGACCAGGCGAAGCCCACGCGCGGCGCCCAGTTGTTCTTGTCCTTCTTGACGGGAGGCGGCACCAGGGCACCGAGGCTCTGCGAGTCGGTCGCACCGAAGAACCCCAGGGGCGCGGTGGACAGCTCGTAGCGGAGGCCGAGGTTGAGCGTGAGGTCCGGCCTCACGTGGAAGTCGTCCTGCACGAAGAAGAACGTCTGCCACTGCTTCGCCACGAAGCTCGTCGCCTGCAAGGCCTGCTGGAAGGTCGCGGCATTGTTGTTGAGGAAGTCCTGCAGGCTGTTGAAGGTGAACGTGCCCTTCGAATCGAACGCGGCGTTGTTGACCAGCTTGTTGTACCGGATGTCGGCGCCGAACTTGATCGCGTGGCGGCTCTTCAGCACGGTGACCGTATCCGAGAACTGGTAGCTGTCGGAGATCCGTGATTGGGGGAAGTTGCTGGCTCCACCGATCGTGAACAGGCCCGTGATGGTGGCCGTCGGACTCTTGGGGTCGTTCTCGGGGAAGTCCAGGTTCCGCCTGACGAGCGAGAGGCGGGCCTCGTTGAGCAGCTTCGAGTTGAACGTGTGCGTCTCGCTCAAGGCCGCGTTGGTGTCCTTGAGGTTCTGGCTCCCGCAGAAGATCTCGCCGAAGTCGCAGTTGCTGATGGCGTTCTCGTCGACCCGGCCGTTGTACGAGTACCGGGCGGTGAGGTCGTCGGCACCGCTGATGCGGTAATCGAGGCGGAGGAGCGGGCTCTTGTACGTGCTGGGGTCGAGGATGTTGACGTTGACCTGCCCGGTCTGGAAGGGCATACCGTTGACGAGCGTGGAGGTCAGGGTGCGCAAGCTCACGCCCTGCCCGTAGATGTCCTGCAGGAAAGCCAGCCGGTCCAATACGGCCTGGCGGCTGGCCGCCGTCTGACCGGGCCCGAGGGGGGCGTTGCGCAGCGCCGCAAAAGCCTCGGCCGTCGGGATGCGGATGGTGGTGGTGCTGGGATGGAAGGCGGGCCGCTGCATGTCGTGCTGATACAAGCCGAAGAAGAACAGCTTGTCCTTGATGATCGGCCCGCCGATGTCCAGGCCGAACTGGTGCCGCCTGAACTTGGCCGGCTTGGTGAGGCCGCTGTCCTTCTCGAGGTTGTTGAGGGAGTTCAGCTCGTTGGTCGTGTAGTACTCCCAGGCCTCGCCGCGGAAGCGGTTCGAGCCGGACTTCGTGATCAGGTTGATCTGGGCGCCGCTGTTGCGTCCGAACTCCACGCTATAGGGGTTGGTCAGCACCTGGAACTCGGCCACCGCCTCCGGCACGATCTGCGAGGTCGCGATGGTCACCGAGATGTCGTTGTTGTCGCTGCCGTCGATCATGTAGTTGTTGTTGCGCGAGCGCTGGCCGTTGACGACGTACGTGCCCTGGCCGCCGCCGATGGCGCTGGAGCTGTTCGGCGTGAGCAGGACCAGGTTGTTGATGTTGCGGCCGGCGGACAGCGGCAGCTCGACCGCCTGGCGGGCGGTGGACGTCAGCCCGATGGTGGCGTTCGTCTTGTTGAGCTCGATCGCCTCCGCGTTCCCCGTCACCGTGACCGTCTCCGTCTGGGTGCTCACCTTCAGCTCGACATTGAGCGTGACCTCGCTGGCCGTGCGGACCGGGATGTCCCGGGTCTCGACGATCGAGAACCCGGTGAGCTGCGTGCGGACTGTGTAGGGGCCGGGGTCGAGGCCGGCCACGCGGTAGAAGCCCTGGGAATCGGAGATGGTGGTCCGAGCGCTGTTCGTGTCCACGTTGGTGACCGTCACGTTGGCCCCGGGGACGATGGCGCCTGTGCCGTCCCGAACGGTGCCCGATATGGCGCCGCGGGTGATCTGCGCCGCCGCCGGACCCGCCAAGACGAGGGCCAACAGCAGGAATCCGACGAGCGGCGCACGCAGTGAGAACCCGGAGCAATCAGGCGCAGCGCGCCTGGTGGTTCGGTTCATGGCTCCTCCTGTCTCTGCTCTCTTTCGAAGAGCATTCGAATGATCAAGCCTGGGAACGAGGGCGGATGGCACTTTCAGGTGCGTACGAAATAGCACACCTCGTGCCATGTTCATTACGCGGGCGAAGCCCCATATATGCAATGACTTGAGCTTCACGGGGATCTCCAAGAAGCCCCAGACATCCACGATCTTGAATCGAAGTTCCAATGGCTTGAAGTAGTCCGACCATTCGGCGACCTTCTGTCCGCGTTCGGCGTCTGAGAGGTAGGCGAAAGGAGCCCACGGGTATCGGCGTGGCTCGACCCAGACCCGCATCTCGGTCGACGGGGGGAGCAGGAACCTCATCCTGGAGCCGGACGGTTTCCGACCCCAGGCGCACCCTAGGCGCTTAGACGATGAAGCGGGAGATCGATACGGCGGGGTACCCGGCGGGCAGGGAAGTGACGTAGAAGTCCGACGTGGCAAACGCGCAGCGGGCGCCGCGCCGGTCGAAGAGGCCGTCTTCAGAAGAAGCGCGAAGAAATCGTCACCCATCGCTGTCCGAGCAGAGCGAAGGACCATCTCGGCGCGCCGGTCAGCAGCGCGTCCAGCGAAAGGGGAGGTCTCGCTGGTGGGCCGGAACTGACCGCCGCGCGACCGCTACGACGTCGTCGTCCTCGTCGCCCGCGGCGGATTGCGAGAGGCGTCGGTGGCCCGCTCGTACCAGGTTGGCTACGGCAGCGCGGTCAGGAGCTGCATGCGCCAATTCTTGATACTGAACAGGGTGAAGCGATCGGGCAACGCCTCCGTCGATTGATAGCACATCACCAGGTTCGGAATGGGTCCATACGATGCCAGCGTCTCTCCGGTCGACAGATCATGGATACTGACTTCGCGCGATGAAGTGCCCGTTTCGGGAACGTCAATCTGGTAAATGGCAGCCAGACGGTTGCGTGAGATCTTTATGGCCGTCAGTCTTGCGTTGCGCCGCGGTGGAACAAGGTCGAAGAGCTTGTCGATCTCCCCGCTTGACGAAATGGAGTACACATCGCTCTTGTCTGTGTTCCGAGCAAAGTAGATCCTTCCATCCGGTCCTACCTCCGCAAAGCTCGTGAACATCTCGCCGGTGTCGACGGTATTCTCACGGTTCGCGCCGCTCTCAGGAAGCCAGACATCGCGCAGTGTGCCGTCCGCCGCGAGTACCGCTCGGCGAGCACCTCCAGGCGAATGTGGGCGTTCACCTGCGAGAAGGAACGCTCCCGCTCCGAAAGCGGCGAAGTTGTCGACGACGATCTCTTCTATATCAACGTCGATTTTCGATCGGTACTTACCTTGCGAATCGAAGGACACGACAGACTGTTTGGCACCCTTTTCGCTCTGACTTCGAGCGAGAACGTAGAGATCGCCTCCTCCGTCAAGGGCCGTCGTAACGATGCGGGCGCCGCTCAGATGTTCAACCGAGCCCAGACTGAAGCGCGTGCTCTTGCGACCGGTGCCAGAAATCTCCACGACCGTATCGGGAGTCGCGACACCGCCCGAACCCTGGTGCGCGACCGGGACGAAAAAGATGTTCCCGGCAGCGTCGCAGCGGCAGGGGCCCGAGATCAACGAGAAGGGTTGGGCGTCATCAACGGTCCGCTCAGCGGTGACGCGGAGGGGACGCGAGTGGGTCGAACGCCGCTCAGAGCTAGCCGCGGTCGAAAAAGCGATGGCAATTCCGGCGACCAAGAGGGAGTTAAAGGTACGCGAGCGACGAAGGCGCCCACTCATTTTGTACAGAGGCTCTGGCCAAATGAAATCGAGGTTTGGACGAGCGCCGAGATGGCAAAGATCGTGAGAACCAAACGGCGCATAGCCTTCTCCCTTTCAGACGGGCGCGCTATGGGGGGACGATGCCGATCCGACCAGTTGCGCTGAGCCTTTTCTAACCACATAAAGTCGAGCGCGATCGCGAAGTTGTCCAGTGGAATGGTTCCCGAAGCGCCAAGGGAGCAGCGTGTCCGGCCTGGGAGAGGCCTGTAGCGCAAGAGCTCTGACCGCGCCGCCGCGCGGGCCGGACGCCGACATAGTGGCACTGGGCCTGAGCCGCGGCCTGCTAGTAGGACATCCTCGGCCAGCCCTGGGGCTCCGCCGCCGCCCGCGCGGCCCCATGCACCGTCGCCCGCTGCGCGTCCAGCTCGGGCCCGCCCCGCAGGAGAAGCGGCGCGATGCGTACCGGCGAGCCAGGTGGATGCAGCGCCTGGTCCGCCGCGCGCGTGAAGGGAACGGCCACCAGGCGCGGATGGGCAAGGACGAGGTTCGCGTTCTTGACCGTCCGGGTCACCAGCATCGTGTTCAAGCGCGCGGCCGACGCCTTGCCGTGGAGCGCGAACGGCACGAACGCCGCCGCCTCCCGCGCATCCGATTCACTCACCGTGGCCGGCCAGGCCGTGCAGGCGCCGCCCAGCGGGATCTTGCCGTCCTCGACCTCCAGCTTGGCGCTGTGAATCCACTGCACGAGTCCCTGGAACGCCTCGTCTCCGAACTCGGTTCCGAGGAGGCGCACCGCGGGGACCCACAGGTGCGTTCCGCGTGGGGCAAACCCGGGCGGCAGGGCCTGGGGAAAAAGCGCCCGCGCATAGTCCTCGAGACAGGTGACGGGCGCGGCCCCCGCCATCTCCACGCGGAACTCGTAGCGCCAGAACGGGACGTAGTCGCCGTCGAGCTGGACCTCCCCGATCCGCGCGCAGGAGTACGGAAGGACGCGCACGCCCTCCGGCCTGGGCTGCAGCGCGAGGTGGCAGTTCGTGCAGATGACGACGTGCGCGGCGCGATCGAATGCGGACTCGAACCCGCAATCCGGGCAACGGGAGGCGGCGATGGTCACGCGGCGGTAGGACTCGCCGGTCGAGCGCAGCGGATCGGGGATGGCTTCCTTCAGCATCGACCGTGCCTCCTCGTCGCTGGGATGGCCGGCGATTCCCTCGAAGCACCCGTCGACGAGGACCCAAGCGGGGGGTCCGTCCACGACGACTCGGGCCAGCCAGTACGGCCGGTACACGAGGATCCGTCGCGCGTAGATGTGATCGGCCTGGCGGGTGACGGCCTGGATCCGCGGCTCCAGGTCGCGTCCCTTCCACTTGTCGATCTCGCGGTACGAACGCGGCGTCAAGGGCACCCAGGGCAGGAAGGGACCCTTGGCCGCCAGGTCCTTCGCGATCAGCGGCCGGACGTGCGCCTGCGAGAGACGTAGCCCGGTGTCGCGCAGGTCGGCCTTGAGGGGGTCGTAGCCGGGCACGGTGTGCTCCACTTCCCAGGCGCGGAGGCGGACGATCTTGGGCCCGTCACCCTCGCGTCCGAGGACGGCCTGGACGAGCTTGCCCGTCAGGTGCCAGTACGGCGCCTCGATCCGATGGGCGTCCAGGACCTGCACCGTCACGCGCAGGCGCTTCTCGAACGACTCCAGTTGCATCCGGATCAAGAACTCCGGGGGCGGGCTCGCTTCTTCTTCTCCCCGGGTGTGGCGCGCGATGATCTCCGCCCGCTCCGCGTTGACGCGATAGGAGATGATCGTGTCGCGGATGTCTTCCGCGCCGCGCGTGACGCCGTCGGCCACGTACATCTCGTCGCGTCCGGGCGCGCTCAGGATGAGCAGCGAAGCGCAGTGGGTGCACGACACGCTCACCACGGTGTCGTCGGCTTCGAAGGGCGCGCCGCACTTGGGACAGGCCAGGACGATGGCGAGCGGGCCCGAAGGACCCTTGTCGTCCTTGGGCGGCGCGCGGCGGGCGGCCAGCTCCGGCATGCCGGCCGGATCTTACTCGAACTGCTTGCGGACGGCCGACGCGACCGGGCGGCCGCCTAGCCTCTGGTCGTCACCATCGCGAGACGCTGACGCCGGATCGTCAGCCCTTCTTCCAGCGACTCACGGAACCCCTCGGCCGTCTCGAGCAGCGGCGACCACCAGCGCCAGGGAGGCGCGGTGCTGTCGCCGTCGACGCGGGGCGGGTTCTCCACCTTGCAGATGAACCTCAGCCCGTCCGACTCGTCCTGGCAGACGCGGAACCGGACCTGGACCAGGCCGAGGTTCTCGTCGTGGAGGGCGCCCTCGACCACCTCTTCGACCTCGGCGCCGAGCCGGGGGTTCTGGCCGGCCAGCGGGTTCTCGACGATCTCGATCCGAGTGGAGAGATGGCCGGGAGCGGGAAGCGCCGTCAGCCTTGGCCGGATCCGTCCCGTGTCCTGCGTGGCGAGTGCCATATGCCGCTCCTCGGTTGCCGCCTCGCTTCGAAGGACGCGAGGACTTTTCGTCATTGAGCAAGGACCGTGCCCACGGCCTCGACCCGCGTCGATGCCAAGGAACTGAGCCAGATCCGGAGGGGCTGGGCCCGCCAAAGGGTCGCGGACATGTAAAAAGGAAGGGCGACTCGCTGAACGTCCTACACCGGACGCTGCGGTTACAAGCGATGTGCGGTTTATGTCAGGATCGATCGCGGGAGGAAACCCGATGAGCGATGCCCTGGTGAGCTATGAAGTCTCGGACGGCATCGCCGTCCTCGCGCTCACCGACCCGCCCGCCAACACGTACTCGTACGACACGATGCGACGCCTGGATGCGCTCGTCCTCGAGGCGCGGATGGACGACGCGGTGCACGTCATCGTGCTGCGCGGCGCGGGCGAGAAGTTCTTCTGCGCCGGAGCCGACATCCGCATGCTGTCGTCGGTCACGCCGCGGTTCAAGTACTTCTTCTGCCTGCACGCCAACGAGACGCTGAGCCGCCTCGAGCAGACCCCGAAGCTCGTGATCGCCGCCCTCAACGGCCATTGCGTCGGCGGCGGGCTGGAGATCGCGATGGCCGCCGATTTGCGCTGGGCGCGCAAGGGCGCGGGGAAGATCGGCCTGCCCGAAGTGAATCTGGGCGTGCTGCCGGGAACGGGAGGCACGCAGCGCCTGACCCGTCTGGTGGGAAAGGCGCGGGCGATCGAGCTCATGGTGACGGGGCGGCTCCTCGATTTCGAAGAGGCGGTGGCCCTCGGACTCGTGACCGGCACCGTCGACGCCACGGACGCGGAGCATTTCCTGTCCCGGGTCAAGGAGAAGGCATGGGAATTCGTGCCCCCCGGCCGCGCCTCTAAGGCCGTCGGGGCGATCAAGCGCGCGGTGCAGACCGGGTCGGAGATGGCGTTCCAGGAGGCGCTGGCCCTCGAGCGCGAGCTGCAGCAGCAGCTCTTCGAGTCCGAGGATGCTCGGGAAGGCCTCGCCGCCCACCTCGAAAAGCGCAAACCGGCGTTCAAGGGACGGTGAGCGGGCGGGCCATGGACACGGTCCGGTTCGAAGACAAGGATGGCGCGCGCTGGGTCACGCTCGACCGACCCCCCGTGAACGTCCTCGACATCGCCACCATCGAAGCGCTGGCTGCCGCCCTCGCGCCCCTGACCGATCGCCGTGACCTCAAGGCGGTCGTGCTGCGCTCCGCCATCCCCCGGACCTTCTCCGCGGGCGTGGACGTCCGTGACCACACGCGCGAGCGCGTGACCACGATGCTGGCCGCCTTCCACGGGGTCTTCCGGCAGTTGGACGCGCTTCCGCAAGCGACCATCGCCGCCGTGGATGGCACCTGCCTCGGCGGGGGCTGCGAGCTCGCCGCCTTCTGCGACGTCACGTTGGCCACGCCGCGCTCCGTATTCGGCCAGCCCGAGATCGACGTCGGCTGCTTTCCTCCGCTCGCGTCGGTCGTGCTGCCGCGGATCGCGCCCCGCGCGGCGGCCGAGTTGATCCTCACCGGCGCTCCCATCGGCGCCGGGGAAGCGGCCCGCGTGGGGCTGATCTCGCGGGTGGTCGAGGACCTCGACGCGGAGACGCGCCGCCTCGTCCGCCTGCTCGCCGGCAAGAGCGCCGCCATCCTCAAGCAGGCCCGCCGGGCCCTGCGCGACGGCGCCGACGGCAGCTTCCGCGAGGCGCTGGCGCGGATCGAACGCCTTTACGTCGAGGGTCTGCTGGCCACGGAAGACATGGACGAGGGAGTGCAGGCGTTCCTGGAGAAGCGCCCCCCGCGCTGGAAGGATGGCTGAGAGTTACCGCGGATCCACGGTCCGCAGGTAGGCCGCGGCGGCGGCGGCTTCGCGCGCCCGCAGGGCCACGCAGCCGCGCACCTCTTCCTCGCGCATGACCAGCTCCTTGTCCGTTCCGGCCACGTTGCGCTTGGGGTCGGCGTAGAAGTCGTGGACGGCGGCCAGGCGGTCTTCCGAGCAGGCCTGACCGAGGGCAAAGCTGGGGAGGAAGGCCAGGAACATCGGCGGCAGCCGCTGCGCGAGCTCGTCATAGTGCCGGCGGTGGTAGGCGAACACGCGCTGCGAGCCTTCCGCCGACGAAGCCATCGACTTGATCAGGGCTCCGCCTTCCTGGAAGGTCATGCCCGGAATGGTCAGTGCCTCGTCGGTCAGCGCCGGATCGCGGAAGCGGCCGAGCGCGGTGAACAGGCGGGTGCGCTCGACGGGCACGGTCGTCGCGTCGAGCCGCTTGCGGATCCGGTCGAACAAGGCGCGATCGCCGGCGGTGGCGGCGGCGATCTCGAGCGCCGCGCCGGCCAGGGCTGCGTCCACGCGAGCCGGATCGGCCAGATACGCGTTCACCACTTCGCGCGCGTAGGCCTGGATCCGTGGATCGTTCCCGTACACAGAGGCCCACCACAGCAGCGTGGGCCGCAGGGCGGCCACGGATTCCGGCTCCCCCGGGCGGGAAGCCGGACCGATGCGCTCCAGCGCACGGCCGAGCGTCTTCTGCACGTAGGTCGCGAAGGAGTTGCGCGTCTCCGGCGTGATCAGCGCCGTCTTCGCCTCCTCGAGCGCGGTCACCACCGCGGAGACGACGAGCGGATCCGGATCGGCGGCGAAGGCGGCCAGCAGGCGGAGATAGTCGCCGCCGTGAACCATCCCCGCGTCGAGCAAGGCGGAGAGGTTGCCCACGAAGCCGATGCGCTCGCGCGTGTCGAGGCGGGTGGCGGCCTGCTCGGCCATCGTGGTCAGCAGGGGCCGGGCGACGCTCCAGCGGTAGTAGCCACGCTCGCCGGCGCTCGCGTGGATCCAGTCCACGGGGCTGGACACCCCGAGCTTGAAGTCCTGCGCCGCCGAGGTCAGCAGGATCGTCTTCGTCTGGACGACTCCTCCTTCCGCGTACTTCAGGCCGACCGGGATCTGCCATTGCCCCGGCGGCGGCTTCACGCCTGCGAGCACGAAGCGCTGCTGGGCAAGGCGGACGGACTTGCCCTCGTCCACGAGGACCGCGCTCACCAGGGGCACGCCCGGCTGATCGAGGAAGGTGGCCATGGGCTTGCCCATGTCCTTGCCCGACGCCCTGGAGAGCGCGCTCCAGAGGTCGGCCGCGATGGAGTTTCCCCACTCGTGGGCGGCCAGGTAGTCGCGGATGCCCTTGCGGAACAGATCGGGGCCGAGCCAGGCCTCGAACATGCCCAGCACGGCCTCGCCCTTCTGGTAGGCCAGCTCGTCCGCGGCCTGAAGCAGGTTGTCCATGGCCCCCACGGGCTGGCGGATGGCGCGGGTGGTGAGCCGCGCGTCGGTGTTCATGGCCTTCTGCGCCCCCTCGACCGACCGCACCTCGACCTCCGTCTCCGGGAACGCCTCCTGCGTGACCTTGTCGCCCATCCAGGAAGCGAAGGACTCGTTGAGCCACAGGTCGTCCCACCAGGCCATGGTGACGAGATCGCCGAACCACATGTGCGCCATCTCGTGCGCGGTGACCTCGATCAGCAGGCGCCGCTGCGCGACGCTCGCGCCGGCGGGGTCGATCAGGAGGATCTGGTCCGCGAAGGTGATGGCGCCCGGGTTCTCCATCGCGCCCGGCCAGTACTCGGGTACCGCGAGGAGGTCGAGCTTCTCGAACGGGTAGGGCCGGCCGAAATAGCGCTCGAGGGCGGCGAGGAGGGCGGGCGCCACGCGCGCCGCCTCCGCCGCCAGGGCGCTCTTCCCCTTCACGGTGACGACGCGGCCGGGCACGGACAGCCCCGCGATCGGCACCGTGTCGAACGGGCCCACCGCCATCGCGAGCAGGTATGAGGGGAGCGGCGGCGTGCGCTTGAAGACGACCGTCCGGGTCGCGCCGCCGGGCGTGTCGCTTTCGACCGGCGTGTTGGAGACGGCCAGGTCCGCGGCCGGCACCACCAGCGTGAGCTGGTAGGGAATCTTGAACGACGGCTCGTCCCAGCACGGGAAGGCCCGCCGTGCATCCGTCGCTTCGAACTGGGTGAAGGCGTACCCGTCGCCACCGGCCTGAGTGCGATAGAGCCCCACGGAGTGAGGGTCGAAAGGGGCCTTGAACTCCAGGTCGAGGGTGTAGTTGCCGGGCGCGATGGGGCGATCGGGCTGAATGCGGACAACCCCTCGCCCTCCCGCGGCCTGCCGCACGCTCACCTCGCCCGCCGGTCCCCGCAGCTTCAGGACGGAAAGCACCGGGCCGTCGGCGTGGAACGCGAAGCTGGAGGCGGGTCGCGCGACCCTCAGCTCGACGTGGGCGGAGCCGGTGAACTCGGCCCGAGCGGGATCCACGGTGAGGCGAACGGACTCGAACGTCGGCACCACGTCGCGGCCAAGACGGCTGGGGTCCGTCTGGGCGGAGGCGAGCGGCGCGCTCGCGGCGAGGATGACGGCGAGTGATGGGATGAAGCGCGGGCGCACCGTGGCCTCCTTGGGATGGTCCAACTTACCTGATAAAAGAAGAAGGCGTGCGCCTCCTCATCCACGACGCCCGTCTGGTCGCCACCATGGACGATGCGCGCCGGCGCCTGCCCGGCGGCTGGGTCCTGATCGAGGATGATCGCATCGCGGGGGTGGGATCGGGAGAGCCTCCGGCCACGCCCGTGGACCGCCGCCTGGACGCGCGCGGCAAGGTCGTCCTGCCCGGCCTCGTCAACACGCACCACCATCTGCCGCAGACCCTCACCCGCAACGTCCCCCGCGTGCAGGAGGCGCCGCTGTTCCGGTGGCTGGTCGAGCTCTACGAGGTGTGGCGGGGCACGGACGCGGAAGCGGTGGAGGTGGCGGCGCGCGTCGGCCTCGGTGAGCTGCTGCTCACCGGCTGCACGACCTCGACGGACCACCTCTACCTCTTCCCGCGCGGGCACGAGCGTCTCATCGACGCCGAGATCGGCGCCGCCCGCGACCTCGGCATCCGCTTCCACCCGACGCGCGGGTCGATGAGCCGCGGCCAGAGCCAGGGCGGCCTGCCCCCCGACGACGTGGTGCAGGCGGAGGACGTCATCCTCGCCGACTCCCGCCGGCTCATTCGCGAGTACCACGACCCGCGGCCGCGGGCGATGACGCGGATCGCCCTCGCCCCTTGCTCGCCCTTCTCCGTGACGGACGACCTGATGCGCCGCACCGCCGACCTCGCGCGCGAGCACGGGGTTCGCCTCCACACGCACCTCGCGGAGACGAAGGACGAGGAGACGTACTGCCTCGAGATGTACGGCGTGCGCCCGGTGGAGTACGTGCGGCGCCTGGGCTGGCTGGGAGCGGACGTGTGGATGGCGCACTCGGTCCATCTCTCCCCGGAGGAGGTCGCGCTGTTCGGGGAGACGCGAACGGGCGCCGCCCACTGCCCCTCCTCGAACTTCCGCCTCGGCTCCGGGATCGCTCCCGTGCGCGCGCTCCTCGACGCGGGGGCGCCGGTCGGGCTGGGGGTCGACGGCTCGGCGAGCAACGACAGCTCCAACATGCTCGCGGAGGCGCGCCAGGCCCTGCTCGCCCACCGCATCGGCCAGGATCCCGGGCGGTGGCTCTCGGCGGAGGACGTGCTCTGGATGGCGACGCGGGGCGGCGCGGCCTGCCTCGGACGCGACGACATCGGGAGCCTGGAGAGCGGCAAAGCGGCGGACCTCGTGATGATCGACACGCGCCGGTTGTCCTACGCGGGTGCGTCCAGCGATCCGCTGGCCGCGCTCGTCTTCTCGCCCTTTCCCGAGCCCGCGGACACCGTCATCGTGAACGGGCGCATGGTGGTGGAAGGTGGGGCGCTGGTCGGGGTCGACGTGCCCGCGCTGGTGGCGCGCGCGGACGCGATCTCGGAGAGGATGCTGCGGCAGGCCTCCCGGGCGACGGGCAAGGACTATTTCACGGCGCCACACTAGAATTCCGCGATGCTCGCGCGCGGGATCCGCAGCTACCACCGGCCGACGCGACTCGAGGAGGCGCTGAGCCTCGCTCGGCAGGGCGCCATCCCGCTGGCCGGGGGGACGCGTCTGTTCGCCGCCGACCGCGAGGTGCCGAACGTCCTCGACCTGTCCGCGCTCGGGCTGGGCCGCATCGAGATGGTGGACGGGGACCTGCGCATCGGGACGATGGTCACGCTCCAGGACGTCATCGACTCGCCGCTCGTCCACGAAGCGACGGCCGGACTCCTGCCCGCGGCCGCGCGGGCCCACTCCGCATCGCGCATGATCCGCGGCATGGCGACGGTGGGCGGCGAGGCCGTCCACGGGGCCCACGACTCCGAGGTGGTGGCGGCGCTGCTCGCCCTCAACGCCATCTTCGAGGTCGCTCTCCCCTCCGGGACTCTCGAAAGCCCGGCCCTGCGCTTCCTGCGCGATCCGGCCGAGGACCTGGGAGAGGGCGGCCTGCTCCAGGCGTTGATGATCCCGGGCGTGCCGGAGGGGGCGGCCCTGGAGCGGGTGGCCGTGCTCCCATCCGCGCCCGCGCTCGTGGCCGTCGCCGTCACCATCTCCTTCGCCGGCGAGAAGTGCGCGCGCGCCCGGATCGCCCTCACCGGTCTCCGCGTGCGCCCGGCGCGCATCCCCGAGGCGGAAGCGCGCGTCGAAGGCAGCACCGGCGACGCGGCCGCGCTGCAGAAATGCCTCGATCAGATCGCCGCCCGCGCCCAGTTCCGCGACGACGCCCACGCGCCCGCGAGCTACCGCCGCGACGTCGGCCTCGTCCTCGCCCGGCGCGCGCTGGAGCGCGCGATCGCCCAGGCGCGCGGCGCGCCCAAGGCCGCCCCTCCCCAGCCCCGTCCGCCCCAGCCGCTGCGCCTTCCCAACGAGCTCCCCTACTTCACCTCGGGCATGGTCGAGATGTGGATCAACGGCGAGCGCCGCAAGGCGGCGGCGGAGGCGCGCACCACGCTGCTCGACCTTCTGAGGCGAGAGGGTCTCCGCGGCGTCAAGCACGGCTGCGAGACGGGGGAATGCGGGGCGTGCACGGTGCTGCTGGACGGACGGCCCGTCAGCTCGTGCCTCACGCTGGCGCTGCGGGCCGAGGGGCGGTACGTCCAGACGGTGGAAGGGCTCGGAACGCCCGACGCCCTCCATCCCGTGCAGCAGGCCTTCGTGGACACGGGGGCGATCCAGTGCGGCTACTGCACCCCCGCCATGGAGCTCTGCGCGAAGGCCCTGCTCGACGCGGTGCCCCAGCCCACGGAGGCGGACGCCCGCGACGCCCTGGCCGGCTGCCTCTGCCGCTGCACGGGTTACGTCAAGCCCGTCGAAGCGGTGATGCGGGCGGCGGCCCGCGCCAGCGCGAACAGGTCCTGACCGCCGCCCAGCGATCGCCTCGGCTCAGCGCTCGGCGCGGTCCTTCTTGTCGAGGATGTAGCGGATCGTGAGGTTGGCGCGGGTGTCGACGTCACCCGGCGCGTATTTCCACTGGCGCACCGCGGCGGCGGCCGCTTCGCGCAGCTCCTCGGGCCCCTTCACGACCTTGACGTCCGTGACGTCTCCCGCGGCCGTGATGAGCACGTCGAGGACGACGCGGCCCTCGATACCACTCTTCTTCGCGTCCGCCGGATAGGCCGGCTGTACCTTCTGGACGATCTTGCGCTCGCGCAGCGTCCTCTTCGGTGCCGTCGCCGAGGCCTCGGCAGCTCCCCGCGACCGCAGGGGGACTGCGGTCACCACCGCCGCTCCGGCCAGCGCTACCACCGCCGCCGAGGCGGCGAGGGCCGCCCACGTTCGTGTTCTTGGCATCGTGTCCTCCTTCATCAAGGCGTCCACTCGGCTCTCCAGGTGCGGCGGAGAGAACAGTGCGGCCGCCGGCGGCGGCACGCCGTCCGCCCGCGCGAAGGCGAGCAAGGTCTCGAGATACCTCCGCCGCTCTCCGGTGCGCGCCACCACCTCCGCATCGACGACCAGCTCGCGGGTGAGGCGGATGCGTGCGCGCAGCCAGGCCACCGCGGGATGGAACCAGAGGAGCGCGGCGATCAACTCCTCGAACACGGCCGCGCTCCAGTCTGCGCGCCGAACGTGCCGCAGCTCGTGCAGCAGGACGTCGAGCTGGCCGGACGGCGGCAGCGCCAGCATGCGTTGCGGCAGGAGAACCACCGGACGGAGCGTCCCGTAGGTGGCCGGCACCTCGACCGCGCTCGTGAGGCAGAGGCGGGCCTTCGCCCCCGCCTCCCGCACCGCGCCCGCGATCATGCCGGCATCGAGATGATCCTCGGCGGGAGCGGCGCCCTTGCGCCAGCGCCGCAGGCGCGCGAGGCCGAGGGCCAGACGGGCCAGACGCAGCGCCGTGCCTCCGGCGAGCAGGACGACGATGGCGCCCGCCCAGGGAAGGGCGGCGCCGTGGCCGCTCGCGCCGTCGGTGACCAAGGTCTCACCGCCGGCCACGGGGATGGGCGGACCCGTCCAGGGTTGGAGGACGGGCAGGAGAAGGGAAACGAGCAGGAGCAAGCGCCACCATCCGAGGAGTGCCACGGCCGCGCGCAGCCGGGTCAAGCGCGCGAGCCCGGCGCCGGCGACGACGACCACGGCCACCTGCGCGGAGTGCGCCACGAGGTTGGCCAGGAAAGTCGCGGCGCTCACCGGCGTTCCTCGCGGACGCGCCGCGCGAGGGCCTCCAGCTCGGCCTTGGTCAGCCGCCGGTCCTCGAGCAGGTGGACGAGCAGGGGTTCCGTGGCCCCGTTGAAGACGCGCTGCACGAACTCGCGCACCATCGCGCGGACCACCTGCCCCCGGGGACGCGCGGCCTGGTACACGAACGAGCGCCCCTCCGCGCGCTTGCGCAGGTAGCCCTTGCGCTCCAGGACGTTCATCATGGTCAGCACGCTCGTGTAGGCAATGCGCCGGCGCGCGCGCAGGGCCTCGTAGACGTCACGGACGGTGGCCTCTTCGCGCTCCCACACCAGCTTCATGATGTCCAGCTCGTGCGGGGTGAGGGTGGTCGCGACCGGTCTCATTTCTAGTTAATTAGTACTAATCAGGCCGAGGTGTCAAGCCCTTTCTGCAGGGGCTCCGCGGACCAGCCGCCTCATCGTATTCGCTTGCCTACGACCGCCGGTCGTGGAATCCTCGCGCGCGATGTCGGACCTGAAGACGGTCGGCCGGTCGGAGCGGCGCGTGGACAGCGTCAAGCTGGCCACCGGGCGCGGCACGTTCGTCGACGACATCGAGATGCCGGGAATGCTGCACGCGCGCATCCTCCACTCCCCGCACGCGCACGCCCGCATCACCCGCATCGACGCCAGCCAGGCCCGCGCCATGCCCGGGGTCGTCTGCGTCCTCACGCACGAAGACGTGCCGCGCGTGCCCTACACCACCGCCGGTCAGGGCTGGCCCGAGCCTTCGCCCTACGACGCGGTGATGCTCGACCACAAGGTGCGCTTCGTGGGAGACCGCGTGGCCGTGGTGGCCGCGGACGACCTGGAGCTGGCCCAGCGCGCGTGCGAGGCCATCAAGGTCGAGTACGAGGTCCTGCCCGCCATCCTGGATCCGGAGAAGGCCATGGCGGAAGGGGCGCCCGTCATCCACGACCAGGCGGATGCCTCCGGCATCAAGGACCCCGCCCGCAACCTGGCCGCGGAGATCGTGGCCGAGGTGGGCTCGGTCGAGCGCGGCTTCGAGGAGGCGGAGCGGGTCTTCGAAGCGACCTACCGGGTACCGTACGTCCAGCAGTCGTCGATCGAGCCGCACGCCACCATCACCTGGCTCGACGAGGACCATCGGCTGGTCGTGCGCACCTCCACCCAGGTGCCCTTCCACGTCCGCCGCATCATCGCGCCGCTCCTCGGGATCCCCTTGCGGCGGATCCGGGTGATCAAGCCGCGCATCGGTGGCGGCTTCGGGGGCAAGCAGGAGATCCTGATCGAGGACCTCTGCGGGATGCTGACCCTGCGCACGAGCCGCCCTGTCCGGCTCGAGTACACGCGCGAGGAGGAGCTGACGGCGGCGCGCACCCGCCACCCGCAGATCGTCACCGTGAAGAGCGGCGTGCGCGACGGCCGGCTGACCGCCCTCGAGATGCGCGTCCTCGAGAACACCGGCGCCTACGGCACCCACGCCCTGACCGTGATGAGCGTGACCGGCAACCGCGCGCTCTCCCTGTACCGCTGCCCGAACCTGCGCTACGAGGCCCGCGCCGTCTATACGAACCTGGCCGTGGCCGGCGCCTTTCGCGGGTACGGCTGCCCCCAGGGCTTCTTCGCCCTCGAGAGCCACGTCGACGAGGTCGCGGCGGCGCTGGGCGACGATCCCCTCGAGTTCCGGACGCGCAACCACGTCCAGGAGGGCGACGACCAGCCGATCGCCGAGGTGCTGGGCGAGGGCAAGGAGGGATTCAAGCAGATCATCCGCTCCTGTGGCCTCCCCCAGGCCATCCAGCTCGGAGCCAAGGCCATTGGTTGGACGGAAAAGCGAAGGCAGTACGGCGCCGGCAGTGGCTCGAGCTTCGATGGCTCGGAAACCATCGATCTCGCAATGCACCGATCGAAGGGACGAAGGCAGGCCACGGACCGCGCCGCCGAGCCGGATTCACTTCGGCGAGGCGGCGGGGGGTCTGGGGGCCGCGACGCAGCGGCCCCCAGCTCAATACGCCGCGGCGTGGGTATGGCCATAGTTATGCAGGCCTCGGGGATCCCAGGGGTAGACATGGGCGCCGCGTCGATAAAGATGAACGAGGACGCGTCCTTCAACCTCCTGGTGGGGGCGACGGACATCGGCACCGGCGCCGACACCATGTTCTGCCAGCTCGCGGCGGAGGCGCTGGGCGTGCCCGTCGAGAAGATCATCCCCTACTCCTCGGACACGGACATGACGCCGTTCGACCCCGGCGCCTACGCCTCGTCCACCACCTACATCTCGGGCCGGGCGGTGGAGAAGGCGGCGCGGGCGGTGCGTGAGCAGATCACCGCCGTCGGCGCACGCATGCTCGAGGAGAAGCCGGAAGACCTCGTGCTGCACGGGCAGAAGGTGTGCGCCAAGGACGGCCGCTTCGTGACCTACGAGCAGGTCTGCCTGTCGTCCCTCTACCAGAAGGACCAGTTCCAGATCATGGCCACCGCGTCCCACATGTCCTACGAATCCCCGCCCCCCTTTGCCGCCGTGTTCGTCGAAGTCGAGGTGGACACGGAGACGGGGGCGGTGCGCGTGCTCAAGGTCGTCGAGGCCGTGGATTGCGGGCAGGTCGTGAACCCGCACATGGCGGAAGGGCAGATCGAAGGGGCGGCCATCCAGTCCGTCGGCTACGCGCTGTACGAGCGGATGCCCTTCGACGCCAGCGGGCGCATGCAGTTCCGCTCCTTCCGCGATTACACGATCGCGAGCGCGATCGACGTCCCCGAGATCGTCTCGATCCTGGTGCCGACGCACGAGCCGACGGGGCCCTTCGGGGCCAAGGCCATCGCCGAGATCCCGATCAACGGGCCCGCCCCCGCCATCGCCAACGCGGTCTTCCATGCCACCGGGTTGCGCCTGCGCGAGATACCCCTCACGCCGGACCGGGTCCTGGCCGCGCTCCGCGCCGCGCCGGGCGCGGTGTCCTGACCCTCGTCGTCGCCCGGCCGCCACCCCCGCCCCCTCCGACGCCGCGCGTCCGATGTTGCGCGCCCCGGCTCCGCCGGCGGTGGCCGGCGGGCATAATGGCCTGGGATGCCCACGAAGCCGCTCCTGGACGGCGATCCCCTCTGGTACAAGGACGCGATCCTCTACGAGCTGCACGTCCGCGCGTTCTCCGATTCGAACGCGGACGGCATCGGCGACTTCGCCGGCCTCACGGCCAAGCTCGACTACCTGCAGGACCTCGGCGTCACCGCCATCTGGCTCCTCCCGTTCTATCCCTCGCCGCTCAAGGACGACGGCTACGACACCGCCGACTACCTCAACATCCACCCCTCGTACGGGACGCTCCGGGACGTAAGGCGCCTCCTGCGCGAGGCCCACGGGCGCGGGCTGAAGGTCATCACCGAGCTCGTCCTCAACCACACCTCGGACCAGCACCCCTGGTTCCAGCGCGCGCGCCGGTCGCCGCCGGGGAGCGCCGCCCGCGGCTTCTACGTCTGGAGCGACACCGCCGAGCGCTACGCGGACGCGCGCATCATCTTCAAGGACTTCGAGCATTCGAACTGGACGTGGGACCCGGTGGCGGCGCAGTACTACTGGCACCGCTTCTACGCGCACCAGCCCGACCTCAACTGGGACAACCCGCAGGTGCGCCGCACCATGTTCCAGGTCGTCGACTTCTGGCTGGGCGAGATCGGCGTGGACGGGCTGCGGCTGGACGCCGTGCCCTACCTCTTCGAGCGCGAGGGCACGAACTGCGAGAACCTGCCCGAGACCCACCAGGCCCTCAAGGAGCTGCGCGCGCACATCGACTCGAAGTTCAGGGGGAAGATGCTGCTGGCGGAAGCCAACCAGTGGCCGGAGGACGCCGTCGCCTACTTCGGGAGCGGCGATGAGTGCCACACCGCGTTCCACTTCCCGCTCATGCCGCGGCTGTTCATGGCCATCCAGACCGAGGACCGCCATCCGGTCGTGGACATGCTGGAGCAGACGCCGCCCATCCCGGAGAGCTGCCAGTGGGTGCTCTTCCTCCGAAACCACGACGAGCTGACCCTGGAGATGGTGACGGACGAGGAGCGCGACTACATGTACCGGGCCTACGCCCAGGACGCGCAGGCCCGCATCAACCTCGGCATCCGCCGCCGCCTGGCTCCCCTCCTCGGCAACAGCCGGCGCAAGATCGAGCTGATGAACGGCCTGCTCCTCTCCCTGCCCGGCACGCCCGTCGTCTACTACGGCGACGAGATCGGCATGGGCGACAACTTCTACCTGGGCGACCGCAACGGCGTGCGTACGCCGATGCAATGGAGCCCCGACCGCAACGCGGGCTTCTCCCGCGCCAACTCGCAGCGGCTGTACTTCCCCGTCATCATCGACCCCGAGTATCACTACGAAGCCGTCAACGTCGAGGTGCAGCACAGCAACCCGCAATCGCTCCTGTGGTGGATGAAGCGCACGCTGAGCCTGCGCAAGCAGCACAAGGCGTTCGGCCGGGGCAGCCTCGAGTTCCTCTACCCGGACAACAACAAGATCCTGGCCTTCCTGCGCACGTACGCGGACGAGCGCATCCTGGTGGTGGCGAACCTCTCTCGCTTCCCGCAGCACGCGGAGCTGAGCCTGCCCGCCCTGCGCGGGCTCCACCCGGTCGAGATGTCCGGCCGCAGCGCGTTCCCTCCCATCGCGGACGGTCCCTACCCCATCTCCCTGGGGCCGCACGGACTGTTCTGGTTCGCGCTCGAGAAGGCGGCGCCCACGACCAAGCCGGTGCACCTGCCCGCCGCCCCCGAGGCCTGGCCGGAGGTCACCTGGACGGAAGACTGGCAGGAGCATTTCGCGGAGGACCTCGGCCGGCGCATCGCCCCCGTCCTCGCCGCCGCGCTGCGGTCCCGCTCCTGGTTCTGGGGCAAGTCGCGCGAGCTGATGCGGGCCGAGATCGCGGACGTCGTCCCCGTGCACGATCTGGCCGTGATCGCGCTGGTGCAGACCGACTACGTCGAGGGCGAGCCGGAACGCTACCTGCTCCCCGTCGGCGCCGCTCTCGGACGCCGGGGCGAGGAGCTGGCGGCGCGGAGCCCCGGCGCCGTCCTGGCCCGGCTGCGCGACGACAAGGGCGCTCCCGCCGGCGTCCTCTACGACGCGGTCTGCGACCGCGAGTTCTGCGAGTCCCTGCTCGACGTCATGGGCCGGCGCTCCGCGGTCAAGGCAGGGCTTGGCGAGCTCGAAGGCTGGTCGGATCGGCAGATCCGCAAGACGACCCGCCAGTTGCAGGCGGACCGCGTCTCCGGACAGGTCACGGTGGCGGCGGGCGATGCCTCCGTCACCTTCGGGTCACGCTTCGTCCTGCGGCTCATTCGCCGCCCGGAGGACGAGCACCCGGACCTCGAGCTCGTGCAGTTCCTGGCCGAGCATGGTTTCGCGCACTGTCCTCCCGTACGCGGCGCCATCGCCTACAAGACGCCCAGCGCGACGTCCACGCTGGCCGTCCTCCAGGATTACGTGCCGCACGAGACCGACGGATGGCTGCTCACGCTCGACGAGCTGGGACGCTATTCCGAGCGCATCCTCACGGGATCGGCGCCCCCCCCCATGCCCACCGAGGCCACCGCTGACCTGGCCGCGCGCGACCTCCCCGAGGAGGTCCGCCGGTCCATCGGCCCCTTCCTGCAGACGGTCGAGCTGCTCGCCCAGCGCACGGCGGAGATGCACACGACGCTGGGCTCGGATCCCGTCGATCCCCGCTTCGCGCCGGAGCCGTTCTCGGCCCTGTACCAGCGCTCGCTCGTCCAGTCCGTGCGCAACCTCGGGCGCTCCGTGCTGCACCGCCTGCGCCGCCGGCTGCGTTCCCTGCCCGAGGTCGTACAGGCGGAGGCCCAGCGGGCGGTGTCGCTGGAGGCCGAGATCCTCAAGCGCTCGCGCACGGCCTTCGAGACGCGCTTTCGCTCGAAGCGCATCCGGTACCACG
>WNGB01004500.1_pt1 | contig 21234 bp, 27 predicted proteins | sample 5400681 | NCBI WGS metagenome assembly WNGB01 (sample SAMN13153367, study PRJNA577476) | soil metagenome | isolation source: 115 cm soil or saprolite under grassland replicate 2 | place: USA:California | collected 2016-06-15
CGGTGCCCCCGGGGGGAGTCGGACCAGACCTCCGCAGATTGGTGCGGCTCCGACGGCGGCTTAGGTTGCGCCTGAAGCACTCGGCCTGAGCCGAGGAGGCTGTGTTTGGGGAGGGGAGCTCGGTTAGCGGCACCGACATGCGGCCACGCCTTGATCGGGGACCGCGCCGGCCTCGACACGAAGCTCGCTCGCCATCCTCGCCCGGACACCCGAAGTGGCACGCCAAGGCCCGTGTGCGCGCATGCACACCCCCTCGGGATGCGTGCATCATTTCCGGGCGAGAGGAGCACGATGGACGACGGTTCGCTGGCCGACCTCCTCCGGACGACGATTGATGCCCGCGTACCCGGTATCGCCGTCACGGTCGTTGACGCCGACGGTGTCCGCGGGACCGCGGCGGCGGGCGCCTCCGACCTCAAGTCCGGAACCGCCGCCTCGCCCGGGATGGCCTGCCCGTGGTTCTCCATGACGAAGATCGTGACGGCGACGGCGGCGATGCGGCTTCACGAGCGCGGTCTGCTCGATCTCGACGAGCCCGTGGGGCCCCTCGTCCCCGCGACCTCCGTGCTCCGTCCTGCCCGTGACGCCGCGCGGATCACTCCTCGTCACCTGCTGTCGCACAGCTCGGGCATCGCGAACCCGATCCCCGTCTCCTGGATCCACCGTCCCGAGGAGCCGGCGCCCGAGCTGAGCGCCTTCGTCGAGCGCCTAGTGCGCAAGCACCCCAAGCTCCGGTTTCAACCCGGGACGCGGTCGAGCTACACGAACGTGGGGACCCTTGTCTTGGGCGCCGCCATCGAGCGCGTCTCTTCGACTCCCTTCCCCGAGCTGATTCGGCGTGAGGTGCTCGATCCCCTCGGGATGGGACGGACCGGGTTCGCGTACTCGGACGAGACCGTCCGCGCCACCGGGTATCACCCCAGGCGCAGCGTGATGCGGTTCCTGCTCCCGCGCTGGGTCGTCGGCGAACCGGTCGGGCGGTGGGTGACCCTTCGACCCTTCCTCGTCGACGGGGCACCGTACGGCGGCCTGGTCGGGCCGGTCGATGACATCGGCCCATTCCTTTGCATGCACCTTCGCGAGGGCGAGGTCAACGGCGTGCGACTCCTGGAACCCGACTCGGTTCGCGAGATGCGAGAGATCAGGGTCCGGGGGAAGCGCTACGACCTCGGCCTCGGTTGGTTCCGCCAAGCGAAGCACCGAGACGCCGATCCGCCGTACGTCGAGCACCTCGGTGGGGGAGCCGGGTTCTGGAACGTCATGCGCGTGTACCCGACGCGAGGGATCGGTGTGGCGGTGATGGGTAACGCTACCCGCTACGATGTCGACGAAGTCGCTCGTTTGGCGCTGTTGCCGTAGCGCGCGTCCGGGGAGGCGGGGGGCTTGGACCAGGCCTGCGACGCCTGGTGCGACTGCGACAGCGGCTTCGCCTGCGTTTGAAGCGCTGACTCCGGCACGCCGGGCTGCATCGTTTCCGCTGTTGGACGTCGCCCCTGACCAAGATCCGGTTCCCAGCCGCGGAGAGCGTGAAGGGTTCAAGAATCATGATTCCACTTCACGCCGCCCAGCGATACTCGTGAATCGGGCCACCCAGCACGTCCCTTCGCTCCACCGGCGTTCGAGAGCTCCGGGGGATCCGTGGTGTTCGGTTTCCATCGGGGACCGCCAAGCGCAGTCCCCGGTGTGGCCTCCTCTATGTAGTGGCTCAGATACGCGCTGAGCACTCGCTCGAGGTGTCGACGACCGTAGATCAGAACATGGTCCAGGCACTCTCGCTGTACGGTCCTCACGAACCGCTCCGCGAAGGCATTCGCCTTTGGAGCCCGGATCGGTGTACGCACGACCCGGACGCCCTCGGTGCGGAAAACCTCGTCGAAGGGACCCGAGTACTTGGCGTCTCGGTCGCGCAGGAGGAACCGAACGGCCGAAAGCCGCTCGTTCATGGCGAGATTGCGGGCCTGCTGGGTGACCCACGCCGAATCGGGGTGCGCGGTGGCGCCCACGATATGCACCCGCCGGGTCGAGAGCTCGATGAAGAACAAGACGTAGATCGTCTTCAGCAACAGTGTCTCGACACTGAGGTGAAGAAGTCGCAGGCGACGATGCCTTTGGCTTGCGCGGCGAGGAACTCGCGCCAGGTCGGGCCGTCTCGGCGCGGCGCTGGCCCAAGGCCGGCGCGACGAAGGATCGTGCGGATCGTCGTGGCCGCGACGATGATGCCCAGGCCCTGAAGCTCACCCTTGATCCGCACGCACCCCCAGCGGGGGTTCTCCCTGGCGATGCGCACGATCAACGCCCTGGTGTCGGCGTCGACGGGCGGGCGTCCCTGTGGGGGACGATGCCTGTAGGTCCACTTGCGCCGAACGAGCTCCCGGGTGCCACCGCACCAGCGTGGCCGGGGTCACGATGAAAGCCGCCCAGCGCTCCCGGGGAAGCATCCTGGTCATCGCCGAGAGGAACAGCTTGTCCCTGCGATTCAGCTTGGGGCGCTTGATCTGCCGGCGAAGCACCGCGAACTCGTGGCGAAGGACCAGCACCTCAGCTTCGGCGTCCGAGGAGATCCCACTCAGCCGGAGAACGCGTCGGATGATCGCGTAGAGGAGCGCGTGGAGCATGGCGGAGGATGTTACGAGAACGCTGGTCGGCGCGGCGAATCGAGTTTCCGTGCCCGACAGGATGAACACTCGCCTTGAGCCCGAACGCCGACAAACTTGACCACGGTCAGCGCTGTCTACCAGATTAGACGGGTGGCCCTCGACTCGGAGTTGCTTCACCAGGCGCGACAGGCGCGGGACCGCGCATTCGACTCCAGTACGAGGCCGACCAGGCCCGGGTCGGATACCAGCACGCCATCAGGCGCCTCCACGCGGCCGGTGCATCCCTCCGGGAGATCGCGGAGGCGCTCGGGCTAGGCTACCAGCGGGTCCATCAGAGCGTTGACCCCGGATCCGGGAAGGGCGCCGTGAAGGAATGTCAGACCGACCGGGCGTGCAGCTTCTGCGGAGCCGCTCAGCGACAGGTCCGAAGGCTGGTGGCCGGCCCGGGCGTGTTCATCTGCGAGCGGTGCGTCGACCTCGCCGACGAGGTGGTTGCCGAAGGCGAAGCGCGGTCCAACCGGTGGACCCGGCTGGCTCCCGAGCGGGAACCTGCAGCGAGGTGCAGCTTCTGCGGCAAGCGCAGGCAAGACGTCACCGGGATGGTCGCCGCCCCAGACCGGCCCGCCATCGGCAAGTTCGGCCGGAAGCGGCAGGCACGGCGGTACCCGGGCGTGCGCGAGTGCTCGGAGTGCCTGGACCTGTGCCACGAGATCATGGCCGAGCAACGCGCGTAGAACCCCCTTTCGTCAGCCATGGTTGACAAACGCGCGACCGTCAACCTAAGCTGACGGGCGATGAGTGAGGCGACCAAGCTCGCGACCGCCGCCGGGAGCAAGGACCCCGCCACGGGGTTGCGGGCGGTGGCCGCCCTCCGGCGACTCCTGGAGAGCCTTGAGGCCCTGCAGGTCGGCAACGCCAGGGCCCAAGGATGGAGCTGGCAGGAGATCGCGGAGCACCTCGGGGTGAGCAAACAGAGCGTCCACAAGAAGTACACCCGGCGCCGACTCCTCGGGCGAGGCGGTTCGTGATGTTCGCGCGGTTCACCCCGCAGGCCAGGGAGGCCATGGTCCTCGCCCAAGAGGAATCCGCCCGGCTGCGACATCCTTGGCGGGACCGAGCATCTGCTCCTGGGCTACTCCGGCAGCCAGGCACGGCTGCGAGCAACGTGCTGGAAGGGCTTGGCGTCACCGCAGCGACAGTCGAGCGGGAGCTCATCAGGTGCCTCGGCGAGCCTCGTGGCGAGCAGATCCTCGGCGAGGAGGATGAGCGGGCCCTGCGAACCGTGGGAATCGACATGCAGGAGGTGCGGGCCCGCGTCGAGGAGACGTTCGGCCCCGGTGCGCTGGAGCGCGCCCGACCGGGAAGCTGCTGTCCGAGTGGTGGGGCTGCGCCTCGCATCCGAGGAAGGGTCGCCATGGACGAGCGCCGCGCCATCAAGGCGCTGCTCCGCCCCTGAGCCAGCCAGCGACCACAGTCCTCACCTGACCATCTTTCGATAGAGCCGGGCGACCACCTCCTGGACGTCCGGGTTCGAATGAGCTCCTGCCAGGGACATTCACGCTTTTCTCCTGTGAAACGGAGGGCCTGTAGGTCCCACTCCCGGTCGACCGACCGATTCGACGACGCGGGCCTGGTACATGACGACGATGAGGTTGGCCGTCCTCACCGTCAAGAAGCGGTGGGAGACGATCACGGTGATGGTGCCCGTCCGGTCATCGGCGCTCGCAACGCGCGCGAACCAGTCGAACGCCGGCACCGAGCCCCGATCGCCCGAACCCACCCGAAGCACGACATTGCGAAGCGCCGGCATGCGAGTGCACTTGGCCTTACACAATACGAACCCAAACCCGCTGGTAGAGGGCCCGACGCTCGTGCTTGCTTCGGTTCACGCCAAGACTCGGCGCGCCGGATACCGGAACTCGGCCGGGCGCTGGGAGCCTCATCAGGACTGTCGGCCCGAACTGGGGAGGCGGCCACTAGGATCGGACCCGACCAGGAGCCGAGATGACGAGCATCCAGCCGGAGTTGTGGGTCGACGCCCCGCGCGAGGCCCTCGCGTTCTACGAGGCCGCGTTCGGCGCCACCGTCCTTCACCGGGTGGGGGAAGGAGAGGACATCGTCGCTCAGCTCGGCGTGAGCGACGCAGCGTTCTGGGTGGCGCCCACGTCATCGACGATGAAGCGGTTGAGCCCTCGCGCAATCGGCGGCGCCACTGGCCGGACGCTTCTGGTGGTCGAGAATCCCGACGTGGTTGTTCGCCAAGCGGTGGCCGCCGGCGCGACGCAATCGTCTCCCGTGCAAGACGAGCACGGTTGGCGCCTCGGTCGGATCATCGACCCCTTCGGCCACGAATGGGAGATCGGCGCGCCTCTGGGAACCTGGCCACCGCCCTGAGCGGGCTCTGGAGGCGCCCTGACGGGGAGGGAGGCCAGGTTGTCGGAAGGATGGCGGCCCCGTGACGGGCTCTTCGTCCTCTCAGGCTCCTTGGAGGGTCCCCAAGGGCTACGAGCGTTGGCCGGTGCCGCGGGGACGTTGCGGCGTTACGTTTCGAGGCGAAGCCGAAGTGTGGGCGCGCAAGTTCACTTCCCACCCCATAATGGATCAATGTCATCCAGTGCTGACGAAGAGCCGCGCGTCTTTCGGGCCGAGGGCATCTCATACCTTCGGATTCCCGCCCCGGACCCGCGCCGCTCAGCGGCCTTCTTTGAGGGCGTGTTCGGCTGGAGGGTGGACGCTGATCGCGACGACCCGAGTTTCGAGGACGGCACTGGGCATGTCATCGGGCACTTCATGGCGGACCTGTCCGTTGCCGGCGAAGCAGGCGTACAGCCGTATGTCTTCGTCGAGCGGGTCGATGAGACGCTCGAGAAGGTCGTTGCTCACGGCGGCGAGGTAGTGAGGGCTCCGTACCCAGAAGGCGATCTGTGGGTGGCGACCTTCCGCGACCCAGCCGGAAACGTGATTGGGGTCTGGCAAAAGGGGCCATGGCGACGGACTGAGTAAAGAGGCCAGCCGTCAGCAGACCGGCACACGAGAGGCTCCAGGACCGTGCAGGCCGGAGAAGGTGGAACACCGGAGATCGCGCCCCCGTCAGTTTCAGAATCGTGCACTTTGCCTTTACATACGCCTGAGTCAGCGTGAGGGGCTCACAAATTACGACACGGCCTGTGAGCAGCAGCGTTGAGTAGCATCACCCACTCCGCTCATCCCACGGAGGAGGCACGGTGCTGCTCTCGCTCGTCTACTTCGCTTTGCGCTGGCTGCTGCAGGCACTGGCCCCGTCAGGTCGTGCCGATCTGGAACGGGAGGTGGAGCTGCTGGTCCTCAGACATCAGGTCAAGGTGCTCTCGCGCGGGGTCCGGAGGCCGCGCTTGCGTCGTCGTGACCGGATGCTGCTCGCCGCGGCCAGCCGGGTCCTCTCGCGGGATCGGTGGAAGACGTTCGTTGTGACCCCTCGAACCTTGCTCCGATGGCACCGGGAGCTTGTGCGCCGCAAGTGGACGTACCGGCGCCGTGGCCCGGGCAGGCCGCCGATCGATCCGGAGACGGTGGAGCTCATCTTTCGGATGGCGAGAGAGAACCCCAGGTGGGGCTACCCCAGGATCCGAGGCGAACTGCTGAAGCTCGGCGTCCGGGTGTCCGCCACGGCCATCCGGACCATCCTTCGCCGACATGGTCTCGGTCCTGCCCCTCGCCGGAGCGGCCCCTCGTGGAGCGAGTTCCTGAGGTCCCAAGCCCACGGGATCCTGGCGTTCGATTTCTTCACTGTCGAGACGGCGTGGCTCCGCACCTTGTACGTCTTGTTCGCGATCGAGCTCGGATCTCGCCGGGTCCATGTCCTCGGCGCCACGGCGACCCCGGACTCCGCCTGGGTGACCCAGCAGGCCCGGAACCTCGTCGTGGGGGAGCAGCTCCCGGACATCCGATTCCTGATCCGGGACCGGGACACCAAGTTCTCCGGTCCTTTCGATGAGGTGTTCCGGACCGAAGACGTCCGGATCATCAAGACGCCGATCCGGGCCCCGCGAGCGAACGCGTTCGCGGAGCGCTGGGTGAGGACAGCCCGTGGGGAGTGCCTGGACCACATCCTGGTGCTCGGCCGCCGTCATCTTGGGTGGGTCCTTCGGGAGTTCGTGGTCCATTACAACGGGAGCCGGCCCCACCGCGGCCTCGAGCTCAACGTACCCGAGTGGTCGACCGTCCAGGCCAACACCGTCGGCACGGTCAGCCGCCACGATCGTCTCGGTGGCGTGATCCATGAGTACTACAGAGAAGCAGCGTGACACCGGATAAGTGCACCCCTCACGCTGGCCAGGGCCGCGTGATGGCCAGGAATACGTCACCGAACTTTCGATCCAGAGCACTTAGGAACATCTCGGAGAAGACCCGGGTGCAGGTGAATAGCACGCAGCTGGGGATGTTCCTCAGGGGCAACGACCTCACCAACCCGATTTTGCTCTTCGTCCATGGGGAGCCCGGTATGCCGGAGTACTGGCTCACGCGCCGATACCCGATCCCTCTCGAGAAGCTTTTCACGGTTGCGTGGTGGGAACAGCGTGCGGCGGGGCTCTCGTATCGCACTCACATCCCCCCGGAGGACATGACCGCGGATCGGCGATCCGGCTTCGAATCGCCAGCAAGGCCTCCCGAACGGCCTTCAGCTCTTCTCGGTTGTTCGTGGTCTGCGGTTCAGCTGCGGCTCGCGCTTTAATCGTCCCGTCGGGCCACTCCACCTGGTACGCGCACGCGTTGACCCCCGGGTTGGGGGAACACGCCCCATCGGTGTACGCGGTCAGCGGCTCTTGGGGTCGGGTCGCGGCCTCGACCTGACCTGCCGGCGTTGCCTGGGTCGCCGTGGAGGCGGACTCGGTTCCGACGGGCCTTGGCTGCCGGTTTCCATCGGCAGGGTCCTGGAGCCAGCTCCACAGGCACACCGATCTCGCCGGTGGCGTGCAGATCCCGCGTCCCCTGTAATCTGTGCGGGTACTGGCCAACGTGGCGCGAGGATTCAGGTGTGGGCCTAGCACCCAAGACTGAGTTTGTCTTACGAGCCGACTCGCACCTCGCGTATCAGGTATTCGGTACCGGCAACGCGAAGGTGCTGATGCTCTATGGCGTGCCGTCGCATCTCGACTACTTCTGGGAATTTCCGATTCAGGTGCGGGTACATGAGCGGCTGGGCCTGCTAGCCAGAGTCGCAGTCTATGACTGGCGTGGATATGGCATGTCCGACCCGTTGCCCCAGGGCGGCTATCCGATTGAGGAACTCGCAGCAGACGCGCTCGCCGTCTTGGACGCCGCGCACTTCGAGCGCGCCGTCCTGTGGGGCGACTTCACCGGCGGAGCGGTGGCAGTCTGGCTGGCTGTTCACTGCCCGGCACGCGTCGATGGTCTCATCCTCGTCGACTCGTTCGCGAGAGTCCGCGCCGATGCGGGCTATGACATCGGTTTCAGCGAGGCGGAGGTTGCCGAACGACGCGCACTCTTTCAGGCCGCTTGGGGCACCGGCGCGTCGATCGAATTGGTCGCACCGAGCTTGGCGGCAGACGAGCACTTACGCGAGCAGTGGGCGCGATACGAGCGCATGAGTTGCACGCCGACTGCGATGGTTAAGGCGTTCGATGTGATGAGCTCCGTCGATGTTCGCGACCTGCTTTCCGAGGTCGCGGTCCCGACGCTCGTCGTCCATTCGGCGACGAACGGCGTAGTTCCTGTCGTGCACGGCCGTTACCTGGCCGAGCACATTCCCGGCGCAAGATACGTCGAAGTCGAAGCAGACGAAGTGTTCGAATGGACTACCGGAGGGGTCACCGGCGAAGTAGCGGAGTTCCTTACCGGTACACGGACGGCGGCACACGTCCATCGCTCGCTCCAAGTTGTGCTCTTCGCTGACGTTGTGGAGTCGACGAACCGGGTTGCGGCGATGGGTGACGACGCGTGGCGCGATCTTCTCAGTGACTTCCGCACCCTGGTCCGCACAGAACTTGATCGCTACAACGGACGAGAAGTCAGCATGCGAGGCGACGACTTCTTCGCGGTGGTCGGGAGTCCGTCGGTCGCCGTCGAGATCGCGCGCGCGATCAAGTCGGCAGCAGCGACACTCGGCCTCCGAGTGCGCTGCGGCATACACCTGGGCGAAGTCGAACACCACGGAGACGACTTCACGGGTATCGCGGTGCACATTGCCGCCCGCATAATTGGGGTCGCACAACCTGACGAGATCCTCGTCAGCCAAACCGTCCGCGACGCCCTTATCGGATCCGGCGTTGTACTGGCGAGCCGCGGAGTGCACGAGCTTAAGGGAGTCCCAGACCACTGGCACCTCTTCGCGCTTGAACACTGATCGCCGGAGGACGACCACCTCCCATATCTGCCTGATCCGCGACGCGCGCTGGATACGCGGTTCGCGACAGAACGCGCGCACGGAATGCCGACTGGGCCAGGTCTGCCGCCGCAGTGACTTCCGGATTCAGCCCGAGCGGACTCCGAAGGGTGCGGCAAGGAAGCTCCGCCATGCGGCGGAGGGTCTGAGCGCCGGGAGCAGGTGTTCCAGGAGCACCTTCTTGGCCTGGGGGGTCAGATCCCCGCCCGCGCGACCAGGTGGGGGACGGTGGTGGTGTCGTCGTCCGCGACCCGGAGGCCGCGGCTCGTCCAGCGAATCCGCGGGTGGAGCCCGTCGATGACGTGACGGAGTCTGTGACGAGCGAGGGTTCGGGAGCGCTCGTCGATGTCGCGGTCGAGGAGCGTGCGGATCCGGACCCAGCCGTTCCTGTTGCCAAACTGGTGCCATCCGGCCCCGCGCTGCAAGGGCGTTGGGGTCCATCGACGAGACCGCGAGGCACGTTTGTGCAGGTAGCGGAGGCGGACGGGAATCGAACCCGCCAGCCGGCTCTCGCCGGCTCACCGGTTTTGAAGGCAGGTCCGGCTTCTCGCTGCACTCAGGCCTGTGACCAGGGACTTTGTCTTCAGATGCCGTCCTCGAACCTGCAAAGACTTGTGAACTCGATTCGGCTCGAAGACTTGTCCGGCGGTTCACGAAGACTTGTCCGAGCACCACCCCCCTTGCGATCTCCGGACCATTACACACCACTCACCGATAAGGAAGCTTTAAGGCCACGTAGGTCAAGCGGCATGCGCTCGCGCGCCTCCGTACGCAGTGTCCGCCTTTCGAGCGGTCGGCGGCGGGGCTGATGGTCATTCGCAGGGCAGGACCGGCGCGGAGGCGGACGGCACCCGCCTGGCGCGGCCATGCCCTATTCCCCTCTAGTCTTTCTCTTGGATCCCAAGCTGAGGAGGGCGGATGGTCGGGGAGGGGCGAGGAGGGTGCGCTCCGCGCGGCCCGCGCGGGGTGGTCCTCAGGATCTGTTCTACGCATCGGCCACGACGACGGAGTTCCCGCGTATCGTCCGGGGCGACGGCGTCTACCTCTGGGACGATGCCGGCAACCGCTATCTCGACGTAGCTTCGGGCGCGTTCCTCTCGAACCTTGGCCAGGGCAACGAACGGGTCCTGCGCGCGACGTATGAGCAGGGCCGGCGGTTCACGTACTCCTATGTGCGCAACGCGCGACATGACGCCAATGTGGAACTCAGCGACCGACTGGCCCGGCTCGCAGGAGCGGGCTTCGAGCGAGTGTACCTGTGCTCCAGCGGCTCCGACGCGATCGAGGCGGCCATTCAGTTCCTGCGCCAGCACGCGGTCGCAACCGGCGAGCCCCAGCGCCACCGGGTGATCACGCTGATGCCGAGCTATCACGGCGGGACCCTTGGCACTATCGGGATGGGAGGGGACCGTGTCACTCCGGAGCCCTACGGGCCGATGGCGACATTCTCCGAGAAGGTGCCGGCGCCGCTGAGCTGTCGCGCGCCGAGCCCTGAAGCGGCGGCACGGGCAAGCATCCGGGCACTCGAGGAAACGATCCATCGAGTGACACCGGAGAGTGTCCTCGCGTTTGTCTGCGAGCCGGTCGGCGGGCAGGCGAGCGGAGCCAACGTGCCCGATTCTCTGTTCTTCGTCGAGGCCCGCGGCATCTGCAGTGAGCACGGGATCCACCTGGTGTTCGACGAGATCGTCTCGGCCTTCCGGACAGGACGGTTCCTGGCCGCTCATCACCACCCCTCCGCGCTCCCTGACCTCGTCGTGCTGGCGAAGGGACTCGGTGCAGGGTACGTCCCCCTCGGCGCCGTGCTCGCCCCCGCTCGGCTGGTGGACCAGCTCGCCGGCCTGACCGGCTTTCACGTTTCCCGCTCCGCCGACGCCAACCCGATCGCGTGCGCCGCGGGGAGCGCAGTGCTTGACGAAGTCGTCGAGCGGGGGCTGATCGAGCGGGCCGCGACGACAGGCGCACGGCTGCGCTCCGGACTGGAGCGAATCGCCGAGCGTTCCCCGCTCGTCGCCGAGGTCCGCGGCCGGGGGTTGCTCCTCGCCATCGAACTGGTTCGCGACAAGCGGACCATGGAGCGATTCGGCTCCGACGTCGATCCGGCCGACCGGGTCCGCCACCACGGCGCGCGTCATGGCCTCCTCGTCTATTCGCGCCGCCAGAACGCCGGTGTGTTCGGCGATTGGATCCTGGTCACCCCGCCACTCGTGATCAGCGATGAGGAGTGCGACGAGTTGCTGAATGGCCTCGAGGGCGCCATCGACGATGCGGCGACCGACCTGTTGACCTGAGCCGGAACGAGATGACGGACGTCAAGCCGGTTGTGGTCGCCGCGGAGTGATCCGGCAAGCTCGCGGATGGATCCATGGGACGAGAGATCCGCAATGAACACCTCAACCCGATCGTTCCAGGTGGCCGGGCGGTGTCGGCGACGGTCGCCTCGCCCCTCGCCGCTTCCCGGGACACCAGGGCCACGGTCGCCCCCATGCTGGCCAGGGCCCGGGCCGTGGCTCGACGATCCCGGATGTCGTTCCGGTGACGAGGCAGACCTTGCCGTGCATCGGCGCCGGGTCCACGACCGAATCCCCGGCTATCAGCCTTGGGTCGCGACAACCTTGATGTTGAACACCCCCGTGCCGAGCGCTCCTCACAGCCGGACCCACAGCGGCAGGTACATCTCGGTCCCCCTGGCGGTTGTGATATCGCCGAGGTCGATCACGTGGCGCGCCAGCCGAACGACTTCAGAATCTCCGTGACCTGCGCCTTGGCTTGCTCGTCGTTCCCGGAAAGGAAGATCGTATGGTCGGCGCTGGCCACGAGCGACGGGTCGGCCATCACGAGCGCGTTCACCGTGTTCAGGGCCTTGACAACCTTCGCGCTGGGGAACGCGCGCTGGATCTGCTCGCCGAGGGAGTCCGTGTTCGATACGAACAGGACTCCGGCGGTGCAAGATTGGAAGAGCCCCAGCCCGGGCGCCTGCCCAGCCTATCCAGCCGGCCTCAAGGGGGGATCGCTACAAGTCGACGTATTGCGTTGAGGCTGCTCCCACGGCCTCTGCTTCTGCATTTCGGGAAGGAAGGAAGGATGCGTCATGACCATCCGGGTACTGATCGCCGACGACGACCAGGCCATGCGCGAGGCCCTGAGGGCCCTCATCGGCCACGAACCAGACCTCGAACTCGTGGCAGCGGCTGTCGATGCCGAGGAAGCCATCGCGCTCGCCGGACAGCATGTCCCCGACGTGGCCCTGGTTGACGTCCGCATGCCTGGGGGTGGCGGCAGACGGGCCGCTGAAGGGATCGCCCTGGCGTCACCGAGCACGACCGTGATCGCCCTCTCGGCGCATGACGACGCCGCGAGCGTCCTGGATATGTTCGAGGGCGGGGTGGGCGAGTACATCGCCAAGGATTCCCCGACCGAAGCGGTGATCGAGGCGATCCGACGCGGGGCGCAAAACTGAACTGATGAGGCCTATCGACGCGGCCACCGGCCGCGGGGCTCGGGCTCGCCAGGCCGGGCGGGAGCAGGAACACATCGGGATCCCCATTCCCACGGACGGGTCCGCCCAGGAGGCGAGAACCCTGGCAGCCTCCCCTGTCTCCATCGTGCTGCACCGGTCGACGTGGCTGGTGTATCTCCTCTTGGGGGGGTTGGCCGTGCTTGTGTACTACTTCGTCCACTCCGGCCTCGGCCACGCGCTCATCTACGACGGCCTGAACCTGACCACCGTCCTAGCCATCCTGGTGGGACTCCGGTTGCAGCGCCCGCGGTGGCGGGTGCCCTGGGTGCTTATCGCGGCCGGATCGGTGATGTCCCTGGCCGGCAACATCACCTGGGACATATTCGAGCTGGTCCTTCACCAGGCGCCGTTTCCCTCCGTGGCGGACGTGTTCTACCTCGCGCAGTACCCGCTCCTGGCTGCCGGCTTGCTGCTCCTGGTGCGGAGCCGAACGGGCGGGGGCGACCGTGCCGCCCTGCTGGACTCCTTGATCGTCACCTCCGGCGCCGCGGCGCTCATGTGGGTCCTCCTCGTCGTTCCCGCGACGCGGGACACCGGGGGCTTGGAGCAGGTCTTCGCCGGCGCCTATCCGCTGATGGATGTCGTGGTGGTCGGAGTCATGGTCCGGCTCCTGGTCGGTCCGGGCCGGCGCTCGCCCAGCTATCTGCTCCTACTCTTCTCCCTCTTCTCGATCCTCGTGGCCGACGCGGCCTTCGGAGTCATGGCACCGCTGGGCCTCTACGAGACGGGAAGCATCGTCGACGTGGGATGGCTGCTGTCCTTTGTCGCCATGGGGGCGGCCGGTCTCCATCCGACGGCCTCGCTCGTCGCCGAACGACAACCGGCCCGGGTCGGGCTATCCAGCAGGAGACGCCTCATCCTGGTCCTGTCCGCCGCGTTGATGGGGCCGGGCGCACTCGTCGTCCAGCATGTTCTGGGCATCTCTTCCCTGCCGGTCATCCTGGTCGGCTCTGGGACCGTGGTGGTTCTGGTGCTGGTGCGGACCGCCGAGCAACAGCGGACGGAGGACGAACTCCGGGTGGCCCTTCAGAACCTCCACCATCTCAATCGTCAGCGCGAGGCTCTCCTGGCTCGGCTCGTCAACGCCCAGGAGGAAGAACGCCGTCTCATCGCCTACGACATCCACGACGACTCGATCCAGAAGATGATCGCCGCGCGCATGCATCTGGACATCATGCGGCGGTACCATCCCGGCCTGGATTCGAACGAGGATTTCTCGAAGCTGACCGAAAGCGTCGAGCGTTCCATCAGCAGTCTGCGCCACCTGATGTTCGAGCTCAGGCCATACACGCTGGACAGCGCGGGCCTGGCACACGCAGTCGGTCTGTATCTGGAGGAGCAGGGGAAGCTCCCGGGAAGTCCGATGTTCGCGCTCGAGAGTCGGCTGAACACCGAACCTCCGGAGAACGTCCGGGTGGTCCTCTATCGCATCATCCAGGAGGCGGTGACCAACGCACGGAAGCACGCTCGGGCCACACTCATACGCGTGGTGCTCGATGAGGACGAACGGGGCCACACGATCCGGGTCATCGACGACGGGGATGGGTTCGATGCGGCGCAGTCCTCAGAGTCGGCTCCCGGACATCTGGGACTGACCGCGATGCGCGAACGGGCGGAGATGGCGGGTGGCTGGCTGGGGTTGGAGAGCGCCCCAGGGGTGGGAGCGACCGTCACTGCTTGGGCACCCCGTTGGGATGCCCAGCCCTCTGATCATGGTGTCCCAAACGACGCCCAGGCCCAGCGCGCGCGGCCTCGATGAGGAATGGCGAGCACGAGGGGAGTCAGCTGGTGCCGTTGGGACCGATACCCACGGAGTCGCAACGGGTTGCGGACGGTTAGCACCGGGTACGACGAAGGTCTTCAAGGCCCACGGTCAGGATGGCTTGCAGACCCTTCGGAAGTTCGAATCGTGCAGCATGTTCTCCGCCTTCGAGCGACAGCCCTGTCGAGCCCAGGCCTGACGAATAGGCGCTCCCTTGCCTTGCCCTCGTGGAGGGTACGCTCCTCTCAAGGAGCGCCGACCTCGATGTCCCTGGCAGTCGCCCACCGGCGGTAGTTCTCGACGTGGGAGAGGGGGACCGAAGCGTGCTCGCAGACCAGGGGATCGTCGCAGGCGGGGTTGCCTTGGAGCGTGAAGTAGTTGAACCGGCATCCCTCGCAGAACACGTCGAGCTCCTGTGGGAGGTAGGCACATTCACCCCAGGCACATCCTCGTTCCCCCTCGCCGGTGCCGATATCCCATCCGCAGCCGGCACATTTCTCGAATTCCATCCACTTCGCCATGGCGGCCTCCTCGTGCCACCGTGGAGCCAGCGGAGCCTCTCGGACAGGGCCGGATGGCCCCTTGCCGGCAGGCCCCTCGGACCGGGAACGCTGCCCGTGAACGGCCTGGCTCTCGACGATGAAGGGGCGGCCCCCACGGGAAATTCGCTATGAATGGGATAGGAGCGTCAAGGAAGACTGGATACATGGATGGGCTTCCTACCTCGTTTGTGACCTCGCCTGAACGTACCGCCGCGATTGACGACCGGCAGCGCGTCGATACGTCCTCCGGTCAGAGTTGGTGCGAAACGTCCACCCAAAGGCGGACGAGCGGTGCCATCAGTCTGTATCCCCTGAGGCTCTCATCGATAGACGACGCGCGATGGGTCGGGGAGGGGTCCCAGATCCTCCAGGCAAGGAGCGACTTGTCTGTCGGGAGCCCCCATGGCGAAGGAGAGGAAGCTCAAGTCTCCTCCGCGGGGACGATGGTCATAGGGTGAAGGGAGCCCGGTAGGCCAACATTCCGTTGGATTCCTGGGCGCGAAGCGCCGAGAGAGGTCCGAGGACCTCTCTCGGCATGACGCCCGGGAGGCCGGGGCGGAACTCATCGTCATCGGGTCACGTGGGCTCACGGACTTCGGCTCGATGATGCTGGGGAGCGTTACCGCTCAGATCGCCGGGGTGAATCGGTTCACCAGCCGGAGCAGCGGTACGAGCAGCCGCACCCAGACGCCACTGATGAGCAGGATGCCGATGGTGGCCATACCAGTCCGCCAGTGCCGGCGATCCATCGGTAGTTCCGACTGATGATCCTCGAGGCGCCCATACCCCAGCGCATCCCCATCCCCAGAAGGAAGAAGGGGAGCCCCAACCCGAGCGAGTAGGCGAGCAGCAACACGAGGGTCCGGCCGGTCGTGGCCTGAGCGGCGGCCAGGGTAAGGATGGCGCCGAGGACGGGGCCGATGCAGGGAGTCCATCCCACGGCGAAGGCCATGCCCAATGGGAACGCGCCGGCCGCTCCCGGCCGGACCCGGGACAGGAGCGGGCGCTCCTCGCGATACAGCCAGGGGAGCCGGGCCCCCAGCGCGTAGAGCACGATGAAGAGCCCGAAGCCGAGAACGACCCCTCCAGCCAACCGCTGACCGGTCGGAAGACGAAGCCACTGGCTGATCGAGCTTGCCGCGAAGCCGAAGACGAACGTGAACACCACGGTGAACCCGGCGATGAACAGCAGGATTGGTATAGCGGCTTTCTTGGGGCCCTGGGTGGGCGAGTCCCCACCCGTCACGAAGGCCACGTAGCCAGGCAGCAAGGGGAGCACGCAGGGGGAAGCGCAAGAGACCGCGCCAGAAGCGAACGCCAGCACGGGCGCCCACCACTCCAGAACGCCACGCTGGGCGACATCGGCGATCATGCGGTCGTCCCCGTAGCCCCTCCTTCGATTGGGCAGATCTCGGCCCGAGATCCCAACCGGCACTGTTGCGTTGCGCGTCGCGGTGTCGCATCAGGGACACTCGGGCGATGAGATCACGCTGCCACCCTCGTCCCCGGCCGGCGCCCGCCTCGGCCTTCACCGGGTACCGCTTCCCACCGGAGGTCATCACCCTCGCGGTCAGGTGGTACCTGCGCTTCAGCCTGTCCTACCGGGATGTGGAAGAGCTCCTCGCGGAGCGCGGCATCGAGGTCGACCACGTGAGCATCTACCGGTGGGTCCAGCGGTTCGCGCCGGAGTTCGCCGAGGCCGCCAGAGCCTGTCAGCACGTCGTGGGGGATCGGTGGCACGTGGACGAGACGTACCTGAAGGTCGGAGGGACGTGGCGCTACCTGTTCCGGGCCATCGACCAGTTCGGCCAGGTCATCGACATGTACCTCTCGCCTCGTCGCAACGCCGAAGCCGCACGCCGGTTCTTCGCCCGGGCGCTCGATCGCACCCGGATCTCACCCGTGGAAGTCACCACTGACCGGTACCGGGCCTACCCCCGGGTGCTTGACGAGCTGCTCCCCGCCGCATTCCATGACACCGAGGTCCATGCGAACAACCGGCTCGAGACCGACCACGGGCGCCTGAAGGCTCGGCTCCGCCCGATGCGAGGGCTGAAGACAGACCGTACCGCCAGGGTCATCGTCGCCGGACACGCCTTTATCCAGAACCTCCGCAGGGGCTTCTACGATCTCGGCGCCGACGTACCGGCTGCTTCTCCCCTTGCCGATGCGTTCGCTGAACTGGCCCTCGTGATCTGACCCCTGCCCTCAAGCGACGGGTCCATCTCACCCAGGCTTCGGCTAACGCAACAGTGCCCAAGGCGCCACCGTGATGACTTCGATCCGCTCAGTAGGCGCCGGCAGCCGTATCAGCTGTAACCGGACTCCACGGACCAGCACGGATGAAACGACTCGCCTATCGGAACCGGCCAGGCGTTCGGTGGACTGGATGCGGCGTTCTGGCCGAGGCGTCGGAACGGCAAGGATTGGGGCGCCCGAAGATGGTGCGGCTCTCCCCACAGCGTGCACCGGAGGAGGCATTGGGGCAGGGTCGACCACGACGCCGAACGCGGCAACTCCGGCGATGGCCAGAAGCAACCAGCCCAAGCCCCTGTGCGACCGCCAGCCCGCCAACGGTCACCTCCCGGCGACCCTGCCGCGGCGGCCATGACCCCCACCCCCGCGGTATCACCCTGCGGGCAACCTCACCCTATTGATACAGGCGGGAGCGAGTCAATGCGGATTCCACTCCCATCGACCAGGTAGAAACGTCGCCTAGGGGTCGTCGTCCGCCCCTAGAAGGGCGGGTTCTTGTAGGCCTCTGACCTGCGCAGTTGTGCCAGGACTGGTACCTCTAAGCGAGTACCATCGGCTTTCGAGCTGCAATGGCGAAAGAAGGAGCTACACCGCGGCGGTTTCTGAGATTGGTATGGCAGACGCTCTCCGATCCTGTTCCATGGCCAGCTAGTCACCTAGGCCACCCCACTTGCTGGGAGCGAGGAACCTGAGCAGCACTCAGAGAAGAGTAATTGGGCGAACGTTGGCCTCGCTAAATCGTGGCCGAGCTCGCACAGCGGGAACCGCCAAAGCATCAATTTCTCTTTGAGCCGGGGGCGGCGATTGAGGTCACCCGGGACGCGGAAGGGGCCACCTCTGTTGAGGTGGCCCCTCCTCGGCTCGCTCGGTCCTTAGAAACAGCGCGGCTTGTCGAACTCGAGGGTCGCTCCCTGCGCGCTCACGCTGAAGTGTGCGGTCTCATGGAACTTCAGGGTGGAGCCGTCGGAGCCCCTACCGATGACGGTAAAGGTGAACGTCGCCGCAAAGTTCTTAGTGTTGCTGTTCTCACCGAACCATTGAGTGAAGTGGCCGGTGAAGGTGGGAAGCGACGGGTCATCCGGCACGGCCACAAACGTCCCGGTGAAGGTCCCCGTGACGTGGTAGGGCGGGATGAACACATCGTCCTCGGGATCCGGCGTCCCCTGGTCGTCGATGCCCGCCGCGGTCACGTGGAACACGCCGTTCTCCGTTGTGGTGATGGTCGCTCCGGCCCCTCCTTCCAGGCAGGGAATGACGTCATGGAAGGATTCGGTGGCGTTCTTCTCGTGGAAGGTCACCGTGACCGGCTTCGACGCCCGTGCGCTGCCCGCCGTGACCCCCAGGAACAGCACGGCCAATACAACGACCATGGGTGCTCGTTTCATATGTGTCCCCCTTCCAGTTTGACCCCTTGACCGGAGAGATTAGTGACGCCACCCTCCGTGGTCAACATGCCCAATAGGGAAACTCCGGCCTTATTGCAGGCTGGCTTCTGGCGTTCGTGAAAGCGACATTGCGCGAACGTCGACTGTGTGAGAATGCGATGAGAGCGCAGTGCTCGGAGGAGACATGAAGACAGGACCGGAGGCGGCGGTGGCGGTCCTCGTCGAGTGGGAGGGGGTCACCGCCGAGCAGTACGACGAGATGATCAATCGCATGAGCGTGGCCGACGTCTCGCTGCCCGGGGGTCTTTTCCACGTCGCGGGCCCGATTGAGAACGGCTGGCGGGTATTCGACGTGTGGGAGTCGCCGGAGGTACTCGAACGGTTCACCCGCGAGATATTGATGCCCATCCTTGAAGAGACCGGGTTCCCCCTTCCCCAGGTTTGGACCTGGCCCGTGTACAACACGCTCTCACCGCCGACCGAGGAGGTCCGGGCCTCGCGGCTACGGATCATCGCCGTGCAGAACGCCGAGCGCCGGAAACTGGCCCGGGACCTCCATGACGGGGCGCAGCAGAGCCTCATTGGACTCAAGATCAAGCTCGGCCTAGCGGCGACTCTTGCCGGTCAGGACCCGGCCAAGGCTGAGGACTTGCTGCATGAGCTCGCCGCCGACGCCGATCGAACCATCGACTCGCTGCGGGAGCTGGCACGCGGCCTCTATCCCTCCCTTTTGGTGGACGGAGGATTGGTTGCAGCGCTCGATGCGCAAGCCCGCAAGTCCCCCACCCCCGTGGAGATCGATGCTCCCCAGATAGGCCGATACCCTGAGGAGATTGAAGCGGCTGTCTATTTTGCCTGCCTGGAGGCGCTGCAGAACGCGGCCAAACATTCGCACGCATCTCACGTTCGCCTTCGGCTCAGCGAGCGGTCAGGCGGGCTCGAGATCCAGATCGAGGACGACGGCGTGGGATTCGACCCCGCCACCCAACGGAGAGGTAGCGGCCTGCAGAACATCTCCGACCGGATCGAGGCCGTGGGAGGCTCTCTGGAGATCCGATCGGCGCCGGGAGAGGGCACCTCCCTCGTCGGCTGGCTGCCCGTGAGGTACGAAGAGGCGCTACGGGCAGACCGGGCAGGCTGATCTACGCACGAACCCTCAATGTGTCGTTCATCTGATCAATTTGAACCAAGAAGCCCTTCACGGGAGTGGAACCCCGAGGTCTAAGTGGATCGTGCTTTGAGAGGGCACGGGTAGAATCGCCGCGATGAATGACCCTGAGAAGCCTCCGTACTGCCCCGACTGCCCCATCGGGTAAGCGCCTTCCGAGTGTGGTCGCGGTCAGCCCGCTCTTCATCGCCATCTTCATGGCCGCCGTGTCCTTGCTGGCCGGCGGTTGGGCTCTGTTCCGGCCTCCGAGACGGTAGAGCCGGGCTTCCATGGATATAGCTTCCCTCAAGGCGTGAGCCAAGCGGCCGCGTCGCAGATGCGGGACCTCCGGTCGGCACTGCGAAACACGGCCGGGATCCCTCGAGAGATCCGGAGCCGCTATCGGCTTTTGCCGGCCCCTGGGTCGATCGCAGCCCGGGAGTTCGCGGGCGAGGATGCGTTTCGAGCGACCTGGGGCGAGCGCCCCGTGCTCGACTGCTACCACATGGCCGGTTGACTGGGGACTGGCAGGCGGCAGAGCGCATGTACAGAACGGGCTACGAGATCTTGGACGGCATGGGCGAGAAGGGCCAGCTGTCCACGTTGGCGGTGCTGCTGGGGAACGCGGTCTACGCGCAAGGACGCCACGACGAGGCCGTCGACCTGACCAAGGTGAGTTCGGACGAGGCAGATCCGCTCCAGGCGGAGGGCATCCCATGCGCCTTCGCCGAGTACCTCGTGGAGCGCAACGGGCACTGGGAGCGTGTCGAGCGCGGCATCCCCCGCCGGTTCGAGCGCATCCAGTCGGTCCCATAGGTGTCACCTGGTTCATACGCTGTTGCCTCCGACCGCGAGTTTCCGTACGTCGCACCCTTGCGGAGGCGGAGGTTCAACCATACGCACCAAGGCGAGCCTGGCCCAGCGCTCTGGGTGAAGTGTCGTTCTTGGGGCCGAGTCGCCTGAGTCGGCGCACCAATCGGGGCAACCGCAGAGATGGCCAGCTCTCGTTACGGCTTCGTGACACTCACCAGCGACGACGTCTCCTTGGGACCGGCCGCGTTTGCTTCCTCGACCATGCCGATCCCGGATACGTAGTACTTGAGGCCGAATATCTTCGGCTCGAGTGGCGTCCACTCCACCGTGAGGATCGCGTGTTTGAAGGAGCCGTAGGGGACGGAGATCGACCGGTTCAGGCTAAGGAACCAGGCCATGTCCTCCGCGTGCCCCTGGTAGAACTCCTGGCGGAAGGAGTCGGCCACCTGCGGATCCGCGGGCATGAGGATCCCGGGCTGGGCCCCGTCGACGCCCGACTCCCACGAGCCTTCAGTGCTCACCACCTTCCCGTTCTCCAACTCGCGGGTGTCCTCCCCGAAGTACCACACGTTGCCCTCGCGGTCCTGCGCGTACCAGTCAAAGGTGTCCTCCACCAGCTCGCCTTTCCTGAACACCTGGTCGTGCACCACCGTCGCCGCAACGCCCAGGATCTCCTTCGTCCGATGGGTGACGAAGACCCTGTTTAGCTCCCGCTCTCCCTCCGAGACGCCCTTGTAGACCCACGTCGTCCCGGGGATCCACGGGAGGTAAGGGTTGTCGACGGTCTTGACGAAGTTCGCCGGATCGATGGCCGGGTGATAGCGGGACGA